>ERZ1034569.40-NODE-40-length-43058-cov-10.822059_pt1 | contig 43058 bp, 26 predicted proteins | sample MGYA00520706_ERZ1034569 | MGnify/ENA primary metagenome ERZ1034569 (study PRJEB33760, sample SAMEA4777722) | hypersaline lake metagenome | biome: hypersaline environment; feature: brines | place: Spain | collected 2014-08 | depth 0 m ...
CGACGAGCAGCAGTAGTATCACGACCCCCCCGACCGCCGCGAACGTCGTCCTCGAAAGCGACTGCCCGAGAACCTCGACCGTCGCCGGCACGCCTGCTGTGACGACCCCATGGAGAGGCTCCAGTCCCGCAACGCTGGTTGCGACGAGCGACTGCATCCTCTTACTGTTCTGGACCGGCAAATATATATCTTGTGACAGAAAACCGGAGTAAACTGGTGGGCGGGGACCGGCACGAACAGCACCGCGAGAACAGCAGACAGCACGCGAACACGGTAACGGGAGCCACACAGTCGGCAGGAGCGTCCGGCGGTTCGAAGTCATTAAGCCCGGTTCGGTCGAACAAAAAGGGTATGGGCTCGTATCTCTGTCAATCCTCAGGGTGACTGGTACGGTCCAGAGCGGCCACAGCTCCGGTGCACCGTCGGGAGCGCGGACGAGGGGGTGGCCTACGAGCGCCGGGAGTGCATCCTGATGTGTCTGGACGTGGAGGCGGTCGACGCCGACGAGGTGGACGTGCCGCAGGCCTCCGGGTGAACTGTCTCTCCTGGGCCGTTCGCTCTTGCCTGAACCTTTTTTGTGTCTCCCGGCGGATTCATTGCTGTGACAGACGAGTTACCGGTGCATATAAACCGAGAGGGGGTGCGCGAACTGGAGGTGCCGGACACGATCGAGGCAACCGACAGCTTCGACGTTCGCTTCGTCAACCACGGCGAGGCGCTGCACGTTCACCTCAACACGGGCGACGGCCTCTCGCGGGTCGTCACCGTGGACGCCGGTAACCGTCACGTTCCGGGCAACGGGGAGCGGCGGGTGCGTATCGATGTCGACATCGACGCGCTCAACGAGGAGTCTGCGTTCGGCACACTCGAACTGTCGACAAGCTATGGGGCCGAACAGCACCAGATCGATGTCGAGATAAAAGACCCCGCCGTGACCCGAACGACCGTCGATGTCGACGACACACTCGCGGAGCCACCCCGGACCGGGGCGACGGTGTTTGACCGGCCAGAACTGGTCGTGCTCGCGCTGGGGTTGCTCGCAGTGGTGCTCGCCGCGATTACGGCCGCTGTTGTCGACGATATCCTGGTGGTGGCGGGTGTCGGAGTCGTGCTCACCGGGGTGCTCCTCGCGCTGGCACTGCTTCTCAGGTGATAGAGTTCAGAAAACGCCACGGGCGAGACTCCCGAGCACGGGCGCGACGAGCGCCATCACCACCCCGAGCCCGGCGAGTTCACCCGTCGCGGTCACCTTTCCGACCCCATCCGACAGAACGAGCGTCAGCCACCAGACGAGCAACACGACCAGCCCAAACCCGAGCCCCGAGAGCAACGCCCGCGGGAGACTGGCCGCGACCAGCCCCACGAGCGCCCCACCGAGAACCAGTCCCAGCCAGTGAACGGTCGACACGACCAGCCCCACCACGACTGCGAGTGCCAACCCGACCCAGTGTGGTCTCGACTCCTCGCGCACCAGACTCAGTCCCGCACCGACGGCCGCCGACAGCCCGGCCGTATCTTTCTTACTCTCTGTCATTTCTCTCTCCCCACGAACTCGACGGTCAGGTCACCCGCTATCTCACGGGAGAGCGAGCGGTACTCGCCGCGTGCCCACCGGCGGATCTGGCTGTCGTAGTGCTTCGAGAAGTACCGTCCGGAGTTGCCACCAGGGAGGATGGCCAGGTACTCGCCGTCGAGGTCGACCTGCATCTCCCAGCTTCCACCGCGGGGGGCGCTATGGTCGAAGTTCTGGACTGTCTCGCTCGACCCGCCGCGGGGGTGGTCGGGATAAGCCAGAAACCCCAACTCCAGCGGGTGCCCGATCTGCCCGGTGTGTGAGATGTCGCCGTAGACCTCGTGGCCCTCTCTGTCAATCTCATCGAGCGCTGCCCGGAGCGCCGCCCGCATCACCCCGGCCCGTGGTCGGGCACCGAACCACGGGCTGTCTGGCGGGAGCTGTTCGATAGCCCCGTCGGAGGGGTAGTACTCGTCGCCGAGGTCGGCTTCCTCGAACCCCTCGGTGAACAGTTCCTCGCGGTACTGCTCCATCCAGCGGTCGAAGAGTAGCGCACCCTCCGAGTCCGGGTCCATCCGGTAGGCCGCCGGCTCCGACGCCCAGGATTCGAGCGTGTCGGCGGCGTCCACGAGGTTGTTGTCCTCGCTCCCGCGGGCCGCCTCGACCAGCCCGTCGACACGGCCATCGGTGAACCCATCGACCAGTGTCTCCGCCCGGCCATCGCGGGTGTCTCGGCCCACCTCACGCAGCACGGACAGGTCGAGTGTCTCGCCCGCCTCGATCTGTTCGTCGAGCAGTTCGTAGATGCGCTCGCCGCGGTAGCCAGGGTCGAACTCGACACCCAGATAGTACGCTAGCTGGTCGTCGTCGACGGTCAGTTGGTTCGCCGTCGCGAGGTAATCGGGGTCCTCGACGCGTGGGTTCTCGGCGAACGGCACCCACGACAGCTCACCGCGGTCTGCTGGTGGGCGGTCGTCGTCCCAGGCGGCCGGTCGCTCGAACGGCTCGAACCGGCCCCACTCGCCCTCGCGGGCGGAGCCATCGAACACGCGATTGCCCCCGACAACGTCGCCGTCGACCCGTCGGACCGGGAGCCGGCCGACAACCTGGAACAGCCGACCACCGTTCTGGCTCCCGTAGACGAGATTCTGCGTGGGTGCCTCGAACTTCGCGGCTGCCCGGCGTGCGTCCTCAACGCCCCCGCTGTGGGTGAGTTCGTAGATTGCGAGGCTGGTCTCGGTGGCGGCGTGACCCGTCCAGGCAACACCGACCTCCTGCTCTGCCTCCTCCACGACGGGGCCGTGGACCGACCGTTTCACCTCGATCTCCTTGTTCGACCCGCCGTCTACCTCGATTACCTGGGTCTCGGTCTCGAACTCGCGGGTCTCCCCGCCGTAGCGGTACGCGTCGCCGTCCTCGAGACGCTCGTAGGTGTAGAAGTCGATGACGTCCGCGCCGACGTTGGTGAACCCCCACGCGCCGCCGTTGTTCTCGCCGATGACGACAAATGGGACACCGGGGAACGACACCCCACGCACGCGATGGTCGGGCCCGTCGAGGTGCATCTCGTACCAGACCGGCGGAGCCTGCAGCTGCAGGTGCGGGTCGTTGCTGAGGACCGGTGTGTCGCCACCGGACAGTTCGGGGCTCACGAGCCAGCTGTTCGAACCGAGCTTCGGGTCCGGTTCGAACCTCGACAGCCAGTCGACTGTCTCCTTTCCGACTGTCCGGCCCGTCTCACCGGCCGTCGAGTCAACATCGATGCCCAGCCCTGCACCGAACGTCCCCGGGTTGTGGTGGTCACGAACGATGCGGGAGCGCTCGGCGAACCGGTCCGGGTACAGCTGGTCGGCCATCTCCGGGGTGAACGTGTCCGCGACCAGCGCCTTCCGGAGCGTCCGGAAACTCCCCGTCAACCCCCAGGCGATCACCTTTTCCACCACCATCGAGTCGGCGACCGTCCACGGCTCGGGCTCGTGCTCGAGCAGTCGGAACTCGACCGGGAGCGGTTCGTTCTCGATTGCGGCGTTGACACCGTCGGCGTACGCCTCGAGGAGCGGCCCAACGGCTGTCTCACGAACGTGCTCGGCGGTTGCCTCGGCGGCCTCTGCGAACATCATCTTCCGGTGGAACGTATCCGAGTCGACTGTCGCATCGCCGACAACCGCCGAGAGTTCACCCCGGAACAGCCGGCGCTGGAGCTCCATCTGGAACAACCGGTCGGTCGCCTGTACGTAGCCTGTCGCGAAGTACAGTGCCGTCTCGCTGTCCGCGCTGACCTGTGGGACCCCCTCGTCGTCGTAACGGACCTCGGCCGGACCGTGCGGGCTGTCGACTGTCGACTGCCGGCCGGTTTTCGCTGCCCCCCAGACCGAACCCGACAGGGGTGCGAACCGCTCAAGGAAGCTGCTCGCAGGGGTGAGTAACCCACCTGCAATACCCGCACCGAGGGCCGCCCCAAGCACCGCGCGCCGTGTCGCCTCCCGGTTCATACCAGTTGATGTGCTGGTTCGGACATGTACCTTTCGGGGTCCAACCAACACCCTGCTGGCGCCCGTTCCGGGTGGTCAGCCGGAGCCCAACCGTGGCAACTCGAAATCCTGCAAGAGTTAAGAACGTAGCGGGTAATAGCCGTGTATGGAGCGTATTCCGTTCGGAATCAGCCGCCTGGATATCACGCTCAACGGAGGCGCACCGAGGGGAAGTGTCGTGCTGGTTTCCGGCGAATCGGGTGCAGGGGCGCGAGAGTTCGTCTACACCGCCGCCGTTATGAACGCCACCGCGTACACCGATGAGTCGCTGTTCGACCTCCACTACGGGCAGACCGCGGCGAACACGACGCTCCCCGAGGAGATTCACTACATTTCGTTTACCGAGAGCTACGACCAGTTCGTGCGGGAGGTGGAGCTGTCGATGGAGGACAACCTCGCGCAGGCGGGGCTAGAGCGAATCCAGTTCAAGTCCGTCGCGGACAGCTACTTCCGGACCAGCCCTGTGCCGCGTGACTGGTACGTCGACGAGAACAGCGACCGGACCCGCTATCCCGGCGAACAACAGAACCTGGTGAATCTCACAGGAGATCTGCTGAACGAGCGCGCCGAAAACAACCTGGTGGTGATAGACTCGCTGTCGGATCTCGTGAGCGCCACCGGGGAACAGCTCGAGTGGCCGGACATAATCTACTTTGTAAAGGGGCTCCGTCGTGTCGCACACGAGTGGGGCGGGCTCATCCTCCTCCACGTCGACCACGAGACGCTCACCGAGACGGAGCAAGGACAGCTGGTCGACAGCTGTACGGGCTCGCTCGTGTTCGACTGGTCGACCGGGGGGAGTGTGCTCGCCCGAACGCTCATGCTGCAGAGCTTCCGCGGCATCCTCTCGCAGATCGACGAGGAGGAGCTCGTCAAGTTCGAGACCGACCTCGGTGACGCGGGGTTCAGCATCAGCGACGTTCGCAAGATACGCTGACGGAGCTCACCTGTTCGTCGGCCGGAGCCGTGTCGTGCAGTCTCTCCTTGATCGTTCGTGTCGCCACGGGGTCACTGTCGGGGAGTGTGACGGTCCGCGATTTGTCGACGCGGCTCAGGAGACCGACCTGCTGTGCCTTGCCGGCGTCGAGCACCCGCCCGGACAGCGAGCGGTTCACCGAGTCGACCACCGACAGGTCGGCCCTCGCGCAGAACGCAGAACCCGCACCCGTCAGAGACACCACCGGCTCCGTTGCCGCCCCGAGTGCCGCCTCAAGCGCGTCCAGTCCCGCCGGTGTGACGCGTTCGCGCTCCGGGCGGTCGAGCATGAGCACCGGAGGCCGTTGGCGTGTGACTGTGTTATCCCTCGACCGGCCGCACCGCTGTCGGCACCAGCGACATGATATTCTCTATCTCGCCGTCGATGTTGCGGCGGAAGAACCGCTCGACACCTGGAAGTTTGCCGTCGACAACAAACCGGTTCCGGACTCGACAGCCCGCCCCCCGCTCGGTCAGCTCGTGCTCGCCGGTGACGTCCATCGCCGTCGCGCGGCCGACAAACTCGACGTACCGCGGCGCGTCCCGCTGGATATCCCAGGTCCTAACAGCCATCGTCCGACCGCTGAGCGGTCCCGGCAGATTGACGTGCCAGACTGTTTCGTCCCCGTCACTCTCGAACCGGTCGACCACCTCGATCGCCCGGGCCCGGTTCTCGTCGCTTGAGAGCAGTTCCCAGACCTCCTCCTGCGAGGTCTCGACGTCGAACGACCGCTCTACCTCCACGGTCATTACTCTCTGTAGGGGGGTCTCTCAATTAAATGAACGGGTCGTCTCTTCCCTTTGTCATCTCAGAGAGGGGTGCGTTGCTCTCTCCGGGCGTGTCACCGGTGTTCTCCGCTCCGGCAGAGGGGGTGTACGCCCGTCGCCGATGGTATCGCCCTGTTGGTGTGGTGCCGGTGGCTGCAGGAGGTGTTTGCTCGCGGAGTGAACTACCCCTGGAACGGGTGGTACTCCATCCCCTTGTGTTTGAGCTCCTGCCGTCGCTCCTCGAGGAACGAGTAGACAGCCCCGTGGGGCGCACCGTCGAGGAGCATCTCGCTGGCCTCGCGAACGGCCCCGACCTGTTTGGGGCCGCCGATTGTGGCGAGTGTCGACCCGTAGATCGTGACCGAGGCACCGGTGAGTTCCTGCATGAGTTCGCGTGTGCGGCCGTCCTCGCCGATCAGTCGCCCCTTCTTGCGGCGCAGATCGTTCTTGTTGCGCGCCGCACCATCGATATCGACGATCTCGAACATCATCATATCGTCGTCGAGAAGACTGAGCGCCTCCTCCGGGGAGAACCCGCGGCCGATTGCCCGGACGATGTCGGGGCCTTTCAGCCCCTTCACCGGGTCACCGACCTTCTCGATGCGGACGTTTCCGGACTCGGAATCGATGTCCAGGCGCACCTCGGCGCGCTTTTCGATGTCGCGCATCGTCTCTCCACCCTGCCCGATGAGAACCCCGATGCGGTCGTCGGGTACCTTCACGTGCTGCATACATTACTGTAGGTGACAGTCGCGTTAAAACGCTTCGACCGTCCTACGGGTCGTCCGTGCGGTATCGGGTGGTCGGCTCACCGTCGAAACGGGGACCACCGCCGGTCCGCTCGAACCCGGCCGCGGTTGCTGCCTCGCGTATCTCCGACTCGGTCTCGGGCACGAGCAGTTCGACCGACATTTCCTCTGTGCGCGCGAACCGGACCGGTTCCTCCAGCAACTCGTCGTACACGCCATGGTCACCCTCGAGCTGCGTGACGTAGACGGTCTGCTCTCGGGCGTCGTAGCTGACGAATCCCCGGATATCATCATCCTCCTCGACGACGCGGACTGTCCGGTCGTGAACGAGATTGCGCATCACATCCCGTGGCGCATCGGTCAACGACGCGAGTCGCTCCGCGTCTGCCTCGATGGCGTCCCGCATCTCCATACCTGTCTGTTGCTCCCCAGCCCAATTATACTGTCGGCTCACCGGGCGTTGGTGCCGTGTCCGGACCGGTGGACAGCTACCGGAAGAACCGGTTGTCGAGTAGTTGGTTCGCTGGAACAGCCCTGTGTACCCGAGCGCTGTCCAGGCGGCCCGCAGTACCATCTCACAGAGCTGTATGAACGACCACTGCCAGAGGCGGCGCCCCCCGCGGCCCGCCGCCACGTGCACAGTGAAGATACCGCCAACGTTTCTGGAGCAGCAGGCTCACGACAGACATCACCCAGTTTCGCAAGTTATCAACCAGATATCTATATCACCCGGAAGTTTTATATTGACAGACTGCGCAGGTCAGCGTATACTGCTCGACTGCCGTGGGAAGGTGGCCGATCAGCCCGGTGACGTGTGATGTGTACTAGTTCCCTGGAGTCCGTAAGTGATTGAGTGCTCGTCGGTCCGACCGCGCCGGTGGATGCTTGCCGCCGTCGTTGTCGTCCTGTTTGCCGGCGTGAGTTGCCTCGCGGTCGGAACGAACGCCTCCGCCGTCACGAGTTGTACGGCTGGTCCGACGACCGTTACTGTCGGCGAGGACGTCACACTCTACGCGAGCAACTCGGACGCCTCCTACGTGGAGTTCGATGTTGACGGCGACGGGAACTACGAGCGCACCGACGAGACGGACTTCGTCATCACGACGACTTACTCGGAGCCAGGCACGTACGACCCCGTCATCCGCGCCCAAGGCGACCCGACCGACACTGACCCTTGCGGGACGATCACCGTCGAATCGCCGAACGACCCACCCACGGTGGAACTCTCGGTGTCACCGAATCCGACCACGGTGGGGCAATCCATCACCTTCGAGGCGTTCGTGTTCGACTCAGACGGGACGGTTGAGGAGTACGCCTGGGACGTCGACAGCGACGGGACACCCGAGGAAACGACCAGTTCGAGTATGTTCGACTATTCCTACGCCAGCGCCGGGAACTACGTCGCCACAGTGACGGTCACGGACGACGACGGCGCCACCGGATCGACCAGCCGTGACGTCGTGGTCGCACAGGAAGAGAACAGTCGCCCGTCGGCATCGATTTCCGTCTCGCCACGGGTGGGCCAGGTCGGGTCGCCGTCCTTTTTCGATGCCTCGGCGTCGTCCGACCCCGACGGCTCGATCGAGGAGTACCGCTGGGACTTCGAGGGGGATGGCACCGTCGACAAAACGACGACAAGTCCGACCACTTCCGACCCCTACGGGAGCGCCGGGAACTACGTCCCTACAGTTGAGGTGGTCGACGACGACGGTGCGACGGCGCTGGCCGAAACCGACTACACCGTCGGATCGCCGAACGTCCAGGCCGCCTGCACGCTCGAACCGACCACCGTCGCTCCCGGCGGGACGGTGCTCATCGAGGCGCGCGGCTCCGAGAACGCCCAGTACGTCGATTACGACCCCGACGGCGACGGTGAGTACGAGATCCTCGAACGGACGAGTTTCACCTACGAAGCCAAGTACAACGAGTCGGGAACTTACACGCCGCTCGTCCGCGCATACGGGGGCGGCGAGACCGCCATCGCCGAGTGTCCGACCGTGATCGTCGAGGGAGAGAACCAGCCGCCGATCGCCGCGTTCACGGTCGACCCCAAAGGGCCGACGACCGGGGACAGGGTCGTGTTCAATGGCTCGAACTCGCGTGATCCGGACGGGACGATCAGCACCTACCACTGGGACTTCCAGGGTGACGGCACGGTGGATCTCGTCACTGGCCGACCGGTCGCGGTCCACACGTACGCCGGCAACGGTTCGTACGTTCCTACGCTCGAGATTCGCGACGACGACAACGCGTTGGGGCGGGTGAGTCGCGACCTGTTCGTCGAACAGGTCGGGCCGGGGGCCGAACCGGAACCCGAGCCGACCTCTGATGAGAACGATGGGCTCCCCCTGATCCCGATCGGTATCGGCGGCGCCGGGATCCTCGGCCTCGGCGGGCTCTGGTACCTCTTCGGCCCCGGCGGCGGTGGCGGCACGACCGGCGGCAACACGACGCCGAAGCCAAAACCAAAGCCCAGGCCGGGCGATGACAACTCGCTGCAGTACGAGACCGGCGTCTTCGCCCTGCCGTCGACCTCCGGCCGGACCTCCGTGCCCGTCGACTTCGATCCCGACCTCCTGCTGTTTTCCACGACCAACGGCGCACGCACCGACCCCGCTACCGACCGGACCGCCGGCTGGTCTCGGGGAATCGTCCACACGGGCAAAGACGAAATCGATCACCGCTCGGTCACCATCGCCGACGACGCTCACCACACCGACCAGGCGACCTGCGCGACCGACGACGCCCACGCCTTCCAGGTAATTCGCCACCAACCCAAGGCGGCGCCGGGCCGGGTCCAGGCCGCCGTGGCCGGGACCAGCGGCGACGGCTTCGACCTGGATATCTCAATCCCCGGCGACGACTCGCTCGCCGGCGGCATCCGCGTCTCGTACCAGGCGATCCAGTTCCCCGACGGCGTGTCAGTTGCCGTCGATCACTTTCGGACGCCGACAGAACCCGGGACCCAGACCGCCGACCTGGGCCTCGACGCCGACCACGTCTCGTTGCTGGCGTCGGGCGCCGTAACGGGCGCCGGCCGACTGTGGACGACCGACCGTGGACTCGGTCTCGCCGTCGGCCACGCCGTCGATGACGAGGGCGTCCTCTCACAGACGACCTACGGCAGCAGCGTCTGGCCGCGGGCCGGCCACGACAGTGCCGCTGTCAGCAGAGAGGACCGCGGCCTCCACCTGCTCTACCAGGACGCTGACCGCCTGGCCGGGCGGACGAGCGCGACGGTCGGCGCCCTCGGCGAGACCCTCAGACTGCAGTACGACCGCGTATACAACGGCCCCCACAAACTCGGCTCAACCGCGCGCCACGTCGTTCCCTACCTCGCACTCGACGGCGGCGAGAAAGCGCGACCGGCCGTCGGTGCCACCTCGCTGCCGGCCGCCGGCGAGTCGATCTCGATCGACTGTGGATTCGAACCGGCGATGATCGAGATTGCCGTCAGCGGGGCGCCCCTCGGCGAGGAAGTCGAGAGCGGCGCGACGGCCCAGCCCTTCGGGTGGTCGTTTGGCACTGCGATCACAGACGAGGATCGACTCCGCCAGTACGTTATCCACCACGCACTGGCGCCGGACCTGCCGGACGCCTCGGTGGAAGCGGCCGACGCCGCTGAGCGCACGACCGGTGCGACTGGCGGGGTGGCGGGCACCAGTGGCGCCGACACCGATCGCGCCGCGACCGACGGCGGCCTCGACGCAGGGCCGGCCGCGCGGGATTCGGTCGCTGCGCCGTCGGGCACCGAATCCCCCGACGGTGACGTGATGACGGCGCCGAAGCCGCCGGAGAGCCCCGACGACGAACTTGTCGGTATCCACCTCCGCCAGGACGCAGACGGCGCCATCGTCGGTCGCGAGTCGGTCCGGGTGACGGGCATGATCAAACACGGCTTCGACCTGACCGTCCGCGGCATCGACGTCGCCGACGGCGGCCAGGGCGCGACTGGTCCTGCCCGACCGGCTGTCCACTACCGCGCTTGGCCGGCGGCGGACACGACGAGGACGGAGACGACTGCGGGGACCGCCGGCCAGCGCGAGCAGCGACAGGGAGACAGTGAGCTATGAAAGACACGTCATTTGAGTTCGGTAGCCGAATCGTGACCGACCAACATCGTGACTGGGGATTCCGGTCGGGAGGCGATGATGGGGAGGAATAGCTCGATCCGCGGGGGCAGCGGATCGAGCACGAAACCGGGCTGGGACGGCGCCATCAGCGAGGCGATGTGGTTCCACCAGCGGTACGTGGACGAACTCTCCACGTGGTCGCGGTTCCAGAAGAAACACGGCGACAAGCTGCAGATGTGGGACACCATCCGCAAACTCCTTGCGAAAAGTGCCAACACGGGCGGCATCTCCACCCAGCAACTCTACGATGCCCTCGGCGTGTCGACCTACCACGAGGACAAGGGGACTGGCTGGGACATCTCGAAGGGGCTGTATGCCGCACTCGAGTTCGACGAAGATGCCTCGCTCGCCGCGCTCGATAAAAAGGCCGGATCGGTCAACGCGAACCACAGCTGCGACAACGAGTTTATCTGCTTCGGCAGGGAGGTGGTCACCAAGCGGGCCAGCGTCGAAATCGCCGCGGCGAAACTGGTCGACTACATGAAATTCGGCCGGGAAAAGGAAGATTATTCCTTCGCGAAAACCGACACCGGACTCGCCGAGAAGACACACCCCACACTCGACCAGAACAACGAGTTTTACAGCGACTTCGTCGAGTACCCACTGGCCGAACAGATCGTCATCGCCAAACAGTTGACCTTCGGCCTGGCCCACTCGAAGCGCGGGAAGGACTTCCTGGCGAGCCTCTTCGAGTACCAGCACCGGTCAATCTTCAGTCCGTTCGCGTTTACCGAGCTGCGGAGCGTCAGCTACGACGAGGACACCTACTACCAGGGCGAACAAGCGATCGAGCAGGGCAAAGAGCGGTATCTCACGATCTTTGCGAAGGATCGGGAAGCGTACGAACAGAGGTATCTCACCGAGGACGGTCGGTATAAACTCGAGGAAACTCCGGACATCCAGACCGATTCGCTGCCGGAGCACCTCGCGCAGTTGCTCGCCCAGTTGTATCCGGGGCTGATGCACTTTCGGGCCACGCGCACGGCCGATACGAACTATATGAACGGTGTGACGGCCGGGAGCGCATCGGGGAACACGCGGGATAACGACTCCAGGCCCGATCCCGATGCGGTCGTCTCAAAGTTCACCGAGGGGATCGTCGGTCTTTTTTTGAACGACGACCATATCCGGCAGATCATCGACGGCGTCGACTGGTCGAAGACGCCACACGACAAACCCGACTGGTCGAAAGACTACCTCAAAGGCGGGAGCGACGGCGCCGAGTGGACAAAAAAGGAAACGAGATACATCGGGCTGATCTCGGTCAACGCCGCCGACGGGCTGTCGATCCCGGGCGGCGTGTTCGTCCTCCCTGTGAAACTCCTGTTGACAGCGATGGGTGCGTACACGGCCTACACGAGCATGTCAGAATCGGACACTGACGTGGAGTACTTCAAGAAGGTTCGAAAGATGGGAAAGACACTGACCTCGGTGTCCAGCTACGAGGAGTCGTTTTCAAAGGGCACAACCGGACGAAAAGCTCTGAAAGTGCTCGGAACGGTCGGTACCTGTCTCGATATCGTCCTCACCGTCGTCTACGTCCAGGACATAGCCGAGGAGATGAACGGTGGGGACTACGACGCCGCCGGTGGGTACGCGTTGATGGGACTCAGCGGTCTGGCGTCGATCGGTGCCTGGGGTGCCGGCCTCGGCGCGGGCGGCAGCATCTTCACCGCCGCTGGTGCCACCCTCGGACTCATCAGTGGCGGTCTGGTCGTCGTCGCATTCGCGCTCGCGGCACTCGGTGCGGCTGTGCTGTACGCCTGTGACGAGTCGACGATCACCGAGTGGGTCCGTTATACGTACTTCGGCAAGGGGTGGTCGGGACTCACACAGACGAACGTGTTGAACCCCAGGAGCCAGACGTTTCGGTACAAGCAGCTCAGCGACGACGGCACCGCGCTCGAAGACGAAGCGGACTTTCCGCGGCAGATGTCGACGCTGTACTCGCTGGTGCGACCTATCGGACTCAGCGAGGCCGTTGCCGGCACGAGGTCGCGATCCAACAGTGGCCCCGAATACCCCTACGGCACGTTCACGATCGAACCCTTCCAGCAGGGGGTCTGGCAGAATAAAGACGATGTCGAAATCCTCGAAACCGGGCTCCTGTTCGTAGGCCCGGTCGAGATCATCGACAGCGACAGCGGATTAAAACGAACTGTGACGACCGACGGGAACTACCTCCACCGGATCAGTCTCGGTGACGACCCGGGTGGGTCGGCCAGCAGTGCATCACTCGGCAATCGCGAGAGCGACGAGTGGCAGACCAAGCTGAAAGAGTACAAACCGAACAGCTACGGACGGCACGTCGTCGGGTTCGTCGGCACGAACACGTCGATGACGAACATCGACCTCGTCATCGAGGAGAAAACCGGCACGACCAACAACCAGGGTGAGGCGACCGTCTCGAAGTGGGAGGGCACTCTCTGGGCGATGGCCGGCGACGGATCGAACGTCTTCGGCTGGCGCCCGGGAGAGATCCAGGGGGCGGTCGGCGCCGGCGAGGAGGCCACGTTCCGGGACCACCAGTACCTCGAGGTCATCTACGTGCCACCGAACATCGCCGACTGGATGCAACGGTCGGAGGCCGTCATCCGGCCCCAGGACCTGCCGACGGTGACCAGAGAGCGGGTGCCAATCTCCCACGAGGACTACAAAGAGCTGATCCGCAAGACCACCAGTCCGTACTCGGTGAAACCATGACTGGAGGTGGCGCGAATGGCCGGTGATTCCAGCGGATCGAACGGGACTGGCAGCGAGGAGGGAGCCAATCACTCCACCGAGGAGGGCATCCTGCTGGAACTCGGCCGCGTCGTCGAACCACTCGACGAGGCTGTCAACCAGGGACCCGACGGCGTCGTCAGGGTGCTCGAACAGATGGGCATCGGAGAGTTGCTGCTCGAGGAGGAACTCAGCAAGGTCTGCACGCAGCTGCAAAACGACATCGGCGATCCGCTTGCCACGGTCCGGTCGAACCTGATCGAGCCGCTGCAAAACGGCGAGGACCTCTTGTTCGCCGAAATAAACTTCGTCGAGGTCGCCGGCGCCATCAGCGACGTCTTCAGCGGCGTCCGCAGACTGAAAAACCTGCAGTTCGAGCAGGTCGACCCCGTCGAAGTCGGCGACCGCTTCGTCGACTTCCTGCTTGTCTCCTACCTCCACGACTACCACCGCGCGACGCACAACGCCCTCGCCCTGACCGGCGTCATTCAGAACAACGAGCCAACGGAACTCGACTTTACAGCTATCGGGGCGCTGTTTTCGGACCCAAACGCGGCGATGTCGACGGCGCTGGACTGGGGTGAGCAGGACTTTTCGGGCTTTCTGGTCTCCTACTACGTCCACGAGATCCTCTGGCGCTTCCAGATTCCGGCCACTCTTTCGGAACCCCCGCTTGGAGCGGTCGCCGACCTCGTCGAGTTCGACATCAAGAGCGACGACCTCGAATCCGAGGTGCGGATTCCGGTCCTCAGCGCGTTCGAAAAGAACACCAGTCTCAACGTTGGCGTCCGGATCGTTCCGACGCCTGGCAAAGAGGGCACCGCGCTGCCCGGTCTTGCCATTGTTCCATACGGCGCGGCCAACGCCTCGGAAACGTTCGACCTCGGCAGCGGCTGGACGTTCAACGTCCAGATGAGCGTCGACCAGGTCGACTGGGGGCTGCGGACCCGACCGAACGATGACGGCGGCCTCAGTGCCGATCTGGTCGGCACTCCGGCCCCGTCCATCGACGGCGAAGCAACGCTTGCCTTCGAAGGAGATGGGGAAAGCAGCGAAACGACACTGCTCGGAAAACCGGATGCCAGCCGCATCGGTGTTAACTACGCCGGTCTCACGGCGAAGATCTCGGCCGACGATGGCGAGGTAACGATCACGGTGGCGCTGCCGGCGCGTGGTACTATCGGCGTCCACCCATCGGACTTCGACGGCTTCCTGCGGAAGGTCATGCCCGGCGACGGCATCTTTTACGACTTCGACGTGACCGTGGGCTGGTCCTCCGAGAGCGGGCTCTTTTTCGACCGCGGCGGCACGCTCGAAGTGGCCATCCCGCAGCAGGCCCCGATCGGTCCCGTCTCGATGGAGGAAATCTGGCTGTCGGCCGAGCAGGTTAGCGGCGATGCCAGCGAAACAGCCAGTGGTGCGAGTGCTGGCGAGGGCACTGACGGGTTCACCCAGGCATCCGACTCGGCCAGCGTCTCCACCCAGGAGGGAACGATCACCATCGCGGGCGCGGCCACCGGCGCGGTCGAACTCGGCCCCGTCACGGCGACGGTCAAGCGAATGGGCGTGGAGGCAGACGTCTCGTTCCCGGAGGACGGTGGCAATCTCGGCCCCGTCGACATGGAACTCGGGTTCAAGCCGCCCGAGGGCGTCGGATTGTCGGTCGACGCCGGCGTCGTCACCGGCGGCGGCTACCTCGAACTCGACCCGGGGAACGAACGCTACGCCGGCGTGCTTCAACTGAAGGCCGGCGACCTGACAATCAACGCGGTGGGCCTCCTGACGACGGAGTTGCCCGGCGGGAAGAACGGGTTCTCGCTGCTCATCATCGTCTCCGGGGAGTTCCCGCCCGTTCAGCTTGGCTTCGGCTTCACGCTTAACGGTGTCGGCGGGCTGGCAGGGGTCAACCGGTCGATGAAGTCGAAGCCGCTCGGCAAGGCCATCCGGACGGGGTCGATGGACTCGCTTCTCTTCCCGGAGGACCCCGTCGCCAACAGCCAGCGCATCATCAGCGACCTGCGGACCATCTACCCGCCGACCTCGGAGGTGTACGTCTTCGGCCCGATGGCCCGTTTCGGCTGGGGGACGCCGACGCTCATCACCGGCGATCTCGGCGTCGTGCTGGAGATTCCGACGTGGAAGATCGCGCTGCTCGGGCGGATGCAAACCCTCCTTCCCGACGAGAACGCGCCACTCGTCGATATCAACCTCGCCGTCGTCGGCTTCCTCGACCCGCCGAACAAGTCGGTCTCCATCGACGCGAGTCTCTACGACTCCCGGGTCCTCGCCTGGGCGATCAGCGGCGACATGGCACTGCGGTCGAACTGGGGCGAGAACCCCCGCTTCGTCCTCTCGGTCGGCGGTTGGAACCCGCGGTTTGAACCACCCAACGACTTTCCGGAGCTCGATCGCATCACGGCGACGCTGGGCCCGCCCGGCGGAAACCCATCGTTGCAGTACTCGGGCTACTTTGCGGTCACCTCGAACACCGTCCAGGCCGGTGCCGGTGCCCACCTCCTGGCCGAAGCCGGCCCGGCACGCGTCGAGGGGAAGATCGCCTTCGACGCGCTCGTCCAGTTCGACCCATTCAAGTTCATCGTCGACTTCCTCGCCTCGCTGTCGGTGACGATCAAGAGCAAGGGGCTCTCGATCCGGATCGACGGGACGCTGTCGGGTCCTGGCCCCTTCCGCATCAGGGGCAAGCTCACAATCGAGATCCTTCTGATCAAGATCACGGCAAGGGTCGACGCCAAGATCGGCTCCGGTGGCAACAAGGAAAAGCTCCCGCCCGCACAGATCCTGCCGAAACTCACCGAGGAACTCGGCAAGCCGGGCAACTGGTCGGCCCAGCGGCCCGACTCAGCGACCGGGATGGTCACCACCCGCGACATCGAGACGGACGATTCGACGGTCCTCGCTCACCCGATGGGTGCCGTCGGCGTCCGCCAGACGATCGTCCCGCTGGCCTTCGAGATCGAGAAATTCGGCAACGCGACGCCAGCCGGCTACACGAAATTCACCATCGAGGCGGCGACGGTCGGTGGCTCGTCGCTCGACCTCGGCGACGCCACGACCGAACAGTTCGCACCGGCCCAGTACACGAAGCTCTCCGACCAGGAAGAGCTCGACAGTCCCGCCTTCGAGTCCCAGCAGGCCGGCCGGAGGATGCGCCACGACGGCCTGACGCTTGGCTACGACGACGAGCAAAGCAAACAAGAAACCCTCCGAACGGCGACGCTGAGCTACGAGACCTCGATCATCGACAAAACAAACGACAACTGGTCGACGCCACTGGCCGAACTCGGTCGGTTCTACAGCGATGCCCTCGACGCGATTTCGACGATGGACGAGGACAGGCTGGCGGCACTCGCCGATGTCTCCGCGGTCGCGAACGCGCGGGTCCGCAACGTCGGCGTCAAACGGTTCAGGCTCGATGACGAGACGCGAACGCGGTACTTCGACCAGCTGTCGGGCACCGCTGCGGCCGTGGTTGCTGAGGACGCGGTCGGAGCGGCCGGCGCAGGCGACGTCGCCGCCGAAGGTACGTCCACCCCGGCGTCAACGGTCGAGGGAACGAGCAGTGCGACCGACGGCCAGCAGACGGTCCAGCGCGGTGGGACCACGCCGGACGTCGGCGGCCTCGCCAGCAGTATCTCCATGGGCGAGGGCAGCTACGTCGTCGCCAGCACGACGACGATGGAACGGGTCTTGATCCCCACGACCGACGACGAAGCGGGATCGAAGCTGTCAAAACAGCGCGCACTCTCGCGGTTCGCTGAGGACAACCCCGAGCGTGCGAAAGAGCTCCAGGTCGTTGCCGCCTCGAAAGCAAAAGCACGAGCCGGGACGAGGAAGTCCGGAGACGAGACGGCGATTATTGAGGGGATGTCACAATGAACGGGCAGGGTAACTTCACACTCGTACCGACGGTCAGGTTGGGGTATCGTCCGGGCAGCGAATTCACGAAGGGGTCGAGTCTCCCCGACAACGCCGGCACGGTGGACGTGACGCTCACCGTCAAGGGTGAGGGCGAAGCCGGAACGAAGATGAGAGACGCGAACGTTTCGCTACGAACCTACGGCCCCGGCGAGGTCACCAACCTCGACGCCGACCAGATCGTGCGGATGGAACCGGAACCGGACACCACGGCGTTCCCACCCAACTACTTCCCCTTGGTCGAGTTCGACGACCCGCGGCTTCCATGGTTGTTTAGCCCCGAGAAGGCCGACGATGCCGGTCGTACTCGCCCCTGGCTGTGTCTCGTCGCCGTCCCCGAGAGCGCCTCCACGATCCAGCCACCGGGAGCTGGCCCACTCTCCGTGCTGGAAACGACGGGCACCGAACTGCCCGACGCCGGCGAGTCCTGGGCGTGGGCCCACGCTCAGCACGTCGGCCCCGGCGATCCGGAGTCGGCTTTCGCCAGCCGTTCGCGGGCCACGAAGTCACGACTCCTCTGTCCGCGTAACCTCTCGCCGAAGACGACATATCGCGCCTGCGTGGTCCCGATATTCGAACCGGGGCGGCGCGCAGGGCTCGGCCTCGACCCGTACCCTGACAACTCCTCGTCGATGAACTTCGCCTGGAGCGGCGACGGCGCCGTCCGCCTCCCGATCTACCACCACTGGAGGTTCACTAGCGCCGCGGCAGGCGACTTCGAGGCGCTCGCGGAGGAACTCGAACCAACGACCTTCGACACCGACATTGGCTTCCGGACCGCGGACGTGAGCAATCCCGGACCCGAGGGGCTCAAGCCACCGAGCGGCGCCGACACCGATGTCGGGACGGTCGATGTCGGTGGCGCCCTCATGGCCGTCGGCGCGGAACCCAACGGCTACGACGAGGAGCTGCGCGAGAAACTGCGCAACCTGCTGAACACGCCGAGTGACATCGTCGCGACGACGGACTTCGGTGCCGTCGGCCCGCCGCTGTACGGCCAGTGGCACGCCGGCGTCGCGGAACTCGAACCGACCTCGGTCGACACCGGCCGGTACTACTACCCGTCGTGGTTCAACCAGCTCAACACCGATCCGCGCAACCGGATCGCCGCCGGCTACGGGACAGAGGTAATCCAGCGGGAGCAGTCCGCGCTCATGGCCGCTGCCTGGGAGCAGTTCGGCGAGATCCAGCAGGCCAACCGTGCGCTCCGGCGGATGCAACTCGCCCGCGAGGTCCAGCAGCGCCGCTACGCCGATCTGGGTTCGCTGTCGACCGGGTCGCTACTGGGGATGACCGCACCCATCCACAGGCGCCTGCTCGATGAGGACATCGGCAAAACGGTTCAGGCCCAGAACCTGTTGAGTGACCTGCCGACGGGGCTCTTGTCGCCGACGTTCCGCCGAATCACACGACCGACCGGCCCGCTCGCGCGGCGGACCGGCGTCTCGCTCTACGCCAGCAAGTTCGCGACGCGCGTCGAGACCGGCAAGGTCCCCCAGTTGAGCGATGGGCTGTCGTTCACTCGCGATGCCATCCCAACCACCGCGACCGGGGCAGACGCGCTCAGTGGCGACCTGGCGGCCGGTAACGCGATCGTCGGTGACACGGGACTCCAGGCCGGGGGCGGCGAGTGGCAGACCCAGTCGCTCGACGTTAGCGGGCAGGACAGGACCGGGCAGGGAGCCACCGGTGCAGCTAGCGACGAGTTCCGACCGGGTGGCTCGCCGATCCAAGGCGACGCGTCGGGTCCCGGCGACGCGGACCCGTTCGCCGGCCCGGGGCCGGACGGAGACGGCGGAAACGGATCATCGGAACCGTCTCCACCGCCGGGGGTCGAGCGCGTCCACGCACTGCTCGACAGCATCGACGCACAGGCGAGGACCGCCGAGCGCGAGGTCGACACCCTCGCGACCGCAATCAGACGCGACGACGCGGCGACGGTCACCAACATCGTCGACGAGGAGCCAACGACCGTCGATCGCTGTGCGACCATCGGGCCAGACACGTTCGCGCCGCTCTCCCGCCGCGTCTCGAAGCTCCTGGCTGATCGCGACGTCGCGACGCTCCCGCCGAACTTCGACCGTGGGACGGCGAGTCGCCACCTCCAGCGACTCCACGGCGCCCAGCGGGACCTCGACGACGCGATTGCCGACGCCGTTGTTCGACTGCGCGCCGACCCGCCACAGCCACGCCGTGCCCGGGACGCCCTCGACCGGGCGAAGCAAGCACTGGCGAAGTTCCAGCGGACAACGAGTGCGATCCGCTCGGCGCTCGAGGCCGCGCCACGCGCGATGCAGACAATGAGTGGGAGCCTGGCGGGCGAGCAGGGAGAGTTCACGATCGACACCGAGGCATTCGCAGATATCGGCGCCGCAGCACCGACACAGATCCAGATCCCATCGAAGGAAAACCTGCGCTCGACGGTCCTCGCTGGCATCGACCCCGCGACTGCGATCCACGACCACGCCGCCGACGTGCTAGGCGTGCCGGAACTGCGCTATCGCGAAGACCCGGTCGCGGAGGTCATGGCTGCGCCGACGTTCGACACCTTTGCCTACGAGCTGCTGGCCGAGTTGAACGAGGACTACTTTCTGCCGGGCGTCGGCGAGGTGCGCAAAAACAGCATGGGAGTCCTCCAGACCAACCCCGAGTTCATCGAGGCGTTCATGGCTGGCCTGAACCACGAGATGGCCCGCGAACTCCAGTGGCGCCGGTATCCCACCGACCGGAAGGGAACCTACTTCCGCCGCTTCTGGAATCGCGCCGGCAACCCTGACGTCGACCCCACGGACCCCGAGGAGATGGCAGACATCGGGCCGATGCACACATGGGACCAGAACGACCTCGGCGAGAATAGCCCACGCGACGACGAGGCGAAGATCGTCCTGCTCATTCGTGGCGAACTGTTGCGGCGGTATCCGAACACGGACATCTTCGCGGCCAAAGCCGTTGGCGACGGTGATGGCGCCGAGGAACCAGACCGCGTCCCGGCGCTGCCGGGTACCCACGTCACGCGCCAGGACGCCCAGAACGCCCCGAACCTCACCTTCCCGGTCCTCCGCGGGACGCTCGAACCGGACATCACCTTCTTCGGGTTCGACTTGACGCCGGACCAAGCGCTGTACGACCCCTACCACACCGAAGACACGGACGATCCCGACGACCACCCCGACGAGGGGTGGTTCTTCGTCCTCCAGGAACCCCCTGTGGAGACGCGCTTCGGCATGGACGCCGGCGCCGAGGAAGGGCCCGAGTCGCCACCGCTGGGGATCACGCACGGCAGCGGGACGACCGAGCAGATCGACCCGGCGAACGCGGACCCCGACGCCGTGGAGCACGGCTGGAACGCCCTCTCGTGGGCGCAGTTGACCCCCGCGGGCGAGAAAGCGAACAGTCAGACGTACGTCGACGTCGACGGCTCGCGTCCGGGCACCGAGTCGTGGTCGGTCGACGACGGGACATCCTATATAAAGGGAGCAGTCACGGTCGACGACCTCTACGACCGCGGCGATGCGGCGACGTGGGGGTACAACAGCGCCCACATGGCGCGCGCGACCTGGCAGTTACCGGTGCGGATCAGCATTCACGCAGACGACATGATCACCGAAGACAGCGCGGAGTCCTGGCGTCTCACCACCATGCCGGACAGTTTTGTGACGACGATCGGGAGTGACGACGAATGAGCAAGACCAACTCACCGTGGGAGCGAGCGAGCGCGGCCCGGACCGACTGGCAGCGGGCAGACGGCGCACTGAATCGGCTGCGGTCGGTCCACGCCGAACTGTCGAGTCTTCACGACGCCGTGACGCGAAACGTGCCGACGATGGACGACGTGGCCTATGCGACGGCGGCTGTCGACCGCCTCGGCGATGCCGATCCCGTGGCAGTTTCTTTTGTTGCCGAACCCGTGATGCCGGAGAACCAAACGCTCGCGGACGCCTTCCACAGCGGCCGCGCCGTCACGACCGCGGCTTCCGATGTCGCCACCACGCTCACTGGCTTCGCCGAAGGCGACAGGGCCGGCCCCCTGACGAGTGCCGTCGCGGCGGTCGTCGATCCGGCAGACGGACCGATGGCTATCGACACGACCGCACTTGGGGAGGTTGTGACCCTGTTTGGCCTCGCCGTCGAGGCCGGCGTGCGCTATCGCGAGGCGAGGGAAAACGCCCTCCAGTCGGCACTGAGTGAGGCCTACGACGACCTCGACGAACCGCTGCCGGACCTCGCAGACCAGCCGATGGCACTCCTCCCGGTGCGCATGGAGACCCGCTTCGTCGACGTCGATGGGGGGACCGACGGTGATCCAGTCGAACTCCTCATCCGGGTGTACCCCGATCAGATCCACACCGACTCCCACGAGGCAGAACTCACCGAGGAAGAGGTGATCTGGGGCCAGAACTTCTGGGCCACGTTGTGGTACGCGCGTCACCCGGATCCGGACGTCGTGCCGGACGATCCGACCGACAGCTACCTGTTCAAGCGCCTGCCGAACGAGCGCCTGTGCGAGCACGTCGCCGGGATCGATCCCGCGGCCTTCTCCGACGATCATCACGCACGCTACGGCGAACTTCGGGATCGTGCCTGGCAGCAACTGCTCGACCGATTCGGCCGCGAGCGGGCGGCCTACGTCGTCCACGCGCTGGAACCGACGGACGACGACCTCGCGGCGGATCTTCGCAGTCGGCCGCGGACGCTCCAGTCGATGCTCCGACGCGTAACCGACGGCGGCGAGAATGACCCCCTCGACGACGTCGAGGTTGCGAACGACGACGATTCGACCACTTTCGCCGGGTCCGAGGACGTGGTCGCAAGCGAGGACATCGATATAACGGGTGTGCTCGGTGGCGAGGGTAGCGACGACGCGACGCTCAAGGAAATCGCCGAGGGAGCGGGCGTCGGCCCCGAGATCCACGACCCCAGCGAGGACCTGCCCGAGGAGGTGCCGGGCATCGGATTCCCCGATGTGCCGCGCCGGCCGGGCGCTTGGACGAAACAGCCGCGTGCGAAGCTCCTCCCGGATCGCTGGATTGCCGTCGCCGAGTGGGAGACGCCCTCGGGCACGACGAAGCGGACGGCCATCGCGGGCGATCCGGTGTGCGAACCTCTCCCGACGGGCCCGAGTCCGGAGTCCGTCGCAGGTGAGGAACTGGACGACGGTAGCGGGGGCAACACGACCGCCGATGGCGACCGGTCCGACGTCGCCCCGGACGGCGCCGAGTGGATGACCAACTTCACCGAGGCCAAGGAGGCCGGGATGGCACTCCGTTTGCCCACCAATACGCTCGCAGGCTTCGACGCCAGCCGCGGGTTCGACCGCGTCTCCGTCGTCGGCGTGAAGGGATCGCTCGACGACCAGAGCAGCGCCGACGCCCTCGAAGCCCTTCTTGATGCCCATCATTACACTGACGGCCTCGAGGTGCTCCCACAGGGGACCCCGACGAACAACCACGAGGGCACGGCGGGGACCGACGACGGCGACCTGCCGGGTGCCGACGTCGAGTGCGAGACGGCACTCGTCGAGGACGGCGACCTGAGCGACGGCGACTTGCTGGCGCGGGCGCTGTCGATCGATCCCGGAGAGGGCGAGGACCACGTCTTCGCGCACGTCGCCAACGCCGACGGCACCGAACAGCGTGACGCGCGACAGATGAACTCCGCCCTGTGGCCAGCGACGCTCGGCTACTCGCTGGCGAACGTCTTCGTGGACAACGAGATCGCCGGCATCCCCTCGAACGGTGGCGCTAAGGCGGCAAACGGAGCCGCCGGCGCCGCGGGTGTTGGCGCCGGTGGCCTCTCGCTCGGCCCGACGCGGGACACCGTCGAGGGCCACCTGCTGTGGCTCGACGCCTACCGCCGACACTTCATCCGGTATGTTCGCGGGCGCGGACCCTTCCCGACGCTCCGCGTCGGCGACCAGCCCTACGGCGTGCTGCCGGCGACGGCTGTCGACACGGACTACGACCTCTCGCTGATCGATTCGACGCTGATCGCCGACCTCGGGAAACCGACGGTCGACTTCGAACAGGTCGCCAGCCAGGGCGGGACCGTCGACTCGCTCGTCAACGGTGGGGTCGAACCGAAACTCCTGATCGAGAGCGGTGCGCCGGCAGACGAGGTGCTTGCCGCCGGCGCCGACCCCAAACGACTCGTCAGCGGGGGTGTCGATCCGGAGCAGGTCCTCGACGCCAGCGGCCTCGCCCCCGAGGGACTCCTCCAAGACGGCGTCGGCCACCTCGCCACCTCGCGCCTGACGAAAGACCGCCTCCGACAGGCCGGGGTCCCGGTCGAGAAACTCGACGAGGCAGGTGTCACGACGCGTTCGCTCGCCCGCGGCGAGGTGAGCAACGCCCAGCTTGCGGAACTCGGCGTAATGACCGACACCATCGCCGAGGTCGTCTTGCCTGAACAGGCCAAGACGCTCGGCTTGACACCCGCGGCACTCGAACGCGCTGGCGTCACGCCGGCAACGCTGCTCAACGGCGAGTTCTCGACGGAACAGGTCGAACATCTCGGCCTGGACGCGCGGGCCGTCGCCGACGCGATCCTGCCAGACGCCGCGCGAGAACTCGGCATCACGCCGAAGCCCATCGAGGACGCGGGGATCAAGCCGACCGATCTGTTGAACGGAAAGGTGTCGGTCGAGGAGCTTGAGGCTGCCGGCGTCACCACGGAGGCGCTCGCCGACACCCTGCTCCCGCAAGCGGTCAAGAACTTCGGCGTCACGCCGGACGTCATCGCGTCGGCCGACGTCTCGGTCGCCGACCTCTTTAATTCGGACGTGAGCATCGACCAACTGGAAGCGGCCGGCCTGAACACCGCGAACTTCGCCGACGCCGTCCTCCCGCAGTCGTTCCGCGACGCAGGCATCACTCCCAGGTCGCTGGAAGACGCCGGTATCACCCCGGATGCGGTGCTCAATGGCACGGTCACGCCGGACGCTACTCTCGAAGCGGGGATTACGCCCAGTGCACTCGCGGACGTGGGCCAGACCATCGGTGATCTGCTGGAAAGCGGGCTCGATCCGGGTGTCCTCTTCGACCGCAGGCTGACACCTCAGAGTCTCATGGATGCCGGCGTGACGCCGGATCTGCTGATCGAGGCCGGTCTGGCCCCGAAACACCTCGTCGAGGCCGGTGTCGACACGGTCGAACTGGCAGCAAAAAACGCCGCCTCCATCGAGGACCTGCTGTCGGCCGGTGCATCCCCCAGCGACCTCGCGCGAGCGGGCGCGACGGTCGCCGACTTTGCCGGCGGCGACGTCCCCGTCCAGGAACTCGTCCAGACCGGGATGACGGCACTCGACCTCGTCTCCGATGGCGCCGACGCTCTCGGCGCGGCAGAGGGTGGCGCCCGGCCCAGTCACCTCCGTGAGGCGAACGTCGCTGCGGGGACGTTGCGCGAGGCCGGCAGAGCCGCCGGGTCGCTCCGGGTCGCCGGCTACACCGCCGAGGAAGCTCTCGAAGTCGGCTACACCGCGAGCGAGTTGCTCAACGGTGGCTACTCGCCGGAGGAACTCACAGCTGCCAGTGTCAGCTCTAAAAAGGCCCAGGATGGCGGCCGTGACGTGTCCACGATGCTGGCCGCCGGCCACGTCCCGGAGGAACTGAAAGCAGCGGGCTACGCCGCCGAACAGTTGCTTGAGGGTGGGCTCGAACCGACGGACCTCGTGACGGCAGGCTACACGGCAGGCGAACTCGCCGACGCGGGCCTCGAGACGCAGGACCTCGTTGAGAGCGGACTCGATGTGGGGTCGCTCCGTGCGGCCGACCTCGACGTCCAGTCCTTGCTCGACGCCGGGGTCGACCTCGAAACGCTGCGCGAGCGCGGGGCAACCGCCCAGGAACTGATCGATGCCGGAACGGACCCGGAGAAACTGCTGGACGCCGGCTTCAAATCGGTCGAACTCGAGGTCGCCGGCGTCGAGGTCGGCGCGCTGGCGAGAGACGCCGTCGAAGGCGATCTCTCGACCGACGACCTCGTCGACACGGCCGTCGAGGGGCTGCAGTACGCCGCGACGGTGCTCGAGTCGCCGGAGCAGGCCGAGACGGACGCCTATTCGTTCAGCTTTGACCCAGCCGTTCCGATGCTCACGAACGGCCAGGGAACGAGTGGTACTGGGCCGGGTGACGGTGGAGGCAGCCGAGACGGCGACGGCCAGACCGGCGAGACGGACGGCGGGGTCGGAACCGCGGGCGTTCCCGTCGTCCGACCCCTATCGATCGACGATCGAATCGGTGGCCGCCTGCGGAACGAGGTCAGCGGGCTGGCGTCGCTGTGGGAGGAGGCCGCAAGCGGGCTGTCTTTCGGCGGCGACGTCGACGAGGACGGCCTGCTCGACGCGCTCAAGCGTGAGGCCGTCTCCCGGGACGTCCGCCAGGCGACGATGGTCTACGTCGGTGAGACCCGCTCGGACCTCACCGACGAGATCGCCAGCGCCGTCGAACGGTACTTCCTGCCAGACCACCGTCGAGCAGTCGAGGCCGTCTTCGGCGACGCGGAGCTGTCGAATCGCGACCTGCGGATCGAATCCATGTACCCGACCGACGCGACCCGGGACGAGGCCGTTGTGGACGTGCGCAATCGGGACAAAAACGGCGGTCTGCGGACGTTTTACACGGAACATCTCAGTCAGGGACAACAGGGGATCATCCTACCCCACGAAACCGTCGACGCCGACATCGGGCTGTTCATCGACGTCCTCCTGTGGAGCGGTGTTAGCGACGTTCACGATCTCGGCGACGTCGTGAATCCACTGACATTCAACTTCGATATGGATGCACTCGAACTCACGAACTCCGAGTGGTACGGAATGGATGCCGCGGACCAGCGGCGGAAGATTCTCAAGGCCATCGAAGACGCCGACGATCCCTCGCAGTTCACTCGCGAGTTGACGAACCACGATCCGACGGGCCACGAGCAGGGCTATGCGAAGCTGCTGACGCTGGGCGACAACCAGGCGGAGTTCAACGACACCGGCGTACTCTCCTCACTGTTGCGCATCCTCCTCCAGCACGGCCTGCTCAACGAGTACCTCGCCGCACGTCGACGGCTCGGCGCCGCCTACGACGACCTCCCGGCGCCGTTCGTCGATCCAGCTGTCGCGCCGGAGGACGATCCGACGATGATGGACACGCTCTGGGACGAGGCACCGGACGCGCTCCGCACTCACCCAGACGTCGACGACACCGACGAGATTTACTACCAGCAGAGTCTGACCGCGGCGGCGGCAAACTGCGGCAGCACGACCTCCATCGATCCGCGCCTCAGTGAGTTCACCGACAGCCTCCGGTACCTGGCAGGGCTCGATCCGGACACCCTCAGCGAGTTGACCCACGAGACGCTGGACCTCGCGAGCGACCGCCTCGACGCGTGGTGGACCTCCATCGCGACGAAGGAGTTGTTCGAACTCCGCGAGGCACAGGGGACCGTGGATCCGGACGGCGGTGTCGACCACGAGCGGTGGGACGGTGCGGACAGCGACGCAATGCGGGCGACCCTGGATCCGGCTCTCCTGTCGAGTATCGAGACGACGACCCTCGCCACGGGAGCGACCATGCAAACCGAGGAGACTGCGGACTCGATTGCGCACGCCTCAACTACCGGCGCCAGCACGCGGGCGTTCGATCCGGCTGCCCTCGAAGGTATCAGTCTGTCGCCCACGAGCAACAACGGTGATTCTGCGTCCGACGGCGGCGTCGATCAGGCCGACGTATCCACGCAGGAGTCAGGAGAAGACGTGGCGGCGGAGACGACCAGCCAAGCGAGCGAGTCCAACAACGGATCGATCGACTTCGGCGCGACGAGCGATACGCTCGACGTGGCCGAGCGCGGCAAGGTCATCGACACCTCACGAATCGACGATCGCGCCGCGAGCGAGCCTGGCCTCTACGTGGGCGGCTATGGCTTCGTCGAGAACCTCTCGGCGGACCGCGAGGGGACGGCTGATCCCGAGTACATCCACGCGCTATCCGAACAGCACGCCTCGACGGCGGCCATCCTCCACAGCGGCGCCGACGCCCACGACGAAGACGAGGGTGAGAACGTCCTCGCGATGGACCTCTCAGCAAGGCGCGTCCGCGCAGCCCGGCGGCTCCTCGACGGCGTCCGTCGCGGCCAGTCGCTCGGCGAACTGCTGGGCTACCGCATCGAACGACGCCTGCACGAACTAACGCTGGATCCGGACGAGCCGGAACTGATGCAGTACGCCGGTGTCTTCCGCGCGGAGTTTCCCCAGCGCCTCGACAAACTCACCCGCCCGGACGAGACGACGACGGCGGCGAAAGACGAACGCAGGGACGACCTGGCGGTGCGCGACGCACTCGACGGTCTCGCCTTCCTGAACGGGTGGGTGGAGTACCCCTGGGACCGCGACGAGACGCTCCCGGGAAGCGGATCGGCGGCCCACGACGCCATCGGACGGATCGTGGCGGACCTGCGGGACGACATCGACGCCGTCGGCGACCTGCTGACCGCCGAGAGCGTCCATCAGCTTGGCCAGGGCAACATCGAGCGCGCCGGCGGATCGATCAACGCACTGGCGCGTGGCGACCCTCTGCCGGAGTCCGACGTGGTCGAGACGCCACGCACCGAGACCGGCCTGACACACCGGCAGTTCGTCCTCCTCGGGGCGGACGCCGAACCGAGCGATGCGGCGGCCGAGGACGGCGCAGTCTCGCCGCGCTCCACCGCGGCACCGTCGCTGTCGGCCTGGGCCGAGACGCTGTTACCCGATCACGCTGATGTCGAGTGCACGGCGACCTACCGCTGGACCGAGGAAACGACCGACGAGGTGACCCAGAACCCGACCGAGGTCGAACACAGCGAGCCGACCTGGACCTCGCTTGACGCGCTCGATCTCGGTCCACTGGACGTCCTCCTGCTGTTCGACGCGAGTCGAGAGGAGACGCGCTCGGAACTCGAACAGCGCATTGTCTATCAGCTCGTGCGCCAGCGGCCGTCCGACCCGGCGGTGCCCGCTGACACGCGCGCCGAACTCGAACTGAGCGAGACCCACACCGAGGGCGCGGTCAGCGTGGCCGACCTGCTGGAACTGGCACGGAGCGTTCGCGAGGTCGTCCAGTCGGCGCGGCCGGCGACCGCAGCCGACCTCACACATCCCAGCGACGCCGCTGGCGAGGGCTACGACGCGAGCACGGCCGAGACGCTGACTGCGCGGGCGAACGACGCCCACGACGGGCTCTATGAGACGGCCCTCGCCATCGACGAACGCCTCGCGGTCCTCGACGCCAGCCACGACACCGGCGACGGTATCGCCGAGATACCGATGCCGGCGACCGGCGAGACGGCGGGCGACGGCGGCACGCCGCCTGTAACCTCGTGGGCGAACCTGGACGGGGGTGTCCACCTACCGCCGGACGCCGCGCCAACCCTCGATAGGCCGTTTGTTCCTGAGGGACCGACGCTGACCGAACAGGTCGACGCGCTCGTCGACGCCGTCGAGCGGATCGACGAGGAAATGCCGCTGTCGACGGTCGAGGCGGCCGCTGGGGGCCTCGACGCCGGGTCGCTCCGGTCCGAACTGGCGGCGTTCGTCGCCGACCTGCCGGCCGGCCCGACGAAACGCGAGACGGCGACGGCCGACCAGGTGGTCGACGCGACCGAGGACCAGTCGATCACCGGCCGGCTTGGCGATCCGGTCCAGATTCCGGACGCCAGCGAAGCAACTGATGACGACGAGCAAGACGGTGATGGAGCCGACGCCGATGATGACAGCGATGGTGCCGACGGTGGTCTCTCCAGCGGCCCGACGAGTTGGACGCCAGCGCGACAGGAACTGGAAGCCGGTATCCTCGGCGTTGCGGAGACGGAGGTCGCGACCGTCTCGATGGACGACGCGGCCGAAACCGATACCACTGACGTGGCGTGGTATGCGGACGCTATCGAGACGGTCGATCTCGATCCGAGCCTGCTCGGGATGATCGACGTGGACGGCGATAGAGAAGACGGGAGCGACAAGGGTGAGAGCGGCGCTGAAGCGGGCGAGAGACGCGGGAACGGCGGAGAGACTCGGCCCAGCGGCGGCGTCGACTGGGCGACGACGACCGGGACCGTTCGTGCATGGGGCACCGACGGCATCGATGTCTTCGAGCGAACGGCGACGGCGTCGCCGTACTCCGATGGCCGATTCGCGGTCGACCTGGACTTCTCGGGGATCACGCCTGGGACGGCCTTCCAAGTAGTCGCGCTCGTCGACAGCACAGTCGTCTACAGCGGCAGTGGTCGCGTCGTCGAGGGTGACGCCGGCACCGCGGGCGCCCAGGCGACCTTCCGCGAGGACTGTCCAAACCTGCAGGCGCTCAGTTGGCTGCGAGCGCGTCAGTCGCTACTCGTCGCCGACGATGGACCCAGTGGTGAGTTCGTCTCGGCCCACGACGGCATCGAGTCGTGGGCAGCCATCACAGACGAACGCGACGCGGTCGATCCCGCCGATAGCACTGTCACGGGTGACCAGTTGAGCGCAATCGACGACCTGCTCGCCCTAGAGGGACTCGATCCGGGGTCGGTTCCCGACGACCTGGACGCCGCCGTCGCACCGGTCGCGAAACTCGGCCTTGATCAGGTTGTCGACGTCACCGCAGGCGAGAGTAGCGACAGCCCCAAAGACGTCTCCTACTGGGTTGGCGAGTCGCCGGCGATGGGGAGCATCCGTGCGCGCATCCAGCGCACGCTCGACGACCCTGGTTGCTACAACGCCGGCGTCGCGCCGTGGCTACTGAAATACGACCACGGGACAGCGGCCAGACTCGACGGACTCACCGACGGGCCGACGATCGCGGCCTACATCGACGCGTTCCTCGGCCAACCACCGTGGGTGATCCGTTATCTCGATCGCAAGCTGAGCGATCCGACGGCACTGGTCCGAAACCTGACGGTGTGGTTGTACCGACCCGACGAACTCGGTGACACCAGCGAACTCGCCGTGCAACTCACCGACCTCGCATCGGTCATCGAGGATCGGCCGGCCCTGGCGTCGCTCTTTACCGGCCTGGACACCGGCGAGGCGTCGGGCCTCCTCGCCGCGTTCGCCGGCCACCTACGGACGCTCGCCGGTGAACTCGGTGGGGATCCGCCATCGATCGGGGATCCCGCCGACGCCGAGGCGGGGTTCGATGCCGATGCGGCGACGGCAGCGGACAAACTCGCGAACGCGGCAGGCAACGAACAAACGGCCGTCGATCCGATAGTCGCCGGTTCGTCGGTCCCGCGCGCCGTCCGAACCGTCGTCCTCGAACAGTTGCGCGAGCCGATGACCGTCGCAGCGTCCTACGGCGTCCACGGCGGGACCCCGGCCGAGCCGGACGGCGACACGCCCGAGGCCGAGGCCGCGATGGTCGAACAGGCGCGCGGGCTGCTCGAACGGCTGCGCACGCGTCTTGAGGAGGCTGGGCCTCTCGATCCGCGCATCGACGGCACGCTCGCCGAACAGCCGGTCCCACAGCGCGTCGAGGCACAGACCGACCGGCTCGCGACGCTGTTCGGCGAGGGCTTCAGCGTCCTGCCACCGTTCTCGCCCGCGAATCCCGGCGAGCTGTCGGCGACGTTCGGCGACGGCGAACTCGTGCCCGACGAGCACTCGCTGGCGCCCGAAACGTGGCTCCAGCGGTCGGCAGCCCACCGCGAGCGCGTCGCCGACTTCCGCGAGTCGCGATCGTTCTCCGAGGCGATCGGTGGCGAGTTGACGCCCTCGCTCACCATCGGCCAGGTCCCCTTCGAAGAGGGCGACATCTGGGTTGGTATCGACGGCGTCGATCCAACCCCTGGCCGCGTCTCGCTGGTCGCCCAGTTTGGCCCCGGTGCGTCGGCGGGAACGGCCGGTGACCGACTGACCGGCCTCTGCGTTGACGAGTGGAACGAGACGATCCCCTCGGCGACCGAGACGACAGGTCTGGCTGTCAACTACGACGATCCGGGCAATCGCGCGCCACAGTCGATTCTGCTCGTCCCGCCGCCGAGCGACGGGTGGACACTGGATCACCTGGCGGCGACGGTGGCCGAGATGAGCGATTACGCCAAGCGCCGTGCGGTCGACCTCGGCGACCTGTCGGCCGACACCACCCACCTCTTCCCGGCACTGACCTTCGCGCAGGGCGGCGGGACCCACCGGCACACGCCGTCGGTGAACTTCGGGATGCTCGATTGGTACGACCGAAAGCTGGTCGCATCGCTGCAGCCACCGACTTACACGTTCGTCGGCACGAGCGGGGGTGGCGATGATGAGTAGACACACCACCTGGACGCGCCTCGAGCCGCGGCCGCGAAACGACGGGATGGAAGACGGACTTCGCGCGGACGTGCGCGATCCGCTCTGGCTGTTGAGCCGCCAGTGGCAGGTCAGCGAGTTCGAGGGCGAGGACGGTGGGTCGCCCGTACGCGCGGACGTCACCGTCGCCGAGGACGAACTCTCTCGGGTGGATCTCCGTGGTGGGGGGCGCGGCGGCGAAGACGGCCCGGCAGGGCCGTTCGACTACGATGGGACGCCCCTGGAGGCGACCGTCGAGCGCGAGCGCGTCATGACCGACGACGATCCGCCGTCGCGCCTGCGTGTCGAGGCTGGCCAGCAGTTCCTTCGCATCCTCGCCGACGCGGGCTACGGCGAGTTCGCGGCGGCAGACTTCTCCGAGGAGTTCCGGGTCTCAGTCCCCGATGAGTCGCTCGAAGCGCCGGATCGACGGTACGTCGAACTCGTCGCCGACCGTGTGCTCGACGGCACGACCGTCGCGCGAGCGATCCAGTCGAGCGTGGGGAACCTCGATGCCGTCCTCGAGGATGATAGTACTGGCTGGTCAGGCGTGACGGGTGCGAGTTTGCCAGTGCCAGAGGGTGGGTCGCGCACGAGCACCTACGAGGACTGCCTCGAGGACTACTACGCCTGGTACGTCGACGTCTACGACGAACCGACGACAGAGGTGGGGTCAGCCTGGGATCCGACGCGGCTGGAGTACCGCTTCGCGGTCTCGACGGGCGACGACGACACGGAGACCGTGTTCGAGGCCCCCGAGTACCAGGGTGGCCGCCTCGACTGGGATGCCTTCTCGCCGGCCGGTGCGGACGAGACGCTGCATCCCTCGTCCGACGGCGCGACGACCGAAGCCACGACGTCGGTGATGCCCACCCAGGTCAGCTTCCCGGGGATGCCCGCGAGCCGCTGGTGGGAGATCGAGGACACCTCGATCGACCTGACGAAGATGGCACCGGACGGCGCGCCGCTGACGCGGCTCATGCTCGCGGAGTTCGCGACGGTCTACGGCAACGACTGGTTCCGAATTCCGGTGGAGACCCAGGTCGGCACCCTCTCGCGGGTGACGGACCTGACGATCACGGACACGTTCGGCGTCGAAGAAACAGCGACGAGTGCACTGGACGATGAGTGGCAACTGTTCATGCAGGACATACCCGGCCACGACGAACCGGGGTTGTTCGTCCCACCGACGCTTGCCTCGTCAATTTCGAGCGATCCGGTCGAGGAGGTGACCTTCGCGCGCGACGAGATGGCCAACCTCGCGTTCGCGCTCGAACGACGGCACGAAGGACCAACCGGCCGGTCCGTCGACCGGACGGAGTTCCAAGAGCCACGGATCGAGGTAGCGGACGTCCTCGTCAGCGACGCACCCGACGAGGAGTACCTCGAACTCGAGAATCCTGGAGAGGACCTTTTGGATATCTCGAGCCACACCATCGAGGTCGTTTCCGACGGCGAGGCACGGACGATCCACACCTTCGGTGACCGCGAACTGCCACCGAATGCGACGCTGCGGATCGTCACCGGGACCGCAACTGAAGGAGGAGACGGGGATGGTGCGGACGGCGACGTTGGCCTCGGGCTGAGCGCGTCCGTCTGGCAGTCTGCCGAGTCGCTGAGTGTTCGCGATGGGGGCGCGTGGTCCGGCGCCATCTGCTGGCGAAACTGTCGGACGCGCTCGCTGATTATCGACTCTCGACAAACGTGTCGGACTACTGGTTCCCGTTCACGCCCGAGCGAGGCGAGGCCTTCCGATTAGAGCGGGCGCTGTTGCTCGATGCCGGCTCGCTGGGCAAGTCCATCGACGAAATCGACCAACCACGCGGCGAAATCCTTGATCCGCCGGACAGTCAGCTGCCGGTCGACGAGGACACCTACCAGTTGTACGACGAGGAGGTGACCCGCAGTGGTCGGACGGTAACGCGTGGGTACCAGTTCACCCGGTGGATCGACGGTGCCGGCTACCTCTGGAGCAGTCGCGAGAGCGCCGTCGGCGACACGCAACTGGCCAGCGGCCTCGCCTTTGACCTGCTCGAAGAACGTCCCTAACTGGACCGGGCCGCTGGTTGCAGCGGTCGCCGACCCTGCCGGACTCCCCGTGGCCAAAACAACACTGGGAATCCGAGCACGACAGAGGATAGGAGTACCGGGGGCTCGGCACTCTCAAGAAACTGCCCGTCGACCGGTTACACACCGATTCCAACGGTGTGCTAGCTTGGCAGTCTGTGAACCTGACACTCCCAACTCAGCGGTGCCGTAGGATTCCCCCGCGTTGTCGGCCGACGGCCGACTGCTTGCGGGATCTCCGATCCCGCTCTGTTCACGCGGAGGAGGATGTCAATGCTGTGGAATCAGCTGTGGTGGAGAGGGACTCTGTTTTTTGCGAGTAGCGGCTCCGCTTTGTGGGTGAATACGTTCGAGTTGACATCATCGATTGAAAGAAACAGTCTCAGCAATCATGCTCGCTCTGCGGCCGATGCATTGGAACTACCAGCTTCATATCTGATGTTTTGTATAGCGCTGTGTGGTTTATCGGTTCCCCGTGCCGGCCCACAAACAGACCCACCTCCGGTTGTGGGGCTGTCGGAGCTGTCGCCGGCAACCGGCGCGGCGGTCCCGCCCGGTTCACGGTCTGCCTGTCGCAGGCGTCTGCTCGTTGTACAAGACGAACATCTCGGGGTCGAACGGTGACTGACAGTCGAGTTGCCTGTCACCGCGGAGAGGTCCGCGAACTCGACTCTGTGTGCGGGTGTCACGAGTTTCACCCGGTAGCGATACGCTCGCGGCCATCGGGGCTCTTTGGGACGGTTGCTCACCACCTCTCGCGTGCCGACACGTGCGCCGCGGACCCAGCGGCCAATCAACACTGTCGGCGAACGCACCGGTCAGGCTCGACTCCGCTCGCGAGGGCCCCTCGGTCGTGGTTGTCGCCCTACTGTATGCGAACCGGCGTGGAACCGTGACGGACCCGCCAGAGGCGACTCCCGCGAACCGCGACGAGACCAGGTTTCGGCCCCGGAGAGTCACCGATAAACGTTATGATGATATACAGAACGGGCGGTGTGGCCACACGCCTGACAGACCAGTCTGATTCGGCCCCGGTGGTGAGAGCTCTTTCCCACGGTGGATGCTGTCGCGACTATCATCCCGGTCGAAGATATATCAGTACATATCCCGTAGAACAGTTGTGTCACAGCAGGGATCCAGAACGACAGTCGACGGGGACAGGACAAACAGCGTATCGGAGACAGTATCGAGGGCCGCAATCGACGTCGACGGGCTCGAACTGACCTACTCGGACGGGACAACCGCCGTGCAGGGCGTGGACCTGACCGTGCCGCGGGGGGAGTTTTTCGGGTTTCTGGGGCCGAACGGGGCCGGGAAGACGACCACGATCAAGGTGTTCGCGACACTGCTGTCGCCGACCAGCGGCGACGTGCAGGTAAACGGGTTCGATGCCCGCTCGGAGGCGCGGAAGATACGTGAGACAATCGGCTACATGGCACAGGAGACCAGTATCGACCCGGAGCTCACCGCGGAGGAGAACATCCGGTTCGCCTGCGAGGCCTACGGGGTCAAGCGCGGGGAGCGAGCCGAGCGGGTGTCGGAGCTCCTGGATCTGGTCGATCTCGCCGATGTCGCCGACAAGCGGGCGGAGGAGTTCTCCGGCGGAATGAAAAAGCGCCTGGACGCTGCGACGGCACTGGCACACCGGCCACCGCTGGTCTTTCTCGACGAACCGACAACGGGACTTGACCCGAAGGCGCGCAACCGGTTGTGGGAGTACTTCCTCCGGATAAACGACCTCGGGACGACTATCTTCCTGACGACGCAGTATCTGGAGGAGGCTGACCAGCTCTGTGACCGGTTGGCCGTTATCCTCGACGGGAACATCGTCGCGGACGGCAGTCCGGACGACCTGAAACGCGAGGTCGGCGGTGAGGTGCTCGCGATCGAACTGGAGGGAGGCGAGGACGTTCGCGGGCGGGCCACGACAATCGCAGAGGAGTTCGACGCGTTCGCGGACGCGACGGTCACCGAGACCGAGGACGGTATCAGCGTCACCTCCGAGGTCGCCCGTCAACACGGCACCGACCTGCTGGTCGCGCTCAGGGACGCGGGGCTGACCGTTACCGGGTTCAACGTTCGGGCCCCCACACTCGACGACGTGTTCCTCGCCATCACCGGTGACGAGATAGACACAGACGAGATGCCCGACGGTGACCGGGGGGTGTCACGGTGAGCACCCCCGACGCAGACGGGAGCGCAGAGGAGTACGCCGACGTGACCGCCGGTGAGGAGGTTACACGCTCCGGAAACTCCTTTGCCGGTGACGTCTGGGTGAACTTCAAGCGGTGGAACGTGAAGGCAATCCGGAACCCGTTCGTTCTGGTGGTTTCGCTCGTCCAGCCGATCATCTTCCTCGTGCTGTTCACGCAGGTGTTCGGGAACGTGGCCGGCGGTGCCGTCGAGGGGGCCACGGGTGCGGGTATCAGCTACGAGACGTACCTGGTGCCCGCAATCGCCGTTCAGGTCGCACTCGCCGCGGCCGTTACCTCGGGTATCGGGCTCGTCAACGACATCGAGAACGGCATGTTCGAGAAGGTGCTCGTCACGCCGATGAACCGCACGGCAATCTTCCTCGGCAAGACCGCTGCGGAGGTGTTCCGCATCGCGGTTCAGATCGGTATCATCCTGGGGTTGGGCACCCTCCTCGGTGCCGAGATCGCCACCGGTCTCGTCGGTGTCGTCGGTATAATGGGGATCGGTGTGCTCTTTTCGCTGTGGTTTGTCGCGTTCTCGAACTCGCTTGCGATTCTCACGCGAGACCAGGAGTCGACGATTATCGGCGCGAACCTCCTGCAGTTCCCGTTGTTGTTCCTGTCGAGCGCCTTCCTCCCGCTGGAGACGCTCCCGAACTGGATTCAGACGTTCGCCCGACTCAACCCCGTCACGTACGGTGTCGATGCGACGCGTTCGCTCATGCTCGACGAGGACGTGATGACCGTCATCGAGGTGTCCTGGTTCGACGGGACACTGAACGGGGTCGTCCCCGGTGTGGCGGTTCTGGCCGGTATCGGGCTCCTCTTGGGCGCAGTCGCCGTGTATCTGCTCTCCCGGGCGTCGAGTTCCGACGTGGAGTAGCCGTTCAGGCACGGACGCGGACGGTGACACCCGGTGCACGGTGACCGGATTCGCGAGTCCGGACAGCGAGACAGCGCTCAGCCCTCCGGGTCGGCAACCGGACGCGACGGGGTCGACCGGTCGAGAAACAGGAGACCGTCGAACGACGTCAGCGGCGTCCGGAGGTGGTGTCTCGCCGGCGTGTCCGGGTCGTAAACGGTGCCGACACACCGGACCTGCTGTTGCTGGGTGACCCAGTCTCGCAGTCGCGGGTCGGTTGCGGCCGACGCGATATCGAACAGCCAGGGCGACTCACCCACACGGTCGAACTCCGCGGTCGCGCTCCCGTCGGGAGGTGAGTCGAACACGAACTGTTCGGGACCCGTGTCACCCCCGCCCGACCGGACCGCCCGGAACCGGCCACGGGCGGTGTCGAACCCGACCGGGGTGTAGCGGGCACCGAACTCGCGGGCCAGGAACTCGCCCATCCCCGTGGCGTCGGCCCAGGGGCCGTATGAGTCGAACGTGCCCCGCTCGACGTGGACATTGTGTGCCCAGACCGCCACACCGGTGCCAGGGTCCTGCCGGGCACACCAGGCGGCGTTCTCCGCCATCGCGCGGTCGCGCTGTTGCATCCCCGCCGCGTGGGGGCCGGGTTGTTCGTGGCGCACCCGGTGCCAGTCGCAGGTCTGCCGGACCACACGACACAGGTGTCGCGCCGCCTCCCACCGGTCCCCGGTCGCCGCCACGTACCGCGCCCGCTCGTCGTCGAGTCTCTCCGCAACCGTCGCCACCGCCCGTTCAACCCGCCCGAGCGTCTGCTCGCGGGGCCCGGTGTCATCGGGCACCGTCTCCTCCGCGAGCGTGTCGAGTCTCGCCAGCGCGTCGCTCTGCTCCGCGTAGTCGGGGTCGACCGTCTCGAGATACGACCGGAGCGGGGCCGCCGGCGCGGCGGGGTGGCTCAGGTCCAGACCCCGGACTCGGACCCGGTCATCCGCGGGGCGGTTCCGGTTGAACGACCGGAGCCAGCCCAGCAGGTCACGGACCGACTCGACCTGCCACATCCACCTGTGGAGTCCACGGAGTGCGGTCGCCGGGTCACCCACACCCCGCCGGACGAACGCATCGAGCGCCCGTGTCTCCGCGACGTCGGCCTCCATCGCGAGTGTCCTGAAACCGTGGTGTTCGACCAACTCGCGCACCAGGTTCGTCTTCAGCAGGAAACACTCCCGTGTCCCGTGTGTCACCTCACCGAGTCCGACGACGTGCGGTCCCGAGCCACCGCCGAGAATCCCCGACACCGCCTCGGAGGGGACACTCACACCCTTCGGACCGGGGTCGTTGATCCCTGTCGTGGCTCCCCAGTCTGTGTCGATTGGTGCAGTGTGCTCGCGCACCGCGGATGTGTCTGGAAACATGACTGTACCGTGTCTCTGGTGTCGCCGCAGATATCAGCGTTCCGTACCGGCGGGTCTAGCCCCCCAACCGACGGGCGACTCAGTTCTCGCCCCTGTCCTTGGCGAGTTCGAGGAGTTCGCCGTAGCGGTTCCGTATCATCACCTCGGTGATATCCGAGACAGCGGCGATGGCCCGCTGTGTGACGGGTTCACCGGTCCGGATCGAGGCGGCGGCGAGACCAACCGGTGACTTGCCGCTGAACTGGCCCCGCTCGCGGCCGGTGGTCAGAAGCTCCCGGGCGCACCGCCCGAGTTGGTCGGAGAGCCCGAACTCGGAGGCGAAACAGGGGGGAGGATAGCTCGTCGGGTCGATGGGTTCGATGGAGCGGCCCAACAGGAGGTCCTCATACTGTCGGCTGTAAGCCCATGGCACAGTTCGGTACCCGGGGTGCCGAATCGTTCCACGAAGTTACAGCCGACAGTATCACCGAGCGCGCGCCGGTAGATGACACTCGCCGTCTCCCGGACACTCTCGGGTGGACCGAGCGCCGAGGCCATCCGGCCTACCTCGCTCAGCGTCTGCTCGAGATTGCGCTCTCTGGCGTCGCGGATGCGGAACCGCTCGTTCCAGGTGCGCAGGCGCCGTAGCTGCTGGCGTTTCCGGGTCGAGAGCCGGTTGCCTGCCCAAGACGGCAGTTTTAAGCGCCAGTCGACACCGATACGAGTATGAACGAGACGCGTCGACCACTCGATACGCTTGAGGAGTCTGTTGGCAACGAAGTGACAGTTGAGCTAAAGGGCGGTGACCAACACGACGGGCGACTCGCGGGCTACGACCAGCACATGAACCTCGTTCTTGAGACGGGTGACACCGGAGACACAACGGTTATACGCGGTGACAACGTCGTTTCCATACGGCTATGACAAAGGGCACGTCCACTCAGGGCACGAAGAACACGACGACACACGTGAAGTGCCGGCGGTGCGGTGAGAAGTCATACCACGTCAAGAAAAAGGTCTGTTCGTCGTGCGGGTTCGGCAAGTCGGCCAAGCGTCGCGACTACGCCTGGCAGACAAAAGCCGGCGAATAGTATGCAGGAAAAGTGCGGTGTTGTCGGTATCTCTCTCTCCGACAGGAACGCCGCTCGACCACTTTACTACGCGCTGTACGCACTCCAGCACCGCGGACAGGAGTCCGCGGGTATCGTCACTCACGACGGGTTCCAGCAGTACGAACACGTCGAGATGGGGCTGGTCGGTGACGCGTTCGACGGTCCGGCGATCGAGTCGCTGAACGGGTCGAACGGTATCGGTCACGTCCGGTACCCCACAGAGGGTGGGGTGAACGAGTGCTGTGCACAGCCGTTCTCGGTGTCGTTCAAAAGCGGGTCCCTCGGGCTCGCCCACAACGGCAATCTCGTGAACGCGGACGCCGTTCGGGATGACCTCGCGGGACTCGGTCACGCGTTCACCTCCGCCGGTGACACGGAGGTAATCGCACACGACCTGGCGCGGAACCTGCTCGAGGCGGACCTGGTCCGGGCGGTGAAGGCGACGATGGAGCGCATCCACGGCTCGTACTCGCTGACCATCATGCACGACGAGACGGTGCTCGGGTTGCGCGACCCGCAGGGCAACCGGCCGCTCTGTCTCGGCGCTGTTGAGGACGGCTACGTGCTGGCCTCGGAGTCGGCCGCCATCGACGCGCTCGGTGGCGACCTGATACGGGACGTTCGACCGGGTGAACTCGTGGTGTTGCGCCCCGACGGCTCCGACTACGACAGCTACCGACTCGTCGACCAGGAGACAACAGCACACTGCTTTTTCGAGCACGTTTACTTCTCGCGTCCGGACTCGGTGATCGATGGGAAACTCGTCTACGATGTCCGGCGGGAGTTGGGCCGGCGACTCTGGGCGGAGTCCGGTGTCGAGACGGACGTCGTGATGCCGGTGCCGGACTCGGGACGCGCGTTCGCCACGGGCTACGCGGAGGCAGCGAGCGAGGCCGGTGCCGACACCGAGTTCGCCGAGGGGTTGATGAAAAACCGTTACGTTGGTCGCACGTTCATCATGCCGACACAGGACGAGCGCGAGCGAGCGGTCCGTCTGAAGCTCAACCCGATACGGTCGACGGTCGAGGGGCGGTCGGTGACGCTCATCGACGACTCCATCGTCCGGGGCACCACCTCGAGACAGCTGCTCGACCTGCTTGAGGAGGCCGGCGCAAAGGAGGTCCACCTCCGTATCGGCTCGCCGCCGATCGCCGCGCCGTGTTACTTCGGTATCGACATGGCGAGCCGCGAGGAGCTCATCGCCTCGGGTCAGACTGTCGAGGATATCGAGACCGATATCGGGGCCGACAGCCTCGCGTACCTCTCGGTCGAGGCGATCACGGAGACGCTCGACCGCGACCACAGCGAGCTGTGTCTCGGCTGTGTCACCGGTCAGTACCCATACGACGTCGAGGGTGAGGAGCACGACCGCGAGGTGACACGCCCCACAATCGAGACCGCCGGCGATTGACCGGCGGGTCGGGGGACTTAACAGCGTCCCGACCCGACTGTACAGTAATGAGTGACGGAGGCGACGAGCGGGCGCGAGCGCCCGAAGCAACCGGGCCCGGGCCGGAGACGGAGACGAAATCGGCGGTCGTCCGCCGGTCGAAATCGGTCGACCGGAGCCCAGACACGCGGGAGACAGCCGAGTTTGGCGAGCGCGTCTCGCGTGCAACGGCAGCGATCCGCGATAGAGAGCGCCGTCTCGACCCGGAGAAGCTGGTCGAGTACACCACCGACCGGCGGGACCTGGACCCGAAGGTCCGGGTTCGCTGGGGGATCACGATGTCGGTCGGCGTCGCGGTGCTGACGGTGGTGCTCACGGGTCTCATCAGTGCGGCGGGTGGTCCGGCCGTGCTCGGTGTGCTGGTGCTTGCCATGCTCTTTGGACTCGGTGCCGGACTCGTGGTGTTGCGCTACCGGGTGTGGATCTACCAGGTCAGAGAGGACTCGTTGTATCTCGAGCGGGGTGTGCTGGTCAACCGGCGGACACACGTCCCCTACGTTCGCATCCAGCATCTCGATACGAGTAGGGGCCCGCTCGAACGCTGGCTGGGGCTGTCGACGCTCGTCGTCTACACCGCCGGGTCACGGGGTGCCGACATCTCGATTCCCGGGCTCGAACCGGCCGAGGCACGGGACCTCCAGCAGCGGGTGAAGCGACTCGCAATCGAGGCGGAGGGCGACGACGCGCTGTGACATCCTCACCCGCCGTGAACGGCGGGGCTTCCTACAAGGGAAGTCTCGCTACGCGAGGAGGTTTCGGAACCGTACGCCGAGAGGGTCGTCTGTCGGGGTTCCCGACTCGCCTCCCGGTGTCGTTCGGAAGACGCGTCGCGTCTTCCGTGATGACGAGACGGCTCCGCCGTCTCGAACCATCCCGTGGTGCTGTCACAAGCACTCCCGTCCCGTGGGAAGTCATCGCCTGCCGGTTTCCAAGACAGGCTCTCTCCCCACGGGTCGAGGCGGCCAGCGATCTTGACAGCCGCGTTCAAATCGGCGTGGTACTCTGTGACCCAACAGCCCTCGTTGGTACACCAGAACTCGTCGCCGTCACGATGGCCGACGTGCCCGCAAGCGTGGCACGTTTGCGACGTGTAGGCCGCATTGACGTACTCGATGGGGATTCCGGCGTCGAGCGCTTTGTCCTCGATGCGGCCCTGCAAGCGGGCGAACGCCCATGCGTGGAGGCGGCGGTTCATCCACTTGCCGTAGTCCAGCGATTCGCGGATGTAGGTCAAATCTTCGAGGACGATTACCGGGTCCTCGAACTGCCGGGCGTACTCGATGGTCTGCCGAGACGCCTTCTCGACAATATCCGTGAGCGCGTGCTGGTAGTGGGTGAATCGCTCGTCAATCCGCCATTCGGCGGCGTCACGCTCTTGCAGGCGCTTCAGGGTCGTGTGCATCTCTTTGCGGAGGTGTCGCGCCCGCCCACCGTCAACGAACAGCGGGTCCACCGGAGCGCCCTGCTCGACGGCACAGCCGACGAGCAACGACGACTCGCCCACGTCGAAGCCGACCGGCGTGGGGTTGTCGGGCGTCTCCGGTTGCTCAATCTCGTACTCGCAGGTGACATGCAATGTCCACGAGGAACGGTGCTGTCGCAGGCGAAACTCGCCCACGGTCACGTCGCCATCGTACAGTCGGTCCCACAACCCACGCTGGTCGGGGTTGATTCGCAACGGAATCCAGAACGAGGTGCCGCGCCCGGCCTGTGGCACCCGCCAGCAGAACTCGTGGGTGCGGTCGGGCGAGTGGTCAAGGTACCACCCTCGGTTCGTGAACCGAACAGGGTGGTCGTCGGCCAGTTCCTCGGCGTCGTAGGTGCGCCGGAGTTGCGGGACGTACTGTTTGAGCGCGTCCTTCGCATACGAGGACAGGTCGTAGTCGGTCACAACGTCGTTGACCGCCGTCTGTGTGGTACAGCCGGTGTCGAAGGCGTCACGGAGCGCACGGCGGTAGGTCGCCTCGGTGCGCTGAAGCCGTCGCTCTTTGTGCGCCGTTGGCGGCGCGAGCGTGGCTTCGAGCGTCTTGGTGGCGGTCGTCGTGGCCGACATTCGACAGTCGAACAAAGACGCCCACTACAGTTAATAATCATGTCTAGTACACTCAAACGTGAGCAAAGAGATTCGATTCGAGGTAGCAGACGATCAGTTCGAGCGACTGAAGGCGGTGAAAGACCGTCGTGGCTACACGTGGAAAGGTCTCATGCTGGAAGGTGTAGACGCGCTCAATACCGACGAGGCGGAGTAGTGGGACAGACAATGATGTGTCGCATTCCCCCCCGCCGCAAGCGGCGGGGTTTCCTGCTTGGAGAAAGATGAAACAGGTCATCGCTGCCCGGACCGATCTCGGCATGGGCAAAGGCAAGCTCGCCGCACAGGTCGCCCACG
>ERZ1034569.42-NODE-42-length-41660-cov-12.359572_pt1 | contig 41660 bp, 41 predicted proteins | sample MGYA00520706_ERZ1034569 | MGnify/ENA primary metagenome ERZ1034569 (study PRJEB33760, sample SAMEA4777722) | hypersaline lake metagenome | biome: hypersaline environment; feature: brines | place: Spain | collected 2014-08 | depth 0 m ...
TCCGGACGTGGAACTCGCCGCCGCCGTCGAGCACGCGCCGGTAGTCGGCCCACTGCCCGTGCACCGTTCCGACGTGGCGCCGGTAGTCAGCCTCGCTCGGCCGCTCGACGGTGTTTTTGGCGACAGTCACCGACCCCTCGGTGCGTGCCGCGAGTTCCACTGCGCGCCACGGCGAGTGTGCCGTCCCACAGGCACATTGCCCGTCGAGGTAGTCCGTCTCCTGGCCACAGTCACGGCACTCCGCGAGACAGGACCAGCCGTGTGTGGTCTCACACTCCTCACAGGCAGACTGGAGCAGATGCATCGGTGCCCCGCACTCGCCGCACTCGCGTCCTTTCGGTTCAACTGACATAACCACCCGTAGATGCCTGTTGCTAATAATCCTGTTGGGGGCTCTCCGAACTCGTCTCACCGGAGAAACAACAGTCGATCAACCAGACGGCGACGACCGGCACGTCGGTTGCCACCGGCGAACAGGTGGCTCTGCCCTGTTCCCGCATACCATGATCATAAACCACATACAAGGAACAGATATATATACTCCCGGTCGTTTGAGGTAGATGCACATGTCTAACACAGAGGATACGTCGGAATCCCCGGCGGATCGAGTTCTTCCAGGGCACACTGGAAGATAGCTCCGAGATAACGGACGCACGAGTTTTCGACACCACACTGCGCGACGGTGAGCAGACACCCAGAACGTCGTTTTCGTATGAGGACAAACGCGAGATAGCGGCGCGTCTGGATGCGATGGGAACACACGTCGTGGAGGCAGGGTTCCCGGTCAACAGCGACGCCGAGTTTGAGGCGGTACGCGATATCGCCGACTCGACGTCGACGACGGTCTGTGGCCTGGCGCGCGTAGTCGAGAACGATATCGAGGCAGCACTGGACAGCGGCGTCGACATGGTCCACGTGTTCGTCTCGACCAGTGATGTACAGTTGGAAGATTCCATGCACGCGACCCGTGAGGAGGCCCGCAGGCGGGCGGTCGAATCCGTCGAACGGGTGACAGAGTCCGGTGTCGAGTGCATGTTTTCGCCGATGGATGCAACCCGCACGGAGGAGTCGTTCCTCGTCGACATCGTCGAGTCGGCAGTCGACGCGGGCGCAGACTGGGTGAACGTCCCCGACACGTGTGGTGTGGCGACGCCAACCCGGTTCGGAAACCTGGTTTCGACGGTCGTCGAGGCTGCCGACGACGCGTGTGTCGACGTCCACACGCACGATGACTTCGGGATGGCGACGGCAAACGCGCTGGCAGGCTACGAGGCGGGCGCGACACAGGCACAGGTATCGGTGAACGGTATCGGCGAGCGCGCCGGCAACGCCGCCTACGAGGAGGTGGTGATGGCGCTTGAGTCGGTGTACGGCGTCGACACGGGGGTCGACACGACCCACATCGCGGAGGTGTCGCGGGTCATCGAGGGCCACTCGGAGGTCCCGGTGCCGGCGAACAAGCCGGTCGTGGGTGACAACGCCTTCTCCCACGAGAGCGGCATCCACGCCGCCGGTGTCATCGAGAACGCCGACACGTTCGAGCCCGGTGTGATGACCCCCGGGATGGTGGGTGCCGAACGGGAACTGGTGCTGGGCAAACACACCGGCACCCACTCGGTGCGCGAGCGACTCCACGAGGTCGGGTTCGACCCGACCGACGCCGAGCTCCGCGAGGTGACACGCCGCGTGAAGGAGTTCGGTGCCGGCTCCGAGCGCGTCACCGTCGCCGTGCTGGAGCGGTTCGCCCAGGAGGTGGACGTCAATCGCACCGATGGTGAACCCTGCGAGGAGGTCCGCGCGTAGCGATGCTGGCGCGCGCGAGACACGCTCACCGGTCACCGGTGGTCGTACACACAGTCCCGCCGACCGCCCGGACAACACCGGTCATACCGGCAATCACGAGAGAGGCATCGACAGCGGTCGAACCGGGGCTCTGCAGGTCCGTCTCACCGATTACAGGCGTGGGGCCACACAACGCTTATTACACTCCGGAGTTTGAAGTCCGGGTAGATGAGATACAGCGCTGGCACCACAGACGGGCGCGTTGCCAGCGGCATCATTGTAGGGGCTCGTTAGCCCCCACTATCACTCACCCCCAGTCCGGCCGGTATCGCTTCTCGAACACCCAGCTACAAATGCATTCATGAGCAAGCGAACACCAGTTGCGCGGACGGAACAGGACGATGGCGACGGGCCGTCGGAACACCCAGACGGCGAGACAGCCGACCGGTCGGAGGAGTCCGGCATCGAGACCGGTGCGGAGGCGGTAGTCGCGGGCCTGGAGAGCGCAGGTGTGGAGTACCTGTTCGGTGTCACAGGCGGGGCCATCATGCCTGTCTACGACGCGCTGTACGAACACGAGGAACTGACCCATATCACGATGGCCCACGAGCAGGGTGCGGCCCACGCGGCGGACGCCTACGGTATTGTCTCGGGACGACCCGGCGTCTGCATGGCGACCTCCGGCCCAGGTGCGACGAACCTGGTGACGGGCATCGCCGACGCCAACATGGACTCGGACCCGCTGGTCGCGCTCACGGGACAGGTCCCAACCGACTTTGTCGGCAACGACGCCTTCCAGGAGACCGACACGATCGGCGTCACACAACCGGTCACGAAGTACAACATCTTCGCCGACGACGAGGCGACAGTCGGCAACGACATCGGGACAGCGTGGGCGCTGGCAAACGAGGGTCGGCAGGGCCCGACGCTGGTTGACCTGCCGAAAGACATCACACAGGCAGAAACCGACCAGCGACCGGAGGAGCCGTCGACGCCGGACACGTACGACCCGCCGGCGACGGCCGAGGCGGTGATGGTGGAGGCCGGGGCAGAGACGCTCGCTGGCGCCGAGCGACCGCTCGTTCTCGCGGGCGGCGGTGTCATAAAGGGCGAGGCAACAGAGGAGTTGGCGACGGTCGCGCGCGAGTTCGACATCCCGGTGGTCACGACGATGCCGGGCACCGGTGCGTTCCCGCAGACAGACCCCCTCTCACAGGGTATCGCCGGTATGCACGGCACCGGGTACGCGAACATGGCAATCTCGAACTGCGACGTGATGCTCGCGGTGGGCACCCGCTTCGACGACCGGCTGACCGGCGACATCGAGACGTTTGCGCCGGACGCGGAGATACTCCACATCGACATCGACCCCGCGGAGATCAGCAAGAACGTCGAGGCCGACTACCCGTTAGTCGGCGACGCGGGGATTGTTCTGGAGCAGTTGCTGCGGGCGATGCCCGGTCGGCCCGCCGCCGAGGCCTGGCGCGAGCAGTGCCGGACCTGGCAGGAGGAGTACCCACTCGACTACGAGGCGCCAACAGACGAGCCGCTCAAACCCCAGTACATCGTCGAGCGGTTCGACGAGGCGACGCCCGCGGACACCATTGTTGCGGCAGGTGTCGGACAGCACCAGATGTGGGCCTGGCAGTACTGGACGTTCACCGAGCCACGGACGTGGGTGAGCTCCCACGGTCTCGGGACGATGGGTTACGCGGTGCCGGCGGCGATCGGCGCGAAACTCGCCGCACCTGACAGAGAGGTCGTCGCGTTCGACGGCGACGGCTCCTTTCTGATGACCGCACAGGAGCTGACGGTCGCGGCCCGGGAGGGGCTCGATATCACAATCGTCGTGTTGAACAACGAGGCCGTTGGGATGGTCCGCCAGTGGCAGGACGGGTTCTACGGTGGCCGGCACATGGCCTCGGAGTACCCCTGGGTGCCCCAGTTCGACATGGTCGCCGAGGCGTTCGGCGCGAAGGGGCTGCGGGCGGAGAGCTACGACGATCTTGAGGAGACGATCCAGGAGGCCCGCGAGTACGACGGGCCGGCGGTGATAGACGCGGCGATCGACCCGACGGAGGATGTCTACCCGATGGTTCCGAGCGGGGGGGACAACGCCCGCTTTGCACTGAACGCGGACCAGTTGGAGGGGCTGTGATGAGCCACGGTGAACTCCCGGGACCGGGCCCCGGTGAGCGGACACACCCGGACGGACGGCGCAACAGCCAGGGCATCCGCATCGACCCCGAGGCAGAGGCCGAACGCTCGGCCGAGCGGGCGGTGCTGTCGGCGCTGGTCACCCACGAACCGGGTGTCCTCGCCGAGATATCCGGCCTGTTCAGCCGCCGTCAGTTCAACATCGAGTCGTTGACCGTCGGTCCAACTGTCGATGGGAGCCTCGCACGAATGACAATCGTCATCGAGGAGCCGCGACCGGGGATCGACCAGGCCAAAAAACAGCTGGAGAAGCGCATTCCCGTTATCTCGGTGCGGGAACTCGACGGCAGCGCGGTCCAACGGGAGCTCGTTATCGTGAAGGTGAACGGTGACAACCCGGACCAGGTGAACGCCATCACCGACATGTACGATGGGCAGACACTGGACGCGGGGCCGCGGACCGTCACCGTCGAGATAACCGGAGACCAGCAGAAGATAGACGACGCGGTCGACGCCTACCGACAGTTCGGCATCCGCGAACTCGTCCGGACGGGGTACGCGGCGCTGGCACGCGGCGAGGCACCGACCGCACAGGTCAGCGAGCCGAACCAGGCCCCGACGGAGGCACAGGTCGCCACCGAGGAGGTGACCGATGACTGAAACTGCCGACCCGGACGGGTTCGACACGACGGTGTACTATGACGAGGACGCCGACCCGTCGATGCTGGACGGGAGGACGGTGGCCGTGCTGGGCTACGGGAGTCAGGGCCACGCACACGCCCAGAATCTCGCCGACAGCGGTGTCGACGTGGTCGTCGGTCTGCGAGAGGGGTCGACCTCCCGGGCGGAGGCGTCGGCGGACGACCTGCGGGTGGCCACACCGCGGGATGCCGCCGCGGAGGGCGACATCGTGACGATGCTGATCCCGGACACCGTCCAGCCGGCGGTCTACGAGCAGATCGAACCGGTGCTTGAGGCGGGCGATACGCTCCAGTTCGCCCACGGGTTCAACGTCCACTACGGCCAGATCGAGCCACCCGAGGCCGTTGATGTGACGATGGTTGCGCCAAAGGCACCCGGACATCTGGTCCGGCGGACCTACAAGCGCGGTGAGGGGACCCCCGGACTGCTCGCGGTCTACCGGGACGCAACCGGTCGGGCACACGCCGAGGGGCTCGCCTACGCACGGGCGATCGGCTGCACGCGGGCTGGCGTCATCGAGACGACGTTTCGCGAGGAAACCGAGACCGACCTGTTCGGCGAGCAGGCGGTGCTGTGTGGCGGTGTGACCGAACTCGTGAAAGCCGGCTTCGAGACGCTCGTCGAGGCGGGCTACGCGCCGGAGATGGCCTACTTCGAGTGTCTGAACGAGCTCAAACTCATCGTCGACCTGATGTACGAGGGCGGACACACGGAGATGTGGAACTCCGTCTCCGACACCGCCGAGTACGGCGGTCTGACCCGCGGGAGCGAGGTTGTCGACCGCGAGGGGATGACAGAGATCCTCGAGGCCGTCCAGAACGGCGAGTTCGCCCGCGAGTGGATCACGGAAACCCAGGCGAACCGACCGGCCTACCGCCAGTACCGCGAGGCCGAGCAGACACACCAGATAGAGCAGGTCGGTGACCAGCTCCGCGAGCTGTTCGCCTGGGACAACTCCGACCCGGAGGAGACGTGACCTAAACCCACGAACAGACAAACGGTCCGGACCAGCACGACACTGCCACCGGGGCAACACAGACAGGCGAGTGCACGAGCTTGGAACGGACACAGCAAACGAGAGCCGGACACACAGACACGACAACACCGGAGACAACAATGACAGCAGACGACACCACCAGGACGGAATCGAGCACGACAATCACGACCGAATCGAACACGACCGCCGGAGGCGTACGGACACGGAGTGTCGGAGACCGGGCAGTGAGGAGAGAGACGATGAGTGACGTAGACCAGACACACCCGGACACGAACCGGACGTTCGGGTTCACCGTGTACGGGCGCGGGGTCGTCACAGACGGCGGTCACAGGCAGGAGGAGGAGGAGTCGATGGAGGACGTCGACCACGAGTCCGAAACAGACGGCGCCAACCGGACGTTCGACCGGGGGCAGCACACGGACGACGGCAATGAGTGAGCGGACACTGTACGACAAGGTGTGGGACCGCCACCGGGTGACGGAGCTCCCGAACGGGCAGGACCAGCTGTTCGTGGGGTTGCACCTCATCCACGAGGTGACCAGTCCGCAGGCGTTCGCGATGCTGGACGAGCGGGATCTGGAGGTTGCGTTCCCGGAGCGCAACTACGCGACGACAGACCACATCGCCCCGACCGAGGCCGGGAAGCGCGAGCGCCCGCTCGTCGACAGCGAGGCCGAGGAGATGCTGTCGGCGCTCGAGCGGAACGTCACGGAGAGCGGTATCACCTTCTTTGGGCTCGACTCGGGCAAACAAGGGATCACCCACGTCGTCGCTCCGGAGCTGGGGCTGTCCCGGCCCGGAATGACCGTCGCGTGTGGCGACTCACACACCTCGACACACGGCGCCTTCGGCTCTATCGGCATCGGCGTCGGCACCAGCCAGATACGCGATATCCTGGCGACGGGCTGTATCGCCGCCGAGAAACAACGGGTGCGGCGCATCGAGGTCGAGGGGTCGCTCGGGGCGGGCGTGTACGCAAAGGATATCATACTGAAGATAATCCAGGAGCTCGGTGTCGACGGCGGGGTCGGCCACGTCTACGAGTACGGTGGCCCCGCAATCCGCGAACTGGAGATGGAGGGTCGGCTCGCGGTCTGCAACATGTCCATCGAGGGCGGCGCGCGGGCGGGCTACATCAACCCCGACGAGACGACCTACGAGTATCTCCGCGGGCGCGAGTACGCCCCGGAGGGTGAGGCGTTCGAGCGACGTCGCGCCGACTGGGAGTCACTCCGCTCGGACGAGGACGCCGAGTACGACGATGTCGTCACGGTCGACGTGGACGGGATGGACCCACTGGTGACCTGGGGTATCAACCCCGGGCAGGTGATAGAGCTGTCCGAGCCGGTGCCACGGCCGGACTCGTTCGATGCCCGCTCGGACCGCGAGGCTGCCGAGCGTGCACTCTCACACATGGACCTGACACCTGGGGAGTCGATGCTCGGCTACGACGTGGACGTGGCCTTCCTCGGGACGTGCACGAACGGGCGGGTGTCGGACTTCGAGGTGGCGGCGGAGATTCTGTCGGGGCGAACAGTCGACGATGACGTTCGGGCGCTCGCGGTGCCGGGGTCGGAGACGGTCCGCCGGCGCTGTGAGAAGCGTGGGCTCGACGAGACGTTCATCGAGGCCGGGTTCCAGTGGCGGCGCGCGGGCTGTTCGATGTGTCTGGCGATGAACAACGACTCACTCGAGGGTACGGAGGTGTGTGCCTCGTCGTCGAACCGGAACTTCGTCGGCCGGCAGGGCTCGAAGGAGGGCCGCACCGTGCTGATGAGTCCGGCGATGGTTGCCGCCGCCGCGGTGACGGGCGAGGTAACCGACCCCCGGCGGTTCGTCGACGACACGGCACGAACAGTCTCGGCCGCCGACGTGGAGGTGGCAGAGTGAGCGACGACCAGGTGGTCAGGCAGGTCAGCGGCACGGGTGTCCCGATACCGGGTGACGACATCGACACCGACCAGATACTCCCGGCACGGTTCATGAAGGAGGTCACGTTCGACAACATGGCCCGGTACCTGTTCTACGACGCCCGCCGCGAGGACGGCAGTCGGAACGACCACCCGCTCAACCGGTTCGAGGGGGCCTCGATTGCGGTCGTGAACCAGAACTTCGGCTGTGGTTCCTCGCGCGAACACGCCCCACAGGCGATGATGCGTTGGGGTGTCGACGGTGTTGTCGGCGAGTCGTTTGCCGAGATATTCCGCGACAACTGCAAGTCTCTCGGGATGCCCGTCGTGACGGCCGACCACGGGGCTGTCGTCAGCCTCCAGGAGTGGCTCGAGGAGAACCCCGATGGCCAGGTGACGGTCGATGTCGAGGACGGTGCCGTTTGCTACGACGAACGAACTGTCGAGGGTCAGATCGACGACGCGATGCGGGAGGCGCTGCTCGGTGGTGTCTGGGACACGACGGCGCTGATGTACTCGAACCGCTCGAAGGTCGAACAGACGGTGGCGGACCTGCCGTACGTCGACTCCCGGTGAGTCTCCCCGCGGCCGTCTGTGGCCGGGGGCGCGACCCGCAGTTACTGCGTTTTCCGATACGTCGGACACCGGCAACTGTGCAGACGAGTCACCACCGGGGTGTCTTGCCGACGGTGTCTGCACAGATACACCCCGGGTCGGGCAGAGATAATCCAATCTGATGGCGGTGACAAGTATACAACGTTAATACCTTAGGAGATGTAACTCGTCGCAGTGATGCCTGCGTGACCGGTCACACGGACCGTCGAAGGTTTCTGTGCGGACTCGCGGCGCTGGGAGCCGCGAGCGCGGGTTGTCTCTCCTCCGGGTCAGACGATACACAGCCATACACCGACTGGGTGCCGGCAACGGACGACGGGTTCGTGTTGTGATATCTGAATGTCGGCGTCACCGAGGAGATAGACGACGGGAGTGGTCTGTTGCCGGTGCTGAGTCCACTGCCGTCCGGCGGAGGTGAGAGACCCGTCCAGATACCCGACAGGGTCAACAACATAGACGACCCGTTGTTCTCGCTGCCGTTTGGGGTCGGCGGGCGGGCGTTCGCCGGTGCGAGTCTGGCGTTGAACGCCTCCGGTCTCGAAACGCTCCTGCGGCGTGTAGAGGGCGAGACGCTGTCTGAACTGTTCGTTCTCGACGGCCCGCGCGCGATGGGGACCGGTGCGTTCGACACCGACGAACTCGACAGTCGTCTCCGCGACACCGGCGAGTTCAACTCGGGCTACGAGTTCGTCGAGGAGCGCAACGGCTACCGGTACTACGAACGCTCCGAGAGCCCGGAGTTCAGCCTGGCGCTGGAGACAGTCGCGGTCAGCGAGAGCAGAATCGCTCTCGGCAGGAACCGCGAGCGCATCGTGCGGCTCCTCGAGACGGCCTCGGGGGAGCGCGAGCGGGCAGTCGAGCGTCTGGACGGGTTCGACCGACTCGTCGACAGCGCGGGCGACGGGGACGTCGTCGTCGGCTGGTACGGGTCTCCCGACCTAGAGGCAGCACTCGCGGGCGACGGACCGTCGCCTCCCGGAGGGCTCGGTCCCGACGAGAACGTCATCACGACGGCGCGGTTCGCACCAGAGAGCAACGAGATAACGGTGGAGTTGACCGTGCAGGACGACTCGCTCTCACCGGACCGGCGCGAGACACTCGAGAGCACGTTCGGTGCGGGTGGCGAGACGTCGCTCGATGACGGGCGGTTCTCGGCCACCAGAACGTACAACGAGTTCCCGTTCGAACCGGTCGGGACGAACCCGACAGACGACCTGCCGTCGGGCGAGGACCTCCCGCCGGAGATACGCGAGGCGGTGCCCGAAGGGGCGATCGAGATATCCGAGGCGCCCGAGGCGGGTCAGTACCGGGTCGAGGTGACAGAGCCGGTGCAGGTCGACGAACTCGTCGTACGGGCCGTTGAGGCGGACCGGGAGAGCACACTGATGAATCCGAGCGACTTCGTCGGCTGGATCACCGCCTTTCCCGACACCGACGGCGACGAGATACGTGTCATCGCGACCGTCGACGGTGTCTCGGGGATTGTCGCGACAGAGTCGGTTCCGTAACCGGGGGTGTGTCCTCACCCCCGCCGGCCAGGGGTGTCGCCGGGATGCGGATACGGCCCACACCGTTCTCGCGTCTTCGGAGCGCTTCGCGCTCCACCCCGCGAACGAGTGTTGCTCGGGTTGAGACCAGTCGCTTCGCCGTGTCTCGGTGCCCGGCAGGAACTCGTCTTGCAAGGCTTAACTATCCCCCAGAGTGTAAGCTATCACAGTAACATCCATATGACCGGTCAGATGGACCGTCGAGGGTTTTTGTGTGCACTCACAGCGGTGGGTGCCGCGAGCGCGGGTTGTCTCTCCTCCGGGTCAGACGATACACAGCCATACACCGACTGGGTGCCGGCAACCGACGGTGGGTTCTTTCTCGGGTATCTCGAGATAGGTATCACCGAGGAGATAGACGACGGGAGCGGTCTGCTCCCGGTGTTGAGTCCACTGCCGTCCGGCGGCGGTGAGAGACCAGTTCAGATACCCGACAGGGTCGACAACATAGACGACCCGCTGTTCTCGCTGCCGTTCGAGGTCGGCGGACTGACCTTTCTTGGTGCGAGTCTGGACCTCCGTGTCACCGGACTCGGTGGTCTCTTAGAGCGCGGAGAGGGTGAGACAGCCTCGAAGTTGTTCGTGCTCGACGATGTGGTGATGGGAACCGGTGTGTTCGACACCGACGAACTCGACAGACAGCTTCGTGGTGCCGGTGAGCGCATCTTGAGCTACGAGTTCGTCGGAGAACGCAACGGCCACCGGTACTACGAGCCCTCGGCGACCCCCGAGACCGATGTCCCGGAGACAGTCGCGGTGAGCGAGCGCAGGGTGGTTCTGGGCAAGAGCCGCGAGGGTATCGTGCCGCTCCTCGAGACAGTCATGGGGGAGCGTGAGCGGGCAGTTGAGCGTCTGAGCGGGTTCGACCGACTGGTCGACAGCGGCGGTGACGGCGATGTCGTCGTCGGCTGGTACGGTCTCGACAACGTGGAACGGGGGTCTGTCGGCAACGAACGGTCGCTTCCCGGCGGACTCGGCCCCGACGAGAACGTGCTCGCGGCGGCACGATTCGCACCAGAGAGCAACGAAATCACGGTAGAGCTGACCGTCCACGATGACTCGCTCCCGTCGGACCGGCGCGAGACACTCGAGCGGACGTTCGGGGGCGGCGAGACCTCGGCATCGCTCGAGAACGGACAGTTCTCGGCCAGCAAGACCTACAACGAGATCCCGTTCGACCCTGTCGGTGTCGACCCGACAGACGACCTGCCGTCGGGCGAGGACCTCCCGCCGAAGATACGCGAGGCGGTGCCCGAGGGTGCAATCGATATCTACGAGACCTCCGAGGGAGGCCGATACCAGGTTGAGGTGGTGGAACCAATACAGGTCGACGAGCTCAGGGTGCGAGCGATCGAGGCCAACCGGGTTGTGATAATCCCGAACGCGACAGAGGGGGCAGGGTCCACCGTTCGCCCCGACCCCGACGGTGACGAGATACGTGTCATCGTGACCGTCGACGGTGTCTCGGGGGTTGTCGCGACAGAGTCGGTTCCGTAGCCGGTGTCGGCGCCTGCTGGTCTCCGGGAGGGGTAGTGTTCACGGATGGTGGCTGTCCAGTCGGTTCTCTCCGCATCGACAGGGGATGGTCCGGACGGCCAGCAAGGCCAGAGAGACAGAGAGATGAAATCTTATTTGTTACTGCCAGCAGTACCAGAGCTATGAACGGGCAGTTCGAGCGCGCACCGGTTGGAATCATCGAGGTCGACCCGACCGGGACCGTTCGTGCGGTGAACGAGCGCGCGGACGCGCTCCTGGATATCGGGTCGGCCGGGGTCACAGACGAGACTGTCGGGTCACTGTTCCCGATGTCTGTTGAGGCGAGCGTGCCACGAGCGTTCGAGACACCGCCCGAGGAGCGGCTGTCGGTCGAGGAGTTCTATCCGGACCTCGACAGCTGGTTCGAGGTGACGATCGTTCCAGCAGACGACAGCGTGTTCATCTACGTCCGGGATGTGACCGACAGACACCGACTCGAAAAGGAGCTGACACAGCGGGAGGCCGACATCACGCGACTAACAGTAATCAACGAGCTCATCTCGGACGTGCTCGCGGCGCTCGTGAAGGCGTCCACGCGCGAGGAGATCGCAGAGACGATCTGTGCGCGGTTGGGCGAGACAGAGCTGTACGATTTCGCCTGGCTCGGCGAGCGCGAACTGGGGACCGACGAGATCGTCGTCCGTGCGGCGTCGGGGACAACCGGGCGAACACTCGACAGCATCGAGAGCGCCCTCGAGGCGGGCGAGGGCATCCCGGAGGCCGGGGTGGTCGAGGCAGGACAGCCGGAGATAGTGCAGCCGGTCGGCGCGAACGACTCGGTGCCGAGGTCGGTCAGACGGGCGGCGTTCGCCGACGGGCTCCAGTCGATGCTCGCCGTTCCGTTGACCCACGGCTCGACCGTTTACGGGGTGGTTGGCCTGTACACCTCGGAGCAGGACGCGTTCGGCAGTCGCGAGCGCGCGGGTTTCGGGACACTCGGCGAGATGGCCGGGTTCGCCGTCAACGCGACCCGTCACCGGTCGGTGCTGCTCTCGGACACGGTAGTCGAGCTCAGACTCCGGATCACCGACCGTTCGGACCCGCTCGTGGCCGCCGCCGCCGAGCACGACGCCTCACTCTCGGTCGACGGGCTGGTTCCGGCGGCCGAGACACCGCTGTGTTACCTGACCGTCGACGGGGCCGAGCCGGGCGACGTTGTTGAGTCACTCGCCGCAGCCGAGATGATCGAGTCGACACGTGTTGTCGACGGGACCGGTGGCTCCGTCGAGGTCGGACTCGGGGGTGACAGCCTGCTCGGTCGGCTGCTCACTCGGGGCGGGACCGTCACGTCGGCGATCTTCGACAGCTCCGGCGGCACGGTCACGGTCGACATCTCGCCGGAGGAAGACCTCCGCAGGCTCGCAGACGGGGTCACGCGCGGGTTCGACGCCGAGGTGGCGGCGAAACGCGAGCGCGACGAGGAGATCGTCACCCCGCAGGCGTTCCGTGACCGTCTCGACGACCAGCTGACCGAGCGCCAGGAGAGCGCGCTTCGGACCGCGTACCTCGCCGATTACTTCGAGTCCCCCCGCGAGAGCACCGCCGAGGAGGTCGCCGAGGCGCTTGATATCACCGGACCGACACTGCTGCACCATCTTCGGGCCGGCCAGCGCAAGCTCCTCGCGGAGTTTTTCGACCTACACGAGGACCACCCGCGGTCACAAGGGCAGTGATTATGTATCTCGCCGTCGAACTCTCCTGGTAGGTAGGATATGGCAAACGATAAAACAGCGTCTCTCCCGGTTGCGCTCGTGGTGGATGATGAAAAGGAGGTCGCCGACGCGTACGCGCTTCGGTTGCGCGGGATCTGCGATGTCGAAACCGTCTACGACGGGCCGAGTGCCCTGGAAGTGATATCCGAGAAGACAGTCGATCTCACGCTGCTGGACCGCCACATGCCGGGGATGTCCGGCGACGAGGTGCTCGGAGAGCTAGACAATCATGGCTACGACGGACGGGTGGTGATGGTGACCGCAATCGACCCCGGGTTCGACGTGCTGGATATGCCGTTCGACGACTATCTCTGCAAGCCTGTCGACCGCGAGGATATCAGAGAGGTAATCGGACACCAGTCCACGATTCTGGGCTACGAGCTGCTCGGCGAGTACTTCAGCGTCGAGTCCAAACGACAGGTGATCGCCGCCGAGGTGGACGCCGACCGGCGGGCCGACCACGGCGAGTACCAGCGGATTGCGACCCGCGCGCGCCAACTCGAACGGCGTGCACGCCGACTCATCGACGAGTCGCCGGAGCTGTTGGCGGAGTTCGACGCTGTCGACCGCGAGGGGCGTTGACCCCGCTGTGGGCCAACCGAACCGGCTACCGACCGGAGTGCTGCACAGTGATGCGGTGACGCCCCGACGCAGAACCGAGATGGGGTGTCTGACCCCCGAAGTAAAGAGACGAACAGACAGTCGAAGCCGGGGTAGTCGCCGTCGGTTCAGGAGACAGAAACCAGACAGACGGGAGAACGCTACTCATCGTGACCTCCGTCCGGGGACGGGCGGTGTCGGACCAAGTCCCGTGAGCGCACTGCGGTCTGGGGTGTCGACGGGCAGAGAGCACAACGGACCCGTTCTGTCGGGATTCACCGGTGCTGTTTAAGATCGACGGTGGCCTGTGCGCTGACCGTTATCCACTCGGTTGGGGGGACATCACCGTTCTCGTTCAAATCGGCGACGAACGTTATCTTTCCCTCCTCCTCGTCGTGGAGGAGTTCGACGTTTCGCAGTTCGGACATCTCGGGGAACTTTGTGGTGGACATCGTCTGGGACTCAGTCGTCGGCCGGCGGGTGTGCGCCGGTGGTGGCTCGCTCGGAGGGCCTGCAGGCGCCGTCCTCGACACGGGCGTCGAAGCCGTCAGCACCAAACTCGACCTCGATGACGGAGACGGTAGCGTGGAACTCCTTGCAGTGGTTGCCGTCAGAGGCGATCGACAGCGTCGACTCGACGAGGCCGGCCTCTTCGAGCTCCTCCAGACGGCGGTACACCGTCGCCTTCGAGACATCGGCGGCGTCGATTAGCTCCCGGCCGGTCCGGGGTTGCTCAACAACGGCCTCGAAGACGCGGTAGGTGTACTCGTCACCGAGCAGCTCGAGCAGGTCGGCCGCCTCGACCGGTGCCTGCCGGTCGGGCCGTTCGGAGTTCGTGCGTGCGACACTATCTGGTGCCTCCGGCGGATCGCTCGGAAGCTGGCGGGGTGTTTCTCCCATACACACACAGATGCACTGTCCCGTACTGGGTTCTCATGCTAGGTACTCGTACCGACGCCGGTCTAGTAGTAACGACCGTCCGGGGGGACCACCCTCCTGAGCCCGAACCGCTCACTCTGCATAGCTAGCCTGCAAAACTAAGACTGTACGTGGCCAACTACAACGTAAATGGAGCACCTGGACTCGACCGCAAAACTAACATCGGTGAGATATGTACGGCAGACTGGCCAGTGATACGATGGCAGGAGAGCAACCCGGCGGACCGACGTTGTCTCTGTCGGAGTACCCGGACCCGGCGTGCAGTTTCGCCACAGTCGACAGCACGCCGGTCGTGGAGACGACAAACGCCGCCTTCGAGGCGCAGTTCGGCGCGGGCGCGGAGGGGATGCCGGTCGCGGATGCGCTCGAGCAGCCGGGACTCGAACTGTCTCACGGGTCCGGGCACGTGCCCCGCCGACTGGCACAGGAGGAGTCCTTTCGCGTGCGCGTCACAGCAGGAGCGCCGGGCAGAGAGGGGTCCGGCGAGACGGCACAGGGTGGTCAGCACCCGAACAGCGAGTATCTCGTCAGGACCGTCAGCTCTGACCGCGGGGAGGGGGATGGGCTGCTGTTGTTTGTTGAGACGCCTGACAGAGACGGTTCGACGCGGGGGAAACTGGGTATCGACCACGTGGCGAGTGTGGTGAGCCACGACCTGCGGAACCCGCTCGATGTCGCCAGGGCACGCCTTGACGCCGGGCGGGCGCTCGACGAGGACGAGCACTTCGACCACGTCGAACAGGCCCACGAGCGCATGGAACGGATCATCCAGGACGTGCTGACCATCGCGCGCGGCGAGGAGGTGGTCGAACCGGACGACACGGTCGACCTGACATCGGTCGCGGAGACTGCCTGGGAGACCGTCGAGACGAACGGTGCGACACTGGATATCGACGGTTCGCTCCCGACGGCCACCGCCGATCCGGACCGGGTAACACGCCTGTTCGAGAACCTGTTTCGAAACGCCGTCGAGCACGGCTCGACGGCCGGCCGGCGGTCACACAGCGTGTCGGTCACGGTGGGCCGACTCGACGACGACGCGAACGGGTTCTACGTCGCGGACAACGGCCCCGGCATCGCCCCGGAGCACAGAGAGCGGGTGTTCGAGCCCGGGTTTAGCACCGACGACCACGGCACAGGGCTGGGGCTGGCGATTGTCGCGCGCATCGCCGACCTGCACGGCTGGTCGATAGCGGTCGCCGCCTCCTCGTCCAACGGGGCGCGGTTCGAGGTCACCGGTGTCTGACGGGGGATAGAACAGAAGCGCTTTTTTGAGGCGGTCCCCAGATGTGGTCAGATGGCTGATTCCTCACGGGACGCCAACCAGAACCCGGACGGGGTCGACTGGGCTCGGTGGTTCAGGCGTCACGCCAAACAACCCCTAGCCCGGTTGCCCGACGCGAGCACCCGCGGCGACACAATCGTGCAGGTGGCGCTGGTGCTGGTGGGGGCGCTCGCTCTACAGTTGGTGTTCGTGGTGTTTGCCGGGGCACTGCTCGCAGGCGTGGGTATCACGAGAGAGAGCGCGCCGGTGGTGTTTCTGGCGCTCGTGCAGGCGGTCGGGTTGCTCTCCTTTCTGGTGGCCGGACTCGCGTACCTCCGCCGGCGCGACGACCCGACACTGGTCGGGATCCGCCGACCGACAGGTCGCGATATCCGCACGATACTTATCGGGCTCATCGCCCTCGGTGGGATCGTCTACGCAACAGAGCTGTTGTTTGAGCTGCTCGGGTTCGACCTCGCGCAGAATCAGGCCGTTGTCCAGGGAAAGGAAAACCCCGAACTGTTTCTGGTCTTCATTCCGTTCCAGTTTCTGGTGACGGGACCCGCAGAGGAGCTCTTGTTTCGCGGTGTGGTCCAGGGGCTCCTGCGCCGGGCATACGGCGTGGTGCCGGCGATTGCCGTCTCGTCGGGGCTGTTCTCGCTCGCACACTACTCCGCGCTGATAGGCGGGGGTGACCTGTTGCCGGCGTTTCTTACCCTGTTTCTCTCCGGGGTCGTGCTCGGCACGCTGTACGAGTACAGCCGGACACTGCTGGTGCCGATGGCGACCCACGCGCTCTGGAACGCGTTCGTGTTCGGCACGCTGTACGTCGGCACCGTCCAGAGTATCGCTTGACATCGTAACCCGAGGCGGGACAGTGACCTGAGCCCTGACGAGGACTCAGACGTGGGTCTGGTTGAGCATATCATCGACGGCGGGGTCGTCTCATCGGCGGAGCGGGCCGAGTGTAGGGGGTCGTTTGGAACTCGAATATCTCCGTGATGAACGTTGGAGAACGTTCACCGAACCCGCGAGCGGGCGATGCCTGCGAGCAGTTGACGACAGACGAAGTCCGCCGAACCAGTTGCCACCGAGTGTGGAGCCTGTACAGTTAGTACACAAGCCACTGTACCGCCTGTACAGTTGCGACGTGGATTAAATTCGCCTGCAGCGGCACGACTCAGTTTGGGATGTGCGGCCGAGACGGTGAAGCCGCGGGGTCGTTCGAGAGAGCGACGCTCTTTTTTGATGAGAAGGGTGTTCGACTCCCGAATCAGTTGTCCACACGGTAGTTTATTTTTGGCGCGTCACGTCGGATCCACGCGCTCCCGGACCCAGCGGTCGGTTTCGTACTTCCGGTCGGTCAGTTCGTCTGCCCGTTCCAGCTCTGCGTCGGTCCACGCGCCCTCGGTGGCGTCGACCCAGTCAGCGAGTGCGCCTTCCAGGGCCTCGACAGCGGTCTCTCGCTCGATACCGGCCTGTTCGCGGATGCTCGTCACCCGGGCGCGGAACCGGTCGGCGTCAAGATCGGCATCGAACACGCCCAGATGCTGCTCGACCGCGTGCGCGTACGACAGCGACCCGTGCTGGACAACGGCGTCGCGCTGGCGGTACTGCGCGTTCCCGCTTATCTTCCGGCCACCGGTGAGGATATCGTGGGCGGGGTTGACCCCGCGCAGGTAACAGGCCGGCCGGTGGATCCTCGGCTGTTCGGTCTCGGCAAAGATGGCGTTGACACCCATCCGCTCGAAGGCTGCGAGCACCGGCGCACAGAGCAGCTCGTAGCAGGCGAGCAGTTCGCCGGGCACCTCGTCGGCTGGCACGGCGATTGTGTAGGAGATATCGCCGATGGCGTCGTGGTAGATACCGCCGCCACCGGTCGGACGGCGTGTCACATCGATACCCCGGTCGGTACAGAACCCCCAGTCGACGGTCTCGGGGCCCTGGCGGTAGCCGAGCGAGAGGCAGTCCAACTCCCAACGGTACACCCGGACCGTCCGCGGCCCGCCCGCTGCGGCGGTCTCGGCGGCCACCTCGTCGAGTGCCATCTGTGTCGGGCCGGGGCGTGACTCCTCGCGGATCAGCCGCCACTCCTTGTTGGTTAGCTCTGTCATCGCTCCTCACCGAACCCGACGTGGTCCGCGTCCGCGAGCGCACGTGCCGCCGCCGCGTCGAGATCGAACTCGCGGACGAGTTCGCCGTCCCGCACCAGCGGTTCGAGCAGTTGCTCGCCCTCAACGGCCTCACCGGCGCGCGCAATCACGTGGTCACCCGCAGGTGTCCGGTGGACCTCCTTCCGGTCGCCGAGTTTCCCTCGCTTGACGGCCGGCTCACCCGCAACCTCGACGATATCGAGCGAGAGATCGAGCGAGTCCGCGTCGGTGATGTACGAGCCGACACCGAACCCGTCGGCCACGTCACGGAGTTGGCGGAGGTCCGCCGGCGTGAGACCGCCACTCGCGAAGATATCGAGCTCCTCGTGGCCGTGCTGGTCGAGTTTCCAGCGCAGTTCCCGGAGGATATGCTCGAAGTCGCCGCGGCGCGAGCCGGTCGTGTCGATGCGCACACCGTCGAGGTCCTCGACCGCCTCTGCCGCACGGAGTGACTCCTCGACCTCATCGGAGTAGGTGTCACAGAGCGCGATGCGGGGGACATCCTCGGCGACAGCCTCGTCGAACGCCCGCCAGGCGGCCTCCTGGCTGCCCCGGCCGAAGCTGACAATCAGCGCGTGTGGCATCGTCCCGCCGGCCTCCCGGCCGATCACCTCACCGGCGGCGACGTTTGAGATGCCGTCGAGCCCCGCGAGCAGGGCGCTTCGTGCCAGGGCCGCCGCAACCGACGGATGGACGTGACGACTCCCGAAGCTCAACACTGTCGTCTCCGGTGCGGCCCGGCGCGCCTCGAGGGCGGCCGTCGCCATTCCGGTCGCGTGTGAGAGGAATCCCAGCAGCGCCGTCTCCAGCCGACAGAACTCGAGATACGGCCCCTCGATACACATTACGGGCCCGCCGTCGAACAGCTGTCCCTCCGGCAGCGCGTCCACGTCGACTGCCCGCCCCTCCAGCAGATGTGCCGCGTTCTTTAGCCCGGCGAACAACGACCAGCCCCCGTCGGGGAACTGCGAGGCCGTTACCTCGGCGAGCACCTCCGGGTTCCGGTCCGCAGCCTCAAGCGCCTCGACGGTCCGGTCGAAGTACGCGTCCGTCGCATCACCTGCCTGTATCGCGTTCGGCGACACGATATCGAACTGCGTCATGTCCGCAGTTCGTGCGGGCGGGCAAAACAGCTTGTGCCCCGGCGCCGGTCAGCCCCCGTGGACCCCAGTGAGTCCCTCGACTGTCGGGGCGTTGACGATGCGGACCGTCGTGTTCTCCCGGGTCACCCGGAACGCATCCTCGAACCCACTGTCGGGCACGACGGCCAGGTCCTCACCGGTTGCGACCCCCCCGTTCGCCTCGAGAACGTCCCGGTAGGCCAGCGCGAACTGCTCGGCGTCGGTCGGTGTTTCCCAGACTGTCTCCCAGACGTATCCGAACTCCCCGTCACGCTCGTAGAGGGCCATCTGGCCGCCGGTCCAGCCCGCCGAGAACGGGTGGTCATACCCCGTTTGGCTCTTTAGCACCTCGCTGTGCACGAGCATCGTGTACACCGACGCCTCGCCGAGCGTGTCAGTCGCGTCGAGTCGGTGCCACTCCTCGCCCGACCTGTCGACGACAGTCACCTCGACCGGGTCGGCCCCGGGGTAGCGGTCGGGGTGAATAAACTGCGTCGAACTCCCCGGGAGCTGTCCGTGCAGGTCGTCGACAGCCTCCCAACCCCCGCGCTCCTGGACAGTCTCGACGAACGTCTGGCCCTGTGTGTACGGCGCGAGCAGCTGGAGCTGGACACCGAGTGACAGGTCGATGCTGGTGTTCTCTGTCGGCGGTCGCACACACGACCAGTTCGTGCCGCACCGGTCGAGATACCGCTCCGAGACCAGCTCCGCCTCGCCCTCGATGACACTGTCACGGGCCTGTTTCGCGTCCGTTGTCTCGGCGTCGTGAGCGAGTCCGAACCGCTGGTGTTGGAGCGCGTGGACGAGTTCGTGCACGAGTGTCCCCGTGTCGAGTGTGGGCTCCTCGGCGTCGCTCACGACGACGATCTGCTCGTTGCTCGGTGAGTAGTACCCCAGGACACTGCTCCCGAACGTCTCGTTGAGCACCGTCGCGGCGTCCCGGTCCTCACCGATAATAAAAAGTGCCTCCCAGCGCAGGTTCTCCCAGGTTCGCTCCGTCTCACTCCGGTCGGGGTTCCGCCGGTTGCGGTACTCCTCGCGGCTGATGACCTCGACACCGACCCGCTCCTCGAACGCGAGTCCGCGGATCACCTCGACCCGTGCCATCGACCGCGCCACGAGCACCTCCCGCTCTGACTCGTTCAACCCGTCCTCGACGGTGACCGAGATGGACTGGTTGTACGTCACACCGTCGACCTCGCCGACCGCTCCGGAGAGGCCACCGCCTGTGGTCGACGCGAGCGACCCGGCGATGACCCCCGCGAGCGCCAGACCGAGCACGAGTACCGCGAGGAGACCCCAGCGCTCTGTGTCACCGTTCACTGCCTGTGTTAGGATAGCGGCACCCAAAAATCGTCTGTTCAGACTCCGACCATCCCGTGGGGGCGTTGCTGTACCGGACAGGTCTCCGGCAGACAGGGACGTGACCGGGCCGGTCCACGCCTCCGGTGCTGTCAGACACGGGGGTTCAACCGTCTCCGAGGCCGAATCAGTTATCTGAACACCACCAGACGGGGCACCCGAAGACCTACGCGGACAGCACCCGCAGATAGGGGAGATGGAGACAGGAAAGATCGACCGCGACTTTTTCTCGGAGCATATCGCGCCGCGACTGGGAGCGAGTCGCGAGGACGTGCAGACGGGGCCGAAACACGGTGTCGATTTCGGGGTCATCGATGTCAGTGGGGACGCGCTCGTTGTGGCGACAGACCCGGTCTCGGTGCTGCCGGCGCTGGGGTTCGAGCGCGCCGGGCGGTTCGCCTCCGGTTCGTGCTCGCCGATGTCGCCGTCTCGGGTATCACACCCTCACATCTCGCCGTCTCGATGTCGCTCCCGCCGGACCTGGACGAGGAGGCGTTCGCCGCGGTCTGGCGCGGTGTCGACGAGGAGTGTCGTTCCCTCGGGGTGGCCATCACGACGGGTCACACCGCCCGCTACACCGACGCGTCACTCCCCTGGGTTGGGTCCGGCACCGCGTTCGGTGTCGGTGACCACGGCGATATCGTCCTCCCGGACGGTGCCCGGCTGGGTGACGCGCTCGTGGTGACAAAGGGGCCGGCCGTCGAGACAACAGGGCTGCTGACGACGCTGTTCCCCGACGGGGTGGACCTGCCCCCGGAGACACTCGCGGTTGCACAGGAGCGATTGGAGGATACGGGTGTCGTTAGGGACGCGCTGGCGGCCGCTGACGCGGGGTCGGTGTCGGCGATGCACGACGCAACCGAGGGCGGCCTGCTCGGCGCGCTGTTCGAGATGGCCGACAGTGCCGGTGTCCGTCTGGCCGTCGACAGCGACCCCGTGCCGACGATGCCAGGTGTCACCGAGACCTGCACGGCACTGGGGATGAACCCCTGGCGCGCGACAACCGGCGGGACTCTCCTGCTCGCGGTCGACGCCAAGGACGCCGATGCGGTGCTCGCGGCGCTCGATGACAGGGGGACACCCGCGGCTGTCGTCGGTCACGTCGAATCCGGCGAGGGTGTCGTCCGCGACGGCACCGCCGCGTCCCGGCCCACCGGCGACGCGTCGTGGCCGGTGTACGAGCGGCTCCTCGAACGGGGGTGAGATCAGAGCCGGCGGGTCGCCTCGAGCGAGAGCGTGATCGCCCGCTCGACGTTGTTGCGGGCGGCCTCGGGAAGTTCCTCGTCCTCGTTGGTCGCACCCTTCTGCGTGCCCGCGACGAGGTTGCCGTCGACGGTGCAGATTGCGCCGGCCCGGAGCCCCTTCCGGCGGGCCAGCGTGAACAGCGCCGCCGCCTCCATCTCGACCGCGAGCAGTCCAGCGGCCTCCCAGGCGGCGATGTACTCGTCGGTCTCGGCGTAATAGGCGTCGTCGGTCGCGACCCCACCGACCCGGACAGTCTCGTCGCGCTCGTTCGCGGTCTCGACGAGCGCGGACAGCACCTCGTGGTCGGCCACCGCCGGAACCGTCGGTGACTCGTAGCGACTCGTCGTTCCCTCGTCCTTTGCCGCGCCCGTCGCCACGACCATGTCACCGATGTCGATATCACGCTGGAGCGCGCCACAGGTGCCGACCCGGACGAGCGTCTCGACGCCAACTGCGGCGAGTTCCTCCGCGGCGATTGCGGCCGACGGCGCGCCGATACCGGTCGAACAGATCGTCAGCTCCCGCTCCCCGTATCGGGCGTTTACCACCCTGTACTCGCGGTTCTCCGCCACGAGCTCTGTCTCCGAGCACTGCCCCGCGATGCGGTCGACCCGCCCCGGGTCACCCGGCAGGAGTGCCACGTCGGCCAGTTCACCCTCCTCGACGAGCAGGTGCGGCTGTTTGCTCATACGGTTGTTTCGCCGGGGGAGATAAACAGCGTGGCGGTTTCGACCACTCCGTCCTCACCCGTGACCGCGTCGGGCAGTCCTGTGTGCTGTGACAGACAGCAGGGCGAGTAAACTACACCCCAAGGACGAACAAAAAGAAGTTGTGGACGCCGGGGCCGAGTCCGATCGCCGCGATGAACCCGAAAAACAGGTTGCCCTCCGTCGGTTCGGTCTCGGGATAACCGCTGAACAGGACGACGATAGCGGTCGCGATGGCCATCTTCACGACCACGAACAGCCAGGCCTCACCGAGGAGGTCGGCCGTCGGCAGGTCGGCGGCGATGTCCAGGATGAGTCGGGGGAACGTCGAGCGCTCGGTGGCGTCGAGCAGTTCGACACCGACGGCGGTGGTGACGGCATCGAACACGTGTGCAAAGAGCACGAGTCCGCCGACGTACCGCGCCTCCGACACGGCGTACGGTCGCCAGAACCTGACCACGAGGTACAACAGTGCGGCGAGTGCGAGCGAGCCGAGCAGTCCGAACATTGGGGGTATCGGGTCGAGCGCGAACCGGTCTGTGCCGACCCGGACGGCGTAGCCGACGGTGAGCACCGCCGTTGCGGCCCCGCCGAGTCCGAGCAGGCGAGCAACCCGCTCGGGTGCAACCACTGTCGCGCCGACCCAGGACAGCCCCATCAGCACGAACGCGGTCAGGTACACCGACGGGGCAGACAGCACCGCGGCGGGAACACCGGGCACCACCGTCTCGCCGAGCGCGACACCCATCTGGTAGAGCACGTGCAACACCGCACCCGACACCATCCACGGGACGAACGCGAGAACGGTCTCCTGGGAGACCACCGGGCGAACGGTGTACAACAGCCCGGCGACTGTGAGCGTCGCCAGAGCGAGCGCCGCCGCCACCGGCGGGTCCGGGACGACGAACTCCTCGAACACCATACCGGTAGTTGACTGCACGCACCCGGAAAATCATTGCGACAGCTCCACGAGTCTTTCCAGACGACTCGGCACCGGAGGCTGTTAGACCGGTTTGGAACAGAGCAAAGATGCGGCGTCGGCCGGACGAGCAGACACCGGACAGGTTCACTCGAAGTGCTCGAGCGGCGGACGGGCGAGATCGCGAAAGGCAGCCGCAAAGTCGTCGTCGTCGAACTCGGAGAGCGTGTCGTCGAGTTCGTCACGGAGGCTGTTCATCCGCTCGGTGAGCTTCTGAAACTGCTGGTTCTCGCTGAGTTCAGACTCCGGTTTGTTCGCGCTCAGGGTCGCGTGCTTCGCGGAGAGCGCGTAGTACTGGCGCATCTTTTCCTCGTAGCTCGCGGCGTTCAACAGTCGGTCGATTGTCTCGTACAGTTCGTCCCGGGAAACAGGTTTTATGATATAGTCGTCGAACGGCATCTCGATGATATCGAAATCGGGATCAACTGCGGTCACCATCGCGACCCGGATGTTAAGATCGCGGTTCCGGATCGTCTCGAGCACCTCGTCACCGGAGGTGCCGGGCATCCGCCGGTCGAGCAGCACGACATCGACCGACGCGTCCATCTCGTCGAGTGCCTCATCTCCCCCGTAGGCTGTCGAGACGATGTACCGGTCGTCGAGCTGGGCTGCGTATGCGTCTGCGACGTCCGGCTCGTCGTCGACGACGAGCACAGTCGCCGGCTCTGTCCCACTCATCAGTTTTCACGTACGTGCGAGTGAGTGAAAAAGGTTTTCAGCCACCGGTGTCGAGCGGTCAGTCGGCTACCCGTCTCCGGTGTGAAGCTCGCTATCGGGGTGGATATCCAGCCACGCGAACCAGAACTGCGGCGAGACGGCGTTTGCCTGCGCGAGGCGTCGTTCCTCGTAGGGGCCGTCGACAGCAACACCGGTCGTGCGCCGCCACCGCGACCCGCCCGCCAACAGGTGGCTGCCGTCGCTGGAGAAAGAGAGCACCTCGCCGTCCACCTCGCGAACCCAGGCGACGGGTGTGCCGTCCGGTGTCGTCGTCACAACGACCGGCAGTCCGCCGACACTGTCCTCGACGACACCCTCGGACTCGAGTGTGGCCGCCGGGTAGGCACGCGCGACACCGTTGTTGGCGATACCGATCACCTCGGCTTTCGCATCGAGTCGGTCACCGTCGAACTCACCAGCGAGACCGGTCCGACTGGTCTCGTTGTAGCCCTCGTATGGGTTGTTGTTGTAGTTGCGGGTGGCGCCCTCACCGACAACAGTGCTGGATTCGGGCGGTGGCCGCAGGACCTCCGTTTCGGGGTGGTCGGCCTGCCAGGTCTCCCAACTGGTGATGGTCGTCCGCTCGAGATCGAGCGACTCGCCGGTCATCGGTCCCTGAATAGCCCGTGCGGCGAGCTGGCTCCAGAGGCTCTCTGTCGCCTCGTCGTACATCACCAGGGCGTTCCGGTAGAGCAGCCCCGAGACACCGAAGACCGTTGCTTCACCGTCGACCCGGCGTTTTGCTGTGACCGCCGACCGGCAGAGCGGACAGTACGTCACCAGCAACGGCCCACCGAACTGGTCGTTGACGATCTCGTGCCAGTTGAGCACCCGGAACGGGTACGCCCGCGCCTCGCCGTCACGGGTGACACCGATCACGGTGTCGTCGGGGTCGAGTCGGGGCTCAATCGTCTGCTGACCGCTGAACGGGTCGGTGTACTCGACGGTGACTCCGGACCAGTCAGACTCGAAGGTCGGGTCCACGATCGCCGGAATCGCGTCCTCGCCGGCACCCCGCTGCAGTTCGCTGTCCTCGACCGGGAGGTCCAGTGCCGCCGCCGGGCCGGTCGCGACACCCCCATCCTGTGTGGCGGTCACGTTTCCCGGCTCCTGGCTGCTGTTGCTCTCGCCGCTGGAGTCGGTGTCGGAGAGACAACCGGCGAGTGCAGCGACCCCGGTAGTGCCCAGCGCAAGCATGCGCCGACGGGTCAACCCCGGTCTGTCAGGTTCTCTCACATCTGAACATCGGCGTGCTCTGCGTATAACCGTTCGGCGATGGTGTGTAACCGGAACAGAGGCGTCAGGGAACGGCACCCCCTCGTTGGATTCATATCGCTCGCGTCCCAGAAGCCCGATATGGGATTCGGATTCGGCGAGATGCGCAACGTCGGAGGTATCGACCGCATCGTGCGTGCCGTTCTCGCGGTGGGACTGCTCGGTGTGGGCGCCTGGGGACTGTTCGCAGGCGAGACCGCAATCGGTGCCATCAGCCTGCTCGCGGGGGCCGGTCTCGCGTTCAACGCCGTTACCCAGTTCTGTGTCGCGAACCACCTGCTCGGTGTCGACACCTGCTCTTGGGGCGGCGCCGAGGAGGCGCAGTAACAGTCTCAGGCTCAGGCGTCCTCAACGACGATAGCACACTCCCCGTCACTCGTTCTGACACCGTCCTGTGCCCGGAACGCCTCGTGGAGTCGTCCGTAGGTGTCGTCGACAGCCTCGACGATGACGTTCGTCCGGCCGATGGTCGGCATGAAGTTCGTGTCACCCTCCCACCGCGGGACGACGTGGGCGTGGAGGTGGTCGTCGATGGACCCGCCGGCGGCGTTCCCACCGAGATTGTATCCGACGTTGTAGCCGTCGGGCGAGAGCGTGGTGTCCATCGCGTCGATTGTCCGCTGGACGAGTCGTTCCTTTGCGAGCAGTGTCTCTGGGTCGAGGTCGCGGTACTCGCCGGTGTGCTCCCGCGGGATGACCATCGTGTGACCGGGGTTGTACGGGTGGTTGTTGAGCAAGACGTAGGCCCGGTCACCACAGGCGAGGATACACCGCTCCCGGTCGGTCCCGTCGGCCCCGGGGAGCGCACAGAACACGCAGTCGTCGAACTCCGGGGAGTCGCGCTCGACCCACTCGATGCGCCAGGGTGCGAACAGTTCGTCCATGCTACCGGGTGATGACCTCACACCCGTCCTCGGTGACGACGACGGTGTGTTCTTTCTGACTGACGTAGTAGCCCTCCTGTTCCTGCAACACAGGATAGCCGTGAACCATGTCCTGTCGTTCGAGTCGGCGGAGCGCCATCTCCGGGCGGGGGACATCGAGCCAGCGGGTGGCGAACGGAAGAGTGCGGAACTGCTCGGTGATCTGGTCGAGCGCCTGCCGGGCGCCGCGGTCGCGGACCGACCCGCGCTGGTCGAGGGCGAAGATCTCCTCGGCACTCCCCTCGGTGACCTTGCCACGGCCGTCGGTGGCGAACGGTTCGATAGCGACGACATCGCCCACCTCGAGTTCGACCCCCTGTGAGACGCGACGGTTCGGGATTGTCGGCGTGGTGTGTTGCTCCCAGTGGCCGAGTCCGTGACCTGTGAGGTTCACGATGGGGTTGAACCCGTACCCCTCGATTGTCCGGCCGATGACGTCACCGAGCAGACCGGTGTCGACACCGGGACCGACCGTCTCGACCGCCGCCTCCACCGCCGCCGCCGAGGCCTCGACGAGTTCGTCGTGACCCGAGTAGTCGACCGTGATGGCGGCGTCGGCGATCCAACCGTCGACGTGGACACCGATATCGATGTTTATCAGTTCCTCGCCAAAGGTTTCCTCGTCGTCGGCGCTCGGGGTGGCGTGGGCGGCCTCCTCGTCGATGGAGATGTTCATCGGGAACGCCGGTTCGCCGCCGAGTTCGCGGATGCGCCCCTCGACGTGTTTGGCCACCTCGAGATGGCTCACCCCCGGTTCGATCCGCTCGACTGCCTCCTCGCGCACCGTCTTCAGTATCTCGCCCGCCTCGCGGTGTTTCCGGTACTGCTCGGTCTCGAAGTCGACGCTCATACGCCACGTTCGGCGCTCGTGCTCAAATGGTTACCGTTCGCCGCGAACCGGGCGACCCGTCGGTCCAGACGCGGTCGAACAGTCGATGCACCCGCTCTGCGTTCGCCGGGTCGCTCATCTGTCGGAACACAGCACCCGAGGAGTTGCTCCCGCGGCCCCGGACCGGCCGGCCCGGTAGATAAGACGTCTGAGGGCGTACACTGTGTATGCGGGAACTGGTGTTCACACTAACCTACGAACCGGACTGCAACGCGGTCGCGGAGGCGCTGGCAGGGCATCCAGAGGCGGGTATCCGGTCGCTGTCGCTGCACGCCACCCCGGAGAGTCTCTGGCGTGTCGACCACGCCACCGGGTCACCTGCCGCGCTCGAGGCCATCGAGGACGCGTTCCTGACCGCCGATTACTACGCGGACTGTCTGGCGACCGACCACCCCGGGGCCACACAGCGGACACAGGTGCTCGAACACGACAGCGAGCGACTGGTGCTTTACTCCTACTGGGAGCGCACACCGGCCTGTGCGTCCGTCCCCCACGTCGCACTGGAGTATCTCGGCGAGGGGGCGCTGTTCGAGACCCGCCACGAGGGCCGTGAGTACACCTGGCGCATCATCCACCCCGGCGGCGACGTCCGGGGGTTTTTTGACGCGCTCGAAACCGCCGTCGAGGAGTCCGCAACGATCGACATCGGACGATTGTCCGACGTAACCTCGCCACGGACCGATACCGAGTCCGCAGGGGGCAGCGAGTTGCCACCCGAGCAGGAGGCGGCACTCCGGGCGGCGGTCGAACACGGCTACTACGAGACCCCCCGGGCGGTCGACCTCGGCGAACTGGCGGACACCGTCGACGTACCGCGGTCGACGCTCGCATACAGACTCCGGCGCGCCGAGGCACACCTCGCCGAACGGCACGTCGGTCGCCGCCGCTCGACCGAGGGCGCCTCGACACCGCTGTGAGGGGACACCTCTCCAGGGTGAGACACCCGCGGTGGTCGGTCACGCCCCGGGCAGGGCCTGGAGGGTGGCGCCGGCGTGGTGAATCTGACACACCGCCGGGTCGTGGCCGGCCGCAGAGAGTGCACCGTCGAGCGCGAACACCGTCCTGCCAAGCATCGCCATCGCGGCCTGTCCGCCGGCCTCGTTGATATCGAGAACGACCTCGCGCACGTCGGTGGTCAGCAGTCCGGACTCCCGGGAGAAGCGCCGCGAGGCCTGCATGAACGAGTCCATCGTCGGTTCCTCGACGACCGTCGAGAGCGCCTGTGTGCCGGCGTCGTCGATTGGGTCGGTGTTACCCCCGAGCACGTCCGCCGTTGAGAGGTCACCGAGTGTGAGATACTCCACCCGCTCGCGGGCGGGAATCCCGTCGAGCACGTTGTGGTGAGGACCGCCGGGTTCGAGTCGGATGGTGACACCGCCGCGGGCCTGGGCGACCACGTCACCGAGTCCCGTTCCGGCCTGGACCTCCGCGCCGTGTGCGATGGTCACCAGTTCGTTTGTGGAGAGTCGGCGGTCGAACGCCGCGTTGCAGGCGAGTGCGGCCCCGAGTGTCATCGCACCGGAGACGCCGAACCCCGAGGCCAGCGGGAGGTCGGTCACACCGCGCACCACGGCCCGGGTCTGGAGCGTCTCCAGCACGCGCTCGACGGCGGCCATCTCGACAGTGGAGCCGTTCAGCACCACCTCGACCTGCGCGGCCGGATGGACGGTCACGGTCACACCCGTCGAGAGCGCGATACCGCCGCCCTGTGACCCGGCGCGTGTTGGGTCGCTGTCGGTGTGTGTGGTAAAAAAACCCGTCAGGTGCCCCGGCACGAACGCCTGTGCCACGTCTGTCATACCCACAATCGGGCTGCCGGCCGTTTAGCCGTGTCGCCACGCCGCCCGGCGTCGACAGTCCACCGGGACTCCCGTTCGGGTCACGTGGATGCCGTCGGCGGAGGGTCGCCCGCCCCGAGGTATTTAATCATCGTCACCGTACAGATGGGTATGGCTATTCGGCGGTTGCTCCGGGGCGAGGTGTCCGGGGCGGAACTGGAGGCGGTCGCACGCGAGACCGCAGTCCGGCAGAACACCGGGTTCGAGTCGGTGCGCCTGCTGGAGGCGAACAACTGGCTCTCGACACCGGCAGTTGTCAACGAGGAGTTCTTCGTGAAGGTTATTACGCGACAGAACACTATCCTGCAGGGGTTGCTGACGACGGGCCGCAATCTGGGTGCGTTCTCGAGTGGGAACGAGGCGTTTTTTGGGCGGTTCGACACCCCGCTGGAGATGGCCGAACACGAGCTCGCGGCGACGCGGGAGATGCGCGCGCTCGACGTGAACGCACCGGAGCCACTGGAGACGTTCGAACACGAGGGAAACGCTGTGCTGGTGCTCGAGTATCTCCCAGCGTTTGAGACGCTGGACGACCTCGACAGGCCAGCCGCAGAGCGGGTCGCGCCGGAGCTGTTTGCGGCGCTCGAACGGATGCACCGAGCCAGTTTAGCACACGGAGACCTCCGGAGCGAGAACGTGCTGGTCACCGACAACAGCCTCTACTTTATTGACGCGACCAACGTCCACGAGGGGGCTATCGACCAGGCCCGCGCCTACGATGTCGCCTGTGCGCTCGCGGCGCTGGAACCGCTCGTCGGTCCGGCCGCCGCCGTTGAGACTGCCGCCGAACACTATCCCACAGACGTGCTTGTGGCCGCCGAGGGCTACCTCGATTTCGTCAATCTGCGCCCCGACCACACCTTCGAGACACTCCCGCTTCGGGATGAAATACAAAAAACCGTTGAGTCGGGCGCGAACTCGTGACCGTTTCGAAGGTATTTTTATGCTGGTTATATAACACACAGTATCACCGGCTTTGTTCGCCGGCAGCACAACTATGACAATATTCAAGGAGAAACTCGACGAGGAGTATCTCACAATCGCAGAGACAAAAGAGATACTCGAGGGGATAGAGGTCGAGCGTGCGGCCGACGACGACAGAGAGATGCGGTACGAACTCGCACGGGCTATCGAGCACGTCAACCGCTTTGCGGTGCTCTCCCCCGAGGAGTCCAGCCGGTTCGTCGACGAACTACTCGAATTCGACAAGGTCGACGAGCGAACGGCTCACAAGATCGCCGACCTCCGTCCGCTCGACCGCTCCGAGCTCCGGTCGCTGTACGCCCAAGAGCGGTACTCACTCTCGCCCGAGGAACTTGACGAGATTCTCAACGTCGTCAGGCAGTACGCCTGATCGCCTCCGGGTGCTTTTCTCCCCGCTGTTCCGTGTTTCCGATGGTATTTTAAGACTGTGTATAAAATATATGAATATGCACACCTGCAGAAGCTGCAAGCGGACATTCAGCTCGGAGCTCGAGCTCGAACTCCACCGGGATACCTGCGAGGACGGCCAGTTATTCTGTGATTCGTGTGGTTCTCGCTTCGCCGAGGCCGAGGCAACCGAGGACGGATGGCACTACCGCTGTCCGGACCCCGACTGCGAGGGAGCGGCTATCGGCGAGGATATCCACCGTGTCGAGGACGTACGCATTCAGACGCTCTAACCTGGGCCCGGACACCGCCCGCGTCGAGAGCCCTGAGTCTGAATCCGGAGTCGGCTTCGACCCGGACAGGCAACGCCGAGTGCCGCATCCTGCTCTGGGACGCTCCGTGAGCGGACAGACACCCCCAAAACAATAAGACATATACTGTCCGTCGACATACGACACGTCAGTATGGTCGGGGCTGTTGGCGACGCTCTCGGAACCGTCGAAGGCGCTCTCGGTGTCCTTGCCGAGTTCGCCGAACCGCTCGGCTGGTTGTCCCTCGGGCTCTTTCTGGCAGGTATCCTTCTGGAGTACTACGACCGCGAGTACGCCCGTCCGGTGCTAGCCGGGGGGTGGGTAGTGTTTGCGCTGTTCTGGCTCACGCTTGTCTACCCGTGGTTCACCGTCGACCAGAGCATCATCCGTGGTGTCGGGGCGACGGTCGCCGTACCGCTGTCGGCACTCGTCGCAAAGACCCTCTACGAGGGTCGTGACTCGCTTTTCACCCTCTCACGTGCGGTGACAATAATGGGGCTAGTGTACGCCCCCTTCGTGACAATCAGACAGCTCCGGGAGTGGCTGACACTCACAGTCGTCGACCACACCGGGTGGGTGATGGGTTTGCTCGGCTACAACCCGCCGGTGGTGACCCGTCTCTCCGAGGTGGCACAGACGGTTGACAGGGAGGTAGACGTGAACCGCAGTCTGCTCGGCCCGGAGGGTCCAAAGGAGTTCGCCTTCGAGAACACGTTCGTGTTTGTTCAGGGCGACGGTGGCACGATCACGTACACCATCATCATCGCCTGCACGGGTATCGGGAGTATAGCGGTGATGATGGGGCTGATTGGGGCGGTTCGTGCCCCGTTGCGGCGGAAACTCCGCGCACTCGCCGTGGCCGTGCCCGTTATCTACGTGCTCAACATCGTCCGGAACGTCTTCATCAGTGTGAACTTCGGCAAGCAGTATATGAACATCTTCCCGGACGCGACGATGATGCTGTTTGGTCTCGACAACGAACTCCGAGTGTCGTACATCTGGGCCGACCGCATCCTCGCACAGAGCGCGTCGGTGGTGGCGATGGTGTTTGTTCTCTGGCTCGTGTTGCGCGAGGTGCCCGAGGTGATCGAACCAGTCGAGGACGTGCTGTTCTTGCTGACCGGTAACGAGTACGACCTCGCCAGTGCGCTCGATATGGATGTCGAACGGGCAACAGCCGACCCCGCCGATTGACCGGTGGTATCGACCCTCTGTCCCGTCTACTGCTGTTCGGCCGGCTCTGAGTCGTCGATCGTGTCGGTCAGTCCATCGTCCGCGGCGACGGCCGTCACCGCCGTCGACACCGATGTGGTGTCGTCGTCGACATACCGCGACATCTGTGTTTCCTCCTGCTCCTTTACTGTCTCCTCGACGCCTGTCACACTGAGGAAAACGGCCCTGAGCCGCGAGTGCCGTGTGTCGTCCTCTCCCCCGTCGGTCAGTAGCCGGGGTCTGTCCACCGGTTCGTCGCCCGAGTCGTCTGTGTCAGAGCGGTCGCACATAACCAATCCTCCGAGTGCTCGGTAGTTACCCGTCTGTTCTATCCGCATCCATGTCACTCCTTGTCATGATGCACAATGTTATCTAAAACCCCCAGCGAAGAGTGAGTCACGTGGTGAGCGCGACCACCGGAGAACAGGGTGTCTATACTCGCTCCCGGAGGGGTCGGTGTCGACCGGTCGACAGACAGGTCACCGGTACCGGCGACCGCTTGCTGTTGTTCGTCATGATGGCGACATTGGTCTCGCCGGTACCGAGGTATGTGTCGACGGCGTGTCGTCTGCGACGTGGACCCGTCAGCGAACGGGCTGTCGACAGGGTCGACTGTCCGGAACACACATATCGGTCGGGCGAGTATATATCACAATGCGAGGGTGGGTACTGCTGGCCGTTGTCGTGTTTCTCGTCGCGTCTGCGGGTTGTCTCGGTGCGAGCGACGGTATCGGCGACGACAGCGGTTCGGATGCCTCTACGCAGACAGACAACGGAGCTACCCCGTCAGGTAAACTCGAGGTCCATCACATCGATGTCGGACAGGCCGATTCGACGCTCGTGGTCACCCCCGGAGGTGAGACCGTGCTCGTCGACACGGGGGACTGGCGGGCCGACGGCGAACGGGTTATCAGATACCTCGAGGAACACGGCATCGAGCGAATCGACCACCTCGTCGCGACACACCCGCACGCGGACCACATCGGGGGACACGCCGCCGTCATCGAGCATCTCGAGGAGGAAGGCGACGGTATCGGTGCGGTGTACGACTCCGGTCAGCCACACGACACGCAGACCTACGAGAACTACCTCGACGCCATCGACGCGTACGGCCACGAACTGCTGCTCGTCGAGGAGGGCGACCAGCTCCCACTCGACTCGGAGGCTGTCGAGGCGCTCGTGCTCAATCCGCCGACAGACAGTAACGGCGGGGAGTTCCACGACAACTCGGTTGCGCTCGCTGTCGAGTTCGGTGACGTGCGTTATCTGCTGACCGGCGACGCAGAGCGCGAGGCGGAGTCGTGGCTCTCCGGCGAGTGGAGCGACCAGCTCGATGCCGATGTCTACCAGGCCGGTCACCACGGCTCCAGCACCTCCTCGACAGGCTCGTTTCTCGACGCGGTCGAACCAAGGGTGGCCGTTGTATCGAGTGGCTACGACAGCCAGTTCGGCCACCCCCACGACGAGGTGCTCGAACGGTTCGCAGAGCGGGGTATCGAGACGTACTGGACCGGCGTCCACGGCGACGTTGTCGTCACGACGGACGGTACAGAGGTGACGGTCAACCCCGCCGAGTCGTTCTCCACAGACCCGATGGACCTACTGGCGGAGAAACCCACGAACGGTGGGGTTCAACAGATTGCGCCCGCCGGTGAGCACACCCCGGCCGGTGGGGTGGGGTGATGGACGGAACGTTCACCGGCGCCGTCGACAGGGTCGTCGACGACACCACGGCGGTTATCCTGGTCGAGGACGGCAGCGAGGCGGTAGGGCAGGTGACGGTGCCGGTGAGTGAACTGCCCGCGGCGCTCCGGGGTGAGGGCTCCCGGCTACTGTTGCGGGTCAGCGATGACGAACTCGTATCGGTGGAGCCCGAACCCGAACCCGAACAAGCAGACGAGGGTGAATCGATACGGGAGAAGTTCGACCGGCTCTCGCGGCGACTCTCGGAGGAGTGATCATGGGTCTCTCGTTGCCGGTCCCGGTCTCCGACTGCTCGCTTCACTCCTCGAGTGTCACCGCAGCAGCAACGGGGTGGAGGGGGGGAGCTACCGCCCGCCGACGGCCACGTCGTGACGGTATGCGTGGAGGAACATCCCCCGATCGGGAACCTCGTAGACCACCTCGAGTGTGTTTCCGGTCTGGGTGAACCGGGCGTTGTCCGGAAAGACATCCCGGAGTGCGAGTGCCCACCCCTCGCTGTAGGTCGAGTCGACGCGCAGCACCAGTTGCTCGGCGGGCATCCCGTTTCCAGCGCCAACCAGAGTCTCGGGGTGGAGGTTCTCTGCGGACCTGGCCGAGATGTCGAGGCGGCGGTCGGCGAGCAGCTGTCCGGTAACGCGGGTGACGTGTAGCGTGAGTGACTCGACACCACCGTCTGTCCGGTGGGTGAACTGGTTCGTCCGGACGACCCCGGGGGTCGCGGTGGCGTCGGGTGCCGACAGCACCAGCCCCGACTGGTAGGCGATGCGGGCCTCCGAGCGCGGGTTCTCGTACGCGACGAGACCGAGTGACGTGTTCAGGAGCTCTGTCTCTGACCCGTTTAGCCGGGTCGAGACCGACAGTCTACCCGCGTCCGCGTTCGTCTCGACCCACTCACGGCTCTCGGTCACCCCTGTAAGCGACAGATCGACCGTGGTTGTTCCCGCGGCGGTGTCACTGTGAACGGTCGCCCTGTCGACCGCCGTCGCGAACCCGGTGAGGTCCCGCTCGACGGCGGTGTCCGAGAGATCTGCCGTGGTGTCGGAGACGCCCGTGACGCCGAACCCGACGATAGAGACGATACCCGTCAGCACGATTGCGAGGACGAGTATCACGCCCAGCACGTGCGAGACACCGCGCCGATTCCTCCACAGATGTTCACCCACCTCGGGTACCACCCCTCGGAGACTGTCGAACGAGCTCGCGCGGTCATCAGCTTCCGTCCGGTGCGACGCTGTGGACTCTGTTCCTGTCATCGTATCATACCCGCCAGAGTTCGATCTGTATCTGCACGGTGGTGTACCGCGAGGTGGCGGTAACACCGGTCGTGTCCGGGGCGTAGAACACCTCGGAGCCACACGCGCTGCTGTTGTCGAGCTCGGCGAGCGTGCAGTTCCTGGCGCTCGCCCGCGGCACGTCGTCTGTCCGCAAGAGCACGGTCGTCGACGCGGTGACGCTGTCACCACCCGGCGGCCCCTGGTAGACGACCGGCCGCCGCTCGGTGACGTCTGCCTCGGTCTCGTACTCGATGTGGATATTGTATGCCATGGAGCGCTCACCGAGCGTGTCGTTTAACAGCGCCGCGAGCGGGTGGTCCCCTGCACCGTCGAAGGTCACGTAGTGCGGCTCGCCGGTGAGATTCGCCTCGGCGTCGACGAACGCTCCGGCGGAGGTGTTCCAGTACAGCACTGCCGCGGTGAGATTCCCCTGTGCGGCGGCGAGGTCGAGCACGTCGTCACCGGCCTGCTGGAGCTGTGTCTGTGCGAGTTCGGCCTCGGCCTGCTGTGTGCCGAGCGGAAGCACCGACGCGACGACCACCAGCGCCGCGAGCAACAACAGCACCGCCAGAAACGCCTCCAGTGTCCACTGTACTCCACGGGTGTCTCCCCGCAGTCGGTCGCATTGGGGGTCACCCGCGCCGGTCGACCGGTGAGACGGGCCGGACACGGCTACCACACCCTCACGAACACTGTCTGGTACTCACCGCCGCCGAACGTGACGAACCGGTTCGACTCGAACACGGGGGCGTCGGGCGGTGGTGACGGCCCGAGAGCGTACTCGATGGTGCCGTTCGTGACGATACGCCCGTCGTCGACGACGGTGACGTTCAGGTGCAGCTCCGACTCGACCCCGAGTGACCGCCGGAGCCACGCCTGTTCGGTCGTCACGTTGCCGACTACACCGTCGGCGCGTGTACAGACCTCGCTCTCGTTCATTCCAAAGTACGCGTCGGCACACGACCGGGCGAGTTCGACATCGCGGGTGTCGTTCACCAGCAGGTCACCGACGAGTCGCTGGTCGGCGTTCAGCGCCGCACCCTCGCGGTCCGGACTGGAGTCGACCCCGATACTGAACAGGACGCTCCCACCGGCAAAGAACAGTCCGACACCGAACAACAGGATTACCATCCCGTTGAGGAAGTCGATCTGCTCCGCCTGGCCCCGGTCGTCCTGCGACAGGCCGCCGGTCGACCTCGTTCCGGTCCGTATGATATTCGGTCTCATTGTTAGACGAGGAACCCGGCGAGTGCCCAGGCGAGGAACGTGATCCCGACGAACCCGATGGCGTACTTCAGCCCGGCGTATGTCCGTCCGGTCTGGACGTACCCACAGATGACACCCGCACAGCAGCCCTGGATGAGTGCGGCGTGCAGGTACAGCATCGAAAGCAGCGACGGGTTGAGCGAGCCAAACTCCGCGAACGCGGCGTCGGGGGTCTCGCCGAGCACCCCGACAATGGTGTCGATGAAGAACTTCTCAAGCATGAGCAACACCGCCACGAACACGACGAAACTGACCGCGATGATAACCACCTGCATCCGCGTGCGGGTGCGCTTCTCGCGCTCCAGGTCATCCTGAATCTCCGAGAGGTCCGCCGCTGTCGTCAGAACGTCCGTTATTTGATCGCTCGTCTCTTGGGCCTTCTGGACGAGTTTGACCGATCGAGCGAGTCTGGGAATGCGGTATCTGTTGTTGAACTCGACGAGGACGGCACCGAGTGAACTGCCGAAGGTGACCCGCTTGTACATTCCCGTCAGCTCCCGGCCGAGACGACTGGTGTTTTCCGCGCCGGTGATGCGGACCGCCTCAAGCAACGGCTGCCCGGTCGCGTTGGCGTTTGCGAGTTTCCGCAGATCCGAGGTGAGCGTGTCGGTGACCGACGTGATTGTGCGCTCGCGCCACTCGTGGAACACCGCGAGCGGTGTCGCCACCAGCAGAAAGGGGAGCCCGAACCAAACAAACGACTGTGTGAGTGTCTCCTGTCGCATCGCCGCCGCACTCGGTTCGGCCACCCCTTGCAGGACCAGCGCGAGGAGCACGACAGCCGCGAGCGGGGCCGTGACCGTGAGCGTGTACCGCGGCGAGGCCCGGAAGACGGCGAGTGGGTCTGCCAGCAACTGTGAGATCCGGTGTCGGAGCTCTTCGGCCCGGATCCGGTGCAGGAGTCGCTCCCCGGGCCAGGCTTCGACGTGTGCGTCGACCACACCCAGGTCGCGAACCGACCCCTCCTGCGTGACCCCGGCCACCGCGCGCTCGCCGGGGTCGAGACGGCCGCTTCCGACCTCATCCTGCATTGTCACACTCACCGTCAGAAAGTACAGCCCGTTCAGCGCCGGCAGAACAACGTACACTGTCACCAGCAACATCAGCAGTTGCTCGCTACCCAACAGCGACGTGATGACGAGCACGACGACCAGGATGAGCGGGAGCACCGTCAGCGAGATATACACCTCCCCGAACACCTCAAGTGTGTTGAGCAGGTCCTCCTGTTTCCGCCGGCGCTGTTCTATCTGGTGTTCCGTCTCCGTCTCGAGGAAGTTCGTCAGGTTGCCGCCGCTGTTCACCACAGAGAGCATATCGATCAGGAACGTGGAAAGCTCCTCACTCGGGGTTGTCCGGGCGATGTTCTCGACAGCGGTCTGATAGTCGACGTTGAAGTACTCCGTCTCGTGGGTGAGCTGTTGGAACTCGACGGCGGCCTCGCCGTATGTGTCCTCGGACTCGGCAACAGCACTGAAGATGTCGAGGGTGTCCATCCCACCGACCGATAACGAGTACATAAACCCCACGACATCCGGCATGACAAGGTCGATCTCGCGGCGGCGGCGGTAGATCGGCGCCGCCGGGTAGTAGATAGCGACGAGAAGGCCCACCAGCAGGCCGAACACGGCGAACAGTGCGAACCAGGCCCCGACGAACAGACCGTGACCGAGCGCCGACAGCGCGAGTCCGAGCGCCTCCCCCCATCCGGTGTCCGGCGGGGCGAGTGTCGCCGGCAGTCCGGGCCGGCCGAGCACGGTCAGCGCGAGCACACCGACCCCGCTACCGAACAGCCCTCCGAGCAGCGTCCCCAACGCGAGCGCGTTCGAGAGGTATATCTCGACCGGTGTCGATAGCTTCGCCTGCGCGAGACGCATCTCAAGCCGACTCACAAAGTGACCGCGGCCGGCGAACAGCAACCGGTAGACAGGATGAAAGACCTGCGAGAGCACGAGCGCGACGCGCTGGTGGTAGCCACTCCCCGCGACCTGCTCTGTGATGTCTTCCCCGTACCGCTCCTGTCCGGTCGCGCGCGTCGGGTCGTCCCGCCGTTCGAGTGTCACGTCCGATCACCCTCCTCCGTGTCCTCGTCCTCAGACGAGGTTGTCGGTTCGGGGGATGGCACACGCGTGACACTATCACGCTCCTCGGCCCCCGGTGTCGACCCGTTCCTGTCGGGGTCCCCCCGAGATGTCCCCGCCGGGAACCCCTCGGATGTCACCCCACCGGTGCCCGGTGTCGACCTGGTGTCCGCTGTTTTGTCTGTCCCGGGGCGACCGAACCCGGGAGAGTCCCCGCTCGTGTTGTCTCCGGACTGTCGGGTGTCGTCCGATCCATCCGTGGCCGTTACGTCTCCGCGGAACACCCCGATCTCGCCGTCCTCGTACTCCTCAAGCAGGGGGCCCCTGTCCTCGAGGAGGGACTCGACCTCTGCGAGAAGGTCGGGGGCCGGCGACGGGCGCGGAACAAGCTCCTCCACCTCGTCGTCAACGTCGATATCGATTGTCCGCATCGTTGTGAGTTCGTCGATACGCGCGGCGAGTTCGTCCTGGCTGACAAGCGACATCGTGAGGTCGGGACTGTGCACGTACGCCTGTATCGTCGCGGCCACACCGGCGTACGTGTCGATACCCTCGCGAACGAGGTACGCGAGAAGCGCCTCGCGCCGGCACCACTCGCGGCGGAACTCCTCGGCTGTCCAGCCGTTATCCCGACGAACCTCCTCCATCAGATCCGTTCTGTCGGTCGTTGTCGGCCGGATCTCGTCGGCGACGCTGTCCCAATCGTACGTTCTGTCGACGACGAACTCGTCGAGACCGGCGTCGTACTCATCGATCTCGACGAGGCTCTTTGCCCGGCGGACCCGCCTGCCGTCGACCGTCGTCGAGGTCTGTGTCGCGACGATATCGACCGCGCTGAACATCGAACTCGCGACGCTGATCGGCTCCGAAGTGAACCGCCGGATCACCTCTCTCGGGTCGTTCGCGTGGAAGGTGGTGCAGACAGTGTGACCGGTGTTCATCGCCTGGAACAGTGTCCGGCCCTCCTCGCCGCGGACCTCACCCATCAGGATGTAGTCCGGACGCTTGCGCAGCGCGTCCTCGAGCAGGTCGAACTCGTCTATCGCGCTGCCGTCGTCGGCCTGGAACGGTTCGCGGGTGGTGGTCGGAACCCAGTTGCGCTGCGGAATCAACAGTTCGCGGGTGTCCTCAATCGAGACGAGTTTCGTGTCCGACGGGATGAAAAGCGACAGCGCGTTCAGTGTCGTCGTCTTTCCCGAGGCGGTGCCGCCCGCGACGATCATGCTCTTGCCGCTCTCGATTGCGAGCCAGAGATACACCATCTGTGACAGCGAGTACGTCTCCCAGGCCACAAGATCGACAGGTGTGAACGGCACCTCGCGGAACTGCCGGATAGTGAAGTTCGTTCCGCGGTCGCTGACCTCCTGTCCGAGGGTCAACTGCGCGCGCGAGCCGTCCTCGAGGGTCGCGTCGACGTTCGGCTGGCGTTTGCTTATCCCCTTCCGGGCGCGCTGTGCCAGTTCGATGACGAACTCGTCGAGCTCATCGTCGCCGAAGGTGACGTTTGTCAGCACCTGTCCGTAGTTGCTGTGGTAGACGAACACGGGCTCGTTGTAGCCGTCACAGGAGATATCCTCAATGTGAACGTCGTGTTTCAACCCGTCGATGCGGTCGTACCGGATGAAGTTGCGCACCAGGTAGTAGACGAGCGTCTCGACCTGGTCGTCGGTCAGCGACCCGCGCTCGCCGGTCTCGGGGTCGCGCTCGACCGGTATAGGGTCGACGGTGTCGTCCCCGCGGGCCTGCTTCGCGGCGCGCCTGCGCAGGAGTGATATCAGCCAGCCCTTTGCGCGCCCGCCGAGACCGCCGCTGTTTCCGGGCGGGTCACCGGAGAGCAGATTGTACCGGTGCATCAGCCGGATCGTCTCGTCGCGGACCACCTCCCCACGGTCGGCCGGCGAGGCGTCGGTCGCCACCGTGTCGTAGTCGATGCTGAGCTTGAGCTTGTCCGTAAAAAAATCCACCAGTGCACGCTCGGTGTCGCTCAACGACGGCTCCACTATGTAGTAACGGTTCTCCTGCTGTGCGGTGTGTCGGTAAAGCACGACGAACGCAAAGGGCTTGTTCACCCAGTACCGCTCCAGCTCCTGCAGGTCGGGTTTCTCCTCGTTCGGAACCGCCGCCTCCAGGTCTGCGTGCCCCACCAGCGTCGGTGTGCCGTCCGACAGCGTGAAGAACGCACGCTCATCTATCCCCTCTGGCACCGCCAGCCTGCTCTGTGGTAGTGTATCCTGAGCTGTCATCCCTCCCTTCCTGAACTTACTCTCCAAGTGATTCTCGATGGATTATAAATCCTCGGGTGCTCACGGTCGCGTCGTTTTCCCTCGCCACCGACGAGGGAACCCGTTCACCCACCCGGCACGCGGGACCCGTTATATCTCGCGGGCACGGATATCGAGGTCGCCGTTCGTCGTCGTGATGCTGACCGCCTCCACCGCGGCGGCGTCGGCCTCGATTGGGACAGGCTCACGCGCGTCGAGTGACCCAGAAAAGAGACAGCCAGCGAGAGCGAGGGTTCCGGCGGCGGAGCGATGGTGTCATGACTGTTGGTCCCGGCAGATCAGGTTTGAACTGGGCGGCGTGTCTCACAGCGTAAGACGCGGGGTGCACATCGCCGGTGTGTCCGAGCACCGGATGTGCTGTCCAAGCACCGGATGTGCTGTCCGAGCACCGGATGTGCTGTCCGAGCACCGGATGGACCGTCCGGCACTATCAGTCGTGTCGGAACGCCCGCTGGCCGGTGAGCACCATCGCCAGCCCCAGTTCGTCGGCAGCCTCGATGACGGTGTCGTCGTTTTTCGACCCGCCGGGCTGGACAACCGCCTCGATACCGGCCTCGGCGGCGTACTCGATGCCGTCGGGGAACGGGAAGAAGGCGTCCGAGGCCATCACCGCACCCTCGGCGTCTTTTCCCTCGGCGTGTTCCTCGGCCTTCATCGCGGCCAGTCGCACCGCGTCGACCCGGGAGACCTGTCCCATCCCGACGCCGACGGTCTCTGTCCCTTTCGCGAACAGGATGCCGTTCGACTTGACATGCTTGAGCGTCTGCCAGCCAAACAGCATCGCCTCGACCTGCTCGTCTGTCGGCTCCCGCTCGGTGACCACCGCGAGGTCCTCACGGGTGAGTCGCTGGTCGTCCCGTTCCTGGAGGAGTCGCCCGCCGGTGAGGTCGGTCTCGACGGGCGGCGATTCGCCGTGGGTCGGCCGCCGGTCGAACGACCCCACGTCGAGCACGCGGAGGTTCTCCTTCCCGAAGAGCACGTCGAGTGCGTCGTCAGTGTAGCCCGGTGCGAGCACCACCTCCTTGAACGAGTCGACGATCGCCTCGGCGGTGGAGCTATCACACTCGCGGTTGAGCGCAACGATACCGCCGAAGGCGCTCATCGGGTCCGTCGAGAGCGCCCGGTCGTAGGCCGCGGCGAGCGAGTCGGCGGTCGCACAGCCCGCGGGGTTTGTGTGTTTGATGACCGCTGC
>ERZ1034569.43-NODE-43-length-40957-cov-262.507432_pt1 | contig 40957 bp, 36 predicted proteins | sample MGYA00520706_ERZ1034569 | MGnify/ENA primary metagenome ERZ1034569 (study PRJEB33760, sample SAMEA4777722) | hypersaline lake metagenome | biome: hypersaline environment; feature: brines | place: Spain | collected 2014-08 | depth 0 m ...
CAGAAGTTTGTTGAATCACTAAACGGCGTGGATACGCGCCGTCATACTGTGGTTTTCAAACGGTTTGCTGGACAACGGCGCATTGGCTTTGACCCTAGTGTAGCCGAGTGCCCGAAAGATGGCGGTTCGAGTGTGAGTGTCCGCCCACGCTGGAAACAGGGTGTGCCCCACGTGGGAATAAAACAACCATCGGGCTATCGTCACCAATACAAGTAACTCCGAGTCTGGTGAACCCGAGTGCCGACCACTGACCACCGCTCCTGTGGCACAACCAACACAGGGACTTCGCCTCGGGTGAGGAGAGGAGTACCGGGGGCGGAGATTTGGCACTCCCCGGAGATTGCCCAGTGACCGGCCACACATCGATTCCAACGGTGGACTGGTTCGGTATTGGGAGTCTGCAAACCCAAACCAAAACCAAAACCCAGAGCCAAACCTGACACTCCCAACCAAGCGAAGCGGTGCGGTGCCGTGGGATTCCTCCCGCATTCAGGTGGAGGAGAATGTTAATTATCCACAATATCTCATCTAAATGAAAAACAGCGTGAATTCCGTCTCTTCGATATCCCCGTTAATCACTTCCTCCGACACCGCACCTGTCGTTCCCACGGAGTATCCAATCTTCTAGAATCCGCCACCACAGAAACAGGACTCTCGAATCTCGGGATCCCATTCCAGTAGGTGCTTGCCGGAGGCCGACCTGAACTGCCGATCAATATCCGCTGGACTGTGCTTCGAGCCAGTTTACATAAACAAGTGCACGTGGTCGTCTTGGTCTGTCGTCTCCAACGCCAGAATTTTCTGTCCAAAGTGGTCGGCAGTCTCACCAAACGACTCCCTCACATTCATATTTCCTTCCAGTACGTCAAGAACCGGATGTCGGTACTTAGGACATCATATGAAACTCGATGGTAGCGAATCGAATTACCAGACTCACAAAACCCAGCCACAGGTTCGGTTGGTGCGTCTGTCTGGGTCGGGGCGCGTGAGCCGCCCACCCTCATCCGACTCGCTTGCCAAGCAAGGACTGCTAGTGCACGGCTGAGAGAACCAACAAAAGCCTCGGGTCACCGCGCCCGAGGTTGTTTACCTGCTCAAAATCGGGATTCCTGCAGAATATATATCCATAACATCAAAAGAAAGGCTATGTCTGTCAGCGTACTGGGCACAGATCGTATATTTTGATACTCAAGATACGTTCAAGCGCACGGACGAGTGATACCTGCATCTATACCGATATCGAAGTTGGAGCTATGGTGTCAAGCGGGTCCAAACGCGCCCTGCGAGCGCAATTTATATTTCATCTGCGATAGAATCCTTGCTGTTTGCCGAGCACGACATATGGCGGATGAAGATATCACCTTGCTGTTGTCCGATACTCGCCGTGCTTAACACCGATTACCAAACAAAGAAGTCCAAACACAAGCATCGATGGAGTCACCATCATTAATACAATCTGTGCGGGCATCATCTCGGTCAGAATCAATCCTGCTGTCCCAAGCGCGACGATTCCCACCAGGGCACCACCTGTTATTCCACGGTTAAATTCCATATTCCAGCGTTGCATCTCCGACGACAAATCGGTTTCTGATTATGAAATACGAAAGAGTAGAATCCCGCTTTTCAGGGCGGGGACACACCCGACAGTCGATGACATAATCCACCGACAATAACCCACCAAGTTTGGAATCCTCAATCTTATTTGGGGATCGATCATACGATATAATAATGGGCTTCCCTGCGCACGGTACGACTGTTTCACAGTCCACTGTTCTTCGACCAGCGACGATGATGGGAAGACAGTTGTGTGCACGTCCTCGGTAATAATTAGACGACTCCCATTGAAAATCTCGCGCGAAAGCGTCGTTAAACCTCGAGGAAACATGGAACCTCAAACTCCCCTTCGGGGAATCCTCTCGCTTTCGCGCCGGGAGAGTGTCAATATATCAGTAAGATATACTAAGCTATGGAGAGTTGAGTACGCTTGATTGATTATGCGTCGGACCACATAAGAAGGCACAAGATTTATTTAGATTGTATATAATACGTATGGTTAGCATATAACAATCCTATATACGCTTCATTACCATGGTGCAAACCGTGGGTCAACACACCGGTTAGTTCGCTCAATTGAATCAATCTGCTCAATCTCTGCTGGTGTAAGTTCCAGATCAAGTGATGTCCAATTATCATGAATATGATCGTGTCCAACGGCTTTTGGAATCGCTGTAATTCCCTTTTGACGAAGCCATGCTAATGCAATCTGTGCTTCACTCACATCATGGTTGTTAGCGATTGCGGTAATCTCCGGAACATCGAATACCGCACCGCGAGCTAGTGGTGAGTATGCAACAAGCTCAATATCATGTTTGCTACAGTGATCTCGCAGTTCCTGCTGTGGCAGGAGAGGGTGAATTTCAATTTGATTTGCAAATATCGGCACATTTGCTTTCTCAATCGCAGTATCAACCTGGTTTGGTTCAAAATTGCTAATCCCAATACGGTCGGCTTTTCCATCCGAGACAAGTTTATGAAGCGCCCGAAACGTCTCCACCGGATTATACGTATCAACCGGCCAATGTACATACAACAGATCAACAGTATCGATTCCAAGCTTCTCAAGACTTCTTTGCGTCGATGTCAGGACATCCTCGTATCCAAGCTTATCAATCCATACCTTTGTTGCAATGAACATCTCCTCTCGAGGAACGTCAGCAGCAGCAATGCCTTGACCAACAGCTCCCTCATTACCGTACACCTGTGCAGTATCTATGTGCCGATACCCCATCTCAAGTGCTGTCTTAATTGTATTCGCGCATTCTGATGGATTATCATTTTCCCATGTTCCAAGCCCGAGAAGTGGCATTCCATCGGCTGTCGGAGCAACTGAACTCGTTGGTGATTGCCGTGCCATCATATCAAGTTAATAGAAGGTGCATGCAAAAGCCATTGGATGTCTGAATCATCCACCTCACTGAGAGATGACTGCTATTGACCTCCTCCCACGGCTCAAACCCTGTCTTTTACCATGAGCCATCCCGACGAGATGGACAGGGCGAAGCAGCAAAAATTGCTTTTATTGTCGGGAGTTGGGAGTCTAATCCCGAGCAACCGGGTATGCCGACGACGAGTTGACACCCGGTCTGAGCAGCCCCTGTGACCTGATCGGCAGTCCCGGTCGGCGTCTCAGTCCGTCAGGATTTTCTCAGATCCTCCTCTACAGCGGCTAAAACGACACGTTGAGATGCTGTGAATTTACGAATAAAAGACAAAGCCGTGAGCTTTCGCCTCGCTACCAGTGTAAGTGTTATACATCGCCAGCGCAGTCTCCCATTTCAGAAAAACACACTGTATGATGAGTGAGTCCACGCATGCTTGGCATGAGTCAATTCCTGCGTGGGTGAGAGTTCTGGTATCAATGACTGCTCTTCCATCCTCGGTAGCTCAATATTTCCGCGTTGCGCCAGTAAGATCATAGAATTCGTCCATTAGTTCATCACGATTCGCCTGCCAATCTTTGAACGCTGACGGTGAGTCTGGATACGTATCATAAATCTGGGTAATTTCCGTTGCACGGCGACTCACTTTGTACAGTTCATACAGTGCATCCCAATGACCGAAAGTATCGATAAGCGTCTTTAATTTTAATTTGAGACTCATACTCGATGTTCCCTTACTAAGTGCATCAGCAAGCTGTTGACCGGGAACAGCAGAGACAATCTCAACAAGTTCATCGACATTATGCGCAGTTCCCCAGAGATTATACAGATCGATCGCCGCGAAACGCTTTCCAAAGCTTGTCATTACATCAGTATTGTATTCCCACAGCCGCGATTCGGAGACGTCTCCCTCGCTAATTGCATCGACAGCGTGTAATGCTGCCCAATGTGCAGATTTCGCGGCACCCGGAATCCCACCGCCAGTTGTTGGGTTCACATGTCCGGCAGCATCACCGACTGCGAGAAACCCATCAGCGACCGCAGAGTCATATGGGCGTCGTGTCGGAAGCGAGGCACCGAGTTTATCTTTGACAGTTGCATTTTTCAATTCTGGTCGTGTCATAATATCCTGTTTAAGCGTCTCAACAAGTTGCATCGGATCTTCTGTCATCTGGAACCCTAATCCAACATTAATCTCTGTTGCTGTTCGGGGAAAGTACCAGAGATACCCTAACTCGTCTGTTGGTTTGAACACAATCGCGTCATCATATTCAACCGGATCCGGAACCTCAAGCACTTCTCTATATGCTGAGCAGAACTGTGAGTATGAAACATTCGTATCAAAATATGTCTCAGTAAAATCGGTTTTATCTTGGAGAATCGAGAGTGCGCCAGCAGCGTCAATAGTAATCTCTGCGTTATATGTATGTACTGTTCCATTCCGCGTTGCACGGACTCCAGTGACAGTTCCATCATCATCCTGACAGACATCCTGCACAACAGTATCATATTGAATTTCCGCACCACTCCGTTCAGCCTCTTCAATCAGTATCTCTCCATATCGTTTTCGATCAAGAACAGCTCCGTGATCAGCGAAGTCAATATCAACGCTTCCTCCACGAGGGTTCTCAAATACAGCCCGCTGGATTCGTTGGTTGGTGAATGATTCTGATTTGAGGTATTTTCGATCAATGACATCTGGGAATGTGCTCGTTCCTTTAATCGCATCACCGCACGCGATATGACCTGCTTCATCCGCAGATTTTCGCTCAAGTATAATAGCGTCAAGCCCTTCCGACGCTGCCGTCGCCGCAGCGAATGTCCCTGCGGTCCCCCCGCCAACGACGACAATATCGTAGGCTTCAGTTGACATAGAATTAATTGTGCTTTCTGGATGTTAAAAGCAATCGGAAACAGAAGTTTCAATTATCCGAATATATTCACTGAAAATCCAGTGAAGTTTGATATACTACAGGAGACAGTTCGATTCAACCGATGCATATCGACAACGCACTATTCTATTATACTTGATGATATTACGATCTCAAATGATTCATTACCTACCCACTGATTATAATATATCCCGTCAATCATAACGAATCGATTAGTGATTACTGAATATTAATAGAATTCACGGACAAGATCCATTGCGCCATCAGGTGCGCCTGAATCAACCGCTGACATATCTTGGGTTATACTATGTTTTTGATCGTATGCAACTGCAGACTCATTCTGCCAAAGTACACCCTGATATTCTTTTTCAGCATCAAGGATTTTGCCTTTTGCAGCATCATAGTCAGTCGGGTCATGCCCTGATTCCGCAACGTCAACAAGACTGTCACGGAAGTAATCATACGTATCGACATCATTGAACGTAACGCACGGACTAAATACATTAACGAATCCGAATCCGTCATGCTCGATTGCTTTTTGAACAATCTCTGCATGTCGTTGTGCATCTGTTGAGAATGATTGTGCAATGAATGTTCCTCCCGAAGCAAGCGCAAGTGCAAGTGGATTCACCGGCGGTTGCTGTGGACCCTCTGGTGTTGTTGATGTTTCAAAATCCTCACGCGATGTCGGCGATGCTTGACCCTTCGTTAGTCCGTAAATCCGATTATCCATAACAATATAGGACATATCGACATTTCGACGAACTGCATGAACGAAATGACCAGCACCAATCGAGTATCCATCGCCATCACCACCAGCAACCATCACTTCCAATTCGGGATTTGCGAGTTTCACACCTGTCCCAACAGGAAGTGCCCGACCGTGAACACCATGGAGAGCGTATGAATGCATATACGTTCCAATTTTCCCTGAACATCCGATTCCAGCAACAATAAACGTGTTATCTGGATTGTTGCCAGTATTCGCTAACGCTTTCATCATACCATTCATCGTCCCGAAATCACCACAGCCGGGACACCATGTCGGTTGTTTATCCGATTTAAAATCAGTGAAACGAACGTCTGAGCTCATTGAGTTATCTCCGTTGTTTCTGTTTCTTCATTTGTTCCCGCACTACTCGCAGTATCGATTGTCTGTTCAATCTTGCTTGCAAGCTCGTCTGCTTTAAATCGTACGCCATCGTATTTATTCACACGATTAACACGTGAAAGTGCATCGTGCTCAATCACGTTAGCAAACTGTCCGGTTGCATTACACTCCACAGCGATTACCGTCTCAGCTTCATCAATCGCTTCTGTGAGGTTATACCGTGGGAATAGATACGGAACTGAAAGGAAGTGGACGTCAATACCCCGCTCATCAAGAATACTCATCGCTTCAACCATTGCTCCCTCATTTGATCCCCATGAGATCACGAGATTCGGGGCATCTTCACTCCCAAACGATCGAGGTGTCAGGTCCTCTTCACGACGTGCTGTTTCGACTTTCCGTGTCCGCTTATCCACCTGTTCAACTCGCATATCTGTGTCTTCAGTCCGCCGACCGAGTTCATCATGCTCAAGCCCTGTTGACATATGTGCGCCGCCAGTTGTTCCAGGAAACGCTCGTGGCGAGATTCCATCATCAGTGAGTGCGTGTGGTTGGAATTGTGACTTCTCATTCTGCCACTGGTCGATTGTTGATTCATCAACAACCTTTCCACGCTCAATCTCAACGTCGTCCATATCGAATGTTTCCGGTGAGAATGTCCGTTCTGTCACCGCCATTGCAAGGTCAGCCGCGAGGTATACCGGTGTTTGATATTTTTCAGCAAGATTGAACGCTTCGACTGTCTTCCAAAAGCACTCGGCGATTGTTGTCGGCGCAACAACAAACCGAGGAATCTCGCCATGCCCGCCGTACAGCAGCATATTCAGATCTCCCTGCTCTTGTTTAGTTGGCATTCCAGTTGAAGGGCCCGACCGCATCACGTCGGCGATGACAAGTGGCGTTTCAGAGGTTCCAATAAGACCAAACGTTTCTGTCATCAAATCAATTCCCGGACCTGATGTCGCTGTCATTGCTCGTGCACCGGCGCGTGCGGCACCCAATGCAATATTGATAGCCGAAAGTTCATCTTCCGCTTGGAGAACGTGTCCCCCAAACTGTTCAATTCGACCTGTTAGATACTCCATTACATTTGTTGCTGGCGTAATTGGGTACCCGGCATAGAACTTACATCCTGCAGCAATGGCTCCCATTCCAATTGCTTCGTCACCATTTAATAACACGTAGTCAGCATCTGTCGTCTCAAGACTATAGTCAAATTCGTTGTGATACTCTGAACCGACATAATCGCGCCCACTTCGTGCAGCCTCCTTATTATTCTCGACGAGTGACTGACCCTTCGATCCAAAGCGCTTCTCAAGCGCGCTATCAAGATTTTCAATCGGAAAGTCTGCGACCGCACATGCGGCACCCAACGCAACGACGTTACGCATAATCGCACCACCGGCTTCTTCAGCCAATCGTTTTAGTGGGACGTCAAGACCGACCATTCCATCTGGAATCTCAACGTTTTCCATTGTTGTCCGCTCACCATCATAGATGATGACGGACCCTTCGTGAAGTTCATCATGATTTTCCTTGATAGTGCGTGGCGTCAATGCAATCAGCACATCTAGTCTGTCCACGACGCTCTGCACTGGATCGACGGCTGTCCGTACCTTATAGGCCGTATAGCCCCCACGGATACGGGAGGCGAAGTCCTTCGAGGTGAACACGTGCCGTCCCGCACGTGAGAGTGCCTGAGCGAAGATCTTCCCCGTCGAGTCGATGCCATCGCCGGCTTCGCCGCCGATGGCCCAATTAAAGTCCGCGGGCATATTGATAAAATCTAAGTCAGACCGAGAGAAAAACCTTCTGAAAACCCACCACCTTACTCAATAAATACTGATAATCGAATCAAATAAATTAGGATTACTTCGGAGTCCGATAAAAAATTATACTATCAAATAAACTTATTTTTGATAAAATATTATAATATCATCAAGATCGTGTACTGGGAGATGCGCGACCAAGCATTAGTAATGTTAATTGAGAAGGTAAGACCCTTTTTATCAGGGATAGACAACCTAGTATGGACGCAACAGTCACTGTCAAAGAAGCTCAATCCGTTGGTCCGCAGACAGTCGCGATTACTATGCAGTCACCCCCAGCGTTCACTGCAAAACCAGGACAATTCCTTCGGGTTACAGCGACCATCGACGATGAAGAATATGCGCGGTTTTATACAATTTCATCACCAGACGTCGAGGAAACTATCGAAATCACCGTTGGCATCGACCCATCAGATGCAGGACCGTTCAGTCAGTATCTCGCTGATATCGAATCTGGGTCAAAACTCTCGATTGCTGGACCATTTGGACAGCACTATTATGAGGATTCAGACCGCGCTGTTGTGCTTGCTGGCGGTCCTGGAATCGGTCCTGCGGTTGGCATTGGCGATGCAGCGGGTGCTGCTGGAAATGAGGTTGCAATTGTTTATGTCTCTGAGACGGCGACTCCAGCGCATCGACCACGATTGAATGCGCTTGCAGACGCGGGAAATAATGTTACAATCTTCACCACTGCATCTGATAGTCAATCAGGAATCGTCCCCCCGGAATTTGATGATGCGGTTGCTGATATCATTACTGGGGCATCGACAGAACAAACATTTGTGTATGGATTTGAAGGATTCATTGAGGCAGCAACTGATGCGCTTGAATCTGCTTCGATAAATCCTGACGAAGCGAAAATTGAAAATTTTGGATAAAATAACTGCTGAGACTAAACCGATACTTGATAGCTAGTCGAACAATTAGTATCCACAATATATCAGTGCAGTGGGGCGCAACTTCTCACGATATTAGAATGTGCTTATGCGTATTTTTATTAAGAATCAAGACGGATATCTCGGGGCTTGACCCTGAGGTAGCTGACTAGCTGAGTTATTTATTTGCCACATACGACACTATGTCAGATATACAGAATGATTCCTTCAGATTTATACCTGATGCATAAAATAGTTAGAATAGATTATGACAGATGACGATGTCGAACTCGAGGCACGCCTTGCTGAGCAGGAAAGCTTTGATCCGCCGGCGTCGTTTGTCGATCAGGCAAACGTCACAGACGAGGCCATTTATGATGAGTTCTCTGAAAATTGGCCTGAGTGTTGGACTCGCGCGGCTGATCTGCTTTCTTGGGACAGTGAATACTCGACTGTTCTTGATGACTCAGATGAGCCGTTCTACGAATGGTTCGCTGATGGTGATCTGAACGCCGCATATAATTGCGTTGACCGGCATGTCGAAGACGGCAATAAAAACCGGGTTGCAATTAAGTGGGAAGGTGAACACGGTAACACTCGCACGTATACATATCAAGATCTGTATCGTGAAGTGAATGAATTTGCTGCCACACTGCAGGAACTTGGGGTGAAAGAAAACGATGTTGTCACGATGTATATGCCAATGATTCCTGAGCTTCCGATTGCAATGCTTGCATGTGCACGCATTGGTGCCCCACACTCAGTTGTGTTTGCTGGATTCTCCGCAGATGCGCTTGCAACGCGGATGAATTCTGCCGACTCTGAATATCTCATCACCGCCGATGGATATTATCGACGCGGTGATGCACTTGATCACTTCCAGAAAGCACAAGAAGGACTTGATAATGTTGAGCACGATGTCGCCGCAAGCGTTGTTGTGGACCGTCTTGGCGATGACGGATTCGGTCATGAACTGAGTGAAACGCAGTATGACTGGGACTCACTCATGGATGCACACCGCGGTGACCGAGTTGCACCCGTTGAGCGAAACGCTGAGGATATGCTGTTTTTGATGTACACTTCTGGTACAACTGGCGAACCAAAAGGTGTTAAACACACAACTGGCGGTTATCTTGCTTACACCGCCTGGACAGCACAATCAGTGTTAGATCTTGAACCTGGTGACACCTACTGGTGCTCAGCTGACATTGGCTGGATTACCGGACATTCATATATTGTTTACGGTCCACTCGCATTGGGCACGACAACGGTCATGTATGAGGGAACACCGGATTACCCCGAGCGAGATCGACTCTGGGATATTATTGAAAAATACGCCGTTGATGTGTTCTATACGGCTCCAACAGCAATCCGAGCCTTCATGAAGTGGGGTACGGAATATCCTGACTCTCATGATTTATCAAGTCTTCGGCTGCTTGGAACTGTTGGCGAACCGATTAATCCACGCGCATGGAAATGGTATTATACCCATATCGGTCATGAGTCTTGCCCGATTGTCGATACATGGTGGCAGACAGAAACAGGCGGAATGATGGTTACGACTCTCCCAGGCATTGGGACAATGAAACCAGGTTCTGCCGGTCCACCCTCGCCAGGAATCGATGCGACAATTGTTGATACCGCTGGTGAGGACGTTGATGCAGGTCGGGCAGGATATCTCACGGTGAATAAACCATGGCCGGGGATGCTTCGAACGCTGTATCAGAATGATGAACGGTTCATTGATGAATACTGGGAGGAGTATTCCGACCCAGATACCGATGAATGGGTGTATTTCCCAGAGGATGGCGCCAAGATCGACGATGACGGCTATATAACAATATTGGGGCGGGTTGATGATGTACTCAATGTATCAGGACATCGGCTCGGAACCATGGAGATTGAGTCAGCAATCGTCGGTGTGAATGGTGTTGCAGAAGCAGCAGTCGTTGGCGGTGATCATGATCTGAAAGGTGAGGCTGTATATGCATATGTCATCACTGAAGACGGATATGCTGAAGATGAGGACCTAAGAGAATCAATCATCAAAGGCGTTGAAGATGGAATCGGTCCGATTGCACGACCAGAACAAGTTATATTTACCGAGGAGCTGCCAAAGACGCGATCAGGCAAAATTATGCGACGCCTCCTTGAGGAGATTGCAAACGGTGAAGAATTGGGAGACACAACAACACTCAGAAACCCAGAAATTGTTGACGAAATCGAGGCAAAAGTCAGTGGCGATTGATAACCGCGGTCTCACACATTAGAAATACCGACTTTCTTATCAATCCCCCAGTATTACACTTACGCTTGCGGTCGTGCCGGATACATGCGTGGTGTCCAATAAATCTCAATTTTCAATTATAAAAACAAAGGAAAATACTCGCATTCTCAGATGCTGGAGGATGTCAAGATGAATATACGCATCTATTATATGTGTGATTAATCGCTTGTTGTTGGATCATTTGTTGATGGCGTATCAGTGTCTGTGTGCTGGTTGATATCCGTGTCAATTGGATTTGATTCTGGCGGTGATCCAAGGATGGGAGCCACAGTTAACACCGCAGGAAGCACTGTAAACGCAGTCAAAAGGGCAAACGAAATCGCAAGAACGGTTGTTCGTCCAAAGTTTGCGAGGACTGGGAACCGTGAGATCATCAATACACCGAAGCCAAATATTGTTGTAAAGCTGGACCCGATAATTGGACGCGATAACTTCGCAACAGCAGTTGCAGCAGCTCCACGCTGTGTTTGACCCTGTGTTTCGACCTCATACTCAAATCGCTCGAAGAGATGGATCCCATAATCAACACCAATCCCGAGAGTCAATGATGACATCGTTATCGTCAATGGATTCCATGGAATCCCGAACACATACATCGCTCCTGTTACGAGCACAGCAGCGCTTGCAGCGACACTTAGAACAAGCGCAGCAGCAATTCGTATCGAGAGGAACGCAAACGCAAGGAATGACAACCCAAGCCCAAAGGAAAGAAGTGTCATCGGTGTGAGACCAGCGGTTACGTTCTCAATGACATTTCGATTTAACACTGGCTTACCTGTGATCCGAACATCCTCAGCAGTCGTTAATGATAATGCTGCATTAGTTTCAAAGGCAGTGATGAGTGAACGGACACTTTCGCCCTCAATATCGTCGACATAAAATGAGAGCACGATCGTCGATGGTGTCTCATCCGGATCTCGCACATCGGTCATCCCATCGGTGTTGTGCAGACGCTCAATCGTCTGGGTCAGCCCTGTCTGCGTTTGCGGGATTGATCCATCTGTTGCCATTTGAACACTTGTCACGGGTGATTGGACTGCATTCACCTGCTCATTCGCAATCATAAGTCGTTGATATGTGGCAACATCACGGAACGTTTCTGGGGTATATGCCTGATCTGTATCGATCATGACATACACTACCTTCGGACTTTCAACCGTTTCAGAGAGTTCCTCCATATCATTCTTCTCAGCGAGGTCCTGCGGCCAGAAGTCCATCATCTCCTGTTTTGGCTCGACTTGCGGATATGCATAGACACCACCAGAAACGAGCAAGATCGCAATTCCAAGCGTAATGAGTGGATGCCCACCAGTAACGCTCGACGTAAATCGATGGAGAACTGCTTGAAGCCAATCGTCACTCGACTTACTGGTCGTTTCGGTCGCCACATGTCCATCACGGTCAAACCGGACAAGCAGTGCTGGAAGCATTGTGACCGCGAGAATCATTGCTGCAAGCACAGCAACAGCACTCGTTACACCAAATTGCCGGACTGGTGGGACCGCTGAGACAAGAAGTGATCCTAATCCAACTACAGTTGTCCCCATTGCAATCAGTAACGCTCGACCGGTCGTTCGTGTTGCGATCCCGATTGCATCAAGCGAGTTGTTACCTGCTCGCCTTTCCTCAACATATCGTGAGTGAATCTGGAGACTATAGTCAATCCCTAATCCAAGTGCAATTGGCATCACACCGAGCATGATTGCATTGAAATTATATCCCAAGATGCCCATTGCCCCCATCATATACAGTAATGCAGTCATTGCTGTTCCAAGTGGGAGTATGACATGCCACCCTTTCTCGACAGTCTCACGCATCACAAGATATACCACAATGAAGATGAGCGAAAATGCGCCTCCAAAGAGCGCAATCATCTCTGGAAGCATCAGTCCAAACGCTGCGTTTTCGAAGACAGGTTGCCCCGTAATTGTCGTTGACATCCCTGGCGGCATCGCTGCAAACGCCGTCTCTGATTTGACTGATGAATATACGACATCAGCACCACGCTCAGGTAAAAATGCCCCGCGGTCGTATCGATCGACATCGCCGTAACTTGCGAGGATGATTGTCGTCCCTGCCTCCGGTGTAAGTCGATTAACCATCTCGTCAGCTACTGGTCCACGCTGTTCAACTCGTGCAATGGCACTCCGAACGCCCGCTTTTGTTTCAGGTATTTCACCATCAGCGCCTCGCCTGACAATATCTGCGAGTGAAGTAACGCTCTCTATTGAGTCGACATTCGATCCATACTGCTGGTCAAGTCTATCAATTGCCCGAATTGTCTCAGGATCATACAACTGATTTGATTCGACAATAACGAAAATATTGTTTCCTGTATTGTATGTATCCTTCAGTGACTCCCAATTATTGGCTGTTTGAGAGTCATCATTGATGTACAGGGTCATCCCCATACTCATTTGTACAGCACTGAATCCAACACCAAGTGATATGATTGCAGTAATAGCAACAACAGCGAATACCTGCCGCTGATTACTAGCAGCATACCGTCCTGTCGCTTCAAGTCCGTCACGGACCCGTTCACCAAATCGTGTTGTCATTGCGGTTATCGAAGGCGTGAGAACGGTTTCGTTTGATATACAACACCGGCAACAAGTGCAATCGGAATAACGACGCCCGCAATGACGATACCTGAAACTGGTAGCCCTCCGTCACTAGCGGTAATCGTGATTGGTGCCGACTGAATGTCACTCACGACTGTTTCGCCGAATGCATTGTCATATTTGATACTTGTATCAAGTGAATATGTCTTTGCTGCGGCAGACCCATCAGCACTGACTGTATAACTCACGGTTGTTGTTTCACCAGGCTTGAGCATCCCAATATACGTTGTGTCATCATCAGTTTCAAATGGTGAATTGGCATTGACACGGACAACGGCATCTCGGAATTCCCCTTCACCAGTGTTTTTAATTGTGAATCGGAGTGTTTCCGTTTGCCCGGCTGTTACTGCTGCGGTGTTTGTGACCGCGAAAGATTTCTCAGGACCAACAGGCACATCAACCGATAGTGGATCACTCGTTACATCATTTCCATACGTGTCATCATGAATGATACGAACTGTCAGTGGATACTCTTGTGGAATCGCACGATCTGACACCTCAAGTTTAAATCTCGCAGTCGCTGATTCACCAGGATTGAGTGTTCCAAGACTCGCGCTTGTTGATACAAGGGCAAACGGTTCAATTGGACTCAATTTCGCTCGTGCATTCGGTGCTGTTCGTTCACCTGTATTTGTCACTGTCACAGCCACAGAACCAATCGAATCGACATACATCGCCCTTGCTTCAGTCGAGAGTTTATACTGTGGTCCATTTGAGACCGCTACACTGCCAGTTCGGGTGAGCGACTGCTCTGGATTTCCATTTTCATCTTCATATCGTAACTGAAAATTCACACCATACGCCCCGGCAGCATCAACATTTTCTACACCAACTTGGAATTCTGCCGTCGCCGTCTCATCAGGCTTTAATTCACCAACTGAGACGGCGTTACTCTTTGGATTAAAGTACTCTGATTGCACAATCGAGAGTTCGGCATTTTGGGCGATCTCACTTCCTGTATTCTGTACTCTCACAGTCATTGTCCCGTCAGCGTCTTTGTACAGGTCCGCCCCCGTGACATCACGCACGCCAAGTCGGACAGATTTCTCAACACGGACAGTAATGTGCTTTTTCACCGTCTGTGTATTCCGATTAATGAAATAGTCATTTTTGTCAACATTAATACTATTTATATAGCCATATGTAATCTTGACTGGGAGTTGATACACTCCAGGTTGTGCATGTTGGTCCACCTCGATTGTTAGTCCCATCTTTCGGGCATCACCAGCAGCGATCGTTCCCAGACTTTGTTGCGCTGTTCGAATGTCAAGCGGTGTGTCACCAGCATCAACACTGGCTGTGACCGCTGTTGCAGATCCGACTTGGATCCGATGCGTTTGAACAACTTGTGCAATATCACCGATTTGACGATCCATACTGGTGATGCCAGTATGCCGGTTCTGTATCAACAGATCGAAGCTCTTCATTTCACCCGCTGCGACGACATTCTGTTGCTGAATTGTCGGTGTAAGCTCCGGTTTGGAAAAGTCATTATATTGCTCGGCTGCGACACCACCCGACCCGGCGGCGAACGCAGCTACAACCATGATTGTGATCAATAAAATTGCCCGCCATTTTTTCCCTAGATAATATTGCATTGTATACACATTATTACACACGTCAAGGTTAATAGCTATCGCTGTTGTTCGCGGGTAATGCACAGACACGAGAATAAAATAAGCTGGCTGCCCTCGCGTTTCGCCCGATATTGCTTCTTAAATTGCGAGCGTATACAATCGCTTTCGTGCGTCTGTAAATGAGATCCGCGCTTCAACAACGTCTGCATCCTCAAGTCGCGATAATGCGTAACGAACTGTTCGCGGTGGTAATAGCGTCTCTTCAGCCAGCTGACTTTGTGTCAGCTGCTCGTTATAGTCAAGCACCTTTGCAACCAACTTCGCACTCGGGGGCATCTCACGAACGGGGTCCCAACGATCACTTGATGTTTCCTCACCCGCGAGTGCCTCTGTTGTACTCATCGTATGCTTGATTAAACATGTAGAGTGATAATATTTACTGTATCAATATATTACTAGGAAAAATTATTTCACCGATAATATTATGTATCAATCCACAATTGCCGACGGATATCAGTCCATCCAATTAGTGCAGCAGGAAGCACAAATATCGATGCAATAAACGAATAGAGCACGCTGAGGGCAATCAATAACCCGAACTGACCAAGGATTGGGGTTATTGCAAGTATAAGCACACCAGTTCCAGAGGTTGTTGTCAGCATGCTTCCGGCGAGCGCACCACCGGTTCCTCTCACACTTACGCTCAGTGCTTCAAATCGATCAACTTCCCCACGATACTCCTCTGTGAATCGATGAACAAGGTGAGCAGAGTAATCAATTCCCAGCCCAATTCCGACCGAGAGTGTCGTTCCAGTCAGAACATTGAACGGGATATCAAGATATCGCATCGTACTCGCCAGCCCTGCAATCGTCAATAGAACCGGTAATATGTTTGCAATCCCCAATCCTGGTCGGTTTTCAAGCAGCCAATAGATTGCCACAAGAAATACTGCGGCTGTGAGTACAGCAATGACAAGGCTCGTATATGCGGATTCTGCAATTACATCTGAAACTGCTTTCCGTACGACAACACTCCCTGTTGCGGTTGACTCCATCCGTATTTCGGTGGCGAGTTGACGCGTATCGGCTGTAATAGCAGCCTGTGACTTCTCAGCTTTTACTGAATAGATAAGACGGGTAGCGGTATAATCATCAGTAAGATATAATCGTGCTTGATCACCATAGGATGACGCAAATAACTGATCATAGACGATACCAAGATCGTGGTCTGGAATCCCATTCCCATTCTGATCCTTGGCGGAGATAAGACGGCGAAATGACGCTGACTCTCGTTCATATTGATCAATAACGGTGAGAATGCTCTGCGGTTGCGATTCCCGTTCTGCTGTTACAAACGAGTCAGGTGGATCCTGATTTGTTTTATGAAGGATCTCAAGTGTTGACCCTTGTCGCATCGATCCCTCAACATACACTGTCACTGTATCATCCTCACTGCTTTCGAACGTATTCTCAAGATAATTTGTCGTTTTAGTCACAGTGTACTCACCAGGCGCAAACGGCTCTGGTAGTTCTTCAAGATATCCCGGCGTTTCCTCTGGTGGAAGAAAGTCGTCTGTCGTAAATCGTGTTTCAACCCCTGTGCCATATCCGCCGAGTGCTGCTGTTAATATCAGTATTGCTAAAAGAAAAATATACGGACTCCGTCTTGCAATAACGACGCCAACCCCAAGCACCTGACCACCAACTGATCCTGCTCTTCCGATTGGTGTTGTTCCGAATGATGGAATGGAATATTCTACTCGTTTTCGGTCGAGGAGATGTTTGAATGCTGGAAGGAATATTCCGAAAATAAGAAGCGTGAAGATAATTCCAACAGCAGCAACCAGACCAAACTCGCGAACGGGAGCAAGATCACTTACACCATTCGCTGCAAATCCAAGTACTGTTGTCCCAGTGACGATACTAAACGCAGGAAGTAACTGATCCGTCGTTGTCCGCATTGATGATGAGATGTCTTCACCAGTCACTCGTTCTTCGCGATATCGATTTACCGCATGGATTCCAAAATCAATCCCAACAGCCAGCAGAAGTGGTGGAATTGCAATAAGTATCTGTGTGAACTCAATTCGTGCCCAACCCATGAACCCAAATGTCCATGCTATCGTCATTGCAAGAGACACTAATCCAATGATCAAATCAATCGGGTCACGATACGCGATAATCAAGAATATAAAGATAAGAATGACTGCCGCTGGAACGACGATTATCAATGAGTCAGTTATTACGCCCCCTAACTCCCCAGAAATGATTCCACTTCCAAAGACGGTGATATCACCACTGGTTGACCCAACAATGAATGTTGCCTCACGTTGCAGTGATGTCAACGGCGACCCACTCTGTGTCCCAGCGTCATCACTTGTTCCTGCAACCTGATGCGTGATGGTTGCGATTGTCGCTGATGCAGATGGGTCGCGCTCGTTTAGATCGTCACTGAGACGTGACCTAACGCTTGGTTGTGTCCGCACAATCGTCCGTGTAACGGTTCGGACGCCTGACTGTGGTGTTCGCTCAACAACATCAATCTGTGCTGAAAGTGTTGTCGCTGTTGGGTCAATCTCTGTGGCGACCGTTTGTGCGACACTATTTGTACTGACGACGTTCTGTGAGGTATCACGCTGTATCCGATGCTGTGCGCGTAACATCGCAAGGACTGCTGATTTTGTGAGAACATTTCGATCTCGCTGAATCAACGTTGTTGTGCCTGTTCCGGTTCCAAACGGCTCACGCTCGAAGTTATCATTGACATCCTCAAATGCCTCTTGTGCTGGAACACCCTCACTAAACTGTGAGGTGCCTGAGTCCGTTGCTGTCATTCCAAATCCAACAGCAAGCACGGCAGTAATAAGAATAAAAATGAGAATGACTGTTTTATCTCGATTAATAATCCACTCATCAACCTGGTCAATAAGTGACTGATAATCAATCATTCAACTGATTCCATCGATCCTGCATCCGGACTCGATTTGTGTATACACTTTTTCGATCGTTGTATCCGTCCCTATTTCTGCGCTCGCTTTGCAGTGATGAGTGAAAAAGACGATACACTATTGAATCACCCTCGTCGATACCACACAGCACTGCCAATGATGATAATCAAAATACTCCCACCAATAATCGGCGCTGACAATGGCAATGATAATCCCCCCTGATCTGCTGGCTGTTGAATATTGACTGGTACCTTGTATGTTTTCGAAATCTTTGTTTCTCCGCTTGGGAGATCATACTGAAAATCAACCGCAAATGGATATGTCTTCGATTCAAGAGCACCACTATCAGCACTCAATGGCATCACAATTGTCGTTGTTTCACCTGAGTCAAGTGCAGCAATAAATGCCTCATCATTACTGCTTGCCAATGGTGCATCTAAGAACGCTTTCGCTTCAATACTCTCAAGCGGTTGCTCACCATTATTAGTCACTTGTAATTTAAATTCTGTCTGTCCCCCGGCAGTGACCGTTTCCTCGGTCGCTTGAATAATAAACCGATCGCGCTGTTCACGCACCGCTGCTGTTGCTTGTAGCATATCACTTGTTCGACGACTCCCACGTTCTGTATTATACTGGACAGTCAGTGAAAATTGCTGAGGGGTTGCTGTTGCTGCTTCACTTATATCAATATCATACTGCACTTGCGCTGTTTCACCTGGGCGGAGTGTCGAAAGCGCATATTCGCTGGTCGTAATATCAATATTCTGATTATTGACTGAGATAATTGACACTGCATTAAACACTGGCTGTGGACCGGTGTTTTCAATTATCGCTGTCAATGTTCCTTCAGTTCCAACCCGGAGTGCTGTATCAACTGAATTAACCGCGAACGTTTGCTCTGGTATTGTGGCAACACCAGCACTGAGCGCTGTTGATGTCTGCTCAATCCCGTTTCGATCGGTGTATCCAACATCAAGATCAAGCGTGTAATTTCGTAGTGCGGCGGTGTCAGCAATGTGCGCTCGATAGGTTATTGTTCGTCGTTCGCCCGGCTCCCATTCCTGTCCAGCGTATGCAGTTGATGATTCAGAATCGCTTCCAAAGGTAAGTTCGTCACTTTTCGATGTTGCTGTGACACTTGCATCGAAAGCTGTGCGACTCCCGGTGTTCATTAGAGTAAGCCTAATTGTTCGGTCATCACCAATTTGCCCGACTGCGTTTTGCCCGGTCACTTTGAATTGCGCCTCTTCACGAACGGTGATCTCAACACTTGTTGACGCTCGCTCAGTAAAATCATTATATTCGACATTCTCTGTGTTGTATGAAGCTATCCGTGTGTATGCGTACTCATACTCAAGCGGTATCTCGTAGTCCCCTGGAGGAATCCCCTCTGGAATTGTCACTGTAATTGGCGGTGTCTGAGTCGTTCCTGTCTCCACATTCCCAACAGAAATTGTTCCAGTATCAATTTCAATCGGCGTTTTTTCATCTGCAAATTCAACTGTAAGTGCTCGCGCGGTAGTCACACGCGTCTCATATTCATCCGGTCCCCCTTTGTCAATCCGTCCGCGATTAGTCAGTGTAAATTGCACCTCCGCCTCCGTTCCAGCACTCACCGTCTGCTGAACAGAACTTACCGAAATACTTGGACGACCAAGGACCTGTCCTGTCGGGTCAATTTGTGCAAGGGCAATTGCCGGTCCAACTGCTGAGATGAGTATAAGACCAACAAGAAGCCCCACAATGAATGACCGATTCATACATCTAACCATAATCGGCTGAATACACCAATAGCTATAGATAAGATCTGTCGATACCGATCACGAATGTTTCCGTCAAAACACAATTGCCAGTATTCTGAATTATTCATAAATGAGAGCCATTCCTGCCAATCACAGTGGTGGGATCTCTTCGAAGTAAAGTGGGAAGTGATTGATTGCATATATCAATCGCCGGTCATGCCGATGAATATACTTTATGACCACGTTCAGAAGATGACACCTATTCACTGATCGTCAGTAATAGCTTTGAGACGCCCGAAAACACGGAGTATAGATATCAACTATACTCGCACCGACCCGAAGTCTCTTATGAGGTCCCACCATACATTATGTAATGAGTGATACTGTGAACGACGTCGACCTCCCGTATGATGAGGAGACGGCGTCGCAGCAGGAAAAGATTCAGGCGCTTCGTGAGCGTCTCGACATCCTCGAGTCACAAAATGAGGAGATGCGAGATAAACTGCTGGACGCGAACGCGGAGAATAATAAATATCAACAGAAACTCGAACGGTTGACACATGAAAATAAGAAACTCAAGCAATCGCCGTTATTTGTTGCAACGGTACAAGAAATAACGAATAACGGCATTGTAATCAAACAACACGGCAATAATCAGGAGGCTCTTACCGAGGTCACTGACGAGATGCGAACGGAATTAGAGCCAGATACTCGTGTTGCGGTCAACAATTCGCTTTCTGTCGTGAAACGGCTTGATGATGAGACTGATGTCCGTGCACGAGTGATGCAGGTCGAGCATAGTCCGTCTATCAGATATGATGATATCGGTGGACTGGAAACACAAATGCAAGAAGTACGCGAAACCGTCGAGATGCCACTAAAATCGCCAGAAATGTTCGAGACGGTTGGTATTCAGCCACCATCTGGTGTTCTTTTGTATGGACCACCAGGAACTGGGAAGACCATGCTCGCGAAAGCTGTTGCCAACCAGACGGATGCCAGTTTCATCAAAATGGCTGGTTCAGAGTTAGTTCATAAATTCATTGGTGAGGGAGCAAAACTTGTTCGTGATCTCTTTGAGGTCGCCCGTGAGAATGAACCAGCAGTTATTTTCATTGATGAGATTGATGCGATTGCCTCAAAGCGGACAGATTCAAAGACATCTGGAGATGCCGAGGTTCAGCGAACAATGATGCAGTTACTTTCAGAAATGGACGGGTTTGATGAACGGGGCGATGTTCGTATTATCGCAGCGACGAACAGATTTGATATGCTCGATGAAGCGATTCTCCGCCCAGGTCGATTTGACCGACTGATTGAGGTTCCAAAGCCTGGAATTGAGGGTCGGAAGATCATCTTCCAGATTCATACCCGCGAGATGAATGTTTCCGATAACGTTGAGTTTGAACAGTTGGCGGAGATGGCTGATGATGCTTCTGGAGCGGATATCAAGGCAATCTGCACGGAAGCCGGAATGTTCGCTATTCGCGAGGATCGAACGGAGATTGGAATGGGTGATTTCATTGAAGCATGGGAGAAAATCCAATCCGAATCGAATGCTGATGGCGATACGGCACGTGCGTTCGCATAGAGTCAGAAAATAACGAGGATTACGTTGAAGCACCGGATGAATCAACAACCAGTAATTAGTAATTAATGGGAAAACCGCGTACTGATCGTACACAGCAAGTGGATACCGTTCTACGTCGGCTTGCAGAGAGATATCCAGATTCAACAATCTCACTTCAGTTTTCAAATCGACTCGAACTTCTGATTGCTGTTGTTCTTTCAGCACAGTGTACTGACGAACGAGTTAACAGCATTACCGCTGATCTGTTTGAAAAGTACGAAACAGCAACTGATTATGCCGCTGCCGACACTGATGAGCTTGCTGAAGACATCTATGGAATTACATTTCACAATAACAAAGCAGGTTATCTCAAATCAATTGGTGAGACACTTGCTGCGGATTATGATGGTGACGTGCCTGATACGATGGATGAACTCACTGCCCTCTCAGGTGTTGGACGGAAAACGGCAAATGTGGTCTTACAGCATGGACATGATGTTGTTGAGGGCATCGTTGTTGATACACACGTGCAGCGGATAACCCGCCGACTTGGACTCACAGACGAACAAACACCGAAACAGATTGAGACCGACCTTATGGAATCTGTCCCGGAGTCCGAATGGCAGCAATTCACACATCTATTTATTAGTCATGGACGAGAAACTTGTACAGCACAAAACCCTGACTGTACAGACTGTATTCTTGAAAGTGTCTGTCCATCCTCAAAATGTGATCATGATATTGATCTTGCCTCAAATACACCATGGAAATAATATCTCCTGTCCTCTTTTTCAATAGATGATCGACGTGAACTGCCAGGATGCGGGATAATATTTCAACTCGAAAATGACTCTATCGTATTGAATTAGAGTACATATTTTGTCATATATAAATAAAGTCCAAGTGACCATGCGAGAAACCACAACCCAACATAGCCGAAGACACCGACCCGAAGTCGTCCACGCCAAGCACTCATGTTCGGGTGGAGATCATTTAGCTCGGTTTGTTGATCGGGATCATCATAGAATCCAGCGTTTCGCTTGACTTGGAGAATACGGACAATTCCGGTGAGTGCAAAGGCTAATAGCGCATATGCTTGAAGACCTAATACTGCATGAAGTGCCACAGCACCACCTAACTGCTGGAGTAGACGCGGAATCATCCACGTTACAACAGGAATTGTATTAAGGATAAGACCTGGAATAATAAACTTTAGATGATATGTGAGGACACCCCAGGTGACGGTCTCGGCATCTATCATAATCCATGCACCATATAAATAAAATGGAAGGCTTGCAGTGACCATCGATGCAGCGATAAGTGCGATGGTCGACTCTGATAGCATTGTATATGCTATCTCATGAGCGCAGAGCGCCTAAAATAATCGACTTCGGCTTTTTATGTCAACAAATAATAGTGAATCACGGCTGAATCGTCACGCTAACTACGGGGCCGTTCTATAGGTCATATAATGACGGAGTCCTCGAATGATGAGACAGCAATCAGTGACGATACTGATGCAGTAGCGGCCGAGGACGCTGACGATAGCTCTCCTGATCAGACAGATACTGCACAGCAACGAACACATGAGGATGGTGATAGTTCACAAGGCAGGGATGGAAGTGCGAATGAGCACCCCGATGAAGACGAGCAAGCGATTGCAGAACTTCGCGCGGAAGTCGAGGAAACGTATGATTTTGGGGACTTTGGTCCAGAGGATATGGCTGAGATGACACTCGAAGAGTGGGAAGCAGCATTTGATCCAGATACGTGGATTGTGGGCGAGGAGCTCCTGGATCGGGTTGAGACCGAACTTAAGGCACGTGTCGCAATCCGCGAGGTGTTTGGAATCGTTGAACGGACTGACGAGGGTGGGCAAGACCGTGTTGTTGCATACTCCGATAACGGATATGCAACGGTGTTTGCTGATGGGTCTGTTGAGGGGGAGGGAACAATCCGCCGTGATGTTGAGCCAACAGTCGCACTCTGTTCAATGGATAGTTATGAAACAATGAACCCGCCAGCAGATGCATCACTACCGGAACCGCGGGATGTTGTCAAAGGAAGCGGTGAATTCGGCAATTTGATGTTGCAAATTGTCGCAGCCGCACAAATGATTGTTGGAGTTGGACTTCTCGGCGCATGGCTTTTTATCTCAACATTAGAAACAATCGCAGCGCCAGTTACAGCGGTTATCTTTGTGCTTATTGGATTCTTCTTGTTCATTGTCGTCGCAAATGCTCGACTTTCAGATCGGTTCCGCGTAGAGGAGTACCGTAATCGACTTCAGGCACTTGAAACAACGCCTGAACCTGAAGTCACATCGAATGAGAGAACGGCATTAGACACAGAGGAAGCTAAATCCAATATTGATATCAATAATGACGATACAAATACTTCGATGAGCTCCGATACCGCTACTGCCGACGCCAATATCGATGTAAATCCAAACGCAAACTCACATACCGATAGTGAGGAACACACGGATTCAATATAATCTGACTTACAGCAGTGTCTTCTATCAATCGGAGATTCTGGTGGGAGCCTCTCTTTGAAGTCTGACTGTGAATAGAGTTCATAGATTTGTGCTGGTATCGATAGCAACCACACGGTCGATCATATGTCTGTGCGTCCTGTCTGTTGTCCACCGGCTTTACTCGCGTGATATTAGATAGTATTTAGTATACATTAGATACTCCCTTGTGAATCCCACCGTTGGAAACTGTCGATTCGGTGGTTTTAAACAGACCCCTCCCCGACCCCCGGATGTATGAAGAGGCGGGATTTTATGCGGGCAGCAAGCGTCCCTGCTGCTGCTGCGACAGCCTCCGCAACTGCTGGAGTTGGGTCAGCCCAGGAGATGGGCACAACGACCGAAACACCGAGCGGCACAGGCACTACTAGCACGACAGGGACTGGGACAGACACAGGAACTGTGACTGGGACCGGAACAGAGACTGGAGAAACGGATGACAATGCTGCAGCGGGTGGTCCAACAAAGACAGTGACTGTTGGACCAGACGGGTCGTTAGTGTATGAGCCAGGAACAAGTGATCCGTTGAAGATCGCTCCAGGCACGACTGTCGAGTTTGTCTGGGACTCCGATAATCATAATATCGCTGTTGAAAGCCAACCTGATGCGGCAGATTGGCAAGGTCATGAGACACTTGAGAATGCTGGATTTACATATAGCCACACATTCGAAACCCTGGGCACGTATGAATATTTTTGTCAACCACACAAGACAGCGGGAATGGTTGCAAGTATTGAGGTCGTTGAGAATCCGAATGCCGGTGGTGGTGGCGGCGGTGGTGAAAAAGAACTTCATTCACTTGGTGTTCCAATCCAAGCACACTGGGTTGGTGCGGCAACGATCTTAGCTATTGTCGTTACAGTTATTTTCACATTCTATATATTGAAGTATGGGGAGTCCGCACATACCGGCACTGGGAGAAATTAACAATGTCATCAAGCGGGAGTACATATGGGGATATCCATCGATATGAACCGGCGCGTGAAAGTACTGCAGCGGCGATTGCAATCGTCCTGTTAACTGTTGTCGAGGTTATATTTGTATTCTTATTCACCTATGGACTTGTCTCTGGATGGGGACTAACCGATACTGGAAACATGTTCCTTGGTGCAGTTCTTGCTGTCATATTTGTTGATCTTGCGTTTATTCTTGCACTGTATCGTAAAGAATTCCTTCCGGACGTCGTTATTGTAAAAAAGCGACGTCGGAAATGGGAAGATCTCTATATCCGTGAGGACGATGTTGATGGGACAGGCTTCGCCGACGGTGCATGGGATCAAATCAAACATGCTATTTACCCATATTACAAGCGATAATCAATGAGTTTAGAAAAAAAAGACGAATACGATCATAAAAGCTGGATGAAAAAGAAAGACTTGACACCGATCGAGTCAGTCTTTCTGACAAGTCTCATCTGGCTTGATAAACGGCTTCGCATTGTCGATTATCTAGAGTTAATGGAGACTCTTTATTACCGAGTTAATCTCCAGATGCCGAAGAGCCACACCGAGCAGTATAATCTTGATAATAAATTCTGGTATTGGTATCCGTTGTATACGTTAGGATTCTTCTCAACACTTGCATACGTTGTTGCTGCGATTTCAGGTGCATTACTGGGGTTTTATTATAGTCCATCTGCGGCTGCTGGTGGCGAGGCAGCTGGAACCGTTGCATATCAGAGTATTGCGATTATCATGCAGGATCTTCAGTTCGGATTTATGCTCCGATCTATCCATCGCTGGTCTGCGCAGGTCATGGTTGCAGCCGTGTTCCTCCACATGCTGCGGGTGTATTTCACTGGTGCATATAAGGAGCCTCGTGAGCTGAACTGGCTTATTGGTATTGTACTAATTAGCCTGACGATGGTGTTTGGGTATACTGGGTATCTACTTCCATGGGATCAGCTTGCATACTGGGCAGGACAGATTGGCGTTGAAATGTCACTTTCAATCCCATTAGCGGGCGAGTGGATTGCGCAGCTGCTATTCGGTGGGTTCTCACTGGGTCAAGCGACACTTCAACGGATGTACATTATCCACGTATTCTTACTCCCATTCGTGGTGACAACGTTGATTGCTATTCACATTGGTATCGTCTGGGTACAAGGTATCGCAGAACCACATTAAGCTAATGAGTGACAATACTACCACATCAAATACGAACACAGGTTCCGACGCAGATACAGACGCAAGCACGGACGCACGAGAACGAGACATTCGAACAGACGGGACCGGCATCGTTGCGCCGGATGATGAAACTCCGGCATGGAGCGAGCGAAAAAATCGTAGTACAGGGCTTTCTCGCCTCACGTATGAATATTTTGAGCGTGCTCGTCGCGAGGATCAGGACCTTCGACAGGAATCTGATTATGTCGAGCGTGACGTACTTGCGTTTCCAACATGGCCACATGAGATCATTCGCAATCTTGCTATAGCGAGTTTCTTTACTGGGATGATCTTGTTTTTATCGGCGACTCTCCCGCCTCACATTGGATCTCCAGCAAATCCATCAAGCACTCCAGCAATTATCCTTCCTGACTGGTATCTCTACTGGTCATTTGGCTTGTTGAAGCTTGGTCCGTTAAACCCTGAACTTGCAATCTTAGGTGGCGAAAAGCTGATGAGCGATCGAACATACGGCGTGTTAGCGAATGTAGTGGTCGTTGGTGTTGTTGCAATTGTTCCCTTCTTGAACAAGGGAAGTGCTCGTCGACCCGTCGAACAGCCCTTCTGGGCTGCTGTTGGTGTCGGCGGTGTCATTTTTGCATTCACCATCAGTGTCTACTCTGCCAAGAATCTCATCCCGATGAATGTCCACTTATTATTTGATCTCACATTCATCCTTCCAGTCGTTGCTGGATTCGTGACATGGGCTGTTTTGAAGACAATGCGTGAAGGCTATTCATACGACCTCAATCGACGGTATTACCGTCTTCGTCCACCAAAATAAGCTCATGTCTCACATCTTATACTACACGGCATAGCACACTAATTATTGCTTGCTGATTTTGATTTTATGATTATTTCTATTGTCATATATCTATCGTCGCATTATCATGTCTATTCTCTTCTTGAAATGACTGTGTGACACATCGCGATTTACGACCATCCCTCGACGGTGGGGAGTGACACTATTGAAGTAGACATCATCACAAGTTCAAAATAAAAAGCGATTTTACATCACTGCCCAATCAGTTATATAATGTTAATTGACCTGCGATGGGTGGAAAAACAGCGGTATAACGTGGGTGTCGCAGGACATAGTGATAATAGCATGAATATACACGAAGCACATTCTAAACGCAGGATTATTATTTTTCTTTGGTGTACGTATATTGAAAATATGCTATTCAGGGTATCATCTATCACCTCTCTGGTGACAACAATGAGGAGACAATGACGGACGACAACTCTCTAACAGCACGCACAGAACAAAATGACATTGACACTACTGACATGACGACAGAATCTGAGTCTGAAAGACGTGATATCGTCGTTCCAATGCGAGTTTATAAAACTGTTACAGTGTTTTCGACGCTGCTTGCAGTGGTGAGCGTTGTGATTGGATTTCTATTTTTAGATGCGGCAACATTGAACGTCAGTTTAGTCGGTGACCTCGTCAGATTTATACTTGTCATCCTTAATATATCGATTCCAGAATCTGTGCTTAGTAGCCTTTTTGCGGTGATTGGACTAGGGAGTATTGGATTGGGTGCAGGTGTCTATGTGATCGGAACTCGATTTCGTGCTCAAGGAATGGGAAAGTCTCAAGAGGACGCCAGCGAATCATCGGATACAAATGGCTGATGAGTTCATCAAAGGGCTTGGAATCTTTACTGCGGGTGGACTCGGATGGATGGTACTCGCAGGATGGTACCGAACTGAGAGCTTTGAAAGCAGCCAACAACTCGTTGCGCCTGTATCGCTTAGTGACTCAGCGACGATGTTCGATACAATGGGCGTGCTGTTGATGGATACTTTCTTTTGGTTCACAATCATCGGCGCGTTGACTTTCTGGGTACTAATCCCAGTCGTCAGACAAGCCCGTGAGGTAATTCAAGATGGTAGTTGAGTACGTTCAGGAATATCGAAGCAACTGTTAGATAACTAAGAGACTCCGAAGTTATTCATTGATACGGATACAATACTTACTATCCAGTATTCAGTGTGTGATGCGCAATACTGTACAGTTCAGATTATGATTGATTTGACTGACTGCATGAACATATCATATATGACAATCAATTAATACAAGACTTTGCTGAAATCAATATGTGGTCATAAATCAGATCATATCACGACATGTGTTATCTGAATTTATTATATATTTGTTATTATTTTGATAAAGACAAAATAATCAGACAGCGAAGATAATGCCGGGTGCATCACCGGTCAGTCATTCAGATGGCTATATTGATTAGAAAAACTCTAAATCCCCCTCCGCATACGCTCTGAATATGCATCCGCTCCAGTTTATTATCCCTCTCGATGCGTTAGCAGCGGTTGCCCCGATTCTCGCGTACATCACACTGGGGCTTGCTCTTCTCAATCTTCTAACGCGCATCGTCCAGCATAGATTTCATCTTAAACAGGCAAAAGCAAGTGACGATGATGAAGGACTCAATCGATGGCTTCCACATACAGCAACAACAGTGGGGCTTGTGCTTGTATCGTTTTTATATATGATTCCACACCCTCATGGTGGGATGGTGATGTCAGTGCTCGCACTTGGCGTTCTCTTTGCAGACTTCTTTGAGTATGAGTCTCGACTTGTCGAAGCACGGTCGAAAAGCAAACAACTCAGCCGCCCAATTGCAGCTGTTGGTGCATCTGCGTTCATGCTTTTATACGCGGCATATCAGAGTGTATTTTTCGTTATCGAGCCGGTGTGGAACTCAATTGTCTGAGTTGACTGCAGTTGTGCAAACATACCAACTCCAATATCAACCACGGCAGATCCGCTTGCGAACCCTATTATTGGTGGGACAGGCACTAAACACCTGCTTTAGCGATGGATACAGCGCAGCCTTTGAGCAGTGAACACCGAAACCGAAAGGCGTGAGTGCCCACACTACGGTTCTTTGATTGTCATTGCGATGGTTCCCCATCGTGATTGACTATCCGAAAATTGGCAGTTGAGTTGGTGTCTGCCTCATCAAAAAGTAAGCCTTCGGACGAGCAAACCGACGTAAAACAATCAGGTACCTCCGAGTCCTTCACAGGATAGGAGTAACGGGGGCGTGGCACTCCCATCGGCGGGTCGGGTCGCAAACGTAACTTCCCAATTCAGCGGGCCTTTGCCCGTGGGAAGCCCTGTTTACGGTGGGGAGGATTTCACATCAGCGAATTCTATCTATTCTCTCGTTCGGTACTTTCTGTTCTGATAGATCGAGGCTCTACTGTGATCTCTCATTAATTCTTCTTATGCTCATCTGAACCTATCGTCGGCTGACGGCTGATTGAATTGTCTCAACGCATTGATCTGGAAACTCAACATGTGGTAGTAGTTTGGCATCATCAACAACAACTAATCGACAGCCTGCGTCCTTTGCGAGTTCGCGCCCTCGCTGGAGTGGCGTTATATCAGCTTCACGTCCCCACAGCAGCGTCACCGGAACATCAATATCTGAAAGCGTTGTTTTCAATTCTTCTGATTCATTGAGAAAACCACTGATGAATGATGCTGGGGCGTACCGAGCGTTTGGCTGATGAGCGGTCTGCCATTCGTACTCCATCCATGTCTCAGAGACATTTTCAATGTTGTAGTATCCATGATCTGCATTGAAATAGCGGATTGATGGCTTTGAAGTGAGCAGATTGAATAGCGCTGTTCCAATGACCGGCGCTCGAAGTAGCTCTCGAAGCGCAACAATGCGATTTGGACCGCCCTTCTCAGTCGGACAAATGAGCACTACACTCTCGATATCAGTCTCAATATCTTCATGTATGCTGGCGAGATACGCCCCCGTGAGCGAGGATGCAACGACGGAGACTGAGTTGAAACGGTCCTCACTGAGGAATGCCTGTACGAATTCCTCATAGAATGTGTCTGAGTAGCGAAGTGGGGGGCGATCAGATGTCCCAAACCCTGGAAGGTCTGGGGCAACAACATGATATGACTCTGCAAGCGCTGTGAATATCCTTCGAAATTCACCATTTGACCCTGCAGCATTGATCCCATGCAGTAATACGAGTGTATGATCTGTTGGGTCGCCTGCCTCAGTGTATGATATATCAATCCCGCTCCACGTCAAGGTGTTATGCTCGCCACTCAAAGCTGGATCAATTGAATCTACGTATCGGTTGAGGACAGCGTTTATTCCAGAGAGCCCTCCGACACCCGCAGCAAGCGCACCCAGTGCTGATCGAACTCGCATGTAATACTATTTGTCATCAGCGATATTCAAGCGTGCGACTTCTGACTCTCAGCTTGATCGAAGATAGTATACCGATATGATATACAACCGCGGAGAAAACCTACGACCATTACCTGAGAGAATATCAGTATCATATCATTTCTTCAGCTTTAAGCCCCTCAATAATATCATCAACAAGTGAATCAACGTCTGCGTATGGAAAGTCCTGATGTGTACCAAGTTTAGCTGCCATCTCAAGTGCGGTGAGTGTTACCTCATCAGCATGGAATTTTGTCCTTGGTCCATCTGGAAGCGTTGGGACGAGGTCCATTTGACTGTCAACAGGAAACTCAGCACCACTGAATGCATCATGAAATTGCTGTCTAAGTTCACTCTCAGTGTCTGTCATAGCCGCAAATGTGAGACAATCCCAAAAAGGGTTCCGAAATGATAAATAAATACTGCTGAACGAAACGAATCAAAGTATTCACTACATCCGATTGCTAACGGAAGCGTATGACTGAGGAGAATATGGAGCTGTCCCGACGGGCACTGCTGACAACCGCGGTTGGTAGCGCGGCTGCTGGAGGAGCAATCGGGACTGCAACTGCTCAAGCGGATGGAAGTAGTACAACAGTGACTGTTGGTCCAGGTGGCTCATTAGTATTTGAGCCAGGAACAGCCGAGTCTTTACAGATTACTCCGGGGACAACTGTTGAGTTTGTTTGGGACTCTGATAATCATAATATTGTTGTCGAAAGTCAGCCTGATAGCGCAAACTGGGAAGGACATGAGCCAATCGAGAATGCTGGGTTTAGCTATACGCACACATTTGAGACGCTTGGTGCATACGAATATTTCTGTCAGCCACACAAGACTGCAGGGATGGGTGCAAGCATTGAGGTTGTTGAGAGCATCTCAACGCCTGCACCATCCAATGTTCCAACGGTTCCGAGCTCGGCGAAGACACTTGGTGTTGCCACTGCTTTAGCGATGGTCGCAACGCTCGGGCTTGGATTTTTCTTCCTCAAATATGGTGGTGATTACGATATTGAAGAGTAATTGAATATCCACCAACTGCGCACTTATTATCTAGCCGTCTACGTGATATCCACTTATATGGGACCTCACGTATGGACTTTTTTCTACATCATCTCTTAGGACTTATCGGCTTTGTATTTATCTCGACTACCGATATGAGTGAAAAAGCTGAGCGCATATGCTTAGCTAAACCATCCAAATTCTGATTGTGCAGCCACATACTGATCCTCGTATTGTTTCAACACTGCGCGGTGGTCATACTTGCTGAACGATTCAGCAATCACTGATGAATTAATCTCTGCAGCAGATTCAATCTCAGCAGCGATACCCTCAGGATCGGTAACCCGAGTCCCTCGTTCGTAATCCTCGAGAAGCTCATGTGCACTTGATCGCGCTTGATACTCAACAACTCCAACGCACCCACATGCAAGTGCCCAGAGTAGTTCTCGTGCGAACGGCTCAACTGAAGCCGTCTGTGCGAATACATGTGCGCCTTTGAGAGTCGAAACAAATTGTTCGAGTTCCATTGAGCCATAGAATGTAATTCGGTCATCAATTCGGAGATCACGAGCCATTGCCTCAGCGTCTGACCGCTGTGGTCCATCGCCAATAACCGCCGTTCGCCATTGCTTGTTTCGCAGTTCTGCGAGTGCTAACAAAAATGAGTCAATATTCGACTCATCATCAAGTCGGCGGGCATAAACAATATCTGCACGGTCATGGATATCTGCATCTCGAACTAATTCAAAATCGATTGATTCAGGAAGTCGAATGATTGAATCGGTATCTCCGCCAACTGACCGGACGTCAGTTTTGATTAATTGTGAGGGGGTAAAGTGGCGTGATCCTGCACGTGCCGCTCGTCTGACGACCCATGGATGGTCTGTTTCGTCTACTTGCCACCAATCTACGACGAGTGGTGTCCGAATCATTATCCCAGCAGTTGCTGCAGCAATAACCTGTGACGGTGGGCTATTTGTTGCATGAATGATATCCGGCGCAATTCGACGAAGTACAAACGGTAATTTCAACGCAAATGCTCTGGGCGTTTTCGCCTCTGTGAGTCCGATATATGCAACATCATTTTGAGTGAATGTTGATACAGACCCCTGCCACCAGCGTGAGCAACAAACAGTGACATCATGCCCGCGAGCGGCTAGCCCCTCCGCAATACGGCGTATCCGACGAGTTGCCCCCTCTGTCCGCTGATCGTCGACATATAATGAGACAAACGCCACGCGCATATCACTCGGTTTCTGCCAGACAACAAAAACCTTCGACATCCGGCTATGTGCGTTTTGATGCTAATCACGGTCAATATCTGCTTGATATTCTCAACGAGTATGAATCGACAGCAGACGTTGCACTTCTCGCACAATTGAATATCGCTCATTTTTCTGAAAAAAGATTGTACGTTCTTATGACAATTCGCACACGATTTCGTGTGACCAGTCGTTCATATCGCGGTTAAATATGTGCCTTCCAGCGTGGGATCAAACACTCTGTATCAGTCACACAAGAGTCATGATCATCGTCAGTATCACTGCGGTTCCTGACTCAATATATTCCCATCCGAATGTGTGATTCAGAAGAACATATGCAACGACACCAAGCGTCAGAGAAAGTACCCATGCACTGGCAGCGATACGTCCAACGCGACGGTGTGGTGTCTGTTCACGAAGTTCCTGTGGCGTATGTGTAATGCCGAGTACAATCGCATATAGAACGACCGGGACAGAAATGATTGAAAGAAGGATATGAATTGCCAACATTCCAAGATATGGATAATACGCAACTGCCGGTCCAACGAACTCTTTTGTGCCGCCCCCGCCAATTTTTGTGAGGTAAAGGACCAGAAAAATAAGGATTAAGCCAAACGATGTGAGCATCGCTGCTGCATGTTTTCGAACTTCATTACGACGAATCCACCGCCATCCCGCAAGGATCACAATTACATTCACTGCATTTACAACTGCAATCGCATCGGAAATGATATTCACCTCTGTCAATGAGAGATCAGGATAAATCTGTGCAGGAACAATTCCAATGAACGTCCCAATAACGACTGCATATCCAACGACTGAAAGGATAATAGTGGCCGCAAGCGGGTGGCGCTTTAATGACATTTCAGCGCTCGCAGTAGCCATACTAACCATTAGTTTGGAGGGATATTCCCTCTTCGGATTTGTGATTATCCTGCTCGTAGAATATACCACATAAAATCGGAGAATACTTCTTCATTTATTATGATATGTCGAGATCAGTAATAATACATTCACATCTTATTTGCTTTCGATGAAATATCTCTCAACTTATTTTTATTTATATATTAATATTTATTATGAAAACATCATCGAGCAGAATATCCTTATTTGTGTAGCATTAACATACATCAGTGAATACTGCTGCTTCGCGGGCAGCTGCTTCACTCACTCCATTGCCGAGGATTGTATGTCGATCTCGAATGGCATGTGCGCTTGTTATCGCTTGAATGAATATCTCTTCATCAATCCCAAGTTCTGTTGCTGTTGTCGGTGCACCAACATCCGCAAGGGCAGCGCGGATATCTTCCCACTCACCATTTTCACCAGTATGAAGATATGCCGTAACAATTGATGCTACTCCAACTTGATGACCATGTAATGCTGCATCAGGGACAAGTCGATCAAGTTGATGTGAAATGAGATGTTCAGCACCGGAGGCTGGTCGTGAGGATCCAGCAATCGACATTGCTACACCGGAGGAGACAAGCGCTTTCGCAACAAGCCATGCAGACTCTTCGAATCCTTGTTTTATTGCATCAGAATTATCAACAAGCATCTCCGCGGTCATCTGTGAAAGCGCACCGGCGTATTCGCTATACTCAACATCTTGCAGTCGGTGTGCGAGTTGCCAATCCTTGACAGCAGTATAATTCGAGATAATATCAGCACAACCAGCCGTTGTGAGTTCCCATGGTGCTTCTGCTAGAACAGCAGTATCAGCAACAACCGCTAGTGGTGGATCTGCGGCGACAGAATGTCGGGTGTCACCCTCTGGGATTGATGACCGTCCAGAGACAATCCCATCGTGACTTGCTGCTGTTGGGACAGAGACAAATCCACATCCAAGCCTGTCTGAAGCCATTTTTGCGGTATCAATTGGTTTTCCACCACCAAGTCCAATAAGATATCCGGCGTCTGTAGCTTTAGCAGTGTCAATAACAGCCTCAACAGCGTCAAAACTTGCATGATCGACTGAAACTGTTTGTGGGTCTGCGAACTGTGAACGGACACGGTTGCCAATAAGCTGATCTGGAGTCGGACTTGTCACAATAAGCGGACGTCCATCAAGATATAATTCTTCAATCGCGGCGGCGAGGTCACCTATCACATCATGACCGACGAGGACATTTCGCGGGAGCTTAATCCACGTCGTCTTTTTGAGCATATGTATTTCTGTAGGGGGTGATTCAAAGACTTTCCCGATTACCCACTGGAAAATCCTGTTACATATCTCGGTGATGAATGATAAAATTGGAATCTAAAATCAGCAAATATCAAAATGTCAAAACTCCGTTTGAAGACTTGAGTATCTGATTTTGATCGATACAATCAGACGACTTGTCGTGACTGCTCGATGTGTGTTATGAGCTAAATTATGATGAGCGCCTTTCGAACACCTCTCAGAATAAAAATCATGCCAAAGCCTGCAAGAACAATTGCACTTCCCCCAGCGACAACAGGAGCTAATTTATTGACTCGACGCCCTATCCTGACGAGCGATGCTGGAAATCCAGTAATCCATATTATAATTCCAATAAAGAACCCAATGATAAGTGTCGGTGACCCAGTTTCAACAATAACTAATCCGGTAAGTAGTGAGCCAATATATGGCGTTTGTGCAAGAATATCAAGTGTCCCTGACTGTAAGAGCCCAACTCCAATCGTAAGCCAAAATAGGATTTGATATGGGTTTGTAAGTGCTAAGATGAACGCTTTGCGGAACCCAGTCCCAACGTGTGAATTTAGATTCGTGTTCTTCTGTGTGGTTTTGCTCCCGCTTTCACTGTTATCTTCCTTTAGGGTGTGCGTTCCTGTATTGGTATTGCTGATACCGAACGCCGAATGAATCTCCGTAGCTGCCCCATATGCGAAATATAACATCAAGACTCCACCAAGGGTAATCATTCCTGCGCGAAGCAGCGGTGCACGTTCAACAATCGTAATAACACCGAATGCTGCGAGAACAAAGAAAATAATATCAGCTGTCATTGCCCCCAATCCGGCAAGAAAGCCTGCGGTCCATCCACGAACGACACTTTCCTCAGCGATGATAGCATTCATTGGTCCTGGTGGTGCCGCAAGCGCAAGTCCAAAGATGACACCAGTCAGTGCTGTCATGCTAAGTGCAATCATTGTTATTATCATCTGGAATGGGACTGCGAAAAAACAATCGTCACAGTATTAATTGATTCGCTGAATCACCAGATACGCCCTGTTCGGTCATCAAACGATGAATATAGATGCTCACACTCAATGTCAAATTCCTCGTTTACAGAGTGAACCCATCCCGGGTCAAACCCTGAGCAAGTCATCTTAAACCGTCTGTACATCTCGATCCATATCTGTCCAGCGTCTGCAATTATAATACACTCAAATGTCAATTGACGTTAGACAGCTGCGGAGACAGCTGTCGTTATCTCGGCGATAATCGTCTCCCAAACCGAAAAATCAAATAAAATCGACATGATGGCATCGATTCCAAAGAAGCCAAACAGGAGTGCTGACCCAAGGTAAGCAGTTCGCATATTGACACGTCCTGAAAATGAGTGGAATAAATATGCGTTCGCCAAACTAATTGGAATAATTGCAAGCATCTCACCAATCCAGATTGCGGATGTTGCTCCGTATTGGACCGCCAGCCCAATCGTCACCAGCTGTGTCTTATCGCCAAATTCACCGGTCACCATCAGAATGAATATCGGCAAAAATCCACCAAATGAACCACTCACACGATTAAGTGGTCCGGGGAGGGTGACCATCTCAAGTGCTGCGAGTCCTCCATCTGTCTCAGCTGTTGTTGTATCTGAGACATCCGGATTGGTGTTATTATTTGATGGTGCTGACCGATACAGCAATATCGCAAATAAGAGGAACAACGATGCGGTGACAACATTTAGTGCAATCGGCGGAAGCACCGCTTGCAGTGCCTGTCCAAAAAGAATCTCAAGTGCTGTCCATCCCGCGAACGCCGACCCAGCAGCAGCAACAACAACAATCGGATCATATCTGGTAGATAATCCAGCAATGATGAATTGTACCTTCTCACCAGGGAGCACAGCAAGCTGTGTAATGAAGGCAATAATAAGAATCTCAAGATATGTGCTCATGCGTTACTCACCTCATCAGACTCGGGTTCATTCCCCTGCTCATGTGTCTCTGCGTATGAATCTATCCCGCTTGAGTTAGCCGTTTCATCAAGAGAACGAATACGAACTGACTCCGCAACATCATCCGGAAGACTCTGTGTCAACACGTTTGTTGTGCCATTCGGTTTATTATCTGACTCAGCAATCGAAGTTGATATTAGCGAATTGGAATTATCATCTGAAGATATGCGTTGTTCTGCGGACAACAGCTCAGTGTTTGATGGATGATCAGTCGAATCTGCGGTTGCAGATATGTTAGATGATGATACCGTCTGCATCGTTGTCTGCCCACAGTCAATATCGTTTTCTCCAATTGCAACAGTTATCATCCCAAATGGAGCGACATCGACAATCGTCAATTCGGTTCCAGGTCTAATCCCAACTCGGTCCAGATACTCTAGTTCTGTTGGGTCACGATCTCGAACGCGAACAACGACAACATGCTCGCCCTCCTCGCAGGCAGACAGCGGACCACTTGCAGCATCACTCAGTGGTGTCAAATCAGCAGTCGGAATCGGGTCACCATGCGGGTCAACTTGTGGGTCGTCAAGCGCCGCTGCAACACGGCGTTCGAATACCTCACTAATATGATGTTCCAGTGCATCCGCCTCCCCATGGACCTCACTCCACTTATATCCGAGTTGATCAGCAAGATATGATTCTAATAATCGATGACGCCGAATAACTGCGAGTGCGACGGTCTCACCTTCTGTTGTCAATTCTACCCCCTCATACTTTTCATATATCAATAATTCACGATCTGTGAGTGTCTCAAACATACTTGTGACAGTCGCTGGGGTTTTTTCAAGCGTATCTGCGACTGCTGATGTCGACACGGGTGGTCCCTTCTCAGCCTGCAGTCGGTAGATACTTTTTAGATAATCCTCCATCGCATCGCTCAACATACCTAATTTAGATGCATCAAAAATAAAACTGTGACGATAAAAATCAATAGTTATCACTCACCAAATCGAGATGGACGGTTGCTATTAATATATCAATAGTAGGATATGATTGTCTATACGCTATATACCCTTACCCATCAGATGACTTCGCAACACATCAGCAGTTTTTGTCCCTGACTCAGTGTTGACAGCAATGACAGTGTCCGTCGGGTCAAAGACACCACGATCAGCGAGTTTATCAACAGCAGCAATAGCGGCCCCTCCAGCGGCTCCAATCTCAAGCCCAGCATGCTGAGCGGCAACAACTGCTGCTTCTAAAATTGCATCATCGTCAACAGCGATAATCTCTCCATCACACTCATCAATCGCCTCAAGGGCTACAGTTCCACCGTTTGGGTCCGGAATTTCTAATTCACCAACGATTGTGTCTGGATTATCCCACGGTTCGACTTCCACAGCACCTTCGGTTGCAGCATCAACAATCGGTGCGCATCCAGATGGTTGAGCGGCGTACAACGTTGGCATTGAATCGAGTATATCCGCGGCAGTAAGCTCGCGAAATCCTTTCGCAACACCAGCAACAACCTCTCCAGTCCCGGCAGGGACAACAACAGCATCAGGCATATCCCATCCGTGTGCTTCCGCAAGCTCAAATGCAACTGTTTTGATTCCATCATGACGATATGGGTTATCGAATTCTTGTAGTGTATACCAATCTGACTGAAGCTGTTCGGCGAGTGCGTCCTCTGCATCGGGATATCTTCCGCCAGCGACTCGCATTTCACTTCCATGAACATTCACCATTGCTTTGTTCGAGAACGGGGTTCTTGATGGGACAAATGCATATGAACGAAGTCCGGCTATTCCAGCATATGCAGCTGCTGACTGTCCAGCGTTTCCAGGTGTCGCAAGTGCAAGCAAATCAGCACCTGTCTCGCGAGCGGCGGTGACAGCTGATGACAGCCCACGGTCAAGTATCGTTCCAGTTGGGTTTCGACCCTCATCCTTAATTGCAAGTGTCTCAACACCTACCTCTGCAGCAAGTTGCGGAGCTGTAACAAGTGGAGTATCACCCTCACCAGCGGTAATTGGGTCGATGAACGGAAGTAATTCATTATATCGCCACATCGAGCGTGTCGTAATGTCGATGTCATTATCAGTATCAGCATCACTCCCGCGCTCAAGCGCGCTTGTATCCATTCCCCACTCGATGCCGCTTGTATCATACATTGGCTCGAGCCGACCCCCAGTGTCAGTCGGACCAGTTGCCGTCAAATCGTGTTGATCCCCGCTCGCGGTACAGTATAACCCACGAAACGACTCAGATGTCTTCATATCGAATCACAACATTTCAACAATCAAATCGTTATCCACTTATATCTCGCTTTTTTCGGGAATCAAGCACACATATTCGGATAAGGAGTCTTAGCATACTCACATATCATAAAGTCTAAATTGTTTGATGGCTAGCGCTGGTCCAATCATCAGAGTTCAATAATTCATCTAACAAAGTCAGTCTCGATACCCTCTTTATGTATCCATCCACGAGTCACAATCATGAGTACGGACTCCGTTGTGGTCGTCGGTGCCGGACTTGCCGGGCTTGTTGCGGCGCGACATGTCGCACAAACTGGTGCAACTGTCACCGTTTATGAACGCCAATCAGACGTTGGTGGGCGCGTGCAAACTCGCCATCAGGATGGATTTATTATTGATCGTGGGTTCCAGGTGCTTTTTACATCATATCCTGCCGTTACGCGTGAACTTGATCTTGATTCGCTCTCGCTCCGTCGATTCACCCCTGGCGCTGTCATTGCTCGCCCTGGGTCACGGTCTGTTCTTTCGGACCCTCTTCGTGACCCGCGCGCAGCAATATCATCATTACAAAATAATGAGGTAACGCAGACAGATAAAATTCGGACGCTATTGCTTCGGCAACATGTTGGGACACGAACAGAAAAAGAGATATTCGAGAGCCCTGATCAGTCGATTCGCTCATATCTTCAGGAATGGGGATTTTCAGACGACTATCTTGATCACTTTATCGCCCCATTTTATGGTGGCATTACACTCGATCGCTCGCTATCAACATCAAAACGTGTATTTGAGTATACATTCAAGTCACTCTCAACCGGCGAAATTGCCCTGCCAGCTAATGGTATGCAGGCTGTTCCACAGCAACTTGCGATGCATGCTCGCGATGCCGGTGCGAGTATCGTCTGTGAGGAGGGTGTTACTGACATCATTGACCATACCGATAGTGTCACTATTGAGACGGATACGACGACAACTGACGCTGACGCTGTGATTATTGCAACTGATCCTGCCGATGCCAGACAGCTCACTGGTGTTAATTCAATCCCGACAGACACACGTGGGTGTGTCACACAATATTATGAGCTCCCGGTTACAGATGCCCCTGAAACCCGTAAGAAGATTATCTTGAATGCTGCTGAGCCAGCGCCAAACACGGTTGTTCCGCTCTCTAATGTTGCCTCCGAATACGCCCCTGATAATAAGGCACTATTGAATGCAACGTTCCTTTCATCTGCAGCGTTTGAACATGATATTGATACCCTTGCTGAACAGACCCAATCAGCACTTTCATCATGGTACTCAGATCGCGACTTTGATTCTTTGAAACCAATTGCAACCGATCGAATTGAGTTCGCACAATTTGACCAGCCACCAGGTGTACACGATGCTCTTCCACAGGCGCGTGCCCCTGGCGGTCGGGTCTACCTTGCTGGTGATTATACGGCGTGGTCAGGCATTCAGGGCGCGATGCGAAGTGGTCGTGAGGCAGCTGTTGCAGTTAACACTGATCGGTCGACATGAAATATAGAATATAGGCTATAGGCTATAAGCAATAGACTACGGAACTCAACCACACCCTCTATATCCTCCGCATCTCGGTATCACAATCGAATATATTGATGTGTATTGACTCCTTTTGATACGTATCGAAATACGATTATCTATCTCACTGGGATGCTCTGACATCGTCGTCGATGTAATTGCAATCATCACAGCTTCATCAAGAATCAAGGCGGATACCTCAGGGCTTGACCCCGGGGACAGTTGACACACAGCTTTCATCGTATTCATCATCGCCACCATGTTTTCCACCCAACAGGACGATACTGTTGGATCTGATCAACTAGCCCACCCTTATTTTGCTCACCGGATACACGTGGCTCGCTTCTTGATGAAGTGGATTCCTCGCTGAAGATATTAAAGATGTAGAAAGCGTGTACAGCTATCATGATAATAGCTGGAACTCTCGGGGTTGCGTTCACTATCATAGACACAAAGCGATTAC
>ERZ1034569.45-NODE-45-length-40214-cov-13.184342_pt1 | contig 40214 bp, 37 predicted proteins | sample MGYA00520706_ERZ1034569 | MGnify/ENA primary metagenome ERZ1034569 (study PRJEB33760, sample SAMEA4777722) | hypersaline lake metagenome | biome: hypersaline environment; feature: brines | place: Spain | collected 2014-08 | depth 0 m ...
CCATAATATCCCAACGCTCGGGAATCCCACCCCTTCAGGGGTGGGAGGAGGTCAATGTGAGATGTAGTCGCGTAACGTATCTGGTGACGATGCGAGGACAACTCTCCAACAGAACACTTGAAACAGTGGGGTGTGTGGGTCAATCATCGCACACTGACAGTTCAGCTGTCGCCTGTTACCGAAGTGACGAGAAGAAAGCCCACCCCGTCCGGGATAGGAAAATACCAAGCGGCGACAACGTATTATGAATACGACAGCAGAACCACTCACCAACACGACAACGCGATCACTCACCAGCACAACGGCAGAACCACTCACCAGCACAACGGCAGAACCACTCACCAGCACAACGGCAGAACCACTCATCAACCAAGCAGTGGTGGTCGTCACAGTGGTGTGCAGTACGGTAGCGCTCTCATCCATGACGGGTGTGTGACACACGAGAACAGATGAAGCAGTGGGGTGGGTCTGTAGTTCAGATGAAACAGATGAAACGCTGGTAAAGAGGGTTTTTTCCCTCGGCAGGCGTCAGTGTAGCCACGAATGGAGCGTCTGACTCCCGACGACGGTATCTTTCGCGACGAGGACGCCCTCCGCGACCACTTTCCGGACCGAATCCTCGAACGCGACGACAAACTCGCCGAGTACCAGAGCCGGTTCAAGGAGGTCGTCCGGAACAAGCGCCCGCGGAACGTGTTCGTCTACGGGCCGACAGGGGTCGGAAAGACAATTGGAACGAAGGCCGTCTTCCAGAATCTCGAACGGAGTATCGAGGCGTTCGACTACGAGGCTTCGCGGTTCGACGAGCCGAGCCTCAGAACCGTCCATCTGGAGTGCAAAGACCTGAACACCTCGTATCAAGTCGCCGCGCACCTCCTGAACCGGCTCCGGAGCGCGACCGACCGCGACCGGGTCAGCACGACTGGGTACCCCGAAGGCGAGATCTACCGGATGTTGTTCGAGGAACTCCGACAGGTCGACACGAGCCACGTCCTGATCGCGCTCGACGAGATCGACAACATCGGCGGCGACGACAACATTCTTTACAAACTCCCGCGGTGTAACAACGACAACAGCGCAGCGTACGTCGATCCGGCAGCGACGAAGGTTGGTGTCGTCGGGATCACGAACGACGGGACGTTCCGAGAGTCGCTCGACCCGCGCGCGAAGTCGACGCTGTGTGATCAGGAGATCCACTTCCCGCCGTACGACGCCGTCGAGCTGGAGACGATTGTCGAGGACCGGGCGGCAGTCGCGTTCCACGACGACGTGCTCTCACAGGACGTGGTTCCGCTCACGGCGGCACTCGCCGCCCAACGATCCGGGTACGCACGCACCGCGCTCGATCTCCTGTACGAGGCGGCCGACAACGCCCGTTCCGCGGACGACGCACGCGTGACAGAAAATCACGTCAAAACCGCAGAGGAGTCGATCCAACAGGGCGCGATCGTCGAGGAGATCCGGGGGCTCTCCACACACGGGACGCTCGTCGCGTACGCGATGCTCCGACTGAGCGAGGGTGAGGAACTCCCGGCAAAAATAGACAAGATATACGCGTGGTACAAGCAGTTCGCGGAGCAGGTCGATGTCGATCCGGTCACCTCCCGGACGATCCACAACACGCTCAACGATCTGATGGTGAACGGGACAGTCACCTCCGAGGAGGTGAACAAAGGGCGAAGCGGCGGCCGGCACTACGAGTACGAACTGGGCTGTCGAGCGGAGATTCTGCTCGATGGGCTCGAAGGTGACTCCCGGATCGGCCCCGTCGACGGACGACTGTAAGCCGGTGTGGACTCTGTTTCTCCCTGTTTCCTCGTCCACGCTGTCACGCGATCGGATTGTCTACAGATGAGCAAAGCGAGTGCCTTGGGGCTTGACCCCGAGGCGGTTCACCACTCCCGTCTCTCCATCCTACTCCCCTCCCCCCGTCCCTCTCCCGAGAACAGATGAAACAGTGGGGTGGGGGAGGTACTGGCGACCGACACGACCGACGACAGAACCGGCGACCAACACGACCGACGACAGAACCGGCGACCAACACGACCGACGACAGAACCGGCGACCAACACGACCGACGACCGACACGTACAGGTTCTCGCAGACCCTGATTCCGCCCGTGCCCACACAGTACACAGTCGAGTTCGAAGAGCCGAACGAACTGACAGACGACGACGAGACGAGCCTCGTGGTTGACGACTACGACGACTTCGGGAGCTCCTACAGCTTCCACCTCCCGGACGGCACGATTCGCTCGTTCGGCAAACAACTCGTCGAGACGGTCGAACCCGCCGAGTGAGACGGCCACCGACTCGGTCCGAGTCACGGCGCCGCGGCGAGCCCACTCCGAGAGTGTTGTGACGGGGGGAAGCGCCTTGACCCCTCGGCCGTTACTCCGACCGTGTCAGGAATCCGTCGGTCAGTTGTCAGAAACGCGGGACGGCTCGGGGCCGCGGCGGTCGCGCTCGTTGCTCTCGCGACGCCCGTCCTCGCACACGTCGACTACGTCACCGAGGGGTCTGGCGGCTACGTCAACCCGGTGGCGTTCCTCGCGAGCGTGTTGTTGCGGCCGGAGAACGCGGCGTTGTTCGCCGTCGGAGGCGGGGCGGCGGCGGTCGCGGCGGGTGGCTACGTTCGCCTCCGTCCCTTCGAGACAGATCTGACCGTCGCGCGCCGGACCCTGGAGTCGTACCGGCCGTACCTCCCGTGGATGTTCAGACTGAGCGTCGGGCTCCCGCTCGTCGGCGCCGGCTTCGCGGGCTACTTGTTCAGCCCGGCCGTCCCCACGTCGCTGCGACTCCTCCAGGTGGCGTTGGGGTTCCTGTTGTTGTTCGGGCTGGCGACCCGGTGGGTCGCGGTCGCCGGCTTGGGGGCGTATCTCTGGGTGCTCGCGACCGCCTGGCCCACGCCGCTTCTGGCGTTCGAGTATCTCGGTGGGTTCTTGGGTGTGCTCCTGTTGGGGAGCGGTCAGCCCAGCGCAGACGGGATGTTGCGTCGACTCCGGGTAACCGACGGGACGGTGCTCAACCGGTTGGGGGTCGGTAGCGACCCGTTGGGCGCGCTCGTCGCGCGGTTCGACGCGCCCGCCGCTACTGGGGCCGTGTTGCGGGTTGTCGTCGGGATTCAGTTCGTCTATCTCGGTGTCGTCGAGAAACTGATGCAGCCGGGTGACGCGCTTCAGGTGGTCGCGAAGTACGACCTCACCACAGTCGTCCCGGTCGCGCCGGAGATGTGGGTCGCCGGCGCCGGGCTGACCGAGGCGGCCGTCGGTCTCCTGTTGATTACGGGGACCGTCACGCGCGCGTCAGCGGCAATCGCGTTCCTCCTGTTCACGACGACGTTGTTCGGGCTCCCAGACGACCCCGTGCTCGCACACGTCTCGTTGTTCGGACTCACCTCGGCGTTGCTCGTCACCGGGAGCGGTCCGTACGCTGTCGACCAGTGGCTCTCTCGACGGCGGCTCCTGCGCCCCGACGGGGGTGAGTGACACGACGACGACTCGCCGCGCTACGCCGACAGATCTGGTAACACTGACCGAACCGGACGACTCGACAGTCACCTGGTGACTCTCGTTTCACTTTTACACGTAGTTAAAGGAAGTTACTGCCGGGAGCGTGCACGGCTTACACGGTGGGACCGTACATGTCGTGATGAGTTTCAGAGAGGTTGTTCAGACGCGGCGATCAGTTCACGAGTACGGCGACGAGGAGCTGGAGCGGGAGACGATCCGCGACATCGTCGACGACGCCCGGATGGCGCCGTCGGGGTACAACCTCCAGCCGTGGGAGTTCCTCGTGTTGGACGAGGAGGAGGATCAGGCCGCACTACGAGAGGTTGCGTACGATCAGGACCACGTCACCGGCGCGGGCGCGGCGGTCGTCGTCTTCGGCAACACGGACCCGGCAGCACACGCACAGCCGGTGTTCGACGACTGGCTCGACAAGGGGTACCTGCCGAGTGAGGACGTGAAGGAGGGGTTGTTGGAGAGCGTCGACGGGATGGCCGGACTCCCCGAGACGGAGCGTCGCGTCTGGACGACCCGGTCGTCGTCGCTGGCGGCGATGACACTGATGTACGCGGCCTGGGACCGCGGGGTCGCCTCCTGCCCGATGGAGGGGTTCGACGCGGACGCACTGCTGGACACGTTCGACGTGCCCGAGGGGTACGAGCCAGTGATGATCGTCACGCTCGGCTACGCCGCCGACGGCACCGACGACATCGAGAACGACCGGAAGACCCGGCGCTCGGTCGACGAGATTACCCACTTCGGCGAGTTCGATCCGGTCGCGGAGACAACACTCGACGACGAGACAGTGGACGCGGTCGGTACCGACGACTGAACTAGATATTCTAACTTCTTTCCTGTATACTAAAAAACAAAATATATAATCGCCTCTACCTCATTCTCACGGTAATGGCAAGTAGTCGCAGCCCAATACCTGCATTAGCATTAGAGTTCATACAAGAAATAACTAACATAATAGAACAAAAAGACCTCTCAAGAGAAGATATTGAGTTCGTGAGACGAGTGCCAGTCACACCGGGAGAGAACCCCTGGTGGACAGATTCTCACAACAAATGAATCCGAAGTGATTCACGAAGCTTGGCCATCTGATTCAATAAATACTATTAGAGAAGAAATAGAAGAAAAGAAAGTGCGTAATAAGCTAATTGATACAGCTAGAGATCACCTGTCATCCAACGGTGAAGCACGGTTTTTTGTGAATAGCTATCTTGAGCGAATACTTGATAACTATGACGACGGTGTGGACGAATCGGATAAGGTCCGACTTGTGCATGCGTTTGCCTCTGTTGTTACCGAGGCGCCTGTAAACTATTCACCAGAAGTTCATATTGATGGTTTAAAAATAAAAAACAAAGAGTTTAATCTTGGCCGAAGTTACTCCCTCCGACCAGTCTCAGAAGACGACCTTGCTCTTGAGTTCCGATCAGAAGGGAAAGCTCTTAACTCAAGTGGTTTTGGACAGTTTGCTCCTATGGGTGTAGTTGAATTTGAAGTACAAACAGAAGACATAAGCAATGTTTTTAATAAACGGGACAGCGTTCTTTCTACTCTCCAGTTATACGATCTCGTGTCACTGTGTGAAGTTACTATCAACCCTAATCCGTTGCTACGTGGTCACCTCTCACGTCGACCAGCCTACGGCATTAGACGACGTGATGTACCACAACTTCCATATCAAATGCAACTTGACGAGAACAGCGATGGTGAGAGACTTGCAAGATTCTTTGAGGAAATACAGCCAATTGTCCATCATAGAGTATCAAAATCCTCTACGGACACTTTTGTTTCTATCGCATTTAATCGTTATCAGAATGCACTCGTTGATGATGATTCGGAAGAGTCCAGACTTACATCTGCTATTATGTCATTAGAAGCTCTTTTCCTTGGAAATGAAGGTGAACTGTCGGACAAACTTTCCCGTAGAACAGGAATTTTGCTTGGTCATGAAGGAGAAAATGAAATTGAAGTATATGACAAAATTAAACAGGCTTACAGAGTCCGTAGTAACTATGTCCACGCCTCAAAAGACCAGAGTGGTAGAGAAAACAATCAGCCGGACAATATCAACAAACTCACCGACAGAGTTCTTGATTACACTAGAAGGTGTATTATAATTGCACTACAGCTTTCAAATGAAATGGTTGAAGAAAAGTCTGTAACAATGAGAAGTGCTAAAAAGCGCATATTGAATGACATTCAAAATGCATCTCTAAATGACGACGCGAGAGAGAGCTTCCATGAGACATTCGATGATGCAGTTGAGTTCCGGACAGAGAGCAGAGGTCAGTAACTCGCGTTATTATCTAGTTTCACCAGCTAGTATTCGCGCATACGGGAGAGGCATCCAGCAGTTCACTCCCAATCGATAGACACGTCCGCAGAAACGAGTGTATCCGAGCGTCCGGAAGTCTCTGTCAAATACGAGTACATGATTGATTCTGAACTCGTTTGCAACAACAGCGGTGATGTGATCGATTCTAAACCGATTAGCCACTTCCCTAGCTGTCTGGAACGGACGACCAAGCTCGGACTACGACAAGAGATTGCCGCCACTCGGTCAAAACCCCTTTCGCTTGTCCGTGTTCCAATAAGTGTGTTCAGACATCCTCAACAGTTCGGTATGTGGCATGTTGTTTAGTCTCATTTGTGTCTATACAGTAGCACTCCGTTCCCTACGAAGTTTGTCGTCCGTGGCGTATCTACTCCTTCCCACCAGCACACTGATTAGCCGTCGGTCGTCGTACCCAACAGTGACAGACGAGGGGGAGGAGACGGCCGTCAGCCCCGGGGACCGTCGGCAGTACGGACGGGTCGTCGTCGCCGTGTTGGCGGCGGCGACACTCGTACTCGCGGCCGCCGCGCTCCCGGCGGTTGTGGGCAGTGGGGCCGCGCCGGCGCTCTCGCTCGTCCCACTCGAACAGGCGAACGCCGGCGGGGACGCCGCAGACGCGGCCGCCGACGCCGCGAGCGGACGTGACGCGGCAGGGGCAGCAGGCGCGGCGGGCGCGGCAGACGCGACGGGCGCGACAGGTGGCGCCACGAACCTCTCCGGATCGGAACTAGGTGCGTTGTCGTCCGCCGAGTCGACCCGGATCGGCGGACAGACCGCGCCCGGCAGTGGTGACAACCCGCTCCGGAACCAGAGCACGGAGATCCACTTTGTCGTCGAGAGCGAACAACCAAGCTACTGGCGAACCGGCGCGTACGGGGAGTACACGGGACAGGGGTTCGAGCGCGTCGACGACACACAGTCGTTCGACGGGCGGGTCGACCCCGGTCCGCTCCGCGGGGAACGAGTCGCCTACGAGGTACGGCTCCGGCAGTCGGCGACCGCGTTGCCGACGGTGTGGCGGCCGGCCCGAGTCGACACACCCGAGGGGACGCGACTCGCGGCCGGCACGTCGTTGTCGGTCACAGACGGCGTCCCGGCCGGGACGACCTACCGCGGGGTGTCGTACGCGCCCGCTCGGGAGCCAGTGGTGTTGCGTACCGCGGGGCGGAACTACCCCGCGGCTGTCCGTGAGCAGTATCTCGGACTGCCGGACGACCCGGACACGGAGCGAGTCGCGAGGTTCACCGACAACCTGACGAGCGACGCGAGCACGCCGTACACGACAGCAGTCAAGATCGAGGAGTGGTTGGAGACAAACAAGGAGTACTCATTGTCGGCGACCCACGACCCGGCGGACGGGACCGTCGCCTCACAGTTCGTCTTCGAGATGTCGACGGGCTACTGCGAGTACTTCGCGGCGACGATGACAGCGATGCTCCGGACACAGAACGTTCCGGCGCGGTACGTCGTCGGCTACTCGACCGGGCAACAGACCGCGCCGGGGGAGTACACCGTTCGGGCGATGAACGCCCACGCCTGGGTGGAGGTGTACTTCCCAGACGTGGGGTGGGTGCGGTTCGACCCGACACCGGGGAGCAGTCGACTCACGACGGAACGACGCGCGTTCGCCGACGGGACCGATCAGTCGACGGCGGCGTACAACCCGGACGAGAGCGGGAGTCCCGGCGAGTCGTTCACGCCAGCCCAGACACCCACGGGTGGTGACGAGACCGTCGACGGAGCGACCGCCGAAGCGGACGGCCAGCGCGCGAACGCCACCGGACAGACCGCGAACGGAACTGGCGTCACGAGTGGGACTGCGACCAACGAGAGCGGGACTGTGACCGGAGGAGAGAGGACCGCGACCGGTGAGGACAGCGAGAGCGGAACCACGGACAGTGGACGCGAGACGGGGACCCCACCGACCGGCGAGGACACGACGACGACAGTTACCGAGCGAGTTACTGGGACACCGGCCGGTGACGTGACCGCGACGGGTGACCGCACGAACACCAGCGGGACTACGACTGGGGGGGAGGGGACGACGAGTAGCGGGACCACGACAACAGACGACCAGACGACTGAAGACGAGACGACGACAGACGACCAGACGACTGAAGACGAGACAACAACAGACGACCAGACGGACGACACGAGAGAGAACAACGAGACGACGGGAGCAGACCCGAGCGGAGAGACGACCACGCGGCCGCCGATACGAGTCGAGTTGAACCGGACGGCAGTACCGGGGGCAACGGTCGTAGTTACGATCACGCGTGACGGCGAGCCGGTCGTGGCGCGAGTGTCGTTCAACGGTGCCCCGATCGGCGTCACGAACGCCTCCGGGGTCGTGGTCGGAGAGGTGCCGTACGCCCGCGAACTGAACGTCACCGTCACGCCACGCACACGCGGAGCGCTCGCCAGCGGAGGTACAACGGCCGTCGCGACCAGCGCCGCCGCTCCGGCAGGCAACGTCACGACTGTCGCGACCAGCGACGCGACTGCCATAACGCCCACGACGAACCCCGCAACCACCGAGAACGACACCGGCTCCAACTCGACGACGTACACGCTCGACACACGCGCGTCGGTGTCGGTCGTCGGCAGCGTACGGAGCGGTCGAGAAGTGACGATCGTCGCGACGGTGTCGGACGTGCCGGTGCGCGGTGGTGCGGTGTTACTCGGTGGGAGTCGCGTCGCCCGGACGGACCGCCTAGGACGTGCGACGGTGCGGCTCCCGACGGAGCCGGGGACGTACACGCTCGGGGTCCAGCGTGGACCGGTCGCGGGCAACCGGAGTGTGACGATCCACCGACTGAACCTGACCAGCGAGGTGGAGTGGCCGATCGCGGTGCCGTTCGCTCCGGTGACGGTGACGACGACACTCGACGGCGACACAGTCGACGGTGCGACGGTGCGGCGCGGTGGGGCGGTTGTCGGTGAGACCGGTCCCAGCGGGCGGGTGACCGCGACACTGCCGGCGCGTGACCGGTCGACGTTCGTCGCATGGGCAGGTGGCCAACGAGCGACGACGGCCGTCACCGGTGTTCTCCGGACGACCGCGGTCCTCGTCATCGGGGTGACCACACTGGTCGGTGTTGTTGCAGTCGCGGCACGACGCGTCGGTGTCGGGCCCACGGCGGTCGCTCGGCGGCTCCGGCGGGCGAGTGCCGCCGCCGCACAGGCGGTGTTGGCGGGAGTGTTGTGGATCGCCGACGCGGCCGACCGCGCCGGTGCGGCGTTGGTCCTGCTCGTCGCCGACCTGGTCACCCGACGGCTCGCGTTGACACAGTTGCCGGCGCGGCTCGCCCACCTGTCGGCCGCCGCGGCGGCTGTGTTGGCCGCGGGTGTACTCGCCGCGTTCGGTCGGGTTCGCGGCTCACTCGGGAGACGGGGAGAGACACCGACCGGCACCGCGGGTGGAGACGACGACGGCCAGACGCGCTCCGCGCGGCGTGTGATCCAGAACGCGTGGCGGCAGTTCGTCGCCGGGCTGAGCGTCCGCCGGGTGCGGACGAAGACTCCCGGAGAGCTAGCGCGGTGGGCGGTTGAGCGCGACGGACTCCCGGCGGCGCCGGTCCGGCGACTCCGCGACGGCTACCGAGCAGTCGAGTACGGTGCTGCCGACCCGACCACGTACGTCGACCGGGTCAGGACGGCGCTGGCCGGCGTCCGTGGTGACGCGGCCGACGACTCGGGGGACGACGAGCGCACAGACACGCAGGATCGAACAGATATGCAGGACAGCAGATCGGGCGACGGAACTGGGCATGGAAACAGAAGTGGATCGGGCGACGGGACCAAATCGGAAGACGGGAGTGAGATGGGGGGTAGGTCGTGAGCAGACTCCGTCGGCTCGTGCGTGGGTCGGTCGGCGCAGTCGGGGTGGGGCTGGCAGTCGCGGCGGCGACGGTCGCGGTCGCGCCCGAGCGGGCAACCCGGCTGTTCCCGGCTCTCACACGGGTCACAGAGCCGCTCGGAGGCGTCGAGAGCCGGTTGTTGTTGGCCGGCACCGCGGCGGTCGTCGGGGCGCTGGCGGCACTGCTGGCACGCGCTGGCGGGACGCGGACGACGACCGACCCGACCGTCGACGGACGCCGGGATCGACCCGTGGAGGCGGTCGCGGTTCCCACCGCGGCGATCACCGGGGCGGCACTCCAAGGCACGTTCGACCGGGTACGGAACACGGACGAACCCGACGGTGTCGCCGAGCAACTCCGGTCACTCGCCGTCGCGGTCGAACGGACCGACACCGGAGTCGAACTGTCGACCGCGCGTGAACGGGTCACGACGGGGGAGTGGACCGACGACGATCTCGCGGCGGCCGTCCTGAGTGAGGGTGTTCCGACTCCGGTCGCCGCCCGACTCCGGGGGTGGTTGGACGGTGAACGAGAAGCGCGGCGGCGTCTCCAGACCACCGTGGCCGCTATCGAGGCCCGTCTCGACGGCGACAGGAACGGCGGCGAGACGACGAGTGACCGAGACGGGACCGCAGAGACGGACGGGGGTAAGAGACGGGACACCGACGGCGGGAGACGGGACACTGATCTCGGAGCAGTCGACGACGACACAGCAGTCAGCGACGACAGAGCAGCCAGCGACGACGGCAGAGTAGTCGACGACGACGCCGGCAGAACGAGTGAGCAAGCGGAAGCGAACGAATCAGCTGCGGCAAGCAGTCGGAGCGAGTCAACTCCGTCGGCGACACTCAGTTCAGTGGACGACTACCGGACGCACTGGCGGCGGTGGTTGGGTGGAATCCTCGGGCTCGCCGGGTTGGGGTTGTTGTACGGCTCACCGGCAGTCCTCGCCGGCGCAGTCGTCCCGTTGGCGTACGTCACGTACGCCGCCGTCTCGGCACTGCCGACGACGGTCTCGCTCCAGATACGACGGCGGGTGGTCGCCGACCAGATCACGCCCGGCGACACGGTGCCGGTCCGACTCACCGTCGAGAACACCGGTCGATCCGTCCTGCCGGATCTACGCGTCGTCGACGGCGTCCCCGAAACGCTGGGTGTCGCCGACGGCTCGCCGCGGGCAGCGGTGTCGCTCCGACCGGGCGAGACCGCGACGCTGTCGTACGCAGTGACCGCACGCCGTGGCCGGTACGGGTTCGACGAGCCGTGGGTCCGGGTCAGGTCACTCGCCGGCTCCAGCGCGGCGACACTGTCGGTTCCGGCGACCGGGGCGGCGGCAGTCGAGACCAGTCCGCCGGCGACGGCCGTCGCAGTGGACCGTGCTGCACCGCTCCGAGTCGGGCAGGCGACGGCCGACAGCGGGGGCGAGGGGTTGGAGTTCCACAGCACCCGTGAGTACCGCCCGGGAGACCCGCGGTCGCGCGTCGACTGGCGACAGTTCGCCAAGCGACGCGAACTGGTCACGACTCAGTTCCGCGAGGAACGTGCCGGCCGGGCAGTCGTGGTGGTAGACGTGCGACCGCCGACCCGGCGGTCAGGGACGGCCGCGGCGCCGACCGGTGGGACGTACGCCGCCTACGCGGCGGAGGCGGCCGTCGAACGACTTCGTGCCGACGGTGACGACGTGTCACTCGCTGTGTTGGGGGTGGACGACCGCGAGGTGTCGACGCCAGTCGCGACGGCCGGTGACGCCGTCTGGATCGACGACGTGACAGCCAACCGACGCCGGACCCGTGCGGTCTTCGCGGCCGCGAGCGCGGCCGCCGGCAATCGGGAGACCGTCTCCCGCAACACGGGTGTGTACGACCAGACCCCACCCCGCGGGACGGACGCGGCGGCGGCGACGCTCGTCGCCCGGTGTCCGGCGGACGCACAGGTGATCCTCGTGTCGCCGTTCCCCGACGCGGTGCCGGCGGTGTACGCTCGTCGGTTCCGGGTCGCGGGGTACGCGGTCGCGGCGGTCGCGCCGGACCACACCGGCGGTCTCGGCGGCGAGGGGCTCGGCCGCAGAGCGGCGGCGATCGGTCGACGGCTCCATCTCCGAGAGGTGCGCCCGCTCTGTCGGACGGTGATCGACTGGCCGGGAGACCGGCCGCTCGGGCTCGCCGTCGCCCGGGCAATCGACGGGGGTGGTCGACGGTGAGAGCGGATCGGGACCGCGAGACGGTGGCTGCGCCGCCGGGGCGCAACTGGCGGTCACCGCCAGTGGTGACGACACTGTCGGTGGCCGTCGTCGTCGCCACCGGGTGGTGGGTGGCGACCGCGGCCGGAGTCGGGCGAGCGACCGCCGCGGTCGCCGCCGGCGCGGTGCTCGTTGGGGTGTTCGTCAGACTCGCCGGCACCGACCGACTCCGCCCGTTCGCGGTCGCCGCGGCGTGGGTCGTGTCGTTCCCGGCCGGGGGGCTCGCGGCCACCGGGACGGTGCTCGTCTCCGCCGGCCAGTTCGCCGGCACCGCGCCCGTCGGCGCGGTGTTTCTCGTCGCCGGTCTGGGGGTTGCGACGCTCGGCGCGACCAGTCTCCCGGGTCGCTCCGTCGGCCGAGAGGACTTGCGTCTGGCGGGCCGGGTCGCGGTGACGGCGGCGGCGACGCTCGTCGTGACGACGCTGGCTCCGGTCGTCGACACTGTCACCAGACAGGAGGCGGGGGTGACGCTGCCGACGGCACCGCTGGCGGCGGTCGGCGAGCGACTCGTCACGGTGTTCGTCACACCGCCGGCGAGCCCACCGCCGGTCGGGAGCTTCCTCGTAGTCGTCGCCGGCGGCGCAGTCGGGTTCGCGTCGATCCTTCGCCGGCTCCCCGTCCGGGCGTTGTTGGATGACGAGACCGACGACCCCTCGCCGGCGGTGGCGGCGCTTGACCGACTGCTCGCGGTGCTCGACTACGGCTGGGCCGCGTTGCTCATCGCCGGGCCGGTGTTGGCTGTCAACGCCGTCGCGCCGACGGTGGTGTGGGAGCCAGTCGCGGCGTCGATTCGAGCGCCACTCGGCGCCGCCACGGCAACACCGGCCGTCCGTGCGTTTGCGGTCGGGACCTGCGTCGTGGCGGTCCTCGTCTGGTCGCTTGTCTGGCTCGTCCGGACCGGCTACCGCACACGGCTCGGGACGCAGACGGCGACCGCCGGCGCCGTTGCAGGGTGGTGGATCTCGGTGTGGCTCGGCTGGCGCCGTGGTGGCGGGCTCGCCGAGACGCTCGCGACGGTCGTCGCGGATGCGCTCCCGCCAACGGCAGCGTCGTCGTTCCAGCGAGGGTTCGACGCCGTCGTCGGGTACTACGGGCTGGAGACGGTCGGGCTAGCGTTAGTCACTGGCTGTGTCGTCGTCGCGGCCGGTGTCGTCCTCCTGTTGGCGCTCGGTGGGGTCGTGGGCGTCGTGCCCGCGAGCGGCCTCGGACACGGGCTGTCGGCCGCGGGGTTGTTCGCCGCCGGCGGGTTCGGGCTGGCACTTGACGCCGGACTCGCGCCGTCGCTGGCGGCACTCGTCGGCGCCGTCGTCGTCTGGGATCTCGGCGGCTACGGCACCGCCCTCGGCCGCGAGGTGGGACAACAAGGGCAGAGTCGACGGGCCATCTTCGTCCACCTTGGCGGGAGTCTTCTCGTCAGTCTCGTCGCCAGCGCCGGCGCGATCGCGGCGCTGCGCGCTCGTGAGAGCGTCACGCTTGCGCCGACCGCCTCCGCCCCGGCGGTGTTGCTCGCTGGCGTGGCGGCGCTTGTCGTGTTCGCGTTGTTGTTGCGGTAGCCGTCGCAACTAGAGAGGTGAACACAGTCGCGGTCGTCATCCGCCGGGGACAGGCGAATACGGCGAGTTCCTCATCCACCGGAAACGGGCGGGAACAGGGCGAGTTCGTCGTCGGGGTCGACCGGCGTGTCGGGGTCGGCCGGCTCACCGTCCCGAAGGAGGTTGACGTGGTCCTGGAGGTCGCCGTCGTCGTCGGTGACACGGTCCGCGAGCGCCGGGTACGCCGCCAGCAACGCAGCCAACGCCTCGCCGACCGTCTCCGCGTCCGTCTCGACCGTCGGCTGGTCCGTTCCGGCGGTCTCCGCGAGGTCGGCAAACAGTTTCCACTGCACGGTCGAACTGGGGTGAGCCGACGTATCAGCGTTGCGTCCGGCGACTGGGTGGGTGTTCGCTGAAGAAAGGTGGTGGCGCGTGGCACGGACTGTACCGCGTCCAGGAGGCTCACCTGACAGGCGTTCAGAGCGTCGTCCGTGACCACACAGGAGCCTCCAGGGACGGAGCGTCGCCCGGTGAGGAAGACGCTCCACGGTGAGGAAGGCGCTCCACGGTGAGGAAGGCGCTCCACGGTGAGGGGATCGCCGACCGTACCGTTGGCTGGAGGACGACGACAACGACACAGTCGAAGCCTGGACCGACCGCCAGAACGGGTACACCGACGGCGAGACGACGACCACCCCGTTGGGAGGGGTGGTGAGCGTCGACGCCGTTCGACCCGCCGCGGAGGGGGTGTTCTTTCGCCGGCAGTCGTTCGCGGAGCCGATGTCCGTGTGTCGGTAGACACCAATGGCCGGCCGGGAACAGTTTGCCACACAGGATGTGTCCGTCCCGTTCGAGGTAGAGACGAGTCGGGAGTGGGCCACCTCGGCCGATGGGACGGAGGTGCCGGCGTTCGTCGTCAGACGCGCCGACGTGGAGCCAGACGGCACCAACCCCGCGTTGTTGACCGGCTACGGCGGGTTCCGGATCAACCGAACGCCGTGCTTCGACCGCTTCCGGCTGTCGTTCCTCCAAGCGGGTGGGGTGTTCGTCGTCGCGACGCTCCGGGGCGGGGCAGAGTACGGCGACGAGTGGCACGAGGCCGGGCGGCGTGAACAGAAACACCACACCTTCGAGGACGCGGAGGCGGTCACGGACACGCTCGTTGACCGCGGGTGGGCCCCGCCCGACCGGCTGGCGGTGATGGGTGGCTCCAACGGCGGGCTACTCGTCGGCGCGCTGATCACGCGGGACCCGGAGCGGTTCCAAGCGGCCGTCTGTCTGGTGCCGTTGCTGGACATGTTGCGGTTCCACGAGTTCCTCCTCGGGGAGTCGTGGACCGCCGAGTACGGCTCGCCGGAGGAGCCAAAGGTGTTCACCTACCTCCGCGAGTACTCTCCGTACCACAACGTCGAAGAGACGGTCTACCCGGCGACGTTGTTCGAGACCGCACTCGGTGGCACCCAGGTCCACCCCGCACACGCCTGGAAGACCGCCACGCGGGTCCAGACGAACAACACCGGACCCCACCCCATCGCGCTCCGCGTCGCAGACGACACTGGCCACGGTACCGGCAAACCCACCTCGATGGTCGTCCGGGAGTCGGCCGAGCGCTGGGGGTTCCTCGCCGACCAGCTCAACATCCCCGCGGCGGCGCTCCGCGCCGACGAGGGGTGAGGACTGACCGTCGCGCTCGGCGAGAGGCGACCCGTCTCGGGAGACGACCCACGCCGCCATCCCCCGATTCGACGGATCGTGTCAGATTCTAGTGAAGAAGTGAAAAGAGTTTCACCGAACTGTTATATGCCTCTCGCAACAACGAATTGACACGGCGGGACCCGCGGGCACCGTGTGCCTCAAGACCCCCCCCGTCCGCCGGACCCCCCGCCGTTTCTCACCGGAGTCGACGCAACTGGAGAGTGACACCACCGGCCGCGAGCAACAGCAGTGCGAGGTTGACCACGCCCCGAAACAACGACCGGTACTCGCTGACGACGAACCGGTCGATCGTCGCGTCGATGGCGATGTACACCTGAATCCCGGCCACGAGCGCCAGTAACGCCAGTCCAGCCAGCGCGAGGTAGTCGACGAGCCGGCGGAGCCGCGCTCCTGTCGATCCATCGACGGTCGACGACGCTGTCGTCTCCCCGCTCGCCGTCTCGACCGTGTCGGGGTCCGTTCCCCCGTCGGTCACTGTCGCCGTCTGTTCTGTCGACGCTCGATCAGTCGTCGTCTGTTCTGTCGGCGTCTGTTCTGCCGTCTGGTCCGTCGGCGCTCGATCAGTCGTCGGTGCTGTGCGTCGATCGGTGTCGTGTGTATCGTCTGTCATCTGCGTCTCACCACCACGGTCGCGGTCACGAGCACCGCCACGAGCGCGACGGGCGGGCCGAAGCCGGGCGTCGCGGTCTCTGTCGCGGCCGCTGGCGTCGGCTCCTGATCCTGTCTGGCGTCGGCCTGTTCGAAGTCCTCAACGTCGAACGCCACGTCACGGACGGTCTCGTCGGCGGAGATTCGTTCCTGCGGGTCGAGATTCGCGACGGAGCGAGCCGTGTCGATCACCACGTTGTCCCGGTACAGCACGGCGTCGACGTAGTAGTTGTAGCCGGACGGCACCGCGACGGTCGCGGTCGCCTCGCCGGTGCGGCCGGCCGGAATCGCACCCACCTGTTGACTCGCGGCGCCCGCCTGGAGATTCGACTCCGCCTGTCTGAGTCGGAACTCCACCCGGAGGTCGCCGCTGGCGTCGTCACCGCCGTTCTCCAACGAGGCCGTCACGCGGAGTCGTGTCTGATTTTCGTCCGCCTCGTCGACTGCGACCGACAGCGCCGGGAGCGCGGTACCGTCACTGAACGCGACGGCCGACCGGGCGTACGGCGGGGTCAGTGCCGCGACGCCCGACACCTCGCGGGACTGTTGGTCACGTCGTTCTCCGTCGCGGAAGACGGTCGTCTCCAACACGTACCCGCCCTCGCGGGAAACGCGCAACGTGCCGTTCACCGGGCGGCTCCTGTCGCCGGTCACCTCGCCAAGGTCGACAGTCTGTTCGTCCACGAGCAACCCGGAGTCGGCGCCGTACGCCCGGAACCGGACGGTGACGTTCGGCGTCGGTTCGCCGCTGTGGTCGATCCGCGTGAGCAGACGGAGATCGGCCGTCCCGCCGCGCACCTCGCCGGGCGCGACGGTCACCTCCTCGACGGTCACCGGACCGGGACGGGTGACGCGGTCCGTGTCCGCGATCACGCCGGGGACCCCCAAGGCGACGACCCCTGCCACGAGGAGGAGGGCGACGGCCGCCGCCGCAAACAGTCGTTCGGTCTTCACGACCGGCGATTCTGCGGAACTGGTGATAGGTCTTGTGTGGCGTCTCGCCGTACGAGCGGAACACCAGCGTGTACAGCCACCTGAACACAATCCACTTGTCGCGGCGACTCCTGTGTCGCGTGTGTCCGGGCGACAGCTCCTCGAAGCGACGGAGACAGCGTACGACTTCGACCCGGCGGCGGTGACGCTGGCCGACGAGTCGGTGCTCGACCGGTTGGCGCCGGCGGTCAGAGAGTGGTGGGTCGACGAGTTCGGCGAGTACGTCCCGGAGAACGGCGGCTTCTTCACCCCGCCTCAGCGGGAGGCGATCCCGTTGATCGACGAGGGGACGAACACGCTCGTCTGTAGCCCGACCGGCAGCGGGAAGACGCTCGCCAGCTTCTGTTCGGTGATCGACGAGCTGTACCGACGGGACCGCGACGACCCCGACGGGCTCGACAACAGCGTCTACTGTCTGTACGTCTCCCCGCTGAAGTCGTTGGCCAACGACATCCACCGGAACCTCGCGGTGCCGTTGTCCGGGATTCGGGAGCGTGCCGCCGAACGGGGCCACGAGACGGAACTCCGCCACGCGATCCGACACGGCGACACCAGCGACAGCGACCGGCAGGCGATGTTGGAGACGACACCACACGTCCTCAACACGACCCCGGAGACGCTGGCGATCCTGCTCAACTCCCCGAAGTTCAAAGAGAAGCTCCGCACCGTCGAGTACGTCGTCGTCGACGAGATTCACAGCCTCGCGGAGAACAAACGCGGCACCCATCTGTCGGTGTCGTTGGAACGGCTGGAGAACATGACCGACCAGTCGCCGACCCGAGTCGGTTGTTCCGCGACCGTCGAACCGCTTCCGACGGTCGCGAAGTTCCTCGTCGGCCGGGAGTCCGGGAGCTGCCCTATCGGGGAAACTGGCGAGGAACTGACCGGGTCGGACACAGACAACGGCTTCCGCGACTACGAGATCGTCGACACACGGTTTGTCCGGGAGTTCGACCTCCAGTTGGAGTGTCCGACGGACGACCTGATCGACACGCCGCGGGACGTGGTCAACGAACGGTTCTACGACCGCCTCCACGAACTCGTCGGGAGCCACGACAACACCCTCGTGTTCACCAACACGCGGTCGGGTGCCGAACGGGTGTTGGAGAACCTCCGGAGTCGGTTCGACGCCTACGACGAGACAAACTCCGGCTGTCACCACGGCTCGATGTCGAAGGAACAACGCGAGGCCGTCGAGGAGGACCTGAAGGCCGGCGACGTCGATGTGGTCACCTCCTCCACCTCCCTGGAGTTGGGGATCGACATGCCGTATCTGGATCTTGTCGTCCAAGTCGGCTCACCAAAGTCCGTCGCGTCGTTGCTCCAACGGGTCGGTCGCGCCGGCCACCAGTTGGGCGAGACCGTCGAGGGCCGGGTAATCGCGCTCGACCGCGACGAACTCGTGGAGTGTGCGGTGATGCTCCGGCGGGCGACGGAGGGGTTCGTCGACCGGGTGTTCATCCCGGCGGAGGCGCAGGACGTGGCCGCCCAACAGGTGTACGGGATGGCGATCAACCAGGTCCGCCCTGAACAGGAGACCCTGGAGACGCTCCGGCGGGCGTACCCGTACCGCGACTACACGGACGCCGACTGGGAGCAGCTGTGTCGGTACCTCACCGCCGACTACGACGGCCTCGAAGAAAAGAACGTCTACGCCAAGATCTGGCGGGACACGAACGACCCACCCGACGGGGAACACCACTACGAGGAGTACGACGTGGGCCAGCCGTTGCTCGGGCGACGCGGGCGGATGGCCCGCGTGATCTACATGACCAACATCGGGACGATCCCGGACTCGTTCACCTGTGACGTGTACACCCGTAGCGGCGACGAGTGGGTGGGGCAACTCGACGAGGAGTATCTCGACACGTTGGAGAAAGGCGACGTGTTCGTGTTGGGCGGCGGCAACTACGAGTTCAACTACCGTCGGGGGTCGAAAGTGTACGTCGACCCGACGAGTTCACGCGCCACGGTTCCGTCGTGGTTCTCCGAGCGACTCCCCTTGAGCTACGATCTGGGTCGCGAGATTCTCTCGGTGCAAGGGGAGATCGCCGACCGACTCCGCGAGGGGGGGCGGACGGCCGTCCGGTCGTGGCTGCGGGCGTTTCCCATCGACGAGAACAGCGTCCGGTCGTTGGCCCGGATGTTCGACCAACAACGCCGGTACGCGGGGCCGTCGTCGATCCCGACGGACGAACGACTGGTCGTCGAGGAGGAACTCGACCGCGACGAGTACCGCCGGCGCTACTACGTCCACTCCAACTACGGCCGGCAGTGCAACGACGGGCTCTCGCGGCTGGTCGCCTACCGGTGTAGTCGGCGGACGAACACGAACGTCCAGTTGGCGGTCGCCGACAACGGGTTCACCGTCTCGATGCCGTTGAACCGGAAGGTGGATGTGCCGGACGTGATCGAGAGCATCGAGCCCTCCGCGGCGTTGCCGGATCTCCGGGCGGCACTCGACGGGACGGACCTCCTGAAACGGTACTTCCGGATCGACGCCACGCGGGCGTTGATGATCCTCAAACGGTACAAGGGGTACGAGAAGTCCGCCGCGGAACAACAGGTCTCCTCGGAGATGTTGTTGTCCTTCGCCGAGGAACTCGACGACTTCGCCGTGATCGAGGAGACGTACCGGGAGATCATCGAGGACAAACTCGATCTCCGGGGGATTCGAGAGGTGCTCGCGGCGGTGCAGGCCGGCGACGTGGCGGTCACCCACCACGAGGTGGACAGTCCGTCGCCGCGCGCGTTCGGGTTGGCGACGCTGGTCGCCTCCGACGTGGTGCTTGCAGACGACGAGTCCGCGGCGCTCCAGGAGTTCCACGCCCGGGTCGTCGAGCAGATCGACGGCACCCGCGCCGACGGCGGACAGTAACCACGCCGCCGTCGCCGGAGTTAACCGGCCCGCGAGTGAGTCGCCGTCGTGCGACTCGTTCAGGTGATGGTGCCGGCGGGCAAACGGGCAGCGGTCGTCGAGGCGTTACAGGCGGAGAACATCGACTACGTGCTCACCGACGAGACCAGCGGCCGGGAGTACACCGCGGTCGTCTCGTTCCCGTTGCCGACCGGCGCTGTCGAGCCGATTCTGGAACGGCTCCGCGAGGCCGGGCTCGAACGCGACGCCTACACGGTCGTGGTGACTGCCGAGACGGTCGTCTCCGACCGGTTCGACGAACTCGTCGAGGAGTACGAGGCGGAGTCGGGTGACGACGACCGGATCGCTCGCGAGGAGTTGGCGAGCCGCGCCGAGCAGATGGCACCCGAGACCCGGACGTTCACCGTACTTGCGGTCGTGAGTGCGGTCGTCGCGACCGCGGGACTCCTGTTGGACTCCCCGGCGGTCGTCGTCGGGTCGATGGTGATCGCGCCGTTACTCGGGCCGGCGATGGCGACCGCCGTCGGAACGGTCGTCGACGAACAGGCGTTGTTCCGGCGCGGTGTCGGGCTCCAAGTCGGTGGGGGGTTGCTCGCGGTCGCGGCGGCGACCGTCTTCGCCGCCGTGTTGCGGTTCTCGGGTGTCGTTCCCGTCGACGCCGCGACGGTGTTCGCGACGCCGGAGGTGGCGGAACGACTGACTCCGGGACTACTCGCGCTCCCGATCGCACTCGGTGCGGGGGTCGCCGGTGCGTTGTCGCTGTCGGCCGGCGTCTCGGCGGCGTTGGTCGGCGTGATGATCGCGGCCGCGCTGGTTCCGCCGACCGCGGTCGTCGGGATCGGCGTCGCGTGGGGACGGCCGACGGCGGTGATCGGTGCCGGGTTGTTGGTCGTCGTCAACTACCTGTCGATCAACGCGACCGCACTCGGGACGCTGTGGTACCGCGGCTACCGCCCGGACGACCGGTTCGGCTTCGAGACCGCGACCGGGACCCGCCGACGGCTCGCCGCGGTGACGGTCGCACTGGCCGTCGCGACCGCGTTGCTCGGCGGGGCGACACTCGCCGGCAGTCAGACGGCGACCGTCGAACGAGCCGCCGGCGAGGAGACGCGGGCACTGCTCGCCGACCAGCCGGGGTCGTTCGTCGGTGTCGAGACGGAGACAGCCGGGGTGTTGTTCCGACAGCCGACACGCGTGACCGTGACCGTCGCGGTGCCGCCCGGCGCGCCGTACCCAGCAGTCGCCGACCCGCTCGCGACACGACTCGGACCGATCACACGCGAGGCGTTCGCCGACCTGCCGTGGACGGTGTCGCCGCCGGCTGTCCGGGTTGAGTTCGTCCGTGTTGAGCGCGCCAGTGCAGACGGGCAGACGGACACGACGGCCAGCACAGGCGCGACTGGCATGTCGGGAGCGGCCGCCTGACGACGACGACAACAGCTACTCACCGACGGTCGCGGACGCGAGGAGGAACTGCTGACCGCCCGGATCTGTCCACAACACCCTGACGCGGTCACCGGACTGGATCACGTCGTACGAGCGCGAGTCGTTCCGTTCCTGGATCACCAGCCGGTCGCCGTGGTCGATTCCGTCACCCCACTGGACCACGACGTTCGAGGAGTTGCCGTCCGCGTCCCCCGGCGGGCCGGGACCGGGCTTGTTGAGATCGTTGAACCGGTCGTCGTCGACTTCGACGACGAGCCCTCGGAGTCGCGCGCCGACGCTCCCGTCGCCGCCGATGTCTTTGACGATGGAGCTGTTGAACACCTCGTCACTACCGACGACGACGGCGATCCGCCCACGGCCGAACGTCTCCCCGGCCTCGTGTTCCAACACGAGTGCGTCGTTTCTCGCCACGCCGTCACCGACCCGTTCGTCGGTGATCGAGATGTGGGTCGTCGGCGGGCTCTCGGCTGGGTTGTCGATCCCGAGCACGACCCCGCCGATCACACCCGCTAAGAGGACGACGACAGCGACTAGCAGGATCGTCCCGACGACCGGTGATACGGCGCGTGTGGTGTGTCCGCGAGACACGTTCGTTGTTTCGGCGTCAGTCAGATAACGTTATTCCATCAGAGCGACACCGTTCGGATCGGCGAACTGAAGCCCCGCCCAGACAACAAGTACACGTGACATGTTCGACCGACCGCGGTGTGTCGCCGGTGATCGCGACGATCCTGCTGGTCGCGGTCGTCGTTGTCCTCGCGGCGACCATCGGCGGCGCAATCCTCGGTGTGGCCAACCAGCCGACGGAGCCGCCACGGGTCGTCGTCTCCGTCGAAGAGACGACCTTCACCGAGAGTGCGGAGACAAACCCCGACTACAAGGGTGGCTGTGCAGTCGACTACGAGGTCGGGTTCCGCGTGAGCATCGACGTACTCGACACGGCCGACCGGATCTACGTGGTCGTCCGATCCGAAACCGGTGAACGACTCAAGACCGTCTGGGACGACCCCGAGGCGGCGGGCGTCGGGTCGACACGCTTTCTGGCGAACGAACAGGAGGGGAACGCGGGTGTCGACGTCGACATCGGGAAGGACGGCAGCGACGACTGGGCGTTGTGTCCCGACGAGTCCGGCACGCTGGCGTTCTACGGCGAGTACCGAGGAGAAACGTGGTTGTTGACCGAGTTCGACTTCTGAGCCGGCCGGAGACTGCCGACGGCGGTGGCCGCTCTCAGGCGGGCGAGACGAGCCCGACGAACTCGCGGGCCTCGTCACGCTCGTCCGGCCCGAACGCACGGATCAGGTCGTCGGTGCCGTTCTTCTTCGACAGCCGGTTCACCTGCATCTTGTTCGTCAGCGACGGACACAGCGTCGCCGAGGTGACCCCGCTCTCGTACATCTCGGCCATCAGCCCGTCCCACACCTCGTTCGTCTCCTGTGGCCACGTCCCGTCTGCCGCCTGGTTGTCCACCAACACCGACTCCACGCCCGGCCGCGCCATCAGCTCGCGCACCTCGTCTGCCACCGCCTCGGCCTCCGCGACCGTGATCGAGAACGACTCGTTGGTCCACCGAACGGTGCTCCCCTCTACTTCCAGTGCCGTCGTCTCTGGAACCATACAGTACGCCGCAGGGTGTGGTGTGTGATAACGTTTTACACCCAATTACCACGAACGATACGAAACAACGTACGGTGGCGTTGTCTGATCCGCTTGGGTGGTAGACGTATCGTGTTCACTGGCAAATTCGAGTTGCCACACAAATCACTCCGAGCCGACGTTGTCGGTCGCGGACGACTCGACGGCGACGGCCCGTACCGGTGCGCCGTCGCCTGTGAGCGCCACCGGCAACGCGTGGAGTTCGAACCGGCGGAGGCCCCCGAGTCCGGTCAGATTCTCGACGATCGGACGCCCGGCACCCAACACAGCCTCGTGGACCGGAACACCGTGGTCGTCCGGCTCCGGGTCGTTGTCGCCACCCGCCGTGTCGGCCGTTCCCGCCGCGGCGTCGTTGTCGGCGGCAGCGGCGTCTGCGTCCGTGTCCGCGGGTGGTGTCGGGTCGGGGCTCAGCGTGTCCGTCGCGACCGCCAACCCCGCCTCTGCACACGCCTTCCCGGCCTCGGGCGCGAGATACGGGTGGTCGCGGTAGCGTGGCGTCCCCCAGTGGTCGGCCCACCCGGTGTCGAAGACGACACAGTCGGCGTCGGTGCTGGTCGGCACCAACGCCGCCGGAATCGCCTCGCGAGCGCCGAGCGCCCGACAGTCCACCCGGACGGCGTCGAAGACGAACACGCCGAGATCGAAATCGTCGAGCGTCCGCCCGTCCGGAACGACGTGTGCCGGCGCGTCGACGTGTGTCCCCGTGTGACTCCCGAGTTCGACCCGTTCGACGGCGTAGCCGTCCCTGTCGACGGTCGCCGCCTGTGTGACTGTCACCGCTGGGTCCCCTGGGTACGTCTGCATCCCTGTCTCGATTCGATGCGTGAGGTCGCGCACTTGCTGTGGGTGGCGAGCCCGGTTGAAGGGTGTTTGGGTGGTGTTTGGCGACGCGACACTGTGTACAGTCCGTCTTCAGGCACCCTCAACTTATGACAGTATTACCGATACTACTAAGTTGGTGGGGTGACTACGGAGGCGTACGGCACGGGAGAGGAACGTCACCGCGAAGAGGTGGCAAGGGCCTTGGACCCCTTACCTCCCCTGTGTCGTGACGCGGATCACGACATGAGTTCGAAGGATTCTCCGCCACAAAAACGTGGCGGCGCGACGGACGCAGAGCGACGCGACCGAACAATCGGTAGCTACGAGGCCGCCATCGAACAGCTCCGGGAGACGACGATCCCCGAGTCGCGACAGGATGCACTCGTCGGTGCCTGCGATACGGTGCAGTCGGCGCTCGTCGACGATAAGCCCGTCTCGACGGACGATTTGCTCGTTCTCACAGCGGTCGCCGCCGAAGCGATCAACGACGTGCGCGAGGCCAAGACCGTCGGTACCGAGAACGATCTGCCGGTGGATCGTCAGTACGATGTCAGTCTCCCCACCGAGGAGTACGTCATCACCACCGCCGAACGCGAGGAAGCATTGGCGGTATTGAGCAATCTGATCTTACTCGCGGTCGACACCGACAGCGAGTACGGCGAGAAAGCGTAGCGACGACCGTCCCCCGGCACGCTAGCGCTGTCACGGGTGGGGTCTGCCCGTCCGTGACCACTGTCTCAAAGCCACTGTTCGGTGACGTACTCCAACGTGACCTGTTCCTGGCTGACGTACGCCGACATCTCGTCGACAATGTCTCCTGCCTGTCGCCCCGAGAGACTCTGATCCGCTTGGAACAACACACCTCCCGTCTCTCGGGGGTCGACGTGGTCTAGAAAGTCCTGATCCTGCGTCAGAATCAGCCGATCGGTCGCGTTGGAGTACTCCGCCAACCGCTCGTCCGGATCTCCTTCGGCCAGTGTCGACACCTCCGGCACGCGCTCTACGTCGTGACCGAGCTGTCGGAGGTAGTTCACTGTCGCTCGTTCAATGTTCTCGTCGCACAGAACTCGGTACCCCATCCGGTCTCACTCGCGTACCGTCTCGGGATCGGTCGTCAGGTGTCGGTTCTCTTCGATCAGCCGCTCACGACGCTGTTCGACCGCCTGCATCTCTGCCGGATGGTCGTGGTAGTACGTCAGCGCACGGTACACGTCGGCCACAGCGAGATCGTGTCGGTCGGCAACCGTCTGTGGCTCCAGTCCACGCTCCTCAACGCGTTTCTGAATCCACTGGACGGTGATCCGCCTCCCTTCGAGGTGTGGCTCGTCGTGTACCTCCCGGACGATCCCGCCTCGTTGCTGACTCATCCTGTCTGATGGTTGGTCGGTATCGTACAAAAGGCGACCGGCGCGCTGAGACTCTGTGACGATATTCGTCGAGACGCCTGCCGAGCGTGGTGTGGCTGGAGTTATACCGGCTCGTTCTGTCGGTCGATCCATGGACCTGCGTAATCACGACGCTCGCGCACAGCGGGTGCTGGCGGCCATCGAGACGTTTCTCGACGTGTTCGACGAACGGGTTGAGAGTGAGCACGCGACGAACGTCCTCTACGGAAACACGCCGCTCACAGGTCGAAAACTTGGTGACGAGTACGGGCAGAAGCCGGAACGGTTCATCGTCGAGAATCTGATCACCGAGATTGCTGGCGCGCTGAACTACGACTACCGATCACAACCTGTAGGATTCGATGGTATCAACGGAACGCCGGACTTCACCGCGCTCGCCGCGGAACCGACAGTGGTCGGTGAAATAAAGGAACCAAACAGAATCGAACACGCCCGCGAGCAGTCCTTCCGGTACGTACAACAGGCGACAGCTCGGCCGCTCGTGGGGGTCGCGACGGACGGCTGGACCTGGATCCTCCACACTGCCGAGGAGGATGAGTCGCCGACCTACGAGAAGCACGTCTCGCTTCGGAGCGTGTTCAAGGATATTGCTCGGGAGAAGGGCCACGAACGGTCACCGAGGCGAGATCGTCGCGAACTCCGGATGGAGTGTGCGGAGTTCGTCGAGGCGTTCTCTGTGGAAGTGGTATAAAGTTCGAAATCCTATACACTCACAAGCGTAGCTGTGTATTGGAATACGATAATGTTAACTTGACAGCAGCAGAATGTGCGTACCATGGCAGGAGAATACTGGTGTCAAGAGTGTCAGCGTTGGGTTGAAGAATCTCAGGTTTATCCTTGTTCAGAGGTGATCGACAAGAGCCGTGGAGATATGAGAGAATTTTATGAGCACGAGCTTTGTGGAACGGAGGTCACTCATGCTGATGATCATTAACTTTATGTAGAAACTTTATAGATCCAGATCATTTATATACCGTGCTTTTCGCTACGCAATTCCATATAGTAAAAACAGGTTCTTTGATTCCTGATAAAATACAGACTTTCCGTTCTGTTACATCAGTTCTGTATGTGGGAGTGGGACCGCCGTGATTCGAACACGGGTCCGACGCACCCCATGCGCCGAGGATACCGCTACCCTACGGTCCCGCAGTTACATAGTTCGGGGAGACCAACTTGAGGGTGTCGTTTCGCCGACCACTGCGAGCCCCTTCGCGCCCGTCACCTCGCTCCCGTCTACTCCCCCTCACCCGCACGCGGCACCACCAGCTCGCCGTCGTCCCGGACGGCCGCGCTCGCGACCGGCTGCCCCTCGTAGGTCACGAGCCCCTCGCTGTGGGCCAGCAGATAGCCGTCGTGGTCGGCGGTCACGGTCTCCAGTGTCTCGCCGTGCGGGTCGACCACCTCGGCGATCGTGTCACCGGCGTCGAACGCCGCACCCGGCTGGACGCAGTGGCGAACCAGTCCGGCCGTCTCCGCACGCGGGCCGACGAACCGCCGGACAGGGAACTCGACGGGCGCGTCCGGCACGGTCGCCCCCGGCTGGGCGACCGACGACGGCAGTGACGACAGAAGCCCGAACTCGACCGCGACGGCCGCGATCCCCGCGACACCCGCGCGACGGGCGTCACTCTCGACGACGCTGTGGCCACCCAACTCCAGCGTGACCGCGGGGATGCCGGCGGTGTTCGTCGCCGCGCCGGCGGTCGACCGTTGGAGCGACTGGCCCAGATACTCCGTGGCGGGGTACTCCGTCAGCGTCGGGAGCCCGAGGCTGTCGACGATCCGTTCCAACTTTGCGGCGATCGCCTCGGCTGCCGCCTCGTCGCGCGCGTCGCCGTACAACACCCGGTCCCGGATAACGAACGGAACGGAGCCAACCTGTGCGGTGTGACAGTCGAGAAGGAGGTCCGCCGAGTCGGCGAACGCCTCGAACAACGCGGTGTCGATCCGTTCCTGTGGCCCCGGCGGGCGTTCGTCGTCACGCTCCGTGTCCGGGAAATACCGGTTCGGATCGTCACCCCCGTAGTAGGTTGTCCGCTCGTTGCGACGGAGCCCCGCGGGGCTGACGATCGGCACGATCACGACCGCGCCCGCCAACTCGGTGACGTGCTCGCGAGCGAGTTCGGCGGCGTCCTGTGCGACCGCGACCCCCGTCGCCTCGTCACCGTGGACACCGCTAGTGATCCACAGCGTTGGGCCCGCGTTCGTCCCGTTCGCGACCGTCACCGGCAGTCGTTCCGTCCCGCCGGTCGGGAGTTCTGTCACGGAGAGCCAACCGTCGTCCGTCTCACCCGGTGGTGCCGTCGCCGTCCCGACTGCGATCTCGTCGGTCACATCTGTGCTCTACGTCGAATACCCAAGTCATCAGTCGTTTCGGCCCGATTGACCGGTGCTGGTCAGTGTGATCCTGTACAGAAGTTAACAATTGCCGATAGTGTCCACACAACGCGAAAACCGGACGCCAGCCACGAGATCAGGAACTTCCGAGTTGTCGTCGCGTGGCATCACCGCACGGCTGTTACCGAAGCCGTGCTCCTGTGCACCTCGCGTCGCTGGGCGGCATATTGCGCCTGTTGTGCGGCTTTGCTGGGGTGAACGCCAGTTCAGTTTTCCTTGAGACTGCACCGCACAGCGCCTCGCCCTCCCCAGCCTCCTCGCTCTCCGCACCGCCCGCTCGTCCCTCGCGCGTTTCTCGCGCGCCATCAACCACAACGGTCTGTGTGAACACTACCAAATATCTAGCAAGAGGATTCTTTACACCACCACAATAGGGTCGTAGAATGCCAGTAATTAATTACTGAGTCAGTAAGCAGGCTCGATGGGTCACAGATGGCGAGTTAAGGCCTGCCTGACTGAAACAGGCTCTGGCAAGGCGGCCAAAGCCCTCTCGAGTTTAGCCGTGCCTGATCGACCTGTTGAAGATTCTAGATTCCTGTCCGCTCGCAAGCCTCCCCGAGCTGATACCAGCCAATCAGCTCGGCGGGAATCTGGCCCACTTCAGCATGGTCGACATCACGATCACAATCGATGTCAGCGACGTGAGTATCGAAATCGGCGGATCGAAGACGGCGTGGAAAGCTATCGCCCTTGCCACACTGCTCTACGTCTACGTGTGGCCTCTACTGGTGGTGATCCACTGAGGCAACATCAGTTTACAGCAGTGACAAGGAGAAAGGCCACCGGTTTACGGGTAGGATGAATAGGCTATGTTTCGACCGACACGATTGAGCAGTGTATCGAGCGCACGGAACACGTTTAGCGGAGTGTACGGCCTTCACCCTCGGGGCCAAGCCAAGGGAAATCGGAGATTTCCCGTATCCAGCAAATCTTCGATTTGCGAGACCCCGAGGCACTCGGCCTGCTCCGCCTGTAGAATAGCTGGTGTCGAGGCTGACACTAGAGCGAAGCCAGTCCTCCACGGTCTGGTAGACAACGGTCCCGTACAAGTCGTTTCGACTCATAAACATAACCTCGAAATCTGTGGTAGTCTTATCGACCACCACACCCTCCACGATGCACTTCTCGTGGCGAACCACCGTGTTCGTGAAACTGAAGCCATCGTCACGGCCGACGAGGCGTTTGTCGGCGAAGACACGATTTGGTAGTCACATTCAGCATCGGTCATCTGTCACCAGTCGAAGTTGCCCAGCAATCGGGAAGCCTTACGACGGCTACCGTCGTACGGGCGTCCGTGACAGACACCACCGAGAGCGGACACGCCGACGCGAGCGACGCAGACGGCGCGACCGACGCAGGCGACGCAGACGACGTGACGGCAGCGGCGTTGGCCGACCGAGTACGGGACGGCGATCTCCGACTGTACGAACTCGAAGACCACGCAGATCCAGACACGGCAACGACCGCCCGGCGGCGGCTCGTGGGCGGCCACCAGCACTCGGCGTTCGACGGTCCCGAGACGGCACTGTCGACGACCGGAGAGTACGCGTTCCCGGCGGCCGACGCGGAGACGAACATCGAGAACATGACCGGCGCGGTCCAGATTCCGGCGGGCGTCGTCGGCCCAGTCACGGTCGACGGCGACGCGCTCGGGGGTGAACGGTACGTCCCGATGGCGACCACTGAGGGCGCACTGTTGGCGTCCGTCAACCGTGGTTGTTCGGTGCTCGACCGTGCCGGCGGCGCGACGGCCCGCGTTCTCCAACGGGGGATGACCCGCGCGCCGGTGTTCCGGGTCGCAGACGTGGCCGCCGCACAGGCGCTCGTCGCGTGGGTCGAAGACCACGAGCGTCGGCTCCGCGAGGCGGCGGAGTCGACCACCAGCCATGGCGAACTCGACGGGGTCACCCCGTACGTCGTCGGCAACAACGTGTTCCTCCGGTTCACGTACGACACGAAAGACGCGATGGGGATGAACATGGCCACCATCGCCACCGAGGCGGCCTGTGACGTGATCGAGACGGAGACCGACGCGAACCTGGTCGCGCTGTCGGGCAACCTCTGTTCGGACAAGAAGCCGGCGGCGGTCAACGCCGTCGAGGGACGCGGCCGGACGGTCGCGGCCGACGCGACGATCCCCGGTGCGGTTGTCGAGGCGGTGCTCGACACCACCCCGGCGGCGGTCGCGGAGGTGAACACCCGGAAGAACCACGTCGGCAGCGCCAAAGCTGGCAGTCTCGGGTTCAACGCCCACGTCGCCAACACGGTCGCGGCGATCTTCCTCGCGACCGGGCAGGACGCCGCGCAGGTCGTCGAAGGCTCCAACGCGATCACCACCGCGGAGGTGGTCGACGGCGACCTCTACGTCTCGCTCACGATTGCCTCCCTAGAGGTCGGAACGGTCGGTGGCGGCACGAAGCTCCCGACGCAGGCGGAGGGGTTGGACGTGCTCGGCGTTCGCGGCGGCGGCGACCCCGCTGGCTCCAACGCCGACGCGCTCGCGGAGGCGACCGCCGTCGCCGCACTCGCTGGCGAACTCTCGTTGCTGTCGGCGCTCGCTTCGCGGAACCTCTCGGGTGCACACGCGGACCTCGGGCGGTAGTCGACCCGGTCGCGCCGCAGACGACACTCGGGAGCCTCAGTCCACATCGGAGACGGAGACCTCCACCTCCCCGTCGAGTGTCACCCGGACGGTGAGCGTGTCGACACCGACCCCACCGCCGACGGTGCGGTAGAGTCTGATCCGCCCGGTCCCCACCCGGTCACCGGCGCGCGCCTCGACGACGTAGCTTCCGCGCTGTGGGAAGAAACTCTGGCTCACACGGGTCGCATCGCCGGGAATCGGGAACGCGGCTTCGACCGTCGCAGTGTCACCCAACGGCGTCGCCGCCCGCTCCCCGGGTGTCTGTCCCTCCAACAACGCGCGGACCCGGACCCTGACCGGACCCGGTCGTTCGTTGACGAACCTGATCCCGCCCGGCACACGGTTCGCGCGGAGACTGCGGCCACAGCCGGCCAACGCCGCCACGCTCCCGACGGCAGCGGCTCCCAACAGTTCCCGACGGTTGCGTTCGGCTCCCTCCGGCACGGCTCGGCTTCAACGCGACCCACGGGCAAAAGCCCCACCCCGTCGGTCTCCCCCCGGTGGTGTCACCACGACGCCGCGGGCGAAGCCTTCTCGACGCCGCAGACTGACTGTCGGACAGTGACAGACGACACAGCCGTCTCGCTGCGGGACGGGATCAGGATCGAGCTGTCGGACGGAACCAGCGTCGTGGCGGACGCGACCGACCCGGACGGTGATGCCGCGCTCGTGAGCCACGCACACGGCGACCACCTCTACGACGACCCGCCCGAGGAAGTGATCTGCTCGGCCACGACCGCCGACCTCGCGGCCGTCCGCCGAGACGGGCGGCCAGCGCGGACGACGACGCTCCCGGGTGAGGGGGGTGTCGATCTGCTCGACGCGGGCCACGTCGCCGGCTCGCGGGCCGCGCTCGTCACCGACCCGGACGGCACTCGTTACTGTTACACGGGTGACGTGACGACCCGCGACCGGCTCTCCCTCGACGGGTTCGACCCGCCAGACGCGGACGTGTTGATCGTTGAGGCGACGTACGGCGAGCCGGGGTACGTGTTCCCGCCACAGTCGCAACTGGAGTCCGAGATCGTCGACTTCTTCGCGGACACACGACCCCCGATTCTGGCGTTCGGCTACGCGCTCGGCCGGGCACAGACGCTCCAACTGCTGGCCCAGCGGGCGGGCTGTCGGGTCACCGTCTCGGACGCGATTGCAGAACTGAACGACGTGGTCGAACGCCACACGGAGGCGACGTTCCCGGCCGAGCAGTACGACAATCTCGACGAGATCGCGCCGGGTGATGTGGTCGTCCTCCCGGCGGGACTGAGCGGGCGCGACTGGGTCAACCGACTGTGTGAGCGGACGGACGCGGTCGCGGCCGGCTTCTCTGGGTGGGCAGTCGAGGAGCGCTACCGCTTCCGGGGTGGCTACGACGAGACGTTCGTGTTGTCGGACCACTGTGACTTCTCGGAACTCGTCGAACTGGTCGCGGCCGTCGACCCCGAGCAGGTGTACACCGTCCACGGGTCGACGGAGACGCTGGCGAACGAACTGACGACTCGTGGGTTCGACGCGCAGGCGCTCGTCGCCGACCAACACACGCTCGGCGAGTTCGGGTGAGCAGTACCGACGGCTGGAGACCCCGGCCTCAACAACAGATCGCGACGAGATCGTGGAGATCCGCGACATCGTAGGTGGGAGTGACAGAGAGGTCGAACTCCTCGCGGTGCGGGCGGCGGATGAACGCGGAGTCGATGTCGGCGTTGTGTGCGGCGTGGATGTCAGACTCGTTGTCGCCGACGAACAACGCCGTCTCCGCGTCCAGATCTGTGAGCACGCGGTCGATGTAGTAGGGGTTGGGTTTCTTCCGGCGGAGACTCTCCGGGGTCGGGTTACGGCCGACCGCGGCGGCGAACATCTCCCGGACGCCGTAGTGGTCGAGCACGTAGTCGACGGTCTGTTGTTGGTTCGAGGAGACGATCCCCAGCGGCGCGTCGATGTCGCGCAACACCGACACGTCTGGATAGAGATCCTTCCGGCCGGCCTCGATCTCGCGGCGTTGCTGGCGGTGGGCGTGGAGGTCGCGCGCGGCCCACAGATCCTCCGCGGCGACGCCGTAGCGGTCGGCGACCGTCCGGAGTTCGTCCGGCGAGACGCCGACCACCATCGACTCCACGTCGTCGGGGTCCGGGTCGTCGATGGACAACGAGTCGAAGGCGTCCCACGTCGCCTCCCGGAGCACGTCGTACCGCGTCCGCCCCACCAACACTCCGTCGTTGTCGAGCACTACGGCGTCGTACACAGTGTCACGACTGGTTCCCGTGGGGTGAAAAGCCTCACCCTCGCGGCGGGACGGCGCCGCGAGAAACGGGTTCGTTGTCGCCGCTGCCGAAACCGACACGGGAACGCAGACCCGAACCACGCCGTGACCGACGAACCGACGTCAGCCGCGGACGCCGTGCGTGTGACCACTGGTGGCCGTCTCCACTTCGGGTTCGGCAACCTGAGTCTGGCACACGAACGACTGTACGGCGCCTGCGGGGTCGCGGTCGCAGCACCACGACTCCGACTCACCGTCGAGCCGACCGGCGACGCCAGTGAGCCGACTGCTGCGGCAGACACGGCAGCCGACGACACACCGGCAGACGAGTACGCGACGACAGTGTGTGATCGCCTCTCAGTCCCGGACGTGCGCGTGACAGTCCAGGAGTCGTTACCGCGTCACGCTGGTCTCGGGAGCGGCACCCAGACCGCACTGGCGGTACTCGCTGGAATCGCGCGGCTGTACGACTGCGAGCCACGCGTCCGGGAGCGCGCGCCAGCACTCGGACGCGGTGGCCGCTCGGGGGTCGGCGTGGCGACGTTCGAACGCGGCGGATTCGTTCTCGACGCCGGCCACCCCACCGAGCGGTTCACCGCAAACCGCCCGGCGGACGGCAGTTGGACCGTCCCGCCCGTCGCGGCCCACCACACAGTTCCGGACGACTGGCGGTTCCTCGTCGTGTTGCCCGATGCCGAGCCGGGGCGGTCCGGCGACGGCGAGGACGCCTCGATGCGGTCGGTGGTGGAGTCGGCGGAGCCAGCCGTCGCCGACCGGATTGCGGGCGTGCTCGCGCGGCGACTCCTCCCGGCGATCGCTGGCGGCGCGGTCGACCGCTTCGGCGCCGCCGTCCGCGAACTCGGCCGGCTGAACGGGAGCTGGTTCGCCGACGAACAGGGCGGGGTGTACCGCCCGCCGGTCGGCGACGTAGTGAGCGAGTTGGGCGACGCCGCCGCCGTCTCCGGGGTCGGCCAGTCCTCGTGGGGGCCGGCGGTGTACGCCGTCACCGACGTGGACCGCGCCGCCGACGCACGCGCGGCCGGCGAGCGAGCGCTCGCGGCCGCCGGCGTCGACGGCGAGGTGATCGTCACTGCGGCGCGCGACGAGGGGGCGACCGTCGAAAGCGTGTGAGGCAATAGACGAGTTTACACCGGCCGCCCGCGAACGCCGGCTATGAGTGAGTTCCGCGATCCCGACGCCCTGCGTCGGCGTGCGGGAGTGCGCGGCGACCCGGACCGGGACCAGCACTTCCTCGTCGACGACCGCGTGCTCGACCGCCTGCCCGGACTCCTCCCCGACGGGACTGACATCACCCACCTGTTGGAGATCGGCGGCGGCACCGGCGCGCTGACCGACCGGTTGCTCGCGACCGCCGACCGCGTCACCGTCGTCGAGAAGGACCCCGAGTTGGCGGGGTTCCTCCGCGAGGAGTTCGCGGACGCCGTCGCCGACGACCGGCTCCGCGTGATCGAGGGTGACGCGATGACGGTCGACCTGCCGGCGTTCACGGCCAGCGTGTCGAATCTGCCGTACGGCGTCTCCTCGGAGCTGGCGTTCCGACTGCTCCCGACGGGGCGACCGTTGGTGTTGATGTTCCAAGCGGAGTTCGCCGACCGGATGGTCGCAGACGCCGCGAGTGACGACTACGGCCGGCTGTCCGTGAGCACCGCTCACTACGCCGACGCCGAGATCGCCGAACGGGTGCCCCGGACGGCGTTTGACCCCCAGCCACGGGTCGACAGCGCGGTCGTCAGGTGTCGCCCCCGTGACCCCGACTACACGGTGCCGGACGACGACTTCTTCCTCCGATTCGTGAAGGCGTTGTTCACCCAGCGCCGGAAGACCGTCCGGAACGCCGTCCGCAACACGGCGCACATCTCCGGAATTGCCAACCCCAGTGCGGTCGTCGACGCCGCCGCGGAGGCCACCCTCTCACAGCGTCCGGAGAACCTCCCGCCGGCAGAATTCGCGGCGCTGGCGGGGGTGACCGCCGAGACGAGCGAGATCGGCGAGGGACAGTAACCGTGTCCGACGCGAACGACACCGACCCGCCACAGGAGTCGGGCGCGGAGACGGACACCCGCGACGCGCTCGCGGACCGGCGCGGGCTCGGCGACCCCGTCTACCAGCCTGCGGAGGACTCGGGACTGCTCGCCGAGGCCGGCGCGACACACGCCCGCGGCGTCGCCTGTGAGGTCGGCACCGGCTCCGGCTGGGTGGCCGAGCAACTGCGGGCTGTCGACGCGGTCGACCACGTCGTCGGGACGGACCTCAACCCACACGCCTGTCGGGAGGCGCGCGCTCGCGGTGTCGAAGCCGCCCGTGTCGATCTGGTGTCGGCGCTCGCGGACAACGTGGTCGACACGCTCCTGTTCAACCCGCCGTATCTCCCGACCGACCCCGAAAACGAGTGGGACGACTGGCAGGAACGCGCGCTCTCCGGCGGTGAGAACGGCCGCGCCGTGATCGAACCGTTTCTCGACGCCGCGCCGCGGGTGCTCGCGCCTGACGGCGTCGTGTTGTTGCTCGTCTCCTCGCTGGCCGGCTTCGCGGACGTGGTGGGGTACGCGGTCGACTGCGGGTTCGACGCCGAGACCGTCCGCGAGGAGTCGTACCCCTACGAGACGCTGTCTGTGGTGCGGCTCTCCGCGTGAGAGACGGGAGCAGCCGTTGACTCCGCTTGCTGTCTTCCGCAAGTTTCTAGACTACATCGTCTCAATAGCTACGCGTGACGGCGAAGCTCCGCCCGTGGCGTGACCACGAGCGGTCAAACACGACGACGGATCGGCAGGTCGTGTCGTCTCTGGCCGACGACGGCCCGGCGCGGCCGCGAGACATCGCTCGGGGGCGGTTCCGAGAGAACGTGATCCGACTACAGTGTCGGTATCTCACCGCTGCAGGACTACTCGAACAGGTCGCGACGGACACGTTCGACGCCGACAGCGGAGCGGTCACGACACTCGACCCGATGGCGAGTGACGGGTTCTTGCCTACCGCACGGATCGAGACGGCCGACACCCGAATCTCGGGATTCGACGGAATCGACGCGAGACTCCTCCGCGAACTGAACCACACGTTTCTCGGACGCGGGAACTACGGACTCGTTCGCGGTGACGTTGCAACCACGAGACGGAAGATCGACGCCGTCAGCCGGTACCGGATCGACCGCGTGCTCCGAGAGTTTCCGTTCTGGGAGCGGCGCGTCCAGCAGTGTGCCCACTGGATACGTGCGTTCGCTGGTCTCCACTTCTTCCCGGACGCCAACCACCGCACCGCGCTCGCGTCACTGTACGCCGTGTTGACACAGAGTGATGTCGCCCCACCGACCGACGAGTGGCCGTTCGAGTGGATCGAACACGCGGTCTCGCGGTGTAAGCTCCTGCGGAGTCTCCACTCTCGGGTGACGTTTGCGTCGCTGTGGGAACGGGACGAACTGTACTACCACTGGCTCCGGTACTTCCGAAACGGCTTCTTTGACACCGACAGACGGAGCCGCAACACACGACCCAGGGAACTACTTGACAGCGCCGTTGACTACGTCCGGCGGCGACGACGCCAGTTGTAACCCGACACTACTCCGTGTTGCTGGGGGCGTGACCGGCGTCGGCGAGTGCCGCGTACGTCTCCTCGTTCTGCTGAACGTTCTCTAACGCGACTGTCAGCGGATCGTCAACCATACAGTAATATTGCGATCACATCCACTTCACTCTTGTCGAGTGATCCGTCTGCCCTCCGTCTGACGGACATTTAACCCTGTAGAGAGTCCCACACGTCACATGGGAAACAGGGTGGAAGAGTTGGAGCAACAGGTCGCAGAACTCCGGGCGGTTGTCGACGGGTTGACGGAGGAACTCGTCGAGACGAAGGAACGGCTGAGCCAGCTTGAGGCGTCGGCCGACGCCGGCGAGGTCGAGACGGAGACGGACGACCACCGCGAACAGGCACACGTCGAATTCGTCCCGAACCAGGCACCCGAGGAACACACCGAGTACGTGGGGAAGGAAGGGGCCGTCGAGACGAACGAGCAAAGCGAGACCGCCCAGTCGGAGGCCCGAACGGCGACCCGCGGCGATGGCGGCACACGAAGCGAACAACCGGACTCGGAGTCGCCGTCTCGTGAGACCAGCGGCGACGACGACAGCGACGACATCATCGTCGCCTGAGACGGTGCTCGGGGGGGTGAAGCCGACACGTTCAGGGGGGTGGCTCCGCCACAGTCGACAGTACAGGGAGTCGAGCGAGACGACACGAGTGACCGATGCACATCAAGAAACTCGTCTTAGACAACTTCAAGAGCTTCGGGCGGGAGACCGAGATCCCATTCTACGAGGATTTCACCGTCATCACGGGGCCGAACGGCTCCGGCAAGTCGAACATCATCGACGGCGTTCTGTTCACGCTGGGGTTGGCCCGCACCCGCGGGATCAGAGCCGAGAAGCTGACCGACCTGATCTACAACCCAGGTCACGCCGGCGGGGAACGGACGGACGGCCCGCGGGAGGCGTCCGTCGAGGTCGTCTTGGACAACAACGACGGCACCCTCGACCGAGGGCAGGTGGTCAGCGCCGCCGGCACGGAGAAGGTCGGGGATGTCGACGAGATCACCGTCCGCCGACGCGTGAAGGAGACCGAGGACAACTACTACTCCTACTACTACCTCAACGGGCGGTCGGTGAACCTCTCGGACGTGCGTGATCTGTTGGCGCAGGCAGGCGTGACGCCGGAGGGGTACAACGTCGTGATGCAGGGTGACGTGACGGGGATCATCAACATGACACCCCACGAACGCCGCGAGGTCATCGACGAGATCGCCGGCGTCGCGGAGTTCGACGCGAAGAAAGCCGACGCCTTCGAGGAACTGGAGACGGTCGAGGAACGGGTCGACGAGGCCGAGACACGGATCGACGAGCGCGCAGAACGGCTCGAACGGCTGTCGGACGAGCGCGACGAGGCGTTGGCCTACCAGTCACTGCGCGAGGAACGCGAGGAGTACGAGGGGTATCTCGCGGCCGCCGAACTGGCGGATCGTCGGGCGGAACTCAACGAGACGGACGCCGAGATCGAGACCACGCGAGCGGAACTGGACGAGCGGCGCGATCGGTTGGACGAGACCCAGTCCCGGGTCACGGAGCTGTCCGAGCGGCTCGACGAACTGAACGCCGAGATCGAACGCACCGGCGAGGAGGAGCAGTTAGCGATCAAAAGCGAGATCGAGGAGATCAAAGGGGAGATCACGGCCTTAGAGGAGAAGATCGAGACCCAAGCCGAGCGGCGGGACGACGCCGAGACGGAGCGCCGGGAGGCGTTCGTCCAGATCGACCGGAAAAACGAGGAGATCGACGAACTCGACGGGGAGATCAGAGACGCGAAGATCAAGAAGGCGGATCTCAAGTCGACGCTGGCGGCCAAGCGGTCGGATCTCGCGGAGGTTGAGGCGGAGATCGAGGACGCCGACACCGCCTACGACGAACTGAAGACGGAGTTGGCCGACGAGAAGGAACGGCTGGAGGAACTCCGGGAACGACGCCACGAGAAACAACGCGAGAAGGATCGGTTGTTGGACGACGCTCGCCGCCGCTCGGACGAGATCGACGAGGTGGACGCGGAGATTTCCGACGCGGAGACGGAGCTACCGGAACTCCAACGGCGGGTGTCGGAGTTGGAGTCAGAGTTGGACAGCGCGAAGAAGAACCGGGACACGGCACGCGATCTCGTCGAGGGGTTGCGCGAGGAGAAGGAGTCGTTAGAAGACGACCTCGACGAGTTAGATGCGGAGATTCGTGAGAAACAAAACGAGTACGCGGAGTTAGAGGCACGCGCGGAGTCGACGGGCGACGCTTCCTGGCCGCGGGCGGTGACGGCGGTCCAGAACGCCGACTTCGACGGGGTTCACGGCCCGGTCGGCTCGCTGGGCGCGGTCGACTCGGAGTACGCCACGGCATGTGAGACGGCCGCCGGTGGACGGCTCGCGAACGTCGTCGTCGACGACGACGGCGTCGGCAGCGACTGTATCGACTACCTGAAGCAACGCAACGCTGGGCGCGCGACGTTTCTCCCGCTGACGGAGATGGACGAACGCCGCCTGCCGTCGCTCCCCTCCCATCCGGGTGTCGTCGACTTCGCGCGCAACCTCGTCGACTACGACCCCGACTACGAGGGGATCTTCTCGTACGTCCTCGGCACGACACTCGTCGTCGAGCACATGGACGCCGCGCGGGACCTGATGGGCCAGTTCCGGATGGTGACGGTGGACGGCGACCTGGTGGAGACGAGCGGCGCAATGACCGGCGGCTCCGGCGGCGGCTCGCGGTACGCCTTCTCGAAGAGCGGGAGCGGCAAGCTCGAACGACTCGCCGAGACGATCCACGAACTCGAAGACGACCGGGAGGCGTTACGCGAGGAGATCGCCGGCGTGGAGGCGGACATCGAGGACGCCCGCGAACGGCTGACGGCCGCCCGCGAGAGCGTCCGTGAGGTGACGGCCGACCGGAACCGGGCACAGAAGGCGGTCGCCGAGACCGAGGATCGGATCGCGGAGTTACGCAAGCGGAAGGCGACCCTGGAGGCGGAACGCGACTCCGTCGACGAGGAGATGACGACACTGGACGCGGCCGTTGAGGAGCTCCGCGAGGAGATCGAACGGCGGGAAGAACGGGTCGCAGAGATCGAAGCCGAGCTGGAGGACTCGGAGATTCCGGCGTTGTCGGATCGCGCAGACGAGATTCGTGGCGAGATCGCGGACGTCGAGAGCCGGATGAGCGACGTGGACGCCGACCTGAACGAACTGAAGCTCGAACGGGAGTACGCCGCCGACGCCGTCGAGGATCTGAACGAGACCGTCGAGACCGCACAGGAACGGAAGGCCGACGCCGAGGAACGGATCGCCGCCCACGAAGACGAGATCGACGAGTTGGAGACGGAGTTGGAGAGCAAACGCGACGAGATTGCGGAACTCGAAGAGGAGCTGACCGAGCTGAAGACGGAACGGTCAGAGCTGAAGACGGCGTTGCGGGAGGCGGAGTCGGAACGGGACGCCGCCGAGACGGCCGTTGAGAAGACGAGCGGGACGTTGGACGATCTCCAACGGGCCGCAGAGCAGTTGCGTCGTGAGATTTCGGAGTTGGAGGCGGACGTGGGCGAACACGACCCCGACGAGGTGCCGGACCACGACACCGTCGAGTCGGAGATCGAGCGGCTGTCGGCAGAGATGTCGGCGATGGAGCCGGTGAACATGCTCGCCATCGAGGAGTACGACGAGGTCGAAGCCGAGTTGGCCGACCTCCGGGAGCGTCGGGACGTGCTCGTCGACGAACGCGACGGAATCGAGGAACGAATCGAGTCATACGAGGCACAAAAACGGGAGACGTTCCGGGAGGCGTTCGACGCCATCGACGGCCACTTCCGGGAGATCTTCCAACGGCTGTCGGCCGGCTCCGGTGAACTCCACCTAGAGGAGCCAGACGACCCGTTCGAGGGCGGGCTGACAATGAAAGCACAGCCAGCAGACAAGCCCGTCCAGCGATTGGACGCGATGAGCGGCGGGGAGAAGTCACTGACCGCGCTGGCGTTCATCTTCGCGATCCAACGCCACAACCCCGCGCCGTTCTACGCGCTCGACGAGGTCGACGCGTTCTTGGACGCCGCCAACGCCGAGCGGGTCGGGGAGTTGGTCGACGAACTCGCCTCGCAGGCGCAGTTCGTCGTCGTCTCACACCGGTCGGCGTTGCTCGACCGGTCCGAGCGGGCCGTCGGCGTGACGATGCAGGATGACAACGTCTCTGCCGTCACCGGGATTCAACTCGACGGCACCCCCGAGGTGTCTGCGGATGACTGACGATCCGCTCCCGGAGATCCCGTTGGGC
>ERZ1034569.46-NODE-46-length-39965-cov-9.971060_pt1 | contig 39965 bp, 42 predicted proteins | sample MGYA00520706_ERZ1034569 | MGnify/ENA primary metagenome ERZ1034569 (study PRJEB33760, sample SAMEA4777722) | hypersaline lake metagenome | biome: hypersaline environment; feature: brines | place: Spain | collected 2014-08 | depth 0 m ...
CGAGGTCGTCACTCACTTGCGAGTGGTTGACGATTTTTGCTCGATAGGTGCGGGTTGTCTCCAGCGTCGGACTGTGTTCATAACCACTCATGAAAATTAGTATATGAGAAGTAACGACCGAGTGTGGAATATCCGGCGATGTCATCGACGGTGGGTTGTGTAGGAGGTGTCGGCTGTATCCCCGCCCGCAGGGTTTTGGAGCCTTGTAACTTCCATAACTCGCCAGATAATCGGATATAATACATTTTTCATGATATATTTCAGATATATGAACGGCAAAGTTACAACCTTCCGCTCGGAATATAGATTATGAGTGAGTCGAAAGAACCCCTCCGCTCTCGGATTGAGACATGGATGGTCGGTCAGATGCCGATAATCCAAATGCACGGTGGTGAGAGTGTCGTTCAGAAAGCCGATCCACAGTCAGGAGAGGTTGTAGTTGAACTCGGCGGTGCGTGCTCAGGGTGTGGTATTTCAAACCTGACAGCCGATAATATCAAAATGGATATTATCAAAGATTTCGAGGAAGTCACCGATGTTCGGGTCAAGGTTCCCAGTTCTGGTGACCATGGAAGTAGCACAGTGGAAGGTGGCCGTGGGGGGGAACTGCAGTATGGTAGTGACTCAACAGGGCATTTTTAAGCTGCTCTATGACTCGATATTGACCCCGCTGAACACGCTTGATATCGGCAATGGTCGTTGGTAACTCTCCGAATGAATCTCAATTTGAGATTAGTTTATGTGGAATCATAGAGCAGGACGCCGAATGGATACTTGCTCGGCAGATAGGAGCAGGCGGGTCTGACCGGGGAAAAAGAGTCATTGATATCTGCGCTCTTTCGCCAGGCAAAGAGTTTATTGACCGTGCACGGATTTCTGCGGCGACAATTCCTCCACCTCTTCTGAATAGCCCTGTCGGCGTCGCAACAGCAATTCCAGAGTCCGACGTTTTAGGCGGGTTGAACGAATGGCAGACTGATTGTATCGAAACAGGATTACAAATCGGATTTCTCACACGCGAATTTCATTCTGGACAGCCATACATCCGGCAGGCGGTCTCATACCCTGATTGCTGGTTTTCAAAACTCATTGGAATTGAGAATAAGCCTGATTTATCTACCCCTGGCGATCTGACAGCACAGTTGGAATTTGACGTCTCAATCAGCCTATTTGATCACATCATCCTGGCTACAGAGACCTACGTAACTGAAGCCCATCTCAATCGAATTCCTCAAACAGTCGGTGTATGGCGGTTCGACCCAGAGAGCAACGAGCGCACAGTCGTTCGCGAGCCCATGATGCTCGATTCGGGACAGGCGGGAATTGAAATCACTCAGCGTCTGAACGATCGAGCAGATATATACCCGATCACCGCGGATGAAAAGCGGCGCGCACGGCGGGATATCGCCGAGCGGACGTATGGAAAGGGATGGCGAACATACGACCCGCCAGCCTGTCAAAGTGCGTCTGTGACGGCGGGTGGGCAGATATTCTGCGATCATTTTGAATCGCTCATCGACCCTTCGCAGCGATGTGGCCCTGATTGCCCTGGCTACGCTGAGGATGATCCACCAGTGATGAACCCCGACGACCTTCGGGATGCGCGTACACCATGGATAAAAAATCCACCAGGGGTAGAACGCCGTCAATCAGGGTTATCTGAGTTTTTCTGAGTGTCACCCGCCCAGATACTACTGCATATGAGTGATAAGATTCGGCATCTCAGTTCCTCTGTAGGCGGGGCAGGTTGAGTGCCTTGGGGTTGTTCTCGATTAGAAATCGAAGACGTGAATCTCCGCGATGATGGGACACTCTGCGTCTCAAACTACTTCAATTAAACCCGAGGCGGTTCACAGTGTGTATGCCTCACCATCGACAGCGAGCGGTTCGGTAAAGGCCTCGGCAACGGGATAAAAATGTGCTGTGTGGACGAGACGAGTCATCTGAGCATCGAGTTCGTCAGCCAATCGAAGTGCCCCCTCTCTCGTCATGTGCTTCGTGCCGAACGTCGCAGGCACACCTGAGTCGTCATGGTGCGCACCGCCAATCGGGTGGTGCTTACAGAACGCAGCCGGCACAATTGCATCTGCCAGCATCAGATCAGCGTCAGCAAGCGCAGTTCGTGCCGCCTGAGAGATGTCATAGCATGTATCTCCAGTGATCGAAAGTTTCGCCTCAGTGACTGGATCCTCCACCACAACACCATAGCAGAGCAATGGTGGGTGGTTTACTGGCACTAGCGTCACAGACAGTCCACATAGCTTGAATGTGGTGAGTGGGGGTTGTGAGCGTATATCTACCCGATCAAGATAGTGATATTTATTTGCAATTGATTCTGCAACGGTCTTGTCAGTGACCGAATCAACCTCATCAGCCGCATACACTGGGAGTTGGTCGAAGAGGCGGTAAGCGTTCCCAAGCCCATCGACATGATCGAAATGAATGTGTGTGACAATCCCAGCATCTGGGAGCGATACGTCATGAGTCAAGAACTGATCTCGAAAATCAGGACTGAAATCGATGAGCACCGATTCATCAGTCCGTGTGTTCTGAACGTGTACTGAGAACCGTGTTCGCTCGATTCCCTCCTGTCTCGCCCGTTCACACGTATCACACGTACACCCAACAGTCGGTGTTCCAGTCGTGTCGCCAGTCCCTAACAGCGTTATCCGCACATTACTCACTCCTCTGTTTGATTATACTCAACGTATACCATCTTCCCTCGCTGCATATTCGATAGGTAATTCGCAATCCAACTCACTCACAGGTCATTTTCCTAATGCTGGTGGGTGTGACCGTGGCTATCTCCACCATCACCAGCGATCATCTGATCACTATCGTCCATCATATTCATATTCTTCAGATTATCTCGCTCTTCGAACTCCTCGACAGCATTAACAATATCTTGCTGTGTGAGAGCGGTCCGCTCTTCAGCGAGCGCTTCAAGCACTGCTTCGCGGAGAACCATCCGAAGATCCGAGCCAGTGAGGCCCTGTGTTAGCTCAGCTACCTCTACAGGGTCGAACTCTGCAATCTCCATACGCTCGGTGATAATACGCAGTATGTCTGCTCGCATAGCTTCGTCTGGCCGGGGGAAATTCACAATCTCATCAAAACGACGCCATGCCGCCGCATCAAGCTGATCTGGGTGATTCGTTGCCCCGATAAGGATCACCTCATCACGAATAAGGGAAATGTCATCAATACTCTTGAGCAAGGTATTAACAGCTCGTTTCAATGCAGCATGTTCGTCTGAACGCCGAGTTTTTGCCACTGAATCGAACTCATCGATAAATAGAATGCATGGTGAGAGCCGCTTTGCAACTTCAAATGTCTTTTCGACGTTCTTTGCTGTCTCCCCAAGATACTGTGAGGTGATCATCGAGAGCTTTACCTCGACGAAGGGTAGGCTGAGTTCGTGTGCGAGTGCTCGCGAAACCGTGGTTTTCCCAGTTCCTGGAGGGCCAACAAACAATATTTTCCCAATTTCTCGGAGTCCAATATCGGCAAGATACTCACGATGTTCAATCGCTTTCATTAATTTCTTTATCTCGCCCTCTTGATCACCTGTGAGTACGAGATCACCCAGCGTCATCTCAATTTCTTCTGGAGCCCTCACCTGAACGAGATCTAGCATCTCTGCATCTTCTTCTTCGTCGAAGTACTGGTCAAGAAGACTATCAATCCATACGCGGTCTGCGTGGATTGGCCGTGTGTGCTCACGCGCTTCTTCATATGTCACATCCACGCCATCGTGATCTTCTACCGCAGCCGCGATGGTTGCATTCGTTGCGATTCGCTCCCCATCAGCTCGATCTAAATACCAATTTATCGCCATATCCTCCTGTGTCAGCGAGAGCCGCCCTGAGAAATCATCCTGCTGCGTAAACAGCAAATCACTAATGGCGTCCCAAGGGTGTTCGACTCCCGTTGCTTTGCGCGCAACTGTTTCTGTCACAACTAGCGGACGCTCAATATCGACCATCTGAGGTTCTTGATCTGCTTCATCATCGTCCTCATTATCCGCTGGTTCTGACCAAAATACCCGCCGATATCGCGGCGGCAGATCGTTCTCATCTCGCTCACGGTTTTCAGTATAGAGGTGTGCCGTAAGGAGAAATTCGACCACTTCGAGGGCCCGGTCACTCATCCTTCACATATTCGCTTTTAATTGTCATAAGCCCGTCGGAATACACAGTCACACTAATGAATGACCGACCGCTCGGAACGATTATGCGTGATTGGTGGTCATGGCGGCTTCTCTTTGGAGGATGCTGGCTACTGGTAGCGTTTGGAGTCATGAGAGCAACTACCTTGGGATGGGTTCCCCAGCCGGCAGTTTCTATTCAGTGGATATTGATTGGAATAATCATCGTCGGTTTTTGGCTATTTTTTATACGCGCAGTGCGCGACATATCATAAATACTCTCTACAGGCAGAACAGCCCAAGTGCCTCAGGGCTTGACCCCGAGGCGGTTCACTCGATAATGAACGTCTGCTTGTCGGTTATTGTCTCGGTTTCAGCAGTCGATGCGTCACGAAGTAATCCTCTGGTGGCTCGTTTTCCCCACTCGACGGCCGGCTGGGTAAACGTCGAGATATTGGCCAACTCCCCAAAGAGTATGCACGCAGCTTCCATCTCATACAGGAGTCGCCCCAGCGAATGTGGATCAAGTGCGTCTATTTCGATCCTGATTGCTGGAACATCTGCGGCAAAAAGGCTTGCTTCTGTTGCCTCAAACTCTGCATCAAGTAGACTCCCAAGTGACTCCCCATTCAGATAGCCGAGCCCTGCAAGGGCCGTCTCGGGAATATCGATATCATCCCGAGTGGCCGGGCGAACCAGCGTGACGAGCTTGTCAGGTGGCCCTGCACGATACAATTGTAACTGGGAGTGCTGGTCAGTCGCTCCAAGTGCTGTCGCCGGTGTCTGTCCAACTCCATCTTTCGCTAAGCTCTCAGCCCACAATTGGCGAAACCACTCGCCAAATGTTTCCAGACGCTCCGCGTACGGCATCATCACATTTATTTTAGCACCCCGCTGGTTGAGTGCATGTGCAACCGCCCCGTAGGCATACCCTGGAGTTTCAAATATTGATCCGGATAGATCAGCTTCACCGTCTGCTGCACCTTTAACAACTGCATCGACATCGATATCTAAAAATGCAGCAATTGTTAGTCCCACAGCTGAAAGGACTGAAAAACGTCCTGGGACACCATCTGGGACACTCAGTTGAGGGAGGCTGTACTGGGTCGCAAGATCAGACAGGTTGCCTGACTCGCCAGTGATAACGAGTGTCTGCTGCGTCCAGTCGATATCAGCCATTTTCATCGCTTCACGCACAACAAGAAAATTCGAAAGTGTCTCTGCAGTCTGTCCAGACCGCGAGATAACAGTCACAACCGTTTCTTGAAGTGGAAGTTGGCTGAGGGTAGACTGAATCGAGTCGGGATCAACGTTGTCCAGCACGTGCACTGGCGGATCATCCTCACCACCAAGTGCGTCAACGAGAGTAGCCGCACCAAGTGCGCTGCCACCAATCCCGATGACCACAATTGCCTGTGGCGACTCAAAACGAGATACCGCTGATCGAATCTGATCAAGATTTACCGTATCAGGGAGCGAGAGTGCAGTATACCCATGCTCACTATTTGCACGACCGTGTTGGATCCGCTCGTGTGCTTGACCTACGACTCCGTTGAGTTGCTCTAAGGTGTGTTCGGAGAGTCCTGGAGTCGTCCCGAGCACCGTCCCGAGATCTACGTGCATGATTTGAAACCAGTAGCTGTATCAAAAAAGCTACTGGTTAATATAACATAACTATAATCGGATATCTAAAGACACTGTCGGCTCTGAGAGAGTATGATGACAGATGGGTATCGCGGGGTCATTGGTGCTATTCACTATGCATTTACTGCCAGTTCGTCGCTTCTATTCAAACTGTATGTCGTGACCAGTGCCGCAGCTGTCGCGATTATCGGAATTTTTCTATCGATTGCATTGGTTGTCCTCATTGGAAACACCGCGGAACTCCGGGGCGGGTCAGTGACACTCTCGCGCTCGTTTTACGTGGTTATCGGATTACTATTGATTCTCCCGGCTGTTGCCCCGATCTTAGCGATTGCCCGTCGACACCGCCGCGGCATATCTCCCAGTTCGCGATTTGAGATGATACTCGCCAGTGTTGGGTTTCTCTTTCTGTTTAGCATCTATCTTGGGATCGTTGCTTCGATGCCGGAAACGTTCGTCCTTGACGGTGAAATGATGCAACGGCCACCCCCAAGCGGGATGCTCCGACCTGTCATAAAATTCCTGTATATGATCCCCCCAAGTCTCTCTTGGAGCGTGCCGCTTGGAGGTGCAGTGGCAGTTGGATTCACCTACTGGTGGTATCGATGAATATCTGTACCACTCAGCGGGATAGCTATGCACAGGTGCTTGAACATGAGTGATACACCACACTCCGCGACGGGAAGCTTTCTGATTGTCAGTGCAGACGATTCTGCCTCAGTGCTACGGGATGTCAATAGCGGACAAATATACACTGTGAGACATACCTGCTCACTCACTGAGTCATCAGTCGTTACTGCAGAGATTGAAACTGAACCACCGCTGCACTCAACGTATACGATTACTGAAATAACCGAAGAGAGAACAATTGAGATAGAGAGAAGCGAACAACCACCGACCGCTGCTTCACAATCAAAAGCAGCAGAGCAGTCAGTCGGTGAACTCACGCGCACGGAGCGTGCAGGGAGAGGCGTAATTCATGTCATCACTGTGCCTACGACCCGTACCGAGACTGCTGTTGCCGATATCCTCGATGATACACAATCACTTCGTGAGCGGGCCGGCCGGATAGGTGTCTCGCGCGTTGAAATACGGGCTGCTGGGAATACTGTGTCAATTCGATACATGCCTTGAGCAGTCACTCAGTCGTATAATAAGGCTTATTCGGTATGACTCTCCAGCCAACTTATGGCTGTGTTTACTGTACCGGAGGTTGACTACACGCGATATTCGAATCGTCAACTTGCAGCGGTTCCAATATTCATTCTTTTTATTTCGCTGTCAGTGATCGGTGGGTGGTATCTTATGACTGGCTCTCCAGTCATACAGGGAATTGCCTTTACCGGCGGGACGGAGATACAGATCGCTGCAACGGGTCCGCAAAATGCAGTCGAGACGGAAATTCGACAAGCGTTCGATGCTGAACCAGAGTCGATCCGTTCGGTTCCCGCTCAGGACGTATACATCGTGACATTCCAATCAGATGTTGGCTCGGTTGATGCAGCTACACTCGAATCGCAAGCAGAAGCCGCAGGACTGACCGTTCGCTCAATTTCATCAGTCTCTGCTAGCTTTGGAACAAGCACCCAAGCACTCGCACTGGGCGGACTTGCTGTCGCGTTTGTTGGGATGAGTCTTCTCGTGTTTGCGATGTTTCGCGTGTTTGTCCCCTCTATCGCCGTCGTCATCTCCGCATTTTCTGATATTATGATTGCAGTCGCGTTTATGAACATTTTCGGAATCGAACTCTCACTTGGTACCGTTGCAGCGTTGTTGATGATTATCGGATACTCAGTCGATTCCGATATTCTGCTCAATAATCATATTCTACGCCGATCTGGAGAGTTCTACTCATCAACGTATCGCGCCATGCGAACCGGTATCACCATGACGCTTACCTCAATCATCGCAATGAGTGTCATGGCGGTCGTTGCAACGTTATTCGGTATTCAACTGTTAGCATCTATCGGGACTGTCTTGGTTTTTGGGCTGCTGGCCGACCTCATGAATACGTATCTTCTGAATTTGAGCCTGCTTCGCTGGTATAAATTTGAGGGAGTGAGCCGATGATCTCGATTCGCTCGAATTGGCGGGTAATTCTACTCGTCGTCTTCGTGCTCATCTCGACATTCGCACTTTTTTCACCGACGCTCACCGATAGGAGTGCAACTGCTGAAGTCATTACTGAGCAAAGCGGCGTCACGAATCTTCAATATGGCTTGCAACTATCTGGTGGAACGCGGATTCGTGCCCCGCTCGATGGATATACTGCGAGTGGTATTGAACTCGGTTCAGACGCACGCACAGGTGACATTGAGCGAGAAGTCGCTGAACAGATACAGGGTGCAGACCCGACGGACGTGATTGTCAGACGGACAGCACAGACGACAGCGACAGTCGAGGTCACCGCAGCAAATATGACGGTCGATGAAGTTCAGGACGGCTTAGCCGCAGCTGGCTTCGAACCAGACGGTATTAGAGAGGGCGTCACAGAGACCACTCGTGAAGAGGTTGTTCGTATTCTACAGAACAAGGTCAACGAGGCAGGTCTCTCAGGTGGGACCGTTCAACAGGTTTCAACAGCAACAGGTGATAATTTTATCTTGATAGAGGTCCCTAATGAGGATTCAACAGCTGTTCGTGAGTTGGTAAGTGACCGTGGGACTGTCGTTGTTGAGGCACGTTATCAGCCCGATGGGTCACCAAACTACACCCGTGACATCGTTCTTCAGCAAGAGGACTTCCAGAGCATTGGCACTGCTCAAGAGCGTGACTCAGGGCGGCCATTTGTCCCGGTTACAGTCACTGAAACAAGCGCCCCGCAATTTCAACAGTCGATGGTAGAAACAGGACTTGCTCGGCCAGGCGGAACCCGTTGTACATATGAGACGAATCCAAACAATACCGATCCGTGTCTCTTGTTAGTCGTCAACGGTGAGGTGACGAATGCTTTCGGGATGAGCCCCAATTTGGCGAATAGCCTCCGGCGTGGTGAGTGGGCACAGGAGTCCGTCTTCCAGTTGCAGACGACAAATATTAGCGAGGCACAGCAAGTCGCAATCAATCTTCGTGCTGGAGCACTTCCTGCACGGTTGGACTTTAGTGGTGACGATGGCGGAACGACCTCATTTATTTCACCGAGTCAGGGAGTTGACTTCCGGGTCAATTCACTCATAGCCGGGATTATCGCGGTACTGGCCGTGAGCGTGGTCGTCTTCGTGCGGTATCGAGATGTTCGTGTTGCTGCTCCGATGATCGTAACTGCCCTTTCAGAGGTATTCTTACTTCTTGGATTCGCAGCTGGAATCGGCTATCCGCTTGATCTTTCGGTAATTGCTGGATTCATCGCAGTTATTGGCACAGGTGTTGATGATCTTATCATTATCGCTGACGAGGTACTCGCAGAGGGTGGTGCATCATCTCAACGTGTATTCAAATCTCGCTTCCGGCGTGCCTTCTGGGTGATTGGTGTGGCTGCTGCAACGACAGTGATTGCAATGTCACCACTTGCGATACTCTCACTTGGCGATCTTCAAGGATTCGCTATCTTCACAATCTTGGGCGTGCTCATTGGAGTGATCATTACGCGACCTGCTTACGGTGATATCTTGCAACTACTCACGACAGGCAATCACTGAGCCGAGAGCGAAGCTAAATACATGCAAGTCGGGTGATAATTAGTACTGTCATTGCACTCTGTGGACTCCCCTGCACGCGCTGACGCGCTCGCTGAAGATGGGGCTTCCTGGTTCCCTGACGCGCTTTGTCACGGATGTTCGGCTTGCGCCGACCGTCCGCGCAGGGAGCGCAGTCTCCGCAGGTCGTTCGAAAATCGGAGATTTTCGTGATCACGAGAGACGGAGTTTCTCGGACGACGTGGATTCGGACTGTGCCACTCCTACTCGGTGGTAATGACATGATTTGTCTCGACCGCCTTTCTTGTTGGACTCCCAGCCGAGACGATGAGTGTCTGCCATCATAGTGCCAGTCGAAGACTGGCATTGTTGTCAATCAACGGCACAGAGTGAAAGTCATCTAAAGACGGCGCTGTATCCCCTCCCTACTGTGCTCCTTGTCAGCTAACGTGGACTGCGGTGTCGTCCGAATATCCCCGATTTTCGGGATCATGAGAATCTTCCATTCACGGACGAATCCTCAAGAAAGGGGGCTGAGCGCCTGCATTCAGGCTAGAACTCTGACAGAGTTGACTGTCGGACCTGGGTAAGGATATCCTCAGCAGTTGACCATGACCCTCGTGCACATGCGGGAAGTTCATCGGTTGCTCTCACATATCGAATCAGAAAAGACCGCGTCTGGGGGTCATTTGGATATCCGCTACCGATCGGCCCCCACTCTTCGTACTTCTTAGCTAACTTGGCCATCACGTCCTCGCGGTGAACTTTCGCCATAATCGATGCAGCGCCAACAATCGCCTCGGTCTGATCCGCCCTGTGTAAGGCAGTGATATTCCGACTATCGATGTTACGATGAATATGTTGCTGAAATCGAGTGACGACCCGCTCTGTCTTGACATCGCTCGCATCAATAAGCACTGACTCGCTACCACTGAGAAGCCTCTCAACAGCTCGAGCTTGCGATTGAACGACTAACACATTCAAATTTGTATCTGACAGATCGATTCGGTCTGTCGTCACCTGTTCAACGGTGGTCGTAACGCATTTTATTTGTCGCAATTCAGTTGCAATGCTCTGACGCTTGTCGTGTGGAATTGCCTTTGAGTCTCCAACCGTTGCCGGTAGCGCGTCTTGAGGAGCTCGGACAGCCGCAATTACCATCGGACCCAATACAGGTCCTTTCCCAGCCTCATCACACCCAATTACGATCTTTGATTGACACGAGTGCACGTTCACTCAGAAGATTGCGGTGACACCTGAGTTGGCGATTCAACAACCCGGTCGTCACGAAACAGTGTATCTTTCTCAAATGGTACAGATTCACCGTAGACACCGGTTACATCCAATTTATTCACCGTGGCTGATACCTCCAGTAGCTCCGCCAAACTTGGCTCTGTTCGCCCTTCGTCGCTTGAAATGAGTTCTTTCACATAAAGACCTCCAGCAGTGTGAATATCGACGACTGCCTTCGTGGGGGTATGCAGTTCACCTCCCATTTGATACACCTCCCGGGTACGGGTGATGTCTGCGCGCCGATGTGAAACGCGTCGGGGAGTTCTCTGCTCAATACTGCTATTTTCCAGAGAGCTAACTGCCTGAGTAAAAGCGTCTTCATCAACTCTCTCATCGAAGCTAACCACAGCGCGATACCGCTTCGACGCATCCAATTCTTTGACCCGCTCAACTATGTCGTATGTGGCCAAACGAAGCCCGGTCACTTCAACCATCTCTTCAGCAAATGCATTTATATCTCCCTCAAGTCGAGCTGTGTTGATATCGCGTCGACGAGGCTCAAACACTTCGATCACAAATGGACGGCCAGTCCCAAGCATGCGGGCATCGACATCTTCGCGCCCAGCGCCGTGGAAACTTGTCTCGGTTCCGTCCATTACGTCACAGACAACTGGCGCAGTCAGCTGTTCAACGCTCGTCTCATACAATAGCCCCACGCCGTCACACTTCTCACATTGCTGTTGGCCAATGTAGCCACTTCCTTGACACGCGTTGCACGGCCACTTAGTCTGTGGAATGTCTCGCTCAAGCTTTCGGTATCTGCCATAAACAAACGCCGAGTGGTTACTGCACTCGACAGTGTCAGCCTCAGGATCAATCAGAAACTGGACATCAGGACGTTCGAATGAAACCTCACCGCCGGTTATCTTTCCAACTCGCTTGCCAACCTCCCGATTGAACGCTGATTTAAATGCTTCTCCTCTATCAATATCTATATCTGCTGTTTCCCTCAGGAGTGCATCGTTTTCCTCGATTAGTGGCGGCGTTTTCGTTCCGACTTGGTATGTGTCGTACTCAACGGAGCCGACCGCTTCTACGCACCGCGTGGCGTATGAGTCGAACACAGACTTCTGCATGATCCCCTCACAGACCCAGCACTCACTATTCTCCGATGGCTCGTATGGCTCATCGGCAGCAAGCGCCGCAGCGACTCGTAAACTTCGACCGCGAACCGCATTCGTGAGACCAAAGCTCAACTCGGCAAACACACGCCCTAAACAAGCATCACACACTGGATCCTGTGCTGTAAGTGCGTTGGTCTCGCTGATAACGTCCATGTATGTCACTCGCGTGGCCGAGAGTTAGGTCTTATTGGTTGTTTCGCCTGTCGATGGCGAGGTTGCACGTGTGTATGACGCGCTGTTTAATTCTCCTGAGTCACTACATCAACTATCTGATGACTTCTGCGATTGAAATCAATGATCTACGGAAATCATATGAGGACGTGACCGCTCTTGACGGAATTAACCTTGAGGTTCCTGAGGGAGCCTTCTTTGGACTGCTGGGGCCAAATGGCGCAGGTAAAACAACATTTATCAATATTCTTGTCGGATTGGCACGAGCGACTGATGGCTCTGCGCGAGTCTTCGGACATGACGTTGAGAGTGATTATCGCCAGGCACGAGATAAAATTGGATTGGCCCCTCAAGAATTCAATGTCGATCGGTTTTTTCCAATCAGAGAAGTTCTTGAGCATAAGGCAGGGTACCACGGCGTCCCCGACTCAACCGCTCAAGATCGCGCTGAGAGTGTTCTGAAACGTGTTGGTATCTATGATAAGCGAAACACCAGATTTGACTGGCTTTCCGGAGGTATGAAACGACGGTTCATGTTGGCTCGCGCACTCATTACCGACCCTGACCTGCTGATTCTTGATGAGCCAACCGCTGGTGTCGATGTACAGCTACGTCGCGACCTTTGGGAGACCATCATTGACCTGAACGAACAGGGAACGACCATTCTCCTGACAACACACTATATTGAAGAAGCGGAGCGACTGTGTGATGAAGTCGCAATCTTGGATGCTGGTCAAGTCGTTGATGTCGCTTCTCCATCAACACTCATTAATCGTGGAACTGATGATATCGTCGTCCAACTCCGTGCAAAACCCGCTGCGATCCCGGATTTCACTAATATCAACTCTCGCGTGACTGAAACAGTGCTTGAGGACAGGCGACTTACCGTGACGGCAACTCGTGGCGGACTCGTTGCCCCGGAGGTTGTTCGTCGTCTTGACGAACAGGGCCACGAAATTATTGATCTCGAAATCAAGCGCACATCACTCGAAGAAATATTCGTTTCAATGACACGTGAAACAAGATCAGATTCCCCGGAGGCGTCCATACAATGAGTATCGATACAACTGGATTCGTAACGCTCCTTCGACGCGAAACCCTTCGATTTCTCCGCCGCCCTCGGAACACATTTATCCCAGCGTTCATCACAAATGTACTCTATTTTTCAGTATTTGGAGTCATCCTCGGTGAGCGGATCGATCAAATCGCCGGTGTCGAGTATATTCTATTTATCCTGCCAGGACTGGTGGTGCTGGGAGCGATATCGAACGCCTTCGAGAATGCATCCTTTACTATCTTTCACGGCCGGTGGAATCGTTATATTGAGGAACCACTCACTTCGCCACTTTCATATCAGACCATGGTCGGCGCATATGTTCTCTCTTCGGCATTCCGAGGTCTCATCGTTGCTGTCTTGGTTGCCATCATTGGTGCATTCTTTACGCCTGTCGGCGTGGCTCATATAGGCTATCTTCTCTCGTTTGGCGTCGTGATCACGCTACTATTCGCCAGCCTCGGTGTTGCTGGAGGCCTATGGGCAGATGACTTTGACGACCTTACGATGATGAATCAGTTTATTCTCCGACCACTCGTTTTCTTTGGCGGTGTTTTTTATTCGCTCAACGAACTTCCACCGTTGCTCCAGCAGGTTTCATTGGTTAATCCAATGATCTACATGGTCAATGGAGTTCGATTTGGATTCTTAGGTGTCAGTGAGGTTGACCCGGGTCTCTCACTTTTGATACTGACTGTCATGACGCTTGCTGTCGTCGCTGGAGATATTATCTTGTTCCAGCGTGGCTACGGGTTGGCTGACTAATCGACTGCGTCTCAGTATCAGCAAATTCGCTGGCGACTTTTTGTATGCAAACTGAGTAGCAAACAATTGGCGTATGGATCGTGATTCTACAACATCTGCAGCAGTGAATACGACAGTGATTATCGCCGCTGTTGTGGCCGTCTTGGTAAGCGCAGTGCTCGCGCCTGTCGCATATGATTTCGCCCAATCCTCACAATCAGAGGGGACAGTCTCAGTTGTCAGTGTCTCTGGACCAATTACGGACAGTCGTGTTGATTCGATTGCTGAGGATCTCCGCGAAGTGCGACAGAACGACTCCGCAAAGGCGGTCGTGCTCAAAGTTGACAGTGGTGGCGGTGCAGTTGGACCAAGTGAACGACTATATCTGGAGGTGCTCCGGACAAGTAACGAGATGCCAGTCGTCGCCTCTGTGCAGGGATTTGGTGCCTCGGGGGCATATTACGGTATGCTCCCTGCGAATGAGATATTCGTTTTATCTTCCGCACAAGTCGGCAGCGTCGGTGTGATTGGAAGTGCAGGCACTGTGCCGATTCCTGATAGCATTATCCGAACTGGTCCCGACAAGGCGCAACCAACGACAGAGCAGCGTCGACAGCAAATTGAATCACTCAAACGACAATTTGTTAATCGTGTCATGGATCACCGCAAGCAGAATCTAACGATTAGTCGCGAGCGTATTGCATATGCGCGGACATATCTTGGGCCACGCGCTGTCGAAATCGGATACGCAGACTCGATAGGCGAACTACCCGCAGCAATCGACCGTGCCGCTGAACTCGCTGACATGGAAAGTTATGACATAAATCGCAAAGAGCCGCCACAGACGCGCGGTTTTATTTTCGCTACAGAAGTTAATGATCGTATACAGCTATACAGACAGCCAATGAACGGCGAACAACCAGTCCCAGTGAAACGACCACTCATGATCAATCAGGTCCCGTATCATGATCCGGGGGTGAGTCACAATGCAAGCCGGTGAGTTCAAACGTCCCTTGCAGGTGTTTGTCGGTATTGTGATTATTGTGCTTATCGGAGCAGTTGCTCTGCCATTCGTCACAGGCACTGCTTCGCCAGCAGCCGATAACTTAGCATCACAACAAACTGATCAGTCATCGGTTCGCGTGGCCGATTACGCGAATCGCTCGGCTGAGACTGGCACAATTGAACTCGATCAGACTCCACAGTCGAAGACGATACTAATTGACCGCGCACACGGAAATCAACTTGATGATGAAAAACTCTCCACGATGGTGAATGCACTTGTCAAGGCCGGACACGAAGTACAGATTGCATCACAAAGCCAAGCAAGAGGCTCAGCGTGGAACGAGTCACTCCGTGGTGCCGATGCGCTGGTCGTTGTCAACCCAACAAAGACATACACACAAGCACAGTTAGCTGGAGTACGAGAGTTTGCCAACGGGGGTGGTCGTGTGTTATTATTAGCCGATCCGTCGAGTGTCTCTACCGGCGGGATTTTTGGATTTGCGACGCGCGAGCAGTCAACTCAGTCCACAGCACTCACCTCAGCACTCGGTGTCTCTGCCCAGTCGGGATACTTGTTCAATATGAACGAGTATGAAAACAACTTCAAAGGCATCTACGCAAGTGGTGTGAGCGGACCATTAGCTGACGGCATCGACCGAGTTGTGCTCCGAGATGCGGTCTCTGTACAGAGCGCATCCGGCCAGACTGCGCTTCGCACGGGCGAGGACACAAGACGCGAGTCGACTCGTCGACAAGATGCATTCTCTGTCGCTGTCACAACGCGGAATGTCGCATTTATTGGTGACTCAGACTTCCTCGCTCCACAGTCTGTTTACACAGCTGACAATGAAGTGTTGGTCGGGAATACACTCAGTTTCCTGATAACCGGTAAGAAGCGCCCTAACGTTCCATCAGAGCCCGAACCAGAGAGTGAGCGCGGCGCGCCAGTGCCATCAGGCCCGTCAGGCCCATCGACCCCTTCTGGGGAGACAATCACTCCGCTGCCTCGATAGACCACATCCTTTTTATATGACTGGGTCGTTTCCGCTGCACAGTTGATGGGACAGTATCATTAGCCACGATGTGTCAATAATCAAAATACCACTATTTCCAGTATTTCTGCCACTATAAGAAGTGCCAATCCATATTTGAGCATATCATTGCCCGTTGACTTGGTTTTCAGTCCCCATCGATCGCACTGTACTTCCCGAAATAGACTCATCAAGCCAGGTTTCATCTTGAGACTCTGTCGCCTTTCAGCCTGGACACTCGTGTTCTGGGAGATGGTATCCCATCAGTGCGTATATCCACAGGAATTACACTCAGACGGACCTCTCAGTAATTCATTACACACCGTACACTCCAACTCTTATCACACACCAACCCATGATGATGTTTCTTAGCTCAGATTATACTCACTCTTGCTGATCCCTGAGTTGCTACTGGCAGTGATTTTACACTCTCCCGTTGCGTCATCGCTGTTCATCTTCAATATTGGTAGAGGTGGCGACGAGACTGATCGTTAAAACTGTATTCTGGCTTGATGCGCCACACGGGATGACAGGCCGTCGGAGATAGCCGATTTCTGTCACTGCTCAACTTCGTACGCACGACGACATCTATGTGTCACAGCGACCAGCAGACATGACTCGAAAATCGCGCCCTCACTCATCAAGCGGAACACCACTGAAGTGGCGGGTTTCCTCAACGACAAAGGGTATGATGACCAGAATATTCGTATGTGAGCGCGTGAAAATGGTGTTCTTCCGCTCATCAAGCATCAAAAATTTTCGTCGCCCCACGACGCGTGAAACCCTCGACTGGACCCCGACCTCAACGGTCAACGGTCAACGGGGCCAGGACGAGACGGTGACGTCTCGTGTTAAACGGGAATATCGCTCATTCGTCCGCTCACGGCACTGGTGGAAGCAGTTCTGTGAGCTCGTCGTCGGCTGTCTTCTGCACGATATCAACAAGACGCCCTGAATGTTAGATGTGGAGTGGAGTATAATTTGAAGGCTTAGCTAAACAAATCGTGGCAAGGAACTCAAAAATATGTTCCAAGGCCAGTTCCGATTGTAGTACCGACGGCGATTTTCATACAGGTTTGCCAAGACTGCGAGCTGAAGCTATAGAGAAGGAATCCAACGGGAACCGATCCGATAGCCGCAGCAGCCCAGTCTGGCATATACTGAAATAGATTCACCCAGAGGTAAAGCACAGTCACACTGACTCCGCAAATAAAGGCAAAAATACGGCTCCACTGAAACTCGGACCAGTTTGGCCCATCAGATGGGGTGCCCATTCCAAGAAGCTCACGCCTGGAAGGCATACTTAGAACTCTGTCTTCTGGCGAATATAGTTTTCGTAGCACATCAGTTGTAGTCGAATATCAGAATCACAATATGTTGAACTATTCGCAGGGATGAAGCGACCATCTATCTACACGCCCATTTCACGGCTGTTTGACGGATTAATTGTTGATTCGATCGAATTTCAACAGAGCCTCAGATGTTTCAATATTCAACCGAGATACCTATTTGAACTACTGTTCCGTACTTTGCTCACCTAACTATGTGATGTTCGTTCGTTGAGGAGAGCGGCTTCCATGATGTTGCTGCACCACAGCAGGAAGTTAATTCAACAGTGCACGGCTTGTGAACTGGTTCATTCACAGCTCCAAGGTGAGATAATGGGCTTCACACACTAGTTTTCACATGTTGCGCATGCTCACCTATCCTCACCTCTCCGTTCAAATTATTTCTCATCGTATCATCATAAATCGTCTGTGGACGGCTGTATCCCCTCCCTACTCGTTCGTTTCGCTCATTCGTTAAGAGGTTTCACTCATTCGTTAAGAGAGTGGACTTCGCCTCATACTGATTAAAATACGCTCAACGCGTTGCATTGACCACGCCACAAACCTGCTACTTTCTGCCGGTTATGCGACTCTATCGAATGAGCCGTTGTGCATTTTTTGACACTGAGTGGTTCACATGATTTACGTCCACATCACCTGGCTATGCATAGCCAACAGTCAGGTATGGCTGAGAATCAAACAACTGTCCCTTCAGGTCATGCCGTCTTGAGATTCACAGAGCAGGCGCTTATGATAGGATGAATACTGCGGTTGAGTCCGCAGACACTCCATACAACTCTCTCGATTTTCATCAAAACTCAAGCCGGATACCTCGGGGCTTGACCCCGAGGCAGCTGACCGCACAGAACTATATTGATACAGCTGGGTTTTTGCCTCATGAGTGATCGACGCACCACCCCCGCCATAGCGGACGACTCGCGGTTTGCGGTATCGCTCAGTGGCTGTCAGGTCGATTCAGAGACCCGGTGTGCTCACTGGGACGGCACGCGTGATGTTCTGGCAATTAAATTTCAATGCTGTAAATGTTTTTTCCCGTGTTTTCAATGTCATGAAACCTTGACCGAGCATGAGTCAACTCAGTGGCTATCAACAGAGTTTTCCAAGGAAGCAATACTATGTGGACATTGCCGAACACAATTTTCAATTTCGGAGTATATTGAGACATCGGAGCAATGTCCCTCCTGTAGTCATTCATTTAATCTGGGCTGTCAGAATCATTGGGATCATTATTTCGAAATAGGTTCATATTAATTCAAATAGATCATAACCAGTCATGGGAGCAATTGGCTCTTCGCCTCTAAACCCGCCCTAACGCATGAACAGCGGATAGAATTTCTCGTCGACACAAGAAGAGTCAAAAAGAGCAGCCCCTTCCACTACTCACCTGTTCGATAGGATAGATTCAATCTTACACATGCAGCTACGGCCTTTGAGTGATGAGGCCAACATGTAACAGAACTGCCGGTTGGCGGGAAAGCTCATTTGTGCCACTTCTATTGAACAGCATACTCAGGAGCAAGGATTGGTGGGTTGTGAACTCGTATACTCACACAGAGTTAGGGCTCCGCCGGATACAGCCTGCTCAAGATAATGAGGCATATCACGTGCTAAAGATGGTGATATAGATAATCAAGGACATGAGAGACAGACTAAGCGTAGTCAGACTAACTACAACACCGCTCACTATATCTTGAACCTCATGAAAACTCTTGATATGTACGTGGAGATAGTATATTCCCGTAGCAACTGCCAGCGGAACAATAGTGAATCCAAAGAGATGCGCGTCTGCCATCGTCGGAGTCGGAAGAACGAAGCCTGAGAGTCCATAGAGCGCGCCAACGGCAACGGTTGGGTGAGCCATTGAACCCATATCGGAGTGACTAAGAGATGTCGCAGTGAGTACACCCACCCATACGATCAGAATTTCGACTGCAGTGATTGCAAGGAGGTTTACTGTTGAGTGTGTACTCAAGACAATACGTGTAAGGAATGTATCAAATCGGAATGGAGCGAATAGCGGGGGTGGAACAGCCATGAATACGTCACCAAATGGATGAATAATAAGACCAACTCCTGCTGCCACCGCTATCCATTGTGCGCTTACCTGTGTCTGAGTTGAAAGATAGAGCCCAACCACAGCAATTGTCACAAAATAAATTATTACGACAGCCGCTGCCTCGAGACCAACGGACTCAAAGTACGATACAGCAATCAGCATAATTCCACCCCCTGTTCCAACTGCGAGAATGGGTGTACGACGATTGCTGCTGCCACTCACTATTGTCGCCACCGTCCAAGCGATGAGCGCTCCAGTGACAGCCACTGGCAACGGGTGTGTCACTATTCGATGGACATTGTTAGCAACACCCCAAAATGCATTCCACCCAATCGCTGTCCCCTGTCCAGTAGCAAATAGATAGCTCACGGCGGCATAGAAAATATCCAGATCCGGTAATACACCAAAACAACCAGCGATCATACCGATGGTTAGAGCACGGGATTGCTTGACACCTGCCACCACTGCAATACTAGTAGCCAAAACGAATGCACTCACTTCGTGACCAATAAACATCGTAATGTGCGATTATGTCGAATGGGGATACCGATCTTTAGATTAGTGTCACAGTTAGTACTGCATTCATCTGCCTGCGTTTTATTTGACTCTGTTTGCTACCTATATATATGACACCTGTGGGCTTTGACCATGTAAAATTACAGATTCCTGCAGATGGCCTCAGCGATGCGCGACGATTCTACGAAGAAGTGCTTACACTCCCACTTGAGGGGGTTGACAGGTATCGATCTGGAGAGAAACCGTTTGTCTCTGCTCGCATCTCCCCCTCAAGTGTCATTCATATCGAACCAACAGCTGAGTTCGAGATGCCTCAGCAGACACACTATGACCATCTTGCGGTTCGTTTTGAAGAATCAATCGAGACGATACAAACACATCTCCGCAATCACAGCATTCCAATTGATCGTGAACTTACTCCATTGGGTGCAACCGGTGTCGCCCCAGCGGTATACGTTACCGACCCATTCGGTTATCGGGTTGAGATCAAAGCAACTGCCAACACGGGCTCTTCCGAGTCATTTTAAATTCACCTCCCGGTATGACAGCTGTCTATGTGGCCCGACAACGTCAAAACACAACGATTATCTCCTACAATAACACCATTTGAGCCAAGACAATCGCCTGACCTGAGTGTTGGTCCGCTCCATTCTGGACGGTGACCGTTGATTCGGCCGGGGAACTGCTGAATATCTCGCCAGAACTGTCGCTCTGCGGGCCCAACTCATTTGTCACACGATTTAATCCTCATATGAAATCAGTTCGAGCCATTACACCACCACGTGGTAGCTTGTTGATCATCGCCGGCTTGTCGCTATTTACGCTTTCACTTCTTATCGGAATCGTAGCCGCGCCAAATATTGGCGTTGCAAGCGACGAAAATCGACAGACACTGGTTGGATCACAGGGCGGTGGACCGGGGCTACATGCGGCTGGGTCAGTGTATCTCATTGATAATAATTCAGTAGCTTGGCAGACGGCAGACACAAGTAGTTACTTTGATGTGACACACCAATCCGATGGCACGGTTCTTGCAGCGTTTATGCAAAGCGACCAGACCGACTGTGGTCCTTACACGTCACCCTGCGCACGGACGGGCTTTCGAATAATCGAAGATACAGATGCAGATGCCAACACGCAACAATCGGCTGTTGAGACGATCCATAGCTTTCCGGTTCGCACCCGCGCAAACAGTGAGGTGCATGATGTCGAACCACTGGGTGATGGCCGTTACCTGTTCACTGACATGGACGCTGAGCGAATCGCAATTTATCAAAATAGTTCAATTCAGTGGCAGTGGAATGCCAGTGAGTATTATACCGCTCCAGACAACCCGACCCGTACTGACTGGTTACACATTAACGATGTAGATGTCATCTCACCTGGTCGCTATCTCGTGTCTGTTCGAAATGCCAATCAACTGGTGGTCATTGAAAAGAACAATGGAATCACCGAAGTCATCAATGCAGACTTTCCCGGTGACACGGAGGGCGATCCATCTCTCCTTCGTCAACAGCACAATCCCCAGTGGATAGATAACGAGACAATACTGGTCGCAGATAGTCATAATGATCGCATCATCGAACTTCGCAAGCAATCAAATGGTGACTGGCGTGTTGGATGGGAACTCACAAGTGCAGAGGGTATTGCTTTCCGCTGGCCGCGTGATGCAGACCGACTGCAAAATGGCAACACACTCATTACTGATTCACTCAACAAACGTATTGTTGAAGTCAATCGGACTGGGGAAACTGTATGGAGTTATCAGACATCACAAGTTCCATATGAAGCAGACCGACTGCCTGCGGGAGAGAGAGTGGGTGCGGTGGCATATACTGAAGCAGATACAGACCTATCACCATCTTCGTCTGAACGCATTCCCATCATCTCGTTCTTGCTGACTATTATACAGACCGGTGTACAGACCCCATACTGGTTCAGTGAAATACACGTGATAGTTGGATTGGTCTCTCTCGGACTGTGTGGAACAGGAACAGTGAGATTCGTTCGCTGGCAATTACAGCGGTGATATCAGTTCATTCATACTTTTGCCGGGATATAGTCTGTTCATGACCTCTGATCAGGATGAATTACGCTGGGAAACACAGGACAGTCAGACAGTATATCGCTGCCCTGGGTTTCAGGTTCGCGAGGACACAGTAACATTTCCAGATGGTCGATCTGGCAGCTTTCATTCAGTAGAAGAGCAACCGGCTGTTGTCATTCTCGCATTTACTCCAACTGACGAAGTTATTATTATCGACGAGTGGCGGCAGGCCGTCGGTCGAGTCAACCGAGGACTCCCTGCGGGGACACGGGAGTCGAGTGATTCAGATCTCCGTGAGACCGCTCAGCGTGAACTTCGCGAGGAAACTGGGCATCGGGCCGCCGAAATATCGAAGCTATGTGAGGCTGAACCAGCGAATGGGTTATTAGATGCATCACATCACTACTTCGTCGCCAGCGGGTGCGAACCTACTACTGAGCTTGATCTTGATGATAACGAGTCTATACGTGTTGAAACAGTTCCATATGCCCGATTCAGGACAGCAGTGAAAGAGGGGTCAGTTCGAGATGGCCGGGCAATTTTGGCTATTTCACATTATGAGTTGACCCACGGGTCGTGACTAAGCGGTCGTTCAATGAATCTGGCCGAACAGTTTTCTGACGCAGTAACTGACAATATTGTGTGACACGTTCTGACCGCTCAAGTAATACACCGCCCACAAGCGGTTCTCAGACACAATCTGCTGATGCTTCCTCAAAATGGTGGATAGCGCTCGTCGCAATTGTTACTGCCATCGCGATTGCACTCATCGGGACCACCGCTGGTGCTGTGTTAGTCGTCATAACGACACTGGCTCTCAGCAGCACTGGAGTAGATGTACAACCTCTCTCAGAAATACTGATATCGCTGGTAATGGCAACGGGCTTGGGATTTGGTGGGGTCGCCGTAGGATATCTTCGCTATCGTGGGCAAAGTATCCGGTACGTCGGTCTACACTGGCCTTCATTGAAGGACATACTTGTTGCGTTGGGTGGATACATATTTTCATTCATCCTTGCGATGAGTGCTGCCGTGTTGATTACACTCACAGGCACCGAGGCCGCATCAAACTCTGCAGCAGAAGCAGGCCGCGCGAATCCTGAGATTCTTTTATTGCTCATCCCAGCCTCATTTCTACTGATTGCTCCGGGCGAAGAACTGCTCTTTCGAGGGATTGTCCAGTCCACACTCCGAGAAATTCTCTCCGCGCCGCTTGCGATTGCTCTAGCCAGTTGCATCTTCGCAGCAATCCACTACTTTTCACTCATGGGCGCTCCCCGAGCCAGGTTGGTTAGTATAGCTGTTCTGGTGCTTCCAACGCTTATTTTTGGATCTGTATATGAAATAACAGATAATCTTACTGTCCCAATTTTAACACATGGAGCGTACAACGCGACGCTATTCTCAATACTGTATCTCCAGTTCGCCTGATCACAACGGGCATGGAAATATCTCTCTTTCTGGCTGTCCTCCAGTGAATAAAACGTGGGGGGGACGCATAACAACAGGCAAAAGACAGTTTATGAGATCAGCAGTCAAATAGGCCAATTGTGTCGTCGCTACCGGCTCAGCAGCGTTCTGGCCCCGAGAGACATCCGAGCGACACCGAACACAACAGTTAGAATAGTCATCTGGTGCGAGCGGTGTGCGACAATCGTTTGAACCCTGTGACTGCGGCGGAATTGGCAGGATTGTGGAACTGACCATCCCTCAGCGAGGAGTGACGGATGAGACACCAGCGTTGGTGGCTGTCACCAATCCCACTGTTGAGACTAGAACGCATAGCTGCGGAATTGGAGATCAAGATACTCACGATGAATGTATACATCATTCACGAAATCCAGGCACTGAAACAGCAGGGACAACTCGGTGGCTACATCAGTGACTGATGTTTAACGGTTTGATTGTGACTGACTCTGGGACAGTTCAGCGAGCTATATACGTGACATCACAGTCACACCGAATGAGATACTCTGGTTTCAGTCGTAAATCGGGGCTGATATTATGACGCTAGTCAATATTCCGACTTCTTCTGATGTTTGGCGTCAGCGCGCACGGGTCGACATACTTGAGCCATAGGAGGCGCTCAGAGATGCACAAGCGTTCGACTTGAGCGGCTACTCTGAGCCGACTATCGGAGCAATCGTATGGCGTCGTGTGGCGTATGACAGAAGTTCAGCGAAAAGCCCAACGAGTTGAGTCGTGGGGGAAGTCACAAATAATCCCGTCGTGGTGTCATTTCGAACATTTTCGCGGCTTTCTGTATTTGTCTCGACAGCGTTGTCAGACGCTGCTCCATACCCCGTGTCGTGAAGTATCATCCCACAAGCGTTGCATCTACACATAACTAGAGCGAGTACCTCGGGGCTTGACCCCGAGGTGCTTCACATTAGTGGAAGACCCACCGGCAGTGGACACAAGGGGGGAATTCCTGCAGGCTTTCGAAAATCAATTCCAGATACAGCACTCAGATGAATTCGGTTGCCTACGAAGCGGTATCGGTTTAATCCATCATGTGAAAAGCCAACGTGTGCTTAGCAGTCGACTCCCTCCTGAAATTGCCCGTGGAATACGTGATGTGAGCCCGATACTTCTGGGTATCATCCCATTCGGGCTCGTCTCTGGCGTTGCAGCGATTGAGGCAGGACTGACACCAGTGCAAGCGATGGGGCTCTCTGTGTTTGTCTTTGCCGGAACATCTCAACTTGCTGTGATTGATCTCTTAGCACAGAACGCAGCGCTGAGTGTTACTCTTTTGACTGGTGTAGTAATAAATCTTCGAATGCTGATGTACTCAGCCTCCATTGCCCCATCATTACAGTCGATTCACGGGTACTGGAAAGCTATCTCTGCCTACATTTTAACCGATCAGTCGTACGCACTGGCGGTTGCCCGATATGCGGACTCCGACCTCACCGCTTATGAGCGGCTCCAATATTACTTTATCGTCGCCCTTGCTCTCTGGATCGTCTGGCAGATAACGACAATCATTGGAATTCTTGTCGGTGCACAGGTGCCAGACGCGTGGGGACTGGGATTTGCAGTCCCGCTGGTATTTTTAGCCATACTCGTCCCAGCAATCACTTCTCAGCCGAAACTTGCCGCAGCAATTGTCGGCGGGACAGTGGCAGTGGGCGGTGAGGTACTCTCGCTTCCATACAACTTGGGGCTCATTGTCGGCGGTCTCGCTGGAGTCGCTGCTGGGCTCTCCACCGAGCGGATATTAAACAAACGAACAACTGGACAGAACGATGTCGACTGAGTACGGTCCCATTGCAATCTGGAGTGTGATTCTCAGCCTTGGAATCCTCACATATACCATTCGCGCATCATTTGTCACGTTATTCGGGCTCATTGATGACGTTCCCCCTGAAATCACCAACGCACTCCGGTACGTTCCTCCAGCAGTCTTAGCAGCGCTTACTGTTCCAGCATTCCTTTCGCCGACAGGCTCAGTCGAAATCATCGGAAATGAGCGTGTCTTCGCTGGAATAGCAGCCACAGCCGCTGCATGGTATTTTGACGACGTCACAGCGACGATTGTTGTGGGTATGTGCATTCTTTGGATTATCCGATTTGGGCTCTGACTCTGCGCAGAGACAGAGTGATGTTAATTACTCTATCCTCATCTGGCTGAACAGCTACCGACGACGACACTCGAATCAGATCCGCACCCTATCGTCAAGTTACTCCTGTGATATGTGTTTGTACGAAATCTACCGGTGGTCATATTCCTCCTCAGTGCATACCATTTGGTAATTGATGGCATCTACACCGTCGTTGTTTGATAAGCATCGAGTTCACCTCCGCGCATTCGGCGGGAGTTTAGCTGTAATACTTCTCGTGCTACTTATCGCAGGAATCGCTGTCGCTCTTGCTGACCCACTGTTGTCTGTGTTTGGTGTCGACAGCGACAGCGCATTAGGAAGGGCTGCGATAAGTGCCGCACAGTTCATTGGATTCGGCATTGCAGGCGGTGGATATGCACTCCTGACAGATCAACGTCAGTTCATCAGTATTGAATTACCTTCGCGGTCAGACATGCTGTGGATTGGCATCGGAATCGTCACACTACTAGCTCTCTTTGGCGTCGTAAGTGGCCTGTTCTCGCTGCTTGGAATTGAAAGCGCAGACAGTGCAATTGTTGAACAGGGACAGGACAACCCAGTCTATTTCCTATATCTGATTCCTATCACAATATTTCTTGTAGGCCCAACCGAGGAACTGATATTTCGCGGCATCATTCAGGGACACTTTCGAGAGGCATACGGTTCCGTGGTTGCGGTAATTACCGCTAGCAGTATTTTTGCAGTCATTCACTTTTCCTCATATCAGGGCAATGGGCTCATTGCAACGCTGACCACAATTATGATTTTAGGATCGACACTCGGGGTGATTTATGAACGAACACGTAATCTGGTTGTGCCAGCTGTCGTCCATGGACTGTTCAATACTGTCCAATTTTTCTTTGTATATGCGAGTATCACAACCTCAATGGGTTAGCACGCTTACCGTGAGACCAGTGCTCGTGCTTATGCAGGATTCTTTCTGGACAATTCAGTGCCGCAAATTGGACATCGGTCGCGGTGTTCATCGAACTCTCGACCGCAGCCCTGGCACTGGAAAGTCCACTCACGTGCTTCTTCGATCCCTTCTTCTGCAATAACCTTCACGTCAACATCCACGCGATTTGCAACATTTTGCATCGCGTAGTCGTCAGTTACCAAAATCGCATCAAGTTCGAATGCCGCGGCCAGCAATCGAACATCAGTTTCTGATAACTCCTCAGAATCTCCTGTCTCTTTTGCTGCGCGCTGGATTGTATTTACTGTGCCACCGGCTGGGATATGGATGTGCATTCCCGAGCCTTCGTCCGCATCGAATCGATAGGAAGCTTCTCCCTCGAGTTCGTCTCGGACCATGGGGATCGAAGCGGTATCTTCAGTCGTATGGTACTCATTGATGAACGCTGGTGAATCGAGAACCTGCATCGGATTGGTTATTGGAAACTATTGTTGGATGACAATGTAGTCTTCGACTGACTGAACTCGAGAGACTGGAATTCGAACATTTCCTGCCTCATCTGAATTAAATTGCAACTGATCCGGATCAACCTCACTTCGTGGTGAGACCAGTAGGTCATTTAATGCTCCACTTTTGACGTCCATTTCGACATTATATAAAATACCGAGTTGTTTGCCATCGGACCCCATTACTGCTTTTCCGGAGAGATTTTCAGCAAGTTGCTTGCTCATACGGTCTTATCAGAGCGGAGTAATATAAACATCGTGGGATTTTCGTGAGGTTGCATCTCCATCATCACCAGTTATCAGCAGTCTAAAGCCTTCGTTCGGGACTGGTAGCCTTCGATATCCGCAGCAGCACTGGGTTTGTCTTCGAACTACTCAATTCCATGGTGATTCAGCACAATACGTCGGATGGATGACGATGGAGTTAATTACAGTCCATCCACAACTTATAGGTAAGCCTTCTTGGGGTGTATTCTATGTCTGATACCGATTCCGAACCCCCTTCACAAGCCGAGCCGAGTACACTACGAACACCGATTGTTGCTGTTTTGGGCCATGTTGATCATGGGAAGACCACGCTTTTAGATACCATCCGTGGGTCAACAGTGAGCGAGGGAGAAGCCGGAGCGATTACCCAGCATATCGGCGCAACAGCGGTTCCTCTCGAAACAGTCTCAGAGATGGCTGGGGCACTCGTCAATCCGGTGGACTTCGATCTCCCTGGACTATTATTTATCGACACTCCCGGTCATCACTCCTTTACCACCCTTCGTTCCAGAGGTGGCGCACTAGCGGACATAGCCATCCTGGTAGTTGACGTCAATGATGGATTCCAACCACAGACGATTGAAGCACTTGATATTCTTCAACGTACAGGAACTCCGTTCGTAATTGCAGCAAACAAAGTTGATACCACCCCTGGATGGAATCCCAATGAGGCAACGCCTATACAACAGACATATGATGCTCAACCAAGTTCGACACGAAGTCGGCTCGACGAGTCACTGTATGAGATTATCGGGGACCTCTCAGATGAAGGGTTTTCAGCAGACCTGTACTGGCGAGTGCAGAACTTCACACAAAATATCGGTGTAATTCCACTTTCAGCGATTACCGAGGAAGGGGTTCCTGATTTGTTGACTGTGTTGATGGGTCTGTCACAGCGGTACATGCGCGATCAAATGACGGTGGATGTAGGCGGCCCCGGTGCAGGGACGATCTTAGAAGTCAAGGACGAGCGAGGCTTTGGTGCAACGGTTGATGTTGTTCTTTATGATGGAAGTGTTCGTGAGGATGATACCGTTGTTGTCGGTGGACTTGATGGGTCAATTCATACTGACGTACGAGCGTTATTACAACCCCGTCCGAATGCTGAGATGAGGACTGAAAGCGCGTTCGATACTGTTGAGTCAGTGCAGGCTGCTGCTGGTGTAAAAATAGCGGCCCCGGACTTGGAGACAGCCGTCGCTGGTGCTCCACTGCGTGTTGTTCGTAATCGTGACAAGGCAACAGTCGTCTCCGAAGTTGAAGCTGAATTAGCCGAAATCACCGTGACGACTGCTGATGAAGGAGTGGTAGTCAAGGCCGATACGCTCGGCAGTCTTGAAGCCATGGCGAATGCACTTGAGGAGGCTGAAGTTCCGATCCTTCGAGCTGAAGTAGGTGACATTGCACCCCGCGATGTGGCGGTGGCTTCGACAGCATCTGAGGATTTGCACCGAGCGATTCTCGGGTTCAATGTTGATGTGCTCGCCAATGCAGAAGCAGAACTTGAGGACAGCCCTGTACGATTGTTTCATGATGATGTCATATACCAACTTGTCGAAGAGTATGAGTCATATGTCGACGAGATACAGCAGGCACAACAGGAAACAATCTTAGACAAGATCGTTCGCCCGTGTCGATTCCAAATTCTTGATGACCATATCTTTAGACAGTCCAGCCCAGCAGTCGTTGGCGTTGAGGTTCTCTCAGGAACGCTCAAGAACAACCAGTACGTCGTTAAATGGGAAAATAATGAACCCACGCGGGTTGGTGAACTCTCAGGTATTCAAGAACAGGGAGAGGATGTTTCACAGGTCCGCGCTGGGACTCGCGTTTCTGTCGCGATCGACGGGCCAACTGTTGGTCGTCAAATTGAGGAGGGCGACGAGCTATGGGTTGATCTTCCAGAAAAGCACGCAAAAATACTTGAACAGGAGCTCTCTGATGAAATCCCGGGTGATGAGCTTGAGGCACTTACTGCGTATCTGAATAAACATCGGAAGCGCAGACCATTCTGGGCCAAGTAATTTCCAAACGAAAGCCAACTCAGTGCTCCGATGCTCCTAAACTGGCATAACTCAACAAGTAGGCGTCATTTTGGATAGTGACTCCAGTCTTAAACCGTGAACTCCCCTGTCCGAGTTCTGTATCCTCAAAATGTAGATACTGTATTTTCATGACTACGTATAGTAGCAGGCACTGAGTGAATACTATGCATTGGTTTCGTAAATAATCACCTGATTATTCCAGTAATATGTATTATATATCCACAACAATCGTTGGGATTACGTCTTCTGACTCGGCGTAAGTTTTTAGATATATGTACATATATATGAATATGAGGTGTATTGCTATGAGTGCGGAAGAACCGATATCAACAGAAACCCTCCGAGTCGGAACTGAATCGCGCTACGATATTCTACTGGCAGTACTGCCATTGCCGCTAATCCTTGGATTATTTATTGCATCGGCAGCACAAATTACATTAGCGATTGGTGCCGCCCTTGGTGGAGTATTATCTGCAGTTGTGTTAGCTTACGGACTGTTTATTGATTCTCCAACACCTACGTATTGAGATACCTCAAAGACGAACTAATGGAAAACTAATTTTCCACTCTGTGACATTTTTAATTCTGTGACTTTTTGTTAAATTTTCCCTCGTAAACTCATCAGTGAGTTCTTAGGCGTATCAGCTAAGATACCCGTGCGACTAAGATGAGCGATATCGCCGTGCGATAAGCCCAAAGCAAAGAAGTGAAATAACCCCAACCGGATAACCGAGTCCCGGCACAAACCCGGAGGACCCCCCAGTTGATGTCGGAGTTAGAGTCGCAGTCTCGGCGTCTGTTCTGGACGGATTCACCCCAATCACGGTCAGATCCTCTGAGCTCAGTGATCCAGTCCCAGCAGTCAGTGTAAACTCACCAGCCTCAGGAATTTCGACCTGCATGTCACCATTTTCATCGCTCCGACCGATTCGCTGCCCATTTCGCCGCACAACAACGTCTTCTGCTGGCTCGCCGTACGCGTTCGTCACTGTGATTCCGACTTTCTCACCAGCGATAACCCGCTCATTTCCTGATTGTATAATAAACTGTGGTGTTCGACTTATTTCAAATGTAATATTCCCTCGCTCTTCAGAGATGTTTACGGCTCGTTTCACCTCTTGATACCCCTCTTTTGTGACTGAGATATCTACCTCGGTATTAACGGGGACTCGAGCAACAGTCCTTCCATCTCCGAGTGTTCTGAAGTCACCTACATCTGGTATCGAGATAACGGCATCTTCCACCGGTCTGACGGGATCAAAGTGCGGGTCAGTGACTCTGAATTCATAGGTTACTCCCCCAGGCTCCAATGAGAGTGTGATTCGTTTATTCTGCTCAAGGTTGACGATTCGCCGAAGATCAAAAAATCCAGGCTGTCTCACATTAATTATGTATCGGCCAGCTTCGATTGTTCCACTCTCTATCTGTCCACTTTGATCTGTCTGAGCCTCAACAACAGTCCTGTTATCTTGGACGAGTTCAACCGTTGCGCCTGTGATGGTTCTTGAATCGCCACCGTTTGTCACAACAGTAAGCGATGCCTTTTCAGCCACACTCAGCGTGACTTGCTGTCCGGCTGGTTCTTCTATTGCTACTGGAAAATTGAGAGTGTACTCCGGATGTTCCATCGTCAACTCAATTTGCTCATCTTTTGGCACATCTAATAATGCCATTCCATTACTCGCTGTGACTGATGATGTTGAACCATCACTCCAGTCTGCCATCACTGTTGCACCGCGGATTGCTTCATCATCTGTATTTTCGACTGAGGCGACAATAGTCGTCACATCAATTTCTTGTGCACTACTGACGGGAACTCCACCAGCAATCGTTATACAGATGAGCAGATAGATAATCCATTTTCGATCCATACCAGCTATTTTATATCATACTACATAGCTGTGGCTCACTCAGAGAGAGCATATCGAGTGCAAGTAGCCGATGACCGAGTCGGCTTATTCGTCAACAGATATCGAATCGTCTAGCCTGTCACCCTCGGATTCAGTGTATTATCGAGCAGTTGGCGTGATATTGTCCCCAACGGCACTCATCGCCTGATAAGCAGCAGACGCAGCCAGTCCTCGTGCGACCTCATTCCGATCCGCATCGGTCAGTCCACTCTCTAGCTCTTCCTTATCTGGTGTAAAGCCAGCACTGACTGGTCGGCCAGCAGGTGGTCGGACAGCAACTGTCGCTTGTGGCCCACTTGTCCCATAAGTTAATTCAGCCCCGACAGCGTATCCATCTGGTAAGTATTGTTCAGTCCGAGAAACAATGCCTGTGACTGCTTGTCGCAGAGTACGGACTTCTGCCCCTGAAACCTCGATTTCCTCTGGCTTCCCTGCATCAACAATACCCGGCGTGCCTGCATACGGATTATTACCGTTCATCTATGAGTATAATTGTACGTGAACACGAATAATAAACGCGTCGGCTGTCATAAATATGATGTCTGATCATACTCCCCTTGCCTGCCTGGCCGCATACTCGCATCTCATACCACTGTTTTTGCCTCTTAGATAGGTGGACTGAGCGTATGAGAGCTAATCATCGTCAGCAGGCGGCTGTGTCTTTCTTTGGCCGGCTCTTGGCCCTTCAATGTCAACAGCAGGCAGCATATCTCGCAGATACCGTCCGGTGTGTGACTCTTCGACTCTCGCAACGTGCTCAGGCGTTCCGGCGGCGACCACTTCTCCCCCGTTCTCGCCTCCTTCTGGACCAAGGTCGATAATGTGATCCGCGTTTTTGACTAAATCAAGCTCGTGCTCAACCACGACAATCGTGTTTCCGTTATCAGTCAGCCGCTGTAATACTTGGATGAGCTTTCGTTCATCCTCCTTATGAAGACCCGTTGTCGGCTCGTCAAGTAAATAAAGTGTCTCTCCAGTCTGTCTCTTCCCAAGTTCCTCTGCGAGTTTCACCCGTTGGGCCTCGCCACCTGAAAGTGTTGTTGAAGGCTGGCCTAACGTCATATATCCCAACCCAACATCTTGTAGTAACTGGAGTCTACGACGAATCTGTCGATTTGCTTCAAAAAAGGAGAGTGCCTCTGAGACCTCCATATCCAGAACATCCGAAATGGTCTTGTCTTTGTATGTCACATCAAGTGTCTCAGTGTTGTATCGGGCACCATCACATGCCTCACATGGCACATGCACATCAGAGAGAAAGTTCATCTCAATCTTCACTGTCCCTTGTCCACCGCATTCCTCGCATCTTCCTCCCTTGACATTAAACGAGAATCGACCTTTCTTATATCCGCGTTGCTTCGACAGTTTTGTTTCTGCAAAGAGTTTGCGCACGTAATCAAAAACGCCGGTATATGTTGCCGGATTCGACCGTGGGGTTCGACCAATTGGCGACTGATCAATGAGCCGGACTGTCTCTATCCCATGAATTCCTTCGATGGCATCGTGCGCACCAGGGTCAACTGACGTATTATCATTCATCTCCCTGGCCAATCGCTTGTAAAGAATATCATGCATCAGCGTGGACTTTCCAGATCCAGAGACACCAGTTATCGCCGTAAACTGCTCCAGTGGAATCTCGACATCGACTCCCTTGAGATTATGCTGCCGCGCGCCCTGAATCTTCAGCGCTGTCTCACTCTCACGCCGAGTGTCTGGGGTCGGGATCGTCTTCTCTCCCGAAAGATAGTCACCAGTAACTGACTGCTCAGCATTACAGACTTCCTCAAAGTCACCGTGCACGACCACCTGGCCCCCACGCTTCCCGGGTCCAGGTCCCATGTCAATAATCCCATCAGCTCGCCGCATCGTCTCTTCGTCATGTTCAACGACTAGCAAGGTGTTGCCAAGGTCTCGCAGCCCTTCGAGGGTATTTAACAATCTATCATTATCACGCTGGTGAAGGCCAATGGATGGTTCGTCTAACACATACAACACACCTACCAGTCCTGACCCCACCTGCGTCGCTAAGCGTATCCGTTGGCTCTCACCCCCTGAGAGGGTTGAGGCCTCTCGATCTAAGGTAAGGTACTCAAGACCAACCTCCTGCATAAACTGAAGGCGCGAACGAATTTCTTTTAGAATCTCGCTGGCAATTGTTTTCTCTCGCTCGCTTAATTCAGACTCGAGACCATCGAAGTGACGCAGTGCGTCACCGATGCTCATCTGGTTCACGTCTGTAATGGAGGTCTCACCGATGAGGACATGCCGCGACTGTTGTTTGAGTCGTGTCCCCTCACATTTCGGACATGTCGTCACAGCCATATACTTCTCAATATGCTCTCGTGTTGAGTCAGATTCCGTTTCAACGTGCCGTCGCTCTAAGTTCGGTATGACACCCTCGAATCGCTTCCTTTTACGACGTGTTCCATTCCGAGTGTGTCTTTGGAAGACAACCTCTGAGCGGGTTCCATACAAAAATTGCTGCTGGACGTTCTCTGAGAGTTCTGAGAATGGTGTTTTAACACTGACGTTGAAATGATTCGCAACGGCATCTAACCGTGTCTGATAGTAGGACCGACTGTACGACCACGGCTCAAAGACATTCTTAATGGCTTTTTCGGGATCCCGTACCACGAGATCCTCATCTATTTCTTTTGTCTGCCCAAGGCCTTCGCACTCAGGACACGCACCATATGGGCTGTTGAATGAGAACGAGCGTGTTTCAATCTCAGAGAATTGAAACTCTGAATGTGGATTCCCAAGCGCCTCGGAGAATTCGACCATCGCCCTATCTTCTCCCTCACCTGAGAGTGCTCCAGTCGATCGGCTATTGGTTACGATGTCACTCTCTGTCGGTGGGTCCGGAATGATTACTTTGAGCAACCCCCCGGCCTCATCTAATGCGGTCTCGACCGAGTCGGCAATACGAGAGCGTGATTTGTCTGAGAGTTTCACTCGGTCGACAATTACATCAACCGTGTGGTCGTAGTTTTTATCTAACTCTGGTTCCTCTCTTGTCAAGTCATAGCTCTCGCCATCGACTTCAACCCGAGCATACCCATCGGCGACGAGCTCGTCAAAACGATCTTCAAAGCTCCCTTTTTGATCGCGAACAATCGGTGCGGCGATCATAGCACGAGTCCCTTCAGGAAATTCCAAGAGTTGCTTCACCATCTCCTGGGCAGACTGCTCGCCGACCTCTTCTCCTGTAATTGGATCATACTGTGTACCAACTCGTGCATATAGCAATCGTAAGTAGTCATGCAGCTCAGTCACTGTCCCAACGGTAGAACGCGGGTTATTCGCTGCATTCTTTTGATCGATTGAAATTGCAGGCGAGAGCCCCTCGACAGCTTCTACCTCTGGCTTATCCATCTGGCCAAGGAAATTCCGTGCATATGCAGACAGTGACTCAATATACCGCCGCTGTCCCTCCGCATACACTGTCTCAAAGGCCAATGACGACTTGCCTGACCCAGACAGGCCTGTCACGACTGTAAATGACTCACGCGGAATTTGGACGTCGAGGTCATCGAGATTATGTTCTTTTGCCCCCCGCACCTCGATAAAGTCCATACTCATCTCCTAATCACACGAGCGGGGATAATGAAAGGGCGTCGGTTATGCTCACGATAGCATTGCTCACGATCAATTGAGCTTCTCTCGCGAGATTGCAACACCCGTTGGTGCGATGATGAGCTGGTCATCTCCTTTTTGAACAATGTCGCCATCAACTTCGTCTGCGACCTGTCGAAGCGAATCAACAATATGCTCCATAGTACTATCTGACGTCGTATGTCGGGTGATGTCGGCGATAACTAAATCACCATCATAGACTGCATCTTTGATCTCAATTACGTCCTGTTGTCCACCAATTGTTGCAATTTGAACACTCATATTCGCATCACCACGTGCCGTCTCAAAGTCATCAATATCCAGTTCGACATATTCATCCGGGGCGTTTGAGTCGCTCCCGATTATCTTGCTCATAATTCCCATACATTCCATGAACGAGCAAGTGCTGTTAGTTCTTGCGTCAGACATCGAAAAGATGTCAGTTTACTGCTTACAAACTCTCATATTCTTGTGTTCGATGGAGAGAAATCACGGTGGTATAAGCCTCGCCAGAAGACTGGTCATCCTGAGTGGCCTGCAAACGACCGTATCCCGCAACAGGACAGAAAGTGGCGCCCCTTGTCACACGGGAGAGGTCACGCGGACGAGATGCTCAAGACTTCGGTATCAAAATTGTGCATTTAGATCACTGCACTGTCGTCGTACCTTCGGGAGGGTAACCTGTTGTCGGGTTTCTTATTTGCTGTCATCGTATACTCATCAACATGTTGTTAGTGCGCGGCCACGGCGGTGGGACCGCTCTCACCGGAACAATCTTTGAACCTGGTGAGGATCCACCAAGTTATAAAGGCGCACCTGATGAAAACGCCCCATTTGTGTGGGTTTGCGATGAGTTCTATGAGGTTGATAGCGGGGGTACAGAAATGACAATTAATGATGAATCGATCCGTATCGCGTTCGAGTCACCAATGCCTCGTGGGTTTGAAACCCGCGAGCAAGCTACAAAAATGGCAAAAGAGCATATTAGGACACAGTTCGCACGCATCGGTGTTCCGACGTCTTCTGTCCGAGTTGAGACTCTGTCTCCTGATGCTCGCCCTGAGCGATAGACTGTTAGGGTAGATATCAGAGCTGATTGAACTGCTGAGGCAGTAAGCAAACAGTGTTACACACTATCTCTATGTACCATTTTGCAGGCGCTAAGCCCCCTCCTCAAAGAGCGAGTAAGATGGAGTCGTTCACAACAGGTATTTGTGTTTCTGGAATGGTCATGGCGAAAGATAATAGACATTTGGAACGCACTCTCCGAGTGTGACAATCAGTGCTGTTGGGTTTGATCTTGATGAAACGCTGGCAATCCCTACCAGAGATCGAACTGCTATCTTAGCCGAGGCAATTGATCTCACAGACGCGCCACCAGTTACGCGTGAGCAGTATCTTGAAGCACATGGTCAAAACCTGACTGCAGATTCCAGAGTGCCAATTTTTCGAGATTTATTTGAAGAAACACAACACTCAGATCCTGAGCACGTTGCAGCCACCTATCGACGGCTGATTGGGGAGGCATTAGAGCCACTATCAGGTGTTGAATCTTCGCTACGGCGCCTTCGCACAGAGTATCAGATTGGATTGCTAACCAATGGCCCACGCCGCGCACAGCGGGATAAACTCAAACGGTTATCTTGGACAGATCTGTTTGATGTAACGCTCATTACTGGTGAACTTGAAGCAGGGAAGCCAGATGCTGAAGCATTCGAAGCGTTAATTGAACGCCTCGAAACTCAACCAGCGAACACTGTATTCGTCGGAGATGACGTTCAAGCCGATATCGAAGGTGCCGCAGCTGCTGGTCTTGTTCCAATCCAAGTGCTCTATCCTGAAGGACCGCCACCATCCAATGTAGCAAAGTCGACGATTATGAGAGAGGAGCTTCCATCTAGCCTTTTCAACCTACTCTCAGAATTATAATCCAGATGATCAGTGCTCATACAGGCTCGAAAAGCATATCTGTGGCTGTCGTTGTGTCTTTACCCGCCAAGATGGATCCGGCAATATAGACATAAACGCTCAATGCCCAATTCTCACATATCGTCTCAACTGGTGTCTTTTCAGGGATCAGGCCAAGAATAAAGCAATTCCGGCGAGTTTGACTCCTATTCCAACGCCGACGATGACAATGGTGGCATGCCCCCGAGCGAGCAAACAGTAATCGGAATCAGTCAATAACCGGTGCACACAGGGTACAACTGAGGGTGACCACCGTCAGCAACACAGAAACTAACTCCAAGTCCGTCGAAACCTGCTCAATCTTCGCTGGACAGAGATAACGAGGTTGAATGCGGTCAGCGATAGCGAGGAATGCCGGGGGTTAACTTGGCACTGCAAGCAGTCCCATTCTACCGTATAGAGCACGAGAATCCCCTCAGATTCGGACTGAATTGATGCGTGGTGAAGCTTGGTGAAATTCCAAACCTGCAACCTCCAGCAGTTAGGTTTCTCCGTGTTCACGCAGAGTGAGACCTCAAACGGTATCTTTCACAACAACGGCCTGATGGCAGACAGCATCAGAGCTGCTGTAAGACTGCTAAGAACCACTTAACTTGTGCGCCATTCGTAATTCGCACGGTTATCTCACACTCTCCTGTCATGTCGAGCGTCAGCCCCTGTTTAGTAGCCTCTCTCTCAATTTGTGATGTTTCTGTAGTGAAGATAACCTCGATATAACTCGGGTATATAACTGTCGTGGCGAGATGATCCGACTGGTCGTCAACGTCGTCTGATGTCCGGCTCATACGATATCCGTGTGCTCCTGTTGCAGTCGGTTGTGCGCTTGAGTCGACATCGTACAGCTCGATCTCCTCAAGTGATTCAGTGTGACCGGTTATTTCAGAAGCAAGTAGTTCTGCGAGTCGATTCCCGTCATTAAGTGTATCTTTCACCATCGTTTTTCTCTAACTCCTGTCTCGCCAACTGTCTGACTTTGTCCGTACTGATATCGCGTTCACAGGCATACACTGCAGCGGCAGTCTCGACCGTTATACCCAGTTGTTGTTGTCGCTCATTAATTGCGGCAACAGTTGATTGTTTACTTTCACTCGTTGTCTCAAGAATTTGAAGTATCTGCTCAAAAGCCGACTGATCTCTAAATATCGATTCAGATGGCTCAAATGACTCCGGAATTGAAACTGATGTATGATCGAATTGCGCATGAATACCGCGGTCATCGCGCACAAGTAACTTCTTTCCCTCAGCGATATCGATAAGTCGCTGTGCCTGATCAGGTGAAAACCATTCCCGATCGACAGCTAATGCGACCACAAACTCTCCGGGTGAGAGTGTCTGTTCGCCATGTTGTTTAAATGGGACCGCGACAGTAATCTCCAACGACATAGATTTATTCATCCAGTGAACGGTTATGAGACTCCTGTTTTGATTATTTCGAGGTGGAGTCGCCCTTTTCGGGGAGCGATCATAGAGGAGAAGAAACTGACAAACGATACAGAACATCATAGTAGTCTGGGTAGTTGGCTTCCTCCCGATACGATTCATTGAAATAGCCGCCATAGAGTGTATTATACATGAAGGACCAAGGACGCTCAACTCGGAAGCGAACTGGAGGCAGGTTACACCGTTCAAGCAAAAAGAAACGACACCAATTAGGACGCGAACCAGCAGAAACGACGGTTGGCGAGCCAAAATTCCAGATAATTGATTCGATGGGAAATGAAAAAAAAGTTCGCGCGCTCTCCACCAATGAAGCTCAGATATCCGACGGTGAGACGACGACATCTGCGACTATTCAGAATGTTATCGAAAACCCAGCGAATGTTAACTACATTCGCCGGAATATTATCACTAAGGGTGCAGTTATCGAGACAAGCGAAGGCAATGCCCGCGTTACCTCACGTCCTGGCCAGACCGGCCAGGTGAATGCAGTTCTGGTTGAGTAAACTCATTCAGTTTACTCAATCCGACTACATAGTTTTTCGTCTGAATATATCATTCGAACAAAGTCCGGTTCGTATGAACTGCCGCGTATGGTGATTCGAAGCAGGACACAGGGTCATAGCTATCACCCTCGCGCAGAGAGAGCTAAGAAGATATCTTCTCCATGCCCACGAGAGTCACGGAGTAGGCGTTGCTTTTTGCAATGCTGTTTCGGCTATATTACCACCATAATCCGCACTCCGGGAGATTGAATCAACGATAAGTCCGAGCAGTTGTGCACGGGCCGGGTCCAGATCTCTGAGTAAGTTATCGACTTCTCGAGCGCGTTGGTCGATTTCATGAACTGCTTCACGAGTTTCATTTGCGAGGTCTGTCGCCTCCTGTGAGTCAGCGGTAAATAGTGCGTTCATACCATCATCGATAATCTCTTCTGAGTCTTGCTGAATATCGCTCAGCGAATTAAACACATCACTCGGCACAGACTGCTCGAAATTCAGTGTTAGATGCCCAATCTTCGTCGCATGGTCTGCAATTCGCTCTAATTGTCGCGCTGCGGATTGATAATCAAAACAGGTCTCACGCTCTAATCCGAGCTCCTCAGCAGCTTTCGGCGTTCGGAGAGTCGCTCTAAAGATCCGAGAAACGACCATCCAGAGGCGGTCAACATCATCGTCCCGCTGTATGACATCTCTCGCCATGTCTTTATCAAGCGTTGAAAGCGCATCAACGATATCTGAAAGCATAGAGAGGGCAATAAGCCGCATTCGCGTCACGGCATTATGAATCGAAAGCTCAGAGGAGTCCAGTAGATCCTGAACAACGATACAATCACGTGTCTCTTCGAGTACCTCTAAACCGACAAGACTCTGTGTAGCTTCTCTAATCGTGCGGCGCTGTGCAGTGCTGATACGATTACTCTCTAATGAGATGATATCAAATCCACTGACATACATCGCCATCACTGCTCGTTTCAGCTCTTCACCAGATAAACCTGTGATGTCTAACCCACCCTTCGTGCGCTCGTTCTCCGTTGCTGGGGCCAAGAGGAGAGAGTCTCCTTCAGGATAAAACTCAACCACACTTCCTGCAGCCACATTATTCTCATTTGCCCATGACTTTGGGATAGAAACAGTGAATGTGGATCCCCCAGTGACCTGCACCTTCCGAGTTTCAACCATATACTAGGTGCATCACACTCGGTCATAAAAATATTCATAACTATATAGATAACCAACGCCCAATTTTCCTGTGTAATCCTTATTGATCAATGTATGACAATATATGCTGTTCATACGCTCATTTTCTAATTTAGCAGGTTTTGTTAGTAAACGACTCGTGAATGTATTTGCTGAGCTCATCTGTCATACATATAC
>ERZ1034569.47-NODE-47-length-39743-cov-15.539811_pt1 | contig 39743 bp, 35 predicted proteins | sample MGYA00520706_ERZ1034569 | MGnify/ENA primary metagenome ERZ1034569 (study PRJEB33760, sample SAMEA4777722) | hypersaline lake metagenome | biome: hypersaline environment; feature: brines | place: Spain | collected 2014-08 | depth 0 m ...
TCCCCGCCACGCCCGCTGTCGTGTCGAACGGAGTGAGACCGACAGCGAATGCTGGTGGGGATCGAATCAGGGAGCGGAGCGAGCACCGCGAGCGGAGTGACCGTGGTTCAAATCCCGCCACGCCCGTTCGTCCTCGCTCCCGTCGGTCGCTCGGACTCACGCCCGTGGCGTTGTCACACTCGCTCGCTCCGCTCGCGTGACTCCCGCCACGCCCGCTGTCGTGTCGAACGGAGTGAGACCGACAGCGAATGCTGGCGGGGATCGAATCAGGGAACGGAGCGAGCACGACGAACCCCGAACAGTTACCTCTTGACCGCACACACCACCGCGTAGATGTTGTTCACTGCGGCGACCCTGGCGGACGGAGAGACACGAGACGTACGCGTCACCGACGGGACAATCGCCGCCGTCGGGGAATCACTCCCTGACAACGCCGAGGAGACCGTGGTTGACGCCAGCGGCCACCACCTCCTCCCGGGTGGGGTCGACGTGCACGTCCACTTCCGGGAACCGGGATTCTCACACAAGGAGACGTGGGCGGGCGGGTCGCGGGCGGCCGCCGCCGGCGGGGTGACGACGGTGGTCGACCAGCCGAACACACAGCCGCCGACGACGACTCGGGCCGCCGTCGACGAGAAACACGAACTCGCGGCGGTGTCGCTCGTCGACTACGGGCTCAACGCCGGCGTGACAGGCGAGTGGGACCCCCGAGTGGTGTTCGACCGCCCGGTGTTCGCGCTCGGTGAGGTGTTTCTGGCCGACTCGACCGGGGAGATGGGGATCGAGCAGGCGACGTTCGAGACCGCACTCGAACGGGCGAACGAGGCAGACGTGCCGGTGACCGTCCACGCCGAGGACGCCGAGCGGTTCGATCCCGCGGCGCTTGACGAGGCCACCGGCGTCGGACGTGACGCGCCCGCAGACCGGTGGAGCCAGTACCGTCCCGCACAGGCGGAGGTCGCGGCCGTCGAGACGGCGTTGTCGGCGGCGGCGGAGGCCGGCACCTCCGTCCACGTCGCCCACACGTCGACACCGGCGGCGGTCGACGCCGTCAGCGAGGCGGCCGCGGAAACGGCGGGAGCCAACGACCGACGAGTGACCTGCGAGGTGACGCCACACCACCTATTGCTGTCGCGGGCAGATCTCGACGGCCTCGGAACGTACGGACGAATGAACCCACCGTTGCGGTCGGAGTCGCGCTGCGAGGCGTTGTTCGAACGGGTCCGAGACGGCACCGTGGACGTGGTTGCGACGGACCACGCACCCCACACGGTCGCCGAGAAGGAGGCGTCGCTGACGGAGGCGCCCTCCGGCGTGCCGGGTGTCGAGACGATGGTCCCGTTGTTGTTGGGACAGGTCGCGACCGGGCGACTGTCGCTGTCCCGGGTGCGTGATCTTGTCGCCGCCAACCCGGCTCGGATCTTCGGGCTGCCGGAGAAAGGGGGCGTCGAGCCCGGCGCAGACGCCGATCTCGTGCTCGTCGACCTCGACGCGACAGAGTCGGTGCGGGCGGATCGGCTCCACACGGCCTGCGGGTGGACGCCGTTCGAGGGGAAGACCGCGGTGTTCCCGGAGCTGACACTCGTCCGCGGCGAGCCGGTGTACGACCCGCACGGCATCACCAGCCAGAACGGTGTCGAAGCGTCCGACACCGCGGGCGCAGACAACGTCGACGACCCGTTCGGTGACGCCGTCGGCCGGAACGTCAGACGCTGACCCGCCACGCGGGGAACCGCGAGTGGCACCCCGGTCGCGCGAACGGGAGGCGACAGTGCGGTCACACGAGTAGGGAACCACAAGCTACAGTGCGGTCGCGCGAACGGGTAGAGACGTGTCACGCCCTCCAGAGGTAGAGCGGCCGTCACTGTCGCTCACTGACACGACCGGCGGGATCGCCGTGATCGGGCTCACCCTGCTGGTGTTGTTGTACAGTCTCGTCGCGATCGGAAACATCCTGCTGGGTGTGTTGCTCTCGGTGGTGCTCGTTGGCGGGTATCTCGCCGTCCAGCTCCTCCGAGAACTGCTGTCGTTGTTCGCCAGACTCGTCACGGCACGCGAACGCGAGGCACGCGCCACAGAGGTGCGTGCGGCCGCCGCCGCCGAGTCGACGGATATCGGGTTCGACCCGCCGGCCGACGGGAGGGAGTCGACGACCGCCGAGGTGTCGGACGACAGGGAAACGGAGACAGAGTCCGACGAGGAGTGGGCCGACTGACGCCGGTAGTCAGTTCACTTCGATCGTGGTGTCGTCGACTGTGTCGCTGTCGGGCGTCGGGAGCGTGACCGTGAGCACACCGTGTTCGTACTCGGCGGTGGTCTCGTCGTCGACGACCGGCTCCGGGAGCCGAACCCGGCGCTCAACACGCTGACGCCGCTCACGACGGTGGAGCGTCGCCGACTCGTCGAGCCGGCCGTCGCGGTCCGCCACGACGTGGAGTTCACGATCGAGCAACGACACCTCGATGTCGTCCGGTTCGAACCCCGGCAGGTCGACCACCACAATCACCTCGTCGTCGCGGGTCGCTACGTCGACGCTCGGCCGTGGCCGGAACGGCGGCTCCAACTCGTCGCCGACGGCGGCCAACTCGCTGCTCATCCGGTCGAACAGCTGTTCGATCTCGTCGATCGGGTTGCGTCGGGACACACGCGGCAGTAGACTGTCGACCGTCTTCAATCTGTCCCGCACTGTGGGACAGGATACGCGAGTGGCCACTCGCTCCGTGTGAGTTGCTCGGTTCGTGTGAGTCGCTTGGCTCGTGGAGCCGCGTGGTTCGTGTGGCACCGGCGAGTCGTCCGGCCCGTCTCCGACGACAGCCGTGTCGGGTGGTTGCACTCGTGTCACTCTCACGAGAGTTTATCTCCGGACCGCGCGTACAGTTCGTATGGCAGACGACACCTCGGCGACGAGTGCCGACGGGACGGGACCGGGCGACGAGCGGGAAGAGACTGAGAGACCGGCAGTCACCCCAGCGCGACCGGACAGTCCGATCCAGACCACCGGGACGGACCACGTCACCGTCTGGGGGTCAAACGAGGAGGATACGCTGGCCTTCTACCGCGACCTGTTGGGGATGTCGTTGGTGTTGCGCCAGCCGAACCTGGACGACCCCTCACAGACGCACCTGTTTTTCGACACCGGTGACGACCGTATCCTGACCGTCTTCGTCGGCGACCGGTCGTCGGCGGCCGGCCAGCGCGTCTCGACGGGTGCGGTCCACCACCTCTGTTTTTCTATCGCGCCCGACGACTTTCAAGAGACGATGAACGCGTTGGAGGCGGACGGCCGCGGCTACAACGTGTTCGACCGTGGGGTGTTCCTCTCGTTGTACACGCAGGACAACAACGGGCTGGTGATCGAACTCACGACAGACAAGTACGACATCCCCGACGGGGAGCGCGGCGCCGTGTTGGCGACGGCCCAACGGCTCCGTGAGGCGGACGGGGCGGAGTTCGCCGAGGACGAACACCTCAAGGCCGCTCTGGCGGAACACGGTTTCGACGACACACCCAACGATCTCCCAGAGGCGCCCAGTGGCGTCGGCGGCGTCGAGTGACACCTCGGCGGGGACAGGGGTGGCCCGACAGTCTCTTGGCTGCCGGGCGGGAGTGTGAGGTGTGATCGCGACGCTACTCGACGACTTCCAGGCGTTCCTCGAAGGGATCGTCACCACCGAGGCACGCCTCGTCGCGACCGTCGTGTTGCTCGGGATCGGCGTCACCACCGTGGCGTTCGTAGCGCCGCGTGGGGTCAAACTCGTCCGTCAGTTCGTCGTCCAACGAGTGCTCGCACACGAGCGTGTCCCGGTGGACGCGACGGAACTCAACTGGCAGGTGCCGACGGCGTTGGTTCTCCGAGTGACACAGGCGGTGGTCGTCGGCGGGATCGCCGCCTCGACGCTCGTCGTCTGGGGGTACGTTGGCGCCGCCGAGCGGCTCCTCGGTGTGATCGGTGGGCTCGTCCCGCGGCTGGTACAGGTCGCCGTGACGGTCGGAATCGCCGCCGCCGCGGTGGTCGGGATCGACGTGTTGGAGGGCTGGCTGGAGGAGTACGCCGCCGAGTCCGACGCGATCAACGAACACCAGAAGGGGATCGTGTTCCGGGTGCTCCAGGTTCTCGTGGTCACCGCCGCAGCGGTCGGCGCGCTCACCGTCTGGGGGGTCAACCTCGGCGGCTTGTTCGTCGGTGCCGGGTTCCTCGGAATCGTGATCGGCACCGCCGCCCGGACGACGCTCGGCTCGCTGATCGCCGGGTTCGTCCTCATGTTCTCCCGGCCGTTCGAACTCGGTGACTGGGTCGCGCTCGACGGCCAGGAGGGGATCGTCGCCGACATCACGATCGTCAACACCCGCATCCGGAACCAGTACGGTGAGGAGATCGTCCTCCCGAACGACAAGGTCGCCAACGCGACGATCACGAACCGGAGCCGACTCGGCCAACTCCGGCTTTCTGTCGATGTCGGGGTCGACTACGACGCCGACCTGGAACGAGCCGAGACTGTCGTGCTGGAGGCGCTCGAAGGTGTCTCGACGGTGTTATCGAATCCAACACCACAGGTGGTCCCGAAGTCACTGGGTGACTCTGCGGTCGTGTTAGAGTGTCGGTTCTGGATCGACAACCCCAGCGCCGCGAGACGGACGGTCGCGACGGCCGCCGTCGTCCGCGAGGTGAAAACCGCGCTCGACGAGGCGGACGTGAAGATTCCCTACCCGCAACGGGAACTGCTCGGTCGCGAGGAGGCCGGCGGATTCCGAGTCGAGAGCGACCAGCGTCGGGCCGACGAGAGACGGACGACGCCCGCGACCGACGGCGGCGACACGGACGGGAAGTGACGCGGGTTCGACGCAGTGGTCTCACTCGCCGACCCACACTGTCTGCCCGTCGTGTGGGCATCTGACCCCTGCTCAACCAACCACACTCGAACACCAGCGTGTCGACCGACGGGAGCCGGTCCGTGTCGAACAGTCGGGTGTCGGCGGTGTAGTCCGCTCGCCGTTCGAAACGTCTCTCCCGGTCGGTTACCGAGCAGTCGTACCGACAGCGGCCGATCTCGCCGGCGTGGTCCGGGTGCCAGTAGGTGAGCAGACACCGTCGACACCCCGGCGGACGAGATTGTCGACGGTCTGTTCGGGCGTGTCGACCAATCGTCTCAACTGCCGGGACAGAGAGGCTGTAGCCGCGCCGCGCGTCCGGTTTGCCGTCAGCGCCGGCCCGACAGAGCCAGCCGTCACACCCCGACAACGGGAGCGGCTGGCTCCCGGCCGTGCCGAGAAGCCGGAGACGGGAGGACATATGTTGGTAGGATGAACAGTGTCGGGGTGCCGCCAGCCGACGAGTTACCCCCCACTCGGTCGGGTGGCTCGGCGCCAGCCAAGCAGTAAGCCGGCGAGTCCGCCGGCACCCAACACCAACGACATCACGACGATGTCGTTTCGAATCCCGACCACATACAAGCCGAGACCGCCGAGGCCAGCGACGGCGTAGCCGACCCGTCTGACCGTCTGTCGGTCGATCTCCGTCGGTTCGACGGCCACCACCCCAAACACGACACCGTAGGCCCCGAGCAACACCGCAGTCGGGAGACTCTCGTCCGCAACTGCCAGAGCGAACGCGAGTACGAACACGAGCACCGAGAGGCCGGCTCTGGCGAGTTTCGAGTAGTCCATGTCGTCAGTTGACCTCAACTCGTATTAAATATGATCCCCGTGTCATCGTGTGAGACAGGAGGCCGGGTCGGCACCACTGGCACGCAAGGGAACACGACTGTCACACCGTCGGCGAAAAGCAAAGACAGGTCAAAGCGCCGACTCACTTCGGCGGCCGCAGCCGGTAGTAGCGCCGGTTGAGATCGTACATGTATCCTTCACGCATCGTCTTCAACACGGCGTAGGTGAGACACGCCGTGACGATCGGCAACAGGAACGCCAGATCGTTGATGATGTTCACGTTCATCGGCATCAGATTCTTGACCGACAGCACAGAGATCGTGAACGCGAAGGTGACGCCGCCGACGCCGACGGCCGCCCAGAACGGTTGTTCCACCGGGCGGCGCGCCGCGCCCTTGTTGATGAACGGGACGATCGAGATGAACCCGACGACGACGACGTTCGCGAGCACGCCGAACGTCCGGTCGGCCATCAGCTTCTGGCCGCCTAAGATCGACAGCTCGGGGTTGAGGAACCCCAGCTTCAGCAGGCCGAACGACCAGTAGAGATACCAGTCGGGGAGGATGATCGCCGGCGTCGAACTGGGATTCGCCGGGCTCCCGATGTGGGGCGGCATCGTCGACGAGAGGAAGAGGATCATCCCGACGAAGAACGATCCGATGGCGAGGTTCCGGATCACCTCGTGGGGCCAGGTCGGGAACGCCAACACGTCCCGTTCCACGTAGTCGGACTCCCGCCGGAGGTCCTCGTCCTCGCGACGCGCCCGCTCGAAGTACTCGTAGGTCAGCCGGGAGAGCCCCTCCGTGCGTTCCTTCCGTTCGCGCCACGTCGGGGTCTCGTCGTCCGGCGCGACGATGCCGGTGCCGCCGCCGTCCGTCCGGGGTTCTGCGTCCGTTTGGTCTTGATCGCTCATGGTTGTGTGTCGTGTGTCCTCAGTGTGGCTCTGCAATCCCCTGCACCCAGACGATCCCGATGTGGATCGCGATCAGCGACGTGACCACGAACGGGAGCAAGAACACGTGCAGGATGTACATCCTGATCAGTGTCGACTGGCTCAGGGAGAACCCGCCGAAGATGAGCTGGGCGATCCACTCACCCGCCAACGGGATCGAGAGACTCATTTCGACGCCGATCTGGCCGGCCCAGAAGGCCAACTGATCCCACGGGAGCAGGTAGCCCGTGTAGCCGAACACCATCGTCAGCGAGATCAGGACGATCCCGAGCAGCCAGTTCAGCTCCCGCGGTTCCTTGTACGCCCCGGTGAAGTACACCCGGAGCATGTGGAGGAACACTGCCGCGGTCATCACCTGTGCCGACCACCGGTGAATCGACCGCAGCATGAACCCGAACTGGAGATCCGTCATGATGAACGTGATCTGCTCGTAGGCGACCGAACCGGTCGCCGCCGTCCCCGCCGCGTTCGACGGCGTGTAGTAGAACCCGAGTAACGCCCCCGAAATCGCCGCGACGACGTACGCGAGGGTGCTGAAGAACCCGAGCGTGTACAACGGGTACCAGTACCAGAACTTGTTGTCCAGGTCGTACTGTTCGGTGTGTGATTTGGGCATCTGGAGGTTGACCCGGTAGTAGAGGGTCTCCAACAGCTCCAGGTAGTCCACGATACGGAACCGTTTGTCCAGCCAGACCAACGCCGTCAGAAACGTCTTCTCGACGGGCGTGAGGTCCTTCTCCTGTAGCCAGGCGTTGTGGTCGTACTCGTCTTTCTTCTGGAGACTCATCGTATCACCTGTAGGGGTACACCGCGCGTTTCACCTGATCCCAGGCGCCCTCGCCGAGTGTGGAGCCGTCGACATCCTCCTCGCGGATGTACAGGTCCTCCCACTTCCGGCGGCGCTTCTTCACGATCACCACGTCCGGGAGGAACTCCTTCCGGTACAACGCGAGGATGAAGGCGAGATCGACGAAGATCGCCGCCAACAACCCGCCCAGGAACATGTTCCCGGTGTCGGACAACCCCCACCCGCTGACGAGACCGTACGTGAACATGAACACGAAGACGATCTCTAAGACGGTGAGGAGGACGATCGCGATTGCCGCCGCGGTGCTCTCCCGTGCCGGTTCGTACCGGTGAATGTCGCCGTACGTCGACCCTGTTGATGACATGTCTCGTTACCTCCCAGTCCCCGTGTGAGGGCTCTCGCCGTACTTCAGCACGTAGAAGGAAAAGACCACGGTCATCACGATTGCCAAGATCGTCGCCGCACCGACCCAGTGGGCCTGGATCGGGACGCCCAACTCGTGGAGGCTCTTCCCGCCACCGCCGCCGACGCTTTTCGTCGCCACGTCGCTACCCACGGCGATTGCGCCCAGCATGCTCAGCGCCTTGTGTGGCTGACAGAAGTACTTGTAGATGCCGGTGGTGTCGAACGTCACCGAGAAGCTGAAAGCCCCCGATTCCTTCGGTTCGTGACCAGAAATGCCGGCACCGTCGGGCATCTCCTCAAACAGGACGTTGTGGCTCTTGTTGCCCGTCCACTCGAAGGTCACTTCCGTCCCCGTGTCGATCCACAGGTTCGTCGGTGCAAACGCCACCTCGCCGCTGCCGGCGCCGACTGTCACCGTCACCTCGTCGCTGCCGCGCTCGTCGGCGTACTCCCCGCCTTTCGCGCCCTCCGTGTAGCCACCGAAGTCGGGGCGTTTACTGCCGCCACCCCCCTCCTCCTCGGCGGCCGCGGCGGTTGCGGACGCACCCGCTCCGAGCGCCGCAGTTGCCCCGCCGGCGGACCGCACGAACTGCCGCCTATTCATGTGTAGCTCGCTCTCGTCTTCGGTGGTACTTGAACCCTCCGACCTCGCAATGATCGCCGTCCCGTACGGACGTTTGCGGGTCAGGCGTCGGTGTTCTCGTCGGCCGACGCCGGTTCGTCGTCGGGAGTGAACTCGTCGGGAGCGTGGCCGCTGGGGACGCCCTCGGCGTCTGGCAGCCCGTCCTCGTCGAGTGTCGTCTCCACCACGTCCTCGAACGGGAGAAACTCCGGGCGGTCCTCGTCGGTGAGTCCGCCCTCGCCGATCCCGGCCGCCCGGAGGCGGTCGCGGTACTCCTCGGCGCGGAACCGGTCGGACAGCCGGGCGTTGGCGACGACGAAGAACAACAGGAGGCCGATTCCGAGAAAGAACACCGACAGAACGGGGATCAACAGGTTGGGCACGGTGTCGGGCGACCGGATCGTGTCGGTCAACAGCCACAGCCCCGCGATCCCCAACCCCGCGAGCACCTGTGTCGCCGCGATCAACTGGATCACGTTGTTGCCGAACTGGCCGGTGCCGGCCTCCACCTCCTCGGGCGAGGGGAGTTCGTACGCCTCCGGGGGGTCGTCCACCTCGTAGGAGTCCATCGAACACAACGCGATTGTCGGCTTCACGTCGCGCAACACCGTCCCTTCCCCCTCGACGCTGCCGTCTGGGTAGACAATCGCCCACCCCTCGTCGGAGTAGGCGACGACCCGGTCGGGGTCTTCGGCCCGCTCTAAGACGGCGAACACCTCTCGGCGGGCGATCCGCCGTCGGAGGTCCTGTTCGACCCGTTCCAACAGCTCCTCGCCAGTGATCCACGTCTCCGGGTCGAACGCCGCCTCCCACTCGCGCGGGCTCATGTCGGCCATGTCCGACGGCGAGAAGTTGTCGAAGTCGTACTTCTCCTCGACCTCCCCGCGGAGCGCCTCCAGATCGACATCCTCGTCTGGGACGGCACGGTCACCGTCCGCCTCGGAGGCGGCACCCTCGGAAGCCTCGTCGGCTGACGCCTCGCGGTCGGCGGCTGCCCGCGCGGCGTCCGAGTCGGGGGCTGTGTCACCGCTCGCGTCGGCCTTGTCGGCGCGCTCACCGCCGTCGTTCGCGGCGCTGTCGCCGCCAGGGGTGGCACCCGGCTGTGGGTCGTCGTTCCCGGCGGTCGCCGACTGGGCGTCGTCGGCCTCCGAGGACTCGGTCATGACTCCCGTTTGCGTCGACACACTCGTTAGCGTGACGGTTGCCGCCGGTCGGCGTCGCGTCCTCACGCTGTCGGTCGAGGGGCGTTCCACGCCGCTTTAGCCGTTGGCCACCGTCCATCCGGGTGATGGTCGCCGACCGAACGATCGCCGTCGTCGCCGCGGTGATGGTCACCGCCAGCTTCCCATTCTACCTCTACGGGGCCTGGATCATGGTTGATCGGGAGACGGACCACGTCACCTGGGAGATTCTCACCCGCCACCTGAAGATGATCTTCCCCGGGCTGGTGTTGACGACGGTACCGGTCGTCACCTGGATGGGGCCGCGACTGCTCGGCCAGCTCAACGGGCTGTCGATGGTCCACGCCTTCTTCGGGCTCCAGGCGTACGCGCTCCTCGGGTTCGGGCTGACGGGGATCGTCCGCATCTTCCAGGTGAAACGCGACAACGATCTCTACGACGTGAGCGACCCCGAGGTGGACCTCAACGACCTCCACGAGAACATGAGCGCGTGGCGCGGCCGCCTTCGGATCGGTGTGTTCGGCTACGTGATCCTCTGGTCGTTGGCGTACGTCGTCGGCGTCTACCGGTTCTTCATCATCTACGCCTGAGTGGTGTGGCCGAAGAGCCAGTTCGACCACCCGGTCACGCCTCCCACGGCTCCCCGCTCGCGAGGTCGACCTCGGCGTCGCCCCGCTCGGAGGGACAGATGTCCGCCAGTTCACACGCTTCACAGTCGGGGTTCCGGGCGGTACACCTCTCACGGCCGTGTGAGATCAGCAGGTGGGTGAGCATCTTCCAGTCGTCCTCGGGGACGATCGGTTGGAGGTCCGTCTCGATGGCCGGCGGACGCTCCGCTTCGGTGATCCCGAGCCGGCGGGTAAGCCGTTGGACGTGTGTGTCGACGACAATCCCCTCGACCACGTCGTGGCCGTGTTGTAAGACGACGTTTGCGGTCTTCCGGCCGACGCCCGGCAGGTCGGTGAGTTCGCTCATCGTGTCCGGCACCTCGCCGTCGTGTTCCGCGACCAGAATCTCCCCCGTCTCGCTGAGGTAGCCGCCCTTGTTGTTGTGGAACGTCACGCCGTAGATCGCCTCCGCGAGTTCCTCGTCGGTGGCGTCGGCGTAGTCTTCGGCGGTCTGGTACGTCTCGAACAGCTCCTGGGTCACCTCGTTGACCCGTTCGTCCGTACACTGTGCCGACAACACCACCGCGACCAACAGCTCCAGCCGGGTGGAGAACTGCAACGAGATCCCGCTGTCGGGGTACGTCTCGTACAGTCTGTCCAGCACCGCCTGCATCTGTGTCTCGCGGTCGGCCAACGCCGTTCCCATACGCGTCGCTGGCTCGGCAACCGCTTCAACGGTTCGGCTCCTACCGGGACGACGACGCACGCCGCCGAACCCGCTCGGGAGCGACGCGTTTTACCACCCGGGCCGAGTGCCGGCGTGTATGTCCACGCCACACACGCTACAGGGGCGCCGCGACAGCTGGGAAGCTGTCGTCGACGACATGGCCGCGACCGCCGCGGAGTACCGCGACGACGGGTTCGAGACGTTGGAACTCCATCCCGGTGACGTGACTCCGCTTCCGACGCCGTCCGCCCTCGCGGGAGACGCGGAGGTCGACCGTGTCGGGCTAGACCTGTTGTTGCCGGGCAACGAGTTCGGCGATCTCCAGGCGGTCGTCGCCGACCACGAGTTCGAGGCGTACGACGCCTACCGCGCCAGCGAGGGGAACGTCGTCTTCGCGGTGATCGCGATGCGGTCCGTCGACGACGGGTTCGTGGTGTTGTTCCCGTTGTACTACGACGCGACGGACGCGAAGGTGATGCTTGCACACTCGGCCGAGCGTGGGGAACTCCGGACGTTCCTCCGTCCGCTCGACGACTCCGAACGGGTCGTCTTCTCGCAGTCCGAGCCGGACAACCTCCTCCCCGAGACGTTCGACCCGGCCGCCGTCGACGTGCCCGACACTCTCGGCGGAGCCGACGGCGACTGAGGCGACCTCACTCGTCGCCGTCACCCGTCTCTGCGGTGGCCTCCTCTGTGTCGTCGCCCATCTCTGCGGTGTCTTCTCCTGTATCGCCGTCCGTCTCTGCGGTGTCTGCTCCTGTGTCGCCTGTCGTTTCCTCGGCAACGTCCGTGTCTGTGGTTTCCGGCACCGACTCCGTTCCAATCACGGGCCCGTCTGTGGTCTCACTCGTGGGACCGTCGTGCGAGCAGGCGGCGTCGAGACACCGGCGGTCGGTGCCGCGGTCGAACACCGGGAGGCCGCAGGCGCAACTGCCGACGATCACACCCGCCGGGATCGAGAACGCCGTCTCACACGCCGGGTAGTCGTCACACCCCAGAAACTGACGCCCACGGTGGTCCTCCACCCGCAACGGGGCGCCACAGTCTGGACAGTCCACCCGGCCGTCGAGCGCCGACGCGACGGCCGCCACCAACGGCTGACAGTCGCGGTCGAGACACACCCGGAACTGTTCGCCGCGTTCGACCGACAGCTCCGGCAACCCGCACGCCTCACACGTCGCGTCCACCACCTGACCACCCCGCGGGACGGCGTAGCTGGCGGCACAGTCGAGACAGTGTACCTCCCCGCTCGTCGTGACGAGTTCGCCGCCGCAGTGACAGTCGCCGGCCGGCGCGCCGGCGGCGGTGACGACGTGTCGCGTGACGGCCGGCTCCGGATCGAACCGGACCGTCAGGCGTTCGTCGCCGTCGATGGCGACCAGCTCCACCCCGTCGGCCGCGTCCGTGTCTGTCGGCTCGGCGGAGGCTGTCACAGACTGGTCGCCGCTCGTCTCCGGGTCGCCACACGGGGCGGTGGGCGTCTCGTCGACCCAGACCTCGCTGGGGCGAGTGAGCCACGCGACGGGCTGGTAGCCGTCCGCGTCGTGGACCAACACCGTGTCGTCGGGTTTGCGGACGGCCACCACCCGCCCGCGGTGGAGTCGTTGGTCCGGCTCTCCGCTGTCGCGGCCGCGGGCCGTGGTGAAGCGTGTGGTACAGTAGCCAGCGTACACGTCGAGCGTCTCCGTCACATGGGTGTTGGCCCCGGCACCGGGTATGAACCTTCGCCAGCGGGGAAGTCGTTGGACGCCCGTCAGTGGGGGGGTGCACCGGTGGAGGTTTCTCCGGCCGGCCCCCAGACGACACTAATGGGTGATGATCCACTCACCGTCTGTTTCGACATGGACGGCGTTCTCGTCGATTCGGAGACCCACTGGCACGCCGCCGAACGCGACCGGATCTTCCCGGCCGCTATCGCCGGTGAACAACCCGCGCTCGACGAGGTCACCGGGATGCACTACCGCGAGATCTACCACTATCTCGACGACAACTACGAGGTGACGCTCTCGGAGTCGGCGTTCACCGGGCTGTACGAGGACGCCGCCGAGGAGCTGTACGCCGAGGCGGTCGATCTCCTCCCCGGCGTGCAGGAGACGCTGGCGGCGCTCGACGACCGCGGCGTCCAACGCGCCGTCGTCTCCTCGTCGCCGGTCGCATGGATCGACACCGTTCTCGACCGGTTCGGCGTGTCGTTCGAGTCGGTGTACTCAGCCGACGAGTTCGACGGCCCGGGGAAACCCGAGCCGGGCGTCTACGAGGACGCGATTGCCGACCTCGGCACCACCCCTGAGCGGACGGTCGTGGTCGAAGACTCCGTCAACGGCGTCCAGTCGGCCGGCCGCGCCGGCACGACCGTGATCGCCTACCGTGGCGACCACGACACCGAGCCCGACGGCGACGGGCTCGCTCCGGCCGACACCGTCGTTCAGACGCCCGCGGCGCTCCACGAGACGGTGTTGGAGACTGTCGACCAGGTCGACGGAGACTGACGGACAGACGAGACTGAGAGACGAGCGGGGGCGATCAGCTACCGCCCGACGGTGACGGTCCGGCTCTCCCGTTGTGGGCACAACGGTAGTTCTGGGTACACCACCTCGACGGCGTACGTCACCGTCTCCGCCTGTGGGGCGCCGAACACCGCGAGCGGGACCGTCGTCTCCCCGTCGAAGTAACACGTCTTCTCGTGCATCTCGGTCCCGTTGGCGGTGACACGCACCCCGGCACGCGCCGCCCCGCCCTCGTTGCGGACGGTCACCTCGCGCACGTCGTTGTCGCCGACGGCGATCCGGTCCGGGAACGACCCCCACTCGACGCTCGCCCGCGGCAGCCCGCGTGCCTGTTCGACGACACGCTCGGCGACACCTGCGGTGAGGCCGGCGTTCGTCAGCGTCCGACTGCCGGCGTCGACGAGCGCCGCCGGGGTCGTCAGGTCGGCGGCCGCGAGCGTGTCCGCCCGGCCCGCGCCGATCCCGTCGACGGCGGTCAGTCCGACCGCGTCGGCGACGACGCCGTGTTCGACGCGGGCGGCGACCCGAGCGACCAGTCCGGCGGTCTGCGGGTCGGCGAACGTCTCTGCGAACTCCCGGAACGCGGCCAACAACCGGAGCGCGTTCTGGCGGATCACCCACGCGTCCGACCGGAGATCCGACGGGACGCTGTCGGCGACGGACGCCCGGAGGATGGCCAACACCTTCCGCGGGCCGTCGTCGAGGTCGTCGACACGGGGTGTGGTCGCCTGGGTCGCGACACCCTCGACCGTCGAGACCGGCTCGCGCCCGCCAGAGAGAATCGTGTCGACGGCGTCCCGTTCGGAACTGCGGGGGGAGACGGAGTCGAACTCCGTGGCGGTCGCGACCGACCGCAACACCGCCGGCTCGTCGACCCGGTCGCGGTCGAGCGTCGCTCGGAACCGCTCGGCGGTGTCGAGACGGAGATAGTAGTCGGAGGCGAGCCGCCCCACCGCCGTCGGCGACAGCCCGAGTCGGTCGTCCGTCTCGGCGAACCCGCTGTCGATCAACCCCTCGACGGTCTCCCGCACCCGGTCGCGCAGGTCGGCGAACCCGTACGACTCCGGCCGGGACTGTGCCCGCACGTAGTAGAACGTCGTCTCCAACCACCCCATCACGTCCGCGAGGCTGTCGACGGTGCCGAGCGCGATCTCGGCGTTGAGGTGTGTCTCCAGGTCGCCGGGGTCGCCGTCGTCGATGCCCGGCCGCCCGGCGAGGTGTGACTCGATCTCTTTCCCCTCGCGCAACAACGAACGGTACTTGTCCGCCTCCGAGCGGTCCGACACCACCCAGCCGTACCCCACGTCGTCGTACCCCGGCCGCCCCGCCCGGCCAAGCATCTGGAGCACGTCCAACGGGCTCACGTCGACATCACCCTCCAGTGGGTCGTGGTAGTTCGTGTCCCGGATCACCACACACCGCGCCGGGAGATTCACGCCCCACGCCAGCGTCGAGGTGGAGAACAACACGCCGATTGTCCCCTCCCGGAACCACTCCTCGACGGCGTTGCGGTCGGTCGTCGACAGCCCGGCGTGGTGGAAGGCAACCCCATCGGGAATCGACTGCCGGAGCGTCTCGTCGTCCAGTTCGGCCGCCTCGGTGTGGAGATCGTAGTCGCCGCGGGCACCCATCGGCACGTCGCGTTCGGCGAGTTCGTCACGCGCCTTCTTCGCGGCCATCACCGCGTCCTGTCGGGAGGCGACGAACACCAACGCCTGGCCGTCCTCACGGACGTGTGGCTCCGCCAGGTCCAACGCGCGGTAGAGCCGGCGGTACTTGTCCGCGAAGCTGTTCTCACCGTGCGTGTACGTCTTCACCCCCGTCTCCAGATCGACGGGGCGGTAGTCGTCGCCGAACTGGAAGGTGGCCGCCGGCGGCGCGTTGAGCCAGTCGGCCACGTCGTCGACGTTCTTCATCGTCGCCGACAACGCAATCACGCGTGGATCACACAGCCGGCGGAGCCGCGACACGGTCACCTCCAACACGGCCCCCCGCCTCTCGGAGTCCAACAGGTGGACCTCGTCGATCACCACACAGTCCACGTCGGTGACGAAACTGTAGCGGGCGGAGTCGTGTTTCCGTGTCGCGGAGTCGGCCTTCTCAGGTGTCATCACGAGGATGTCCGCCCGCTCGGCCCGTCGTGGGTCCAGATCGCGTTCCCCGGTGACGACCGCCACGGAGTAGCCCAGTTCCTCGAACCGTTCCCACTCCGACTCCTTTTCGGTGGTGAGCGCGCGCAACGGCGCGAGGAACAACGCGGTGCCGCCCTGCGAGAGGGTGCGACAGATCGCCAACTCGGCGAGGGCGGTCTTCCCGGAGGCGGTCGGCGCGGCCGCGACGACGTTGTCGTCCGTCTCTAGGACGGCCGGCAACGCCTCGCGTTGCATCCGATTGAACTCCTCGAACTCGAAGGCGTCTGCGAACTCCGGCACGGCGTCTGCGACGTTCATAGTTGGGGTGGGGTCGGCTCGTCTGTTCGGTGTCCGGCAGTGACGCGAAAAGGCCTTTCTCTCCCGGCCAGCCGCAGCGACGTGGCGACACGCTCGGTGAACGGGTCGACCGCTACAGGTCCGCGCGTTCGAACCGGGCGAGCCCGGCCAACGGGGGCGCGACGAGCCACACGCCTAACATGACGACCGCCGCCGCCTCCGTCGCCTGTTGGAACCGTTGTTCGACCGACGGCGGCGCGAACAACGTCCCGGCGAGAAACTCCCGAGAGACGATCTTGAACGCGCCGGTCGGGTTGAGCACCTGGAGCAGCGTCTGGAGCTCCCCGACGGTCAACGGGAGCCACGAGGGGCCGCCGCCGAGTCCGAGCACGAGCGGGAGCGCGTTGTTGATCCCGCCGAGCACGACAGTGAACAGGAAGTACACCCCGACCGCGGCCGCGACCGCGACGGTGCCGGAGCTGGTGACCGCCGAACAACCGACGGCGATGGCGACGTAGACGGCCGCCAACACCACCATCAACACGAGATAGCCGAGGTAGTCCAACGGCGCGAACTGCAACGGTCCCAGCGCCGCCACCAACGCCGGCACGAGGAAGCCGAGGAACAACGGCACGCCGACCGCGGCCGTCCGCCCGGCGACCTTCCCGGCGACCACGTCCACCCGGGAGTGGGGGAGTGACAACAACAGCTTCAACGAGCCGGACTCGCGTTCACCGACGACCGCGCGGTGGGCGACCACCAACGCGATCAGCGGCACCAGCCCGGTCGTGAACCCGCCGTTCATGAACCCGAGAATCGCGCTCGTCGAGAACGTCTGTGCGTCCGACGCGGAGAGGAACCGCGCGCCGATCAGCATGAACGCCGTCGCGATCACCACGAACAGGACGGCCAGCCCCAACAACCACCGCGACCGCACCGCGTCTCGGAAGTCCTTCCGAGCGACGGCTTCGACGCTCACTCCCCCACCTCCGTGGCCGGCGCGGTCGCGTATGACGCCTCGCCCGCGTAGTGTAAGAACAGATCCTCCAACGAGGTGTCCTCTGTGGTGAAGTCTCGCACCTCGACGCCCGCCTCCTCTAAGGCGCCCACGACACTGGTTTTCGCGCCCGCGTCACAGTCGACGGTGACTGTCCCGCCGTCCGTCTCGACGCTTTCGACACCGTCCAGCTCGCGGACGGCCGCGAGGTCGTCCTCGCTGGCGGCGTCGACGGTGACGACCAACTGCTCGCCGGTGTCGACCGCCTCGCGTAGCCCTTCGATGCTGTCCTCGGCGACTAGCTCCCCGTCGCGCATGATCCCGACGCGGTCACACACTGTCTCCACCTGCCCGAGCACATGCGAGGAGAAGAAGACGGTCGTGCCCCGATCCGCCTCGCGTTGGACGATCTCCCGCATCTCCTTGGCCCCCTCCGGGTCCAACCCCGTGGATGGTTCATCCAAGATCAGGAGTTCGGGGTCGCCGACGAGCGACATCCCGAGCACGAGCCGTTGGCGCATCCCTTTCGAGTAGCCGCCGGCCTTCCGGTCGCCGGCGCCGGTGAGTCCGACCCGGTCGAGCAGCGCGTCCGGGTCCGCCGACACATCTTTCGACTCGATGGCGAACGCCAGGTGTTGGCGGCCGGTGAGCCGGTCGTACACGTCGTACCCTTCGGGAAGGACGCCGATCCGTCGCCGGACGGCCGTCGGCTCCCGTTGGGCGTCCATCGAGAGCACGTCGACACTCCCTGTCGTCGGACGGACGAAGTCGAGCAACATGTTGATCGTCGTCGACTTCCCCGCGCCGTTCGGCCCGAGGAAGCCGTAGATCTCCCCCGACTCCACCGTCAAGTCGAGATCGCGGACGGCGACGACATCGCCGTACCGCTTGGTGACGCCGGACAACGAGATCGCGGTCATACCTGTGGTTCCAGCGGTTTCGGTTAAATGGTTTTGGACGACGGCGTGCGGTGAAGATGTGCGTGGTGTTGCCGCAGTCACCGACTGTCCGAGATATTTATTCCGTTATAGCACTTATTAGACTATATATAATTCAAAAGTATGGTAAGTGAGTCTACTACCGAGCGGGTGATCAGGTGGTCTACAACATATCGGCCCGACGAACCGACAGTCTACCGTGGTCGACGACCCGGACTACGGGTGTCGCCTCGACGGTCTCGCTTCCGTACGTTCATTCTGCGCTCCACATGTGATAGATTACAACACATACAAAAGGTATCCAACCGGTATATCCGTCTTGACAGTATGAGAACAACAAAAAGACGAGACACTCTCCGAGTGTTCGGGACCGGTCTCGTGGCCACATTAGCCGGTTGTGGCGGCAGCCAATCGATAGAGACCACAGGTCGGACTGTGACACAGCCGTCGACACAGACGGCAACACCGACTGTAACCGAGACACCCAACGAGACCGCGACCCAGACCGCAACATCGGTTCCACGCGTCGTCTGGCGGCAGACGGTCGGTAATTATCTCAAGTCATCGCCGGCGGTCGTCGACGGAACTGTCTTCGTCGGCTCACACGCGCGGACAGTGTCAGCACTTGATATCGACGACGGGACAGAACAGTGGACAGTCGAGACAGACGGCTCCGTGTTCGGTGGGCCGACAGTCGTCGACAGGACTGTGTACGTCGGCACCGAAGAGGGACTGTACGCGATTACCGCCGTCGATGGGAGCATCGAGTGGCGGACCACCGACCTCTGGAATATTCGTTCACAGCCGACAGTCCGAGACGACACTGTCTACGTTGGAAGTGACGATACACATGTGTACGCGCTTGACATCGAGACTGGAACTGTCCTGTGGCAGAGCCAGTCTCTCGGGGGGCACCACTCACAGATTCTCTGTTCACCGGCTGTCGTCGACGACACCGTCGTCGTCGGGACCGGCGACCGAGCGGTGGTCGCACTCGACGCCGAGACGGGGACAACGCAGTGGCGAAGTGACGCCGCGGGGCGGGTGTACGCCAACCCGGTGATCGACGGGGACACTGTCTACGTCGGTGATCGGCTCGGATTGGTCAGTCTCGACCTCGACTCGGGCGAGCACAAGAGTCGTCTGAACGCGCCGGTCGTGCGTGGGCTCACACGTGGGACGAGAGGATTGTACGTCGGTGCCGCTGGCTCCGTCGTCGCCGTTTCGCCCGACGAGAACCGTGTCCGGTGGGAGCAGACAGCGACGGTCGGTGCCGCGCCAGCCGTGGATGACGGCACTGTTTACGCCGGGACAACGGGGGATAACAAAGCCAAAGCGGTCGGGGGAGTTGTCGCACTCGACGCCGAGAGTGGTGAGCCAGACTGGCAGACGACACTCGAAACGAGTGTCCGCACGGACCCCGCAGTCACTGCAGACCGGGTCGTCGTCGGCACCATCGGGGGTGACGTGATCGCTCTGGAGCGATAACCACTCCCCTGACCCGTCGTTTCGTCCGGGTCAGGGACCTGTCGTGAGCATCTCAATGCCTTTGACCAGTCCCCCCGACGTTCTAGGTATGCGACACCGCGAAGTCGAGACAGAGGCGGAGTATCTCGCGCGGATGGAGACGGGCAACGACTGGCGTGAGGAGATCGAGACGCTGGCAGACCGCGAGGCGGTCGACGCCGGGTGGTTCGCCGCGATGGGCGCCGTGCGGACGGCAGAGCTGTGGTTCTACGACCAACGGGAAAAGGAGTATCACGCCGTCGAGTTCGACGAGCCGTTGGAGGTGGCGGCGTGTGTCGGCAACGTCTCGTTGCTCGACGGGGAGCGGTTCGCCCACACCCACGCCGTCCTCTCGCGGGAGAACGGCCAGTCGCTGGCGGGCCACCTGGACAGCGCCCGCGTGTTCGCCGGCGAGGTGTACCTCCGCGAGTTCGCCGAGCCGTTGGAGCGTGCCCACGACGAGCGGACGGATCTGGATCTGTGGCTCAACGACGACCCTGACACCGAGTGAGGCGACAGCCAGCGCCGAGTGATGTGGCAGTCGACCCCGAGTGAGGTGGGACGCCACCCCGGAGAGCTGTCGGAGAGCCGTCAGGTGACGCCGGGGAGCGGGGGTCAGATTTTGCCAAGGCTTTTACCGACGCGAGAGAGAGTGGGAGGTAAGCGGGTTCTCGTCGCCGATCGAGCGACAGACCGTCGAACCCGACCGGGTGTCTCCGCGTCGGACGGCTCTTGCCGCCGGGTGGGTTCGACTCCGCGAAGCCCAACCCATGTCACGGGTCAGATCACCCCCGCTACGAACGTTCTCACAGTCATGAGTCAGGTCGAACGCCAACTAGACGAGACGAAGGCACAGATCGAGGCCGAGATTCCGGACGACATCTCCGTCACGGACGTGACCTACGAGGGTCCAGAGCTGGTCGTCTACACACGCCACCCGAAACAGTTCGCCCGCAACGGCGACCTGGTCCGCGATCTCGCGTCGAAGCTCCGCAAACGGATCACCGTTCGGCCACACCCGGACGTGTTGTCGTTGCCACGGGAGGCGGAAGACGACGTTCGTGAGATCGTCCCCGAGGAGGCGGGGGTGACGGATCTCGACTTCCACCAGGACACCGGCGAGGTGGTGATCGAGGCCGAGAAACCCGGCCTGGTGATCGGTCGCCACGGCTCGACGCTCCGTGAGATCACCAAACAGGTGGGGTGGACACCCGAGGTGGTTCGAACGCCGCCCATCGAGTCGTCGACGGTGTCGAACGTCCGGAACTTCCTGAAACACGAACGCGAGGAACGCCGAGAAGTGCTCGAACGGGTCGGCCGCCAGATCCACCGCGAGGAGATGGCAGACGACCAGTGGGTGCGGCTCTCCACGTTGGGTTGTTGTCGCGAGGTCGGACGCGCCGCGTTCGTGCTCAACACCGCCGAGACACGGATTCTGATCGACTGTGGGGACAAACCCGGCTCCGACGACGTGCCGTACCTCCAGGTGCCGGAGGCGTTGGGCGCGGGCGCGAGCAACCTCGACGCGGTCGTGCTCACCCACGCGCACCTCGACCACTCCGCGCTCATCCCACTGTTGTTCAAGTACGGCTACGACGGGCCGATCTACTGTACTGAGCCGACCCGGGACCTGATGGGGTTGCTCACGCTGGACTACCTCGACGTGGCCGCCAAGGAGGGGCGGACGCCGCCGTACGACTCCGAGCAGGTGCGGGAGGCGATCAAACACTGCATTCCGTTGGAGTACGGCGACGTGACGGACATCGCGCCGGACGTGAAGTTGACGATGCACAACGCCGGCCACATTCTCGGTTCGGCGGTGTCACACTTCCACGTCGGCGACGGGCTGTACAACGTCGCCTTCTCCGGTGACATCCACTACGAGGACACCCGGTTGTTCAACGGCGCAGTCAACGACTTCCCGCGGGTGGAGACGCTCGTTTTGGAGTCGACGTACGGCGGCCGCAACGACTACCAGACGGACCAGGAGGACTCCGAGCGGAAGCTGTTGGAGGTGATCCAAGAGACGTACGACCGCGACGGGAAGGTGGTGATCCCGGCGTTCGCGGTCGGGCGGTCACAGGAGATGATGCTCGTGTTGGAGGAGGCGATGCGGTCGGGCAAGATCCCCTCGATGCCGGTCCACCTCGACGGGATGATCTGGGAGGCGACCGCGATCCACACCACATACCCGGAGTATCTGCGCGACGATCTCCAGGATCGGATCTTCCACGACGACGAGAACCCGTTTTTGGCCGACGAGTTCAACCACATCGACGGCGGCCACGAGGAACGCCAGGCGGTCGCCGACGGGGAGCCGTGTATCGTGCTCTCTACGTCGGGGATGGTCACCGGCGGCCCGATCATGTCGTGGCTCCGGCTGCTCGGGAGCGACTCCGACTCGACGCTCACCTTCGTCGGCTACCAGGCACAGGGGACGTTGGGCGACAAGATCCAACGCGGCGAGGACCGCATCCCGGTGCAGGACCCCGACGATCCGCGGCGCAACAACACGCTGAGTCTGGAGATGGGCGTCGAGACGGTCGACGGCTTCTCCGGCCACGCCGACCGCCAGGGGTTGGAGAACTTCGTCCGGACGATGAACCCGCGCCCGGAGAAGGTGTTGTGTGTCCACGGCGACGAAGGGTCTGTGCAGGATCTCTCGTCTGCGCTGTACCACGACTACAACATGCGGACGTTCGCGCCGAGGAACCTGGAGACGTTCCGGTTCGAGTGACTGGGTGGGGTCGGGTACCGTTCGCGTCTTGACGCTGGAGTTACAGCGGTAACAAGGAAAAATGCCACCCGGTTACGGGTTGAGATGAATCCGACAACCCGAAAACGTATTTTATAACAAGAATTTTATAATCAGTGACACCGTACGTATTGCCAGACCGAGGCAGTTCAGTCGCCCAAATAAACGGATAGTGTCGGATTCGCCCCCAGCTACGTTCGAAAGAACCCCTTTCGAACCGCTGGCAGTGGGTTCCAGTATTGACATCCTCCTCCGCGTGAACGCGGAGGAATCCTGAGCGGTGCGGTGCCGCGGGAATTCCACCCCTGAGGGGGTGAGGGGAGACCAAGCGTTCCTTCCCCATCGGAGTGTGAAGGTAGGGACCGCAGATTAGGTGTATGTTAATATCCTAACACGGACGGTGTATCCGCGGTACCTAACGAGCCGTTCGTAGGTTTTGTTTGGGTGTTTCCTGAGTTGCTTGTAAGCTTCACCTGTCTCGTCCATCCTCCGTTCTGGAACAGGAACAACGACAAATTCTGTCGTTCCGTTCGACTCGTAGGCACTGACCGCTTTTTGAGTTACACGCCGGAGCCGGTCGTTGTCAACCTCCGACAACGGAATCGGCTCAACACCAAGTGAATCCGACGGAAGGACGCTCGCTTCTAGCTGTCCGCCGGTTTCCGATCCGACGAGCCCCGCACAGCCGGCGACGAACAAAATCAGGATAACTGCACTAATTCCCCGTGTATGATTCATACGGCAACGTTCACCACTTGGTGTGCATACATAGTAGAGGTTACGAAAGCCCTGCGTTTATTGCTAATGAGGTAGCCGTTGTGTGCGCTGATCGTGAAGATGTGCCTGTCTTCGAACAGATACCATGGTCCCCATAGCCACCACTTTTATCATCCAAATATGTTTTTAACTATTAAATATTTGTATATAAATTTAATTGATTTTGTTTCATATAGTGGGCTATTGACTGGTTGCCAAGTCGTACCGCGCCCGGCAAACGTGTTGTGTGTCCACGGTGGCGGACGATCCGCGTAACGTCTTTCGTCGGCGCTTTCCCACGACTACAACGTGCAGACGTTCGCGTCGAAGAGCCTGGAGACGTTCCGGTTTGGGTAGAGGGGAGATTTTCCTTCGAGTGACTGGGTGGGGTAGAGTCCCGTTCGCGTCTCAAAACGTGGGTCACAATCTCTCACTGTCAGAGTGAGAGAGTAGTGACCGGGGACTAGATGTATATGATCATACAAATACGAACGGTGTACCCGCGGCACATGACGAGCCGTTCGTGCGTTTTGTCCGGGCGTTCGGTAAGCCGTACTTAAGCCACTCATGTATCGTCTAACTTCTATTCTGGAACACGAACGGTGACAAGTTCTGCCGCTCCGTTTGACTCGTATGCACTGACCGTTTTTTGACACGCCGGAGTCGGTCGTCGTCAGCCTCTGACAACGGGACCGGCTCGGCGTCGGGCGAACCCGGCGAGAGGACGTTCGCTTCTAGCAGTCCACCAGTTCCCGATCCGACGAGTCCCGCACAGCCGGCGGCGAACAAGATTAGGATAACCGGACTCGTTTCCAGTATACGGTTTACACGACGACGTTCAGTTCCTGCTCCGCATGCACCATAGAGGTTGCAACGGATTTGCGCCCTCTATCCAGTCCGAAGTGACCACGGTGTACACCAAGCATCAATACGTAATCGTTCTCCACGTCGTACTGGTACCACGGTCCACCGGAGTCACCGCCTTTATCACCCGATCTTGTCGCAATTATCTTTCCTTTGTTATCGTTGTACCTTACTAAATCGAAGGTGCTTCTCCCCGTCGTCGCACCCTGGCGAGCAGCCGTCTGACCGCCAGACGCCATGTCTTTCAGTTTGTCTTCTGCCACAGTTCCGTAGATTGTCCACCCCATGTAGTTGTTTCCTCCCTTACCTGCAAAGTCGAACTTTCGGCTCTCTCCATCAGAGGCGATGAACCCAATATCTCCGTTACCACCGTTTGTGTGTCTTGAACTCTCCCCGATGCCTGTTTCACAACAGATGTACGGCTGATGTACTTTTACATCGTTCTGTCGATCGAACAAATGTGCTGCGGTGAGCCACCCTGATTGGTAGTTATCCATATCGTACGCTGGAGATCCGATCGTTCCTATTTCGATATCGGCGCACATCATCCGACATCCAGCGGGAACTGGCCTGTAGAGTGAACTGTACACTTCAGTCTGTATTTCTGTATTCTTCTCGAACACGACCGGAATATCTTCGACACGGTGAGCGCGACCGTCGTGTTCGACGACTCCCGACGCAGTTGCCGGTGTCCGTCGTTTCACTTCTTCGGGAGAGACGGACGGTCGACGCTTGGTCACTTTGTCTCCGTCTTCTGTGACCGACTTGACCACCGTTTGGGTCACACAGATCACAGTCTCCCCGTAGTCGGGACTGTTCACATCGGGCGTGACTGAGACAGACGGAATCTCTCCGATCCTCTCTCTGACCCGGCGAGCAGCATCGTAGGCAGTCTCGGTACGAATCCACTGGTCGCGTGGGATCTTGTAGAACTTCGCCTCGCGTTCCGGCATCGCGCCGTTGGTGACTGCTTCGTGGTTCGTGTGTTGATACGAGTGGGTCCGGACGACATCGTCAGTGTCGTCTGCCGCTGCCGTGGCGATCTCGTCGATCTGTCCAGTGGCGAGTGCTGCTCCCGAGACGCCGAGCGCAGAGAGGGTCTTGACGAGGCGACGTCGCCCCATCACACGCAGTTTTCGTTCTGTCGACCGTTGTCTTCCGTTCAGCGCGGTCTCTGCAACAGGAGTGTCGTTACCGTCCGTCTCGGCCTGACTGTCTTCTTCCGACATAGGTTCATCTGTACCAGGCGCAGTTTATAATTCTTGCTATAATCTTTTCCTATTTTGTGAAAACCCGAACTGGGATCGGGGCACGGTCTAGCCGGAGAACGACCCACGTGATTAATGAACTCGCCGCCGCATCTTTGGAGTATGAAACGGCTCTGGGGGGACAACGGCACGACGGAGGCGTTCAGACGTGAGTTCACACAGTGGGCCCGCGACCACGGGGGGAGGCTCGTCGACAACGAGGACGGCGCCATCTTCTGTGAGTTCGGCGGCACCGAGACCCACGCCAGCTTCGAGATTGGCGTCTACGAGGCCGGGGGTCAACACGTGCTCCGGTTCGACACGATCCGTGAGGAGATCGAGTTGAAGGTGCTCGCGGAGTACGCCATCGACGACTCCACGCTCGTGCTCAAGTCCGACCAGGGGAGCCGGGAGTTCGAACTCGACGTGGCCAGCGGGAACTGGAGTGTGCGGAAACGGCCGATCTGAGCCGGTCCTGGCTCACTCCGCGTCCCGGTCGCGTTCGCTCGTCGCGGCGTGACCGAGTTCCGCCTCGACGGCCTCGACCTTCTCGAAGGCGCGTTGGTCGGTCGTCCGTTTGTCGTCGATCTTGAGGAACGTGCTCACGCGGTCGCCGTCGACCGCCTCGTGGGCGGCTTCGACCGCCTCGAACAAGGTGCCAACCTCGTCCGTCTCGATGACGGTCCCCATCGGGTTCGTCTCGTAAGCGACACCCGCATCGTCTAAGGCGGCGACCGCCTTCGCCACCTCGTCTGCCATGCTGTCTTCGACCACCGGTGCGACCGAGAGGAGTGCGATCACTGTCACAGATGAGGTGAGGCCGGCACCGAGAAGACGCTGACGGCAGACGGGGAGCCGGGAGTCGCTGTCGTGGCTCGCTGCGAGACGACAGCAGAGTTACACCGGTGGAGACCCCACACGCGAGTGTGACGTACCGTTCGCACCCCGTCCGGCGGCTGTGTGAGAACCCGAAGGCGGACGCGACCGTGACACTCGTCGTCGGGGTCGACGACGAGACGGACGAGACGGAGCTGCGCGAGCGACTCCCCGAGACGGACGGGGTCGAACCGCTCCCGTACGACAGTTTCCGTGTGACCGTCTCCGAGTCTGCCGTCGCGGACGTGTGTGCGATCACGGGTGTGACACGCGTCGAGACCGCGAACGTGATCGGCACCGGCGATGCAGGCGAGGATGTCTGACGCGTCGCCGAAGGGTGCCGCACGTGTCGCCGAGTGTGAGGCGCTGGTGTGCCGAGGTAGTCAGTCGGCGCCGTGAGGCGGCGCGTGCCCACAGTCGGGACACTGCCACACGCCGTTTTCGGGGCCGAACACGACACCACAGGTCGGACAGGTCGTCTCCATACGACTCACACGAGACGCGGCGGGAGGGTAGTTCCCCAGGGAAACCCGACGGTGTGGGAACGCTGTCCGAACCTCTGCGTGTTGGACGAGCGTCGTCCGAGTCTCTCCCCTCGCGTTGGACGGGTCTCCATCTCCGCGTCGGGCGTACAACCAGCCCGCGTGTCTGCGTGACCGACAGACGGAGGGGTTGAACACTCCCCGCTGTACCGAAAACTACACCTACGACGGGACGGCACGCGGTGACATGGATCTTCTCTCGATGTCGGATCTCCGCACGCAGTTTGCCACCGAACGGGGCGACGTGAAAGCAGTCGACGGCGTCGACCTGACGGTCCGGGAGGGGGAGACGGTCGGGCTGGTCGGCGAGTCTGGGTCGGGGAAGTCAGTCACCGCGCTGTCGGCGATGGATCTCGTCGACGACCCCGGCGAGATCGCCGGTGGGCGGGTGACACTCCGGGCACCGGACGTGATCCCCGCGTTGTTGCCGCGTCACGCCGACGGGATCGCCGGCTACCCGGACGGTGTCGGTGAGGCGTTGACAACACTGGCGGCGGCGTGTCGCGACGGCGATCTCGCTGGTGTCGCCGAGGAACTCGCCGGGATCGCCGCCGACTGTGCCGCGCTCGACGACCCCGCGGGGTTGGCCACTGGGGTGGAGGAGGCGGGTGAACGGCTCCGCACCGGTGGGGACCCCGACGCCGTCGCCGACAAGCTGGTGACACTCGCCGAGCGGTCGCGTGACGGCTTCGTCTTCCTGGAGACGGCGACGATTGAGGCTGACCCCGAGGCGGACCCGCGGACGGTGTTGCGCGAGGAACCCGACCGTGTCGGGGAGGTGACTATCGAGGAGGCAGTGATCGACCTGACGGCCGCGCCGGAGGCGGCGATGCGTGACGTGCGCGGCGGCGCCGTGAGCATGATCTTCCAGGACCCGATGACCTCGCTCAACCCCGCGTTGACCGTCGGCGAGCAGGTTGCCGAGAGTCTCCGGCTTCATCAGTTCGACGGCCGGCGTGAGGACTCCTGGCGCAACGCGATCAGAGAGGTCGTGTCGTCGGTGCGGGGTGAGACGGATCAGGCGGTGCTCGACCGGGTGATCGAGGTGCTCTCGGAGGTCGGCATCCCGGAGCCGACCGAACGGGTCGACGACTACCCCCACGAGTTTTCCGGCGGGATGCGACAACGCGTGTTGATCGCCATCGCCCTGGCGTGTCGACCGCAGTTGTTGATCGCCGACGAGCCGACGACCGCACTCGACGTGACGATCCAGGCGCAGATTCTGGAGTTGATCAACGATCTCCAGGCGGAACTGGGAATGTCCGTGTTGATGATCACCCACGATCTGGGGGTCGTCGCGGAGACGTGTGACCGGGTGGCGGTGATGTACGCCGGCGAGATCGTCGAAGAAGGGCCCGTCGAGGAGATCTTCCACGACCCCTCACACCCGTACACCTACACCCTGTTGGAGTCGATCCCGACCGAGGACGCCGACCGGCTCACCCCGATCGAGGGGAACGTCCCGGACCTGATCGACATGCCGACCGGCTGTAACTTCGCAGACCGGTGTCCGTGGGAACAACCGGAGTGTACGGCCGGCGCGGTGCCGGTGCGGGACCACGGTGACGGGGAGACCACCCACCGGGCGCGGTGTGTGCTTGACGACTTCGACGAGAACGAGTACGGCACCGACGACCCCGGCGGGGAGGAGACGGTCGTGGGCGAGGAGTTGGTGTCCGTCGACCGGTTGGAGAAACACTTCTCGCGGGCGGACGGCTACCTCGACCGACTGCTCTCCTCGGAGGCCGAGAGCGTGAAGGCGGTCGACGGCGTCGACCTGAGCGTCTACGAGGGGGAAACGCTCGGGCTGGTCGGGGAGTCCGGCTGCGGGAAGTCGACGACCGGGCGGTCGTTGCTGCGGTTGTTGGAGCCGACGGACGGCACCGTCGTGTTCGCGGGCGACGAGCTAACGGGGCTGTCGGACGACGAGATGCGCGCCCGGCGGACGGACATGCAGATGATCTTTCAGGACCCGATGTCGAGTCTCGACCCGCGGATGACGGTCGGGCAGATCGTCGCCGAGCCGCTCCAGATCCACGACCTCCCCGCAGAGCCGCCCGCAGACGGAGAGAACCGCCGGGAGCAACGCCGTCGTCGTGTCGACGAGCTGTTGGACGCGGTCGGGTTAGACCCCAGCCAGCGCGGGCGGTACCCACACGAACTCTCCGGGGGGCAACGCCAACGGATCGGGATCGCCCGCGCACTCGCGGTCGATCCGGACTTCGTCGTCGCCGACGAGCCGGTGTCGGCGCTGGATGTCTCCGTCCAGGCGCAGATTCTCAACCTGATGGAGGACCTCCAAGAGGAGTTCGGGCTGACCTACCTGTTCATCGCACACGATCTGGGTGTCGTGCGACACATCTGTGACCGCGTGGCGGTGATGTACCTCGGCCGGGTCGTCGAGGTCGCGGAGACGGAGGCGTTGTTCGACGAGCCGCGCCACCCGTACACACAGGCGTTGCTATCGGCGATTCCCGTGCCGGACCCGACCGCGGACACGGACGACCGGGTGATCTTGGAGGGTGACGTGCCGTCACCGGTCGACCCACCCTCGGGGTGTCACTTCCGGACGCGGTGTCCGCAGGTGATCCCGCCGGCGGGGATGGAGATCGACCAGGCGACGTTCCGCGCGGTGACGAACTACCGGCAACGGGTCAAGCGGGAGACGATCGACCCCGCAGACGTGCGCGAGGAGGCGGCCGCCGAGGCCGGTGTCGCGACCGACGGCGGGACGGTCGGGCTCGAACGCGCGGTGCGGGAACGGTTCGGCATCTGGTCGTTGCCCGACCGGGCCGACGAGGCCGTCGCCGACAGCGTCGCCCACCTCGCGGACGGCGACTTCGCGGCCGCGAGCGAGGCGCTGTCGATCTTCGAATCCGTCTGTGAACGCGACGACCCGTCACTCGGCGATGGCGACCACCCCTCGGCGTGTCACCTCACCGACTGAGCGGTGTGTTCCCGGCGGTTCGGCGTTGGTTGCTGTTTGTCGGGAGGCGACCAACTCCGGACCAGGTTGCGGCTACGGCACGGACTTCGGAATTTTTATACTCTGTAGCTCCGCCAGTGAGAACGTATGTCACGGGACGACACAAGCAGACGTGAGTTCTTGAAGGCTGTCGGTGGGGCGGCCGCGACGGGGACGGTCGCGGCGACCGCCGGCTGTACCAGCGACATCAGCGGTGGTGGCGGTGAGAGTGGTTTGAGTGGGACACTCGTGTACGCGCGCGGTGACCACCCGGCGAACTACGACCCACAACAGACCACCAGCGGGGAGGTGGCGAAGGTCACCAACCAGGTGTTCGACTCGCTGATCCGGTTCGAGGCCGGGAGCGGCGGCACACTCGCCGACAGCCTCGCGACGGACTACTCGTTGGAGGGGACGACCGCGACCCTCACGCTCCGGGAGGACGTGACGTTCCACGACGGCGAGGAGTTCACCGCAGAAGACGCGAAGGCGACCGTCGACCGGTTCACCGACGAGGAGTACGACTTCTACCTGGGTGGCGAGAACCGGTCGGGGTACGGGCCGTTCACGTTCGGCAACTGGGTCGAGAGCATCGACGCGTCCAGTGACTACGAGCTGACGTTCGAACTCACCCAGCAGTACGCGCCGTTCCTGCGGAACCTGGCGATGTTCGCGGCCGCGATCCTCTCGAAGAGCCAGATCGAGAGCTTCGAGGGGAGCGGCGAGCCGCAGGTCGCGCTCGGTGAGGAGCCGATCGGCACCGGTCCCTTCGAGTTCGCAGAGCTCGACAACGAGAACAACCGTGTTCGGCTGGAGGCGAACACGGAGTACTGGGGTGACGGGCCGAACGTCGCCGAGGTGGTGTTCCGGGAGATCACGGAGAACTCCACGCGCGCGTCCAGCGTGATCAACGGGGAGTCACACATCACGGACAACCTCGACTCCCAGTCGTTCCAACAGCTCCAAGACAACGACTCCGCGGAGTTGGTCTCGAAGAACGGGATCAACGTCGGCTACATGGCGTTCAACATGGAGCGCCGCGAGGAGTTCCGGTCGCAGGCGGTCCGGCAGGCCGTGAGCTACGCCGTCGACACCCAGGCGATTGTCGACGACATCTACCAGGGATTCGCGGCGAACGCCGACCAGCCGCTCCCGCCGGACGTGGCGGGCCACAACGAGGAGATCGAGCCGTACCCGACCGATAAGGACGAGGCGGAGTCGTTGCTCGAGGAGGCGGGCGTCGAGCCGTTCGAGTTCGAACTCGCGACGTTCTCGAACCCGCGGGGGTACAACCCGAGCCCGATCCAGACGGCAAACCAGGTCAAGTCCGATCTTGAGGAGATCGGCTTCACCGTGAACGTCAACCAGTTCTCGACGTTCTCGTCGTACCTCGACTACACGGATCAGGGGAAACACGACGCCTGTTTCCTGGGCTGGTACACAGACAACGCCGACCCGGACAACTTCCTGTACGTCCTGTTGGACCCGAAGGTGCCGATGGATGCGGTGCCCGAGGGCCAAGACTGGGTCAGCCGCGACACGGAGGGATACAGCACCCTCAACGCCGCCGGCTGGGCCAACACGGAGTACATGGAGACCGTCCGGGAGGCGCAGGCCACCTACGACTCCGGCACCCGCGAGGAGCTGTACAAGGAGGCGAGTCAGATCGCCCACGACGAGGCACCGTGGGTGTTCCTCGACTACGCACAGACCCTGCGTGGCATCCACCAGAGCGTGAACAGCGACACGTTCACCGTCTCCTCCGTCGGCGGCCCGTATCTGGAGACCGTCGAGATCGACTCCGAGTGACGACCGACTGACGGGAAGCCGGCGACGATTCGGCGGCGAGTGACAGCCGGACGGCGGCGATCCGCTCCGAGTGACAGTCGGACGGCACCGGGGCGGCCGGCGCTCTCGAATCCGTCGTCGTCGGGTTGAAGTGACCGGCGGCTGGACGCAACGACACCACACGACACACCACATGGTTTCGAAACGTTTCCTGCTCAAACGACTCCTGTTGCTCGTCCCGGTGTTGTTCGGGGTGGCGACACTCGTGTTCGCGATTCTCCACCTGGCGCCGGGTGACCCGGCGCGGATCATCGTCGGTCAGCGCGCGAGCGCCGAACAGCTCCAACAGGTGCGGACGGAACTGGGGCTGAACGACCCGTTGTGGGTGCAGTACGTCCGGTTCCTGACCGACGCCGCGACGTTCCAGTTCGGCGACTCCTACCAGATCGCGAAGGGGACACCCGTCCGTGAGGTCGTCTCCGAGACGCTGCCGGTGACGATCGAACTGGCCTTATTCGGGCAGTTCTTCGGGCTCGCGTTGGGGATTCCGTTGGGCGTCGTCTCGGCGGTGAAACAGGACACGCTGACGGACCACGCCACCCGGATCGGCGCCTTGACGGGAATTTCGGTGCCGATCTACTGGTCTGGGCCGTTGCTGATCCTGTTTCTGTCGACGTATCTGGGGTGGTTCCCGGCCAGTGGCCGGATCGGCTCGACGATCTTCCTCGACGAGAACTGGCAGTTGCTGGGGACAGAACTCCCGCTGACGGGGTTGGTCACCGTCGACACGCTGCTGTTGGGGAACGTCGACGCGTTCCTCTCGGCGGTCACCCACCTCCTCCTCCCCTCGCTCGTGATCGGGATCTACTCGATGGCGCTGATCTCGCGGATGATGCGGTCGTCGATGTTGGAGGTGATCCGGCAGGACTACATCCGCACCGCCCGGGCGAAGGGTCAGGGCGCCCGGATCACCGTGTTGAAACACGGGTTCCGGAACGCACTCATTCCGGTCGTCACCGTCGTCGGTATCCAGTTCGGCTCGTTGCTGGGTGGAGCCGTGTTGACCGAGACCGTCTTCGGGATCGCCGGCATCGGGACGATGCTCGTTGAGGCGATTGGCGCGACCGACTACCCGCTCGTCCAGGGGACCGTTCTCACGTTCGCGTTGTTGTTCACGCTGGTGAACCTCGGCGTCGACGTGACGTACAGCTATCTCGACCCACGGATCGAACAGTGAGCACCGACACCGACACAGACGTGGACGCGCGCAGCCGGGGGCTGGTCGCCAGACTCCGCGCCTCGCCGTTCCTCTCCGAGCTGTTGTCGAACCGTCTCGCGTTGGCCGGGTTGACGATCATCCTCGCGATGCTCGTCACGGCGGTCGTCGCCCGGGTGACGCTGAGCTACGACGCCTTGACTGCCTCCCGCCTCGGCGGGACGATTCCGGACCGCGCGCCGCCGGGGTGGATCGGGCCGGCGGCGACCGATCAGTATCTGTTCGGGACGGACGCCAGCGCGCGTGACATCTTCCGGCGGTCGGCGTACGGCGCGTGGCTGGCGCTGAAGTTCGGCACCGTCGTCGTCGGCGTGTCGACGCTGGCGGGGGTCTCACTGGGGATTATCGCCGCCTACTACGGCGACGTGGCCGACAACGTCGTCATGCGGACGATGGACGTCCTGTTGGCGTTCCCGTCGTTGTTGTTGGCGTTGGCGATCGTTGCCATCTTCGGCAACGGGCTGTGGAAGGCGACGATCGCGCTTATCATGGTGTACACCCCGCGATTTGCGCGTGTCGTCCGCGGGGCCGCTCTCGCCGTGTTGGAAGACGAGTACATCGAGGCGACGGAGGCGTTGGGGGCGTCGGACCCGCGGGTGTTGATCCGGCACGTGTTCCCCAACACGCTCGCGCCGATCACGGTCCAGTCGACGCTGAACTTCGGGTTGGCGATCATCGACCTGGCGGCGCTGTCGTTCCTCGGGTTCGGCGCCAGCGGCGCGGCGCCCTCTTGGGGGTTGATGTTGTCGCGGGGCGTCGAGAACGGGTTGTTGACCGGGAAGTGGTGGATGTCCTTCTTCCCGGGGATGTTGCTCGCGTTGACCGTGCTCGGATTCAATCTCCTCGGGGACGGGATGCGTGACGCACTGGACCCACGGATGCGGGACGCGGTCGACTGAGCCGTGTCCCGGTCCGACCCGACGGCCGAGGGTGAACCCCCGCCGTTGGCGACGGCGCTCCGGCGCCGGCTCCGACTGCTCGCGAGCGGGGTCGCCGTCGGCGCGCCCGCCGGCCCGGTCGCTGTCGGGGTGTTGATCGCGACCGGGCGGCGGCTGCCGGACGCCGTTGCCGCCGGGTTCGCGCTCGGGACGCTCGCGTTGGGGTTCGGCGTGCTCGGCTGGAGCGGGTCGATCCTCGCGGGGCCCGGGATCGCCGCGGCCCGTGACCACCTGGCCGTCGGGAGCGACTGGACGGAGACCGGGAGCCGACGGGCGATGACCCGGATCGTCGGCGTCGGCGTCGGGGTGATGACGACGACGAGTCTGTTGGAGACGCTAGCGTAGCCCGCAGTGTCGGTGTGCCCGCCGCGTTTAAGATTCGGTGTCGCGTAGCGAGGACGATGACGGAGTCGCTCGCGGACCGGTTCGAGACGACCGACCTCCCAGAGAGTGTCGACGAAGCGGCCGCCGACAGGCTCGCGACGGTCGCACACCTGTTAGACGAGTGTGTCAGGCTCCCCGGCGGGGTCTCCGTCGGACTCGATCCGATTCTCGGGGTGGTACCGGTGGTCGGCGACGCGTTGTCTGCGGGGTTGTCGTTGTACATCGTCGGCGAGGCGGCCTACCTCGGGGTGTCGTACACGACAGTCGTCCGGATGTTGGGCAACGTCGCGGTCGATGTTGTCGGCGGGAGCGTCCCCGTCGTCGGCATCCTGTTCGACGCGTTCTGGCGGGCGAACCGCCGGAACGTCGAGTTGGTGCTCGACGAACTGGGTGTCGACGCCTCGGCGGCGCCGGCCGAGTCGGAAACGACTGGCGAGGCGGGGGACACGACGGCCGGAGACGAGACGACGAACACGACGGGTGGAGACGAGGCAATGAACACGACGACCGGAGACGAGACGATGGGCACGGCAACCGACGGAGAGACCGACCCGGATGTCGTCACCATCGAGGTCAGGACAGAGACGGACAACTAACTGTCGTCTCAGGTCTCGACGGCCAGTTCCGCGTCGGGGGGTTCCTCCAGTGACGGCTCGTCGCTCCAGACGGCGGTGTACACCAGTTCATCGGCAGTCGCAAGCCGGCCGTCCGGCTCGGCGGTCGTCAGTCGTCGGCCGGCTGACGGTCGAGGAACCGTTCCGGCAGTGTCTCCACTTCACCCACCTGGACGCGCCAGAGGTCGGCGTACAACGCGTCCCGCTCCAACAGCTCCTCGTGTGTGCCGACCGCCTGGACGACACCGTCGTCCAAGACGACGATCCGGTCGGCGTCCCGCACCGTCGAGAGCCGGTGGGCGACGACGAACGTCGTCCGGTCGGTGACCATCTCCGAGACGTTCTGTTGGACGATCATCTCCGTCTCGTTGTCGACGTGGCTGGTCGCCTCGTCGAGGATCAGAAGCGAGGGGTCTTCGAGGATCGCGCGGGCGATGGCGAGCCGTTGGCGTTGGCCGCCCGACAGCTTCACGCCGCGTTCGCCGACGACCGTCTCGACGCCGTCGTCCATCTCGGTGACAAACTCCCAGGCGCCAGCCTGCCGGAGCGCCGACTCCAACGCCCCGTCGTCGACCTGTTCTTGGCCGTAAGCGACGTTTTCCTGGACGGTGCCGCCGAACAGGAACGGCTCCTGGCTGACGTAGCCCAGATGCGAGCGGAGCGACGACAGCTGCAGATCGCGCACGTCGTGGCCGTCGAGCCGCACCGCCCCCTCGTCGGGGTCGTACAGCCGCATCAACAGCTTCGTCAGCGTGGTCTTCCCGGCGCCGGTCGGGCCGACGAGCCCGATCGTCTCACCGGGGGCGACCGAGAGGTCTACGTCGTCGATCGTCGGCTCGTCGACGGAGTCGTACGCGAAGGTGACATCGTCGTACTCGACTGCGCCGTCGACCGACTCCAACGTGACGCCCGTCTCACGATCCGGGACACGGTCCGGTTCCCGCAGCAGGCCGACGATCCGTTCGGTGGCGGCGTAGGCGTACTGGTAGTTGTTGAGCACCTGCCCGAACTGCTGCATCGGGTACATCAGCCGGCGGGCGTACGCCAGGAAGGTGACGAGCGTCCCCGCGGACAACGCCAGCGTGAACGGGCCGCCAAACAGGTAGGCGTAGCCGCCGAGCGCGAACGTCGCACCGTAGCCCGCGGCGGTGATCAGCGTGAGCGTCGGGAAGAACTTGATCCGGGTGGTAATCGCGCTCCAGTTGGCCGTCCGGTAGTCGTCGGAGGCCGCCTCGACGCGGTCGGTCTCGTACCCCTCCCGGCCGAACGCCTTGATCACTTTGATGCCGCCGATGTTGTTCTCCAGCCGGGCGTTCATCTGGCCGACCGACGACCGCACCTCGCTGTACTTCGGTTCGATCTCCTGTTGGAACCGGTAGGAGGCGTACCCCAGCGCCGGCACCATCAACAACGTCACCAGGGCAAGCTGCCAGTGGAGCCAGAGCGTGAACGCCGCGATCGTCAGCGAGCTGACGACGATCCGAACCCCACCCTGGAGATCCTGTGAGAGAAACGACTCCAGTTGGTTCACGTCGTTGTTCAGCACCGACATGATCTCGCCGGTCTTGTGGTCGTCGAAGAAACCCAGCCGTTGGGTCTGCATCGTCTCGTAGGTGTCAGTCCGGATCTCGTGTTGGACATCCTGCGCGACACGGTTGAGCGCCCACCCGCGGACGTACGCCGACAGCGCAGCGAGCCCGAAACAAATCGTCACCACACCGATCGTGAGCGCGAACTGGCCGCCGGTCGTCGTCGGAATCAGCCCCGACGGCACCAACGGGAGATCAAACGGGCGACTCTCGACGAACAACGCGTCGAGCGCGATCCCGAGGACGAGCGCCGGCACCGAGAACAACGCCGCAGACAGGATCGTCGACACTGCCCCCACGATCAGCGTCGGGACGTGGTCCCCGGCGTACTCCCGAGCGAGATACCGCATCGGCCGCCCGGCGTGCTCCCTAAGCCCGTCGAGCGAGCCGTCGTCAGTCGACATATCAGTTAGAGGGGCGCCGGACACTTCACAGTTCGTGTCGGGGAAGAGGAATAGTCGAAAAGGCAACCAGAACACGTCCCGCGGGGGCGCGCGCCACGCTGCCCTCGTGGCAGCGTGCGCGTGCGAGGGTCTCGCGAACGGAGTGAGCGAGACCTCGTCGAAGCTTGCTCCGACGGTGGACGAGCGAGTGACCAGAGGGAGCGAGCGAGGAGGTTGGGGAGGTCTGAGGCTGCGGTGCAGAGCGGTGCGGTCGCGGAGCGGTGCGGTCGCGGAGCGGTCAGCACCACGATAGCAGACGCGAGCGCGCCGCGGGACGGCGCGCTCGCGCTTTTTGATCGAGTTTTTTTCCTTGGATAGGCGCGCACAGCGCGCCCACCCGAGGAGCGAAAAAGGTCGGTCGGTAACGCTTAATGGTCCGCTCGGACTCCGGGAAGACATGAGTGAGATCACGGTGACCCTGCCGGACGGGTCGGAACTGTCCGTGCCGGAGGGAGCGACCGTCGAGGACGCGGCCTACGAGATCGGCACGGGACTGGGTGACGACACCGTCGCGGGGAAGATCGACGGGGAACTGGTGGACAAGGCGACGTCGGTGTCGGACGGCGCGGCCATCGAGATCGTCACCGAGAGCGCCGACGAGTACCGCGACGTGTTGCGCCACACTGCCGCCCACGTGTTCGGGCAGGCGCTCCAACGGGCGTATCCGGAGGCGAAACTCGCCATCGGGCCCTCGACGGACGACGGGTTCTACTACGACGTGAGCGGCGTCAAACTGGACGAGTCCGACCTCGAAGCGATCGAGGCGGAAATGGAGGAGATCGTCGCCGCCGACTACGAACTCGTCCGGGAGGAACGGAGTCGGGAGGCGGCCCGCGAGGCGTACCCGGACAACCCGTTCAAACGGGAGATCCTCGACACGGAGGCGGCCGGCGAGGACCCCGTGAGCTTCTACGTTCAGGACGGCTGGGCGGATCTGTGTCAGGGGCCACACGTCGGGTCGACGGGTGAGATCGGCGCCGTGAGCCTGTTGGAGATCTCACAGGCGTACTGGCGCGGCGAGGAGGACAACGAGTCACTCACCCGGGTGTACGGGACGGCCTTCGAAAACGAGGCACAGCTGGAGGCGTTCATCCAGAAACGAGAGGAGGCGAAGGAACGCGACCACCGGAAGATCGGCCGGGAGATGGATCTGTTTTCGGTGCCGGACCACTCCCCGGGGTGTGTCCACTTCCACCCGCCGGGGATGACGATCCGGCGAGAACTGGAGGAGTACATCCGCGAGAAGAACCGCGAGTTGGGGTATCAGGAGGTGAAGACGCCGGAGCTGAACAAAGCGGAACTGTGGAAGCCGACGGGCCACTACGATGCGTTCAAAGAGGACGGCGAGATGTTCGCGTGGGAACAGGACGGCACGGAGTACGGGTTGAAGCCGATGAACTGTGCGAACCACGCACACGTCTACGGGGACGAACGCCACTCCTACCGCGATCTCCCGTTGAAGTACGCGGAGTTTGGCACCTGTTACCGGAACGAACAGTCCGGGGAGCTGTCGGGGATGCTCCGTGTGCGCGGGTTCACGCAGGACGACGGCCACGCGTTCCTCCGAGAGGATCAACTGCGCGAGGAACTGCTCGCACACGTCCGGGTGATCGAGGAGATCTACGACAGCTTCGGCTTCGACGTGGAGTACGTGTTGGAGACGAAAGGTGACGACGCGATTGGCTCCGGGGAGATCTGGGAGACCGCCACGGACGCGCTCCGGAACGCGTTGGAGACGGAGGGGTTAGAGTACGAGGTCGAGGCCGGCGAGGCTGCCTTCTACGGCCCGAAGATCGGGGTTAACGCCATCGACGCCCTCGACCGGTCGTGGACCATCGGTACCGTCCAGGTGGATTTCAACATTCCCGAACGGCTGGATCTGGCGTACGTCAGCGAGGCGAACGAACAGGAACGTCCGGTGGCGATCCACCGCGCGTTGCTCGGCTCGTTCGAACGGTTCATGGCCGTCCTGATCGAGCACTTCAAAGGGAACTTCCCGACCTGGCTCGCGCCCGAACAGGTGCGGGTGCTCCCGATCTCTGACGACCAGTTGGGGTACGCCGAGTCCGTCGCCGCCGACATTCGCGCGGCGGGGTTCCGTGTCGAAATCGAGGACCGCGACATGACCGTCGGCCGGAAGATCCGGGCGGGTCACGACGACCGCGTCCCGTACATGTTGATCGTCGGGAGCGACGAGGCCGACGCCGAGACGGTCTCCGTCCGCGACCGCCAGGAACGCGAGATCAACGACGTGGAGCCGTCCGTGTTCCTCGACCACCTCCGCACCGAACGCGACCAGAAAAGCGAGAATCCGTACTTCGTGCCGATGCAGAAGCACTGAGTCGGGCAGCCTGTTCGTTCCGGCCTATCTTTGTCAAAACTCTTTAACAAAATCAAATAGGATTCATAAATAAGCACGCAGCATGACAGTCCCGTCCGGAAACCGACTTGAGTCGTTCAAAAGCGGACTGCTGAAGATTGTTCCCGTTGCAGCGCTGTTGTTTGCCTACTTTGGAGTAGTTCCTTCTCGGGTTGGTTTAACAAATTCACTATTAATAGTTGTAATTGTTGTGGTCGCCGCCCAGTCTTTTGTTGTCTATCTATCAAAACGAGATACCGACGATGGGTTCAAATCAATTAAAGAAACTCTGGACAGAACAAGAACAGACATCAACGACGGGTTCGAAAACCTAGATGAGGTAATCAATCATATGAGTTCCTCGACAGCTGCGACCGACGGGGGATGGAACGACGACATCGACCAGAACACTCGCTCGGAGCAGATCGAGGTAGAGTTGGAGAACGCGTCCGGAGCCGGTGCACTCTCTGGGTTGGTCGCCGGCGGCGCACTCGGTGCTCCGTTCGGCCCCGCAGGTGTCATCGTCGGTGGGCTTCTGGGTGGACTCGTCGGCAACTCCGTCGAGTACCAGAATCTCAAGCAGGAACAACAGAAACGGCTTCGCTCGGGCGTCAAGGAGTTCATCGAAGCAAACACCGCACGGTATGTGAGACTCGTCGAGTTCCGTGGTGTGTCAGAACAAAAAGACGACTCGGGGTCGTACTGGCGGTTCGAGTTCACCGATCAACAGGAGAACGCCCACGTCGCGAGGCTATATCCAGAAGATAGTCGTGTCGTCTTAGAGCAGTAGTTACACCCATCAGCACAGACGGTCCGTAAGTCGGGTCTCTCTCGCAGACGTTGCTACCATTTATTATCTCCACGTCAAGTCGTGCGACCAGGTTCGAACCACGGTCGCTTGCTCCCTGTTTCGAACCGTTGCTACGCAGTTACTCGTTCTGTAGAAGTTGCGTGGGACCGGATTCGAACCGGCGGACCTCTACAGGACAGCGCCCTCAACGCT
>ERZ1034569.48-NODE-48-length-39585-cov-14.414698_pt1 | contig 39585 bp, 38 predicted proteins | sample MGYA00520706_ERZ1034569 | MGnify/ENA primary metagenome ERZ1034569 (study PRJEB33760, sample SAMEA4777722) | hypersaline lake metagenome | biome: hypersaline environment; feature: brines | place: Spain | collected 2014-08 | depth 0 m ...
CCAAGCGGTGCCGTGCCGTGGGAATCCCACCCGACGGGGTGGGAGGAGGTCAAACCGAACCGCGCCTTGTACCTCTCTAATCTCCCCAGTTCACCCGCTCACCAACGGTGGAGCACGTTCCGACGAGATTTGCTGCACGGAGTGAACGAAGTCCTTGCGCGCTATGAGTCATGGTTGCATATTTGAACACCACCTGGCCAGTGATCCCTAGATTCATTTGCGGACGGGCGAACAGAGTAGTGTGAAACGTCGTGGGCTCCTCTCTGCGGTTGCGGCTGGGAGTGTCGCCGGGTGTGTCTCTACTTCGCAGGTTCCGCCACGTATCGTCGGAATTGACAGTAGGCATGTTGATACGTACACGTGTGGCGAACCGATCCGCAAAAGCTGTGAGTCAACCGACCAGGTGGACCGGTTGATTGACCAACCAGTACAGATTCAGAAGAACCTCGCCGGGGGGGCGATCGCGTATCGTGATGGTGAACACCTCATCGTTAGGGGGTACATCACTGCGAACGACGATCCGACGTGTGCCGACGGTCGTATCTCACTCGTTGAGCGGGAAGGAAACACAATCTCTGTTACGGTACGTAATAGGCACCTCCCCCTGATGACGTGTGCCGAACGAGTTGGCAGAATCGACTATCGGATTGTCGTGTATGCAACTGGCGACTCTATCGAAAATGTTCAGATAACACACTACACTCACGAGCAAGACGTGATGTTGTCAGACTCGATCCACCTGTGAGTGTAGCAGGTACAGTCGATCGCGAGTTATTCGGTCAAACTGACACCGACCGTGTCGAGTGCGGGACGACCGACGGCTGCGATACTCCACTCGTCTTGAAATGAGAACAGTGGATCGTTCCACCCATGATGTACCCCGAGTAGTTTCCCGTTGCTGTCGACCCACGGCCCACCCGAGTCCCCTCTGCCAGTCTGGTGCTCTTTCATGTCCGCCTGATACTCGATTCCACCACTTCGCTTGGTGTTGTTGCACTCATCGCTGACGTACCCACTAGTCAATCCGTACAGTTCTACACCGACTGTTCCACCGTCGGACACAGAGTCACCGTCGTCGGTCTGTCCGACCGTATCTGCAAGTCCAGCGAATCGCCACGTTCCCGTTATATTAGGTATCTCACTGACAGTGCCTGTTGGGTCGGTGTTGATACTGCTCGTTGTCTTGTATGAAGTAACATCGACAGACTCGTCACGCTCGTGGAACTCCGCAATTGTCTCGTCTGAGAACTGCATTTTACTGCTACCTTCCATGACGTGGTCGGCAGTGAGGATTAGCTCTCCACTGCCATCTGCGTCGTAGCCGACGAGGCAGACTGTTCCGTCGATACCACTCCCATTGTTCGGATTATCAACCGAACTCCCGCCTTCGATAGCTTCCCCTCTCGTCTCGAACGGTTTCTCCTCGACCACCGTCGGCACCCGCTTGTAGTTGTTCGGCACTCGTTTTCGCGTCGCCCGGACATCGTTCTCTACGAGGAACTTCAGCGCCAGATCGGTCGGATCGTCAGATTGCTGGGTGATCGTGAGCGCCTGAATCCCGTCACGGTCTGTGAACTTCTGGATCGGGAGCCGTTCGTACAGCTTCAGCCGCCTGTACCGTTCTTTCGGGATCACACGCACCGTGTCCGGCTGGCCGTGGATGTCGTCCGTGTGGACGATCACTTTGCCCTCGGGCTTCTTTCCGTAGGCTCGTTTGACGGCTATTGACAGCACCGCACCGGAGGCCGTCACACGGTAGCGGGGAGATTTGCACGTCTCTCGCGTGTCAATAGTTGTATTTATAGTTTGGACACCACCTGGCCAGTGATCCCTAGATTCATTTGCTGCCGGACGAACAGAGTAGTGTGAAACGCCGTGCACTTCTCTCTGCGGTTGCGGCCGGGAGTGTCGCCGGCTGTCTCGGCACGAACCAGGAACCAGCTATCCTCGGATTTACCGAATCTGTTGAGGTAACTGTCTGTGGAAAAGTAATACGTAATCCGTGCAAATCCGTCGATGGGATTGACCTTAGTGCAGACATCCCTGAGCAAATCTCGTCACGCGGAGGTGAGCACACTGGTGTTCGGGTCGAAAATAATCAGTTGCGGATCGAAGGAGATATTCCGGGAGTCGGTGACCAGTGGTGTCGTCAGACTAGAGTCGCACTAGTGGAACTAACGCAGAACCGAAAGGTAAGAGCGATAGTGAGAAACGATTGGAGTGAATTATCTAATGGATGTACAGAAGACTTAAAACTTGTTAGATATGCTATCATAATTAATTCTCACGACAGTAACAACGTTGACTCCGTACAGATCAAGCACTACGACTTTGATGGATCGTTGTCTCTATCTGGATCGGTTGAGCTGTGAAACCTATTTGGAGAGAGTCATTAGACCACCATTGAGTGCCTGTCGCCCGACAGCGGCGACACTCCAAAAGTTACCATCGTATCCACTCGCTCCGTGATGGAGGCCCAGTAGCTTGCCGTCCTGGTCAACCCAGGGCCCGCCCGAGTCACCACCTGTTGTTCGATGGTGTGCCATATCGGCTTGATGTGACACTCTGTTCCACCTCTTTGTATTGTTGCAGAAGTCACTGACTTGACCGCTGAACGCGCCGAACATCTTCACATCAACGGTCTCCCCGTCAGTGATAGAGTCACCATCATCAGTGTTTCCGACCTTGTCAGCGAGCCCCGAGAACCGCCACGCACCAGACACCGTCGGAACGTCTTGGATCTTGGTCTCTAGTGGATTTCTGTCGATGCTGCCGGTCAACTTGTACGATGTCACGTCGTTAGTGTGATCACGGACCTTTAGATCTCCAATTTTGTCGTCGGAGAAGTAGATACTGTCCTGCCCATCCATCACATGGTCCGCGGTAAGTATCAGGTCTTCTCCGTCCGCCGCGTCGTACCCGACGAGACAGACTGTCCCATCTGTCTCTCGTCCGGTGCTTTTGTTTTCGACAGCTGTCCCTCCCTCGATTGCCTCTGTCTTCGCTTTGAGTGGCTTCTCCTCGACCACCGTCGGCACCCGGTTGTAGTTGTTCGGCACTCGTTTTCGCGTCGCCCGGACGTTGTTCTCGACGAGGAACTTCAGCGCCAGATCGGTCGGATCGTCAGATTGCTGGGTGATCGTGAGCGCCTGAATCCCGTCACGGTCTGTGAACTTCTGGATCGGGAGCCGTTCGTACAGCTTCAGCCGCCTGTACCGTTCTTTCGGGATCACACGCACCGTGTCCGGCTGGCCGTGGATGTCGTCCGTGTGGACGATCACTTTGCCCTCGGGCGGTTTCCCGTAGGCGCGCTCAACAGCCGCCGACAACGCCGCGCCCGACGCGGTCGCCGCCGTCGCGAGCCCGCGCAACACCGACCGCCGCGACAACGCTCGCAGTTTTGAACCCAGCTCTAACGTCGTCCCCGTCGGGATCTTGCTTGGCATACTACCTCGCTCTAGCGACACCACACATAGTTCTTCCTAGCTCGTCTGTAAGCTGTACTCAGAAAAGAACAAAAACAGAGACCAATCACTCCCCTGCCGTGCGGCGATCCGTCGTACCGACTGAGCGCCTCGCTCTCGTCCGTTTCCCGGTTGCTGGGCGGCATATCGCGTCTTTTGCGCGCACGATGTCGCTGTACACGCACCGTTCGCTTGGCCACCCTTGAGGCGCGCTTTGAGCAGGTCCCGTTCACCCCATTCACGAGAGCCTTGTGCGTCCCTCGCGCGCCAGGAGTCGTCGTTGCGTGTCTGAACCCCGGTCGTGAGACGCTATCATCCTACGTGATGCGGTCTGTGTCGTCGTGTTCCGTTGCGTGGATGGGGCAGGCCTCACCACCGTGTTCGTGTGGTCGGTCGCCCCCGAAACCCGGTCCCGGACCGCAAAGGTTCTTGCCGCGGAGTCACGTAGCGTCGTGACGTAATGAGCACGCCGATCCAACGCCGGGTGGAGTCGCTCGTCTCCGAAGATCCGGAGATGCGCGACGCCGTCCAGACTGTGCTGGACACCGCCGTCGACGGGGAAGTCCAGTGGGTGGAGGTGCGCGAGGACATCTCCAGTGGCCAGTGGGGCCGGCTGATCGAGCAGGGTGTCTTGGAAGACGGCGAGGCCGGGTTCGAACTCGCCGACCGCGACGCCGTCGAGGAGGCGTTGTCGGACGACGACGAGGAGACGGACATCCCGGAGGTGGAGGGTGAGTCCGCCTCCTGGACGATGTACGACAAAGGCGCCGCGCTCGCGACGGGTGGGTTCTTCATCGGCTACACGTACGCGCCGGTGCGAGATCTCGTCGGCGGCGCAGTCGATACCGTGTTGGGGCCGTTGCAGGCGACGCTCCCGTTCTACACGGTGGTGATGGTGATCGCCGTGTTCACCGGGCTCTACTCCACGCTCCTCCGGGCGAACCTGATGGACATGGACCGGATGGCCGCCTACCAGGAACGGATGCAGGAGATTCAGGACCGCCGGAAGGAGGCCAAGGAACGCGGCGACGACGAGGCGCTCCAACAGATCCAGGAGGAACAGATGGACGCGATGGGCGACCAGCTGGGGATGTTCAAAGAACAGTTCCGCCCGATGGTGTGGATCATGTTCTTCACCATCCCGGCGTTTCTCTGGATGTACTGGAAGGTCGGCATCCGCGGCGCCGCCTCCCACGGGGAGTTCTCCAACATCGTCCTCCCGCTGATCGGCGAGGTGACGTGGACGGCCGCCGTCGTCGGCCCGATCCAGACGTGGATCGTCTGGTACTTCCTGTGCTCGATGGCGTTCACCCAGTTGGTCCAGAAGGGGCTGAACGTGAAGATGTCGCCAACCTGATCGGCGGAGCGGCCGCGCTTTTCTGGTGGACGAATGCGTAAAACGACTCGCCGAGCGGCGACACGCGGGCTGTTGGTCCTGTTGCCAGTGTTGTGTGGGTGTGGTGGGTCCTCCGGTGGTGACGACGCCGCGCGTCACGTCGAGACCGAGCAGTTCGACGAGGCGGTCGGGGTGACTGTCTGTGGGTGAGCCACCACGGAGGCGTGTGTCGGGTTCGAGGAGACGGGCCCTGGACTGCGCGGGACGGTCGTGATCGGCGAACGCCGAGCCGGCCGCGTCGCAGTCGACCGGGACAAGGGGCGACTGTTCGTCGGCGGGTTGATCAACGGTATTGGCGATACGGACTGTCGAGAAGTCGTCATCTCGTCAGTTCGGCTCGTCGACAGAACACTCTCTGTCGTCGTTCGCAATCGTCGTCCGGACGCCGTCGACGGCTGTGCAGAGTCTGCCGCACTCGTTCGGTACCAGGTCGTACTCGCGTCTGCCGACGCCCGTCGGGTGTCGCGACTCAACGTGACACACTACGACCACACGGACGAGCCACAGCTCTCGGGAGGTGTCTCGGTGTCGGGAGGTGTCTCGGTGTCGGGAGGTGTCTCGGTGTCGGAGACGCAGTCGCTGTCGCCCGACACAGTAAGAGAGTAACTGCGTCACACGCGACCACTGTGACAGCACCGACTTCTTGTCCGCGCGCGACGACAGTGTGAGTGATGGCCGACCGTGGCGGCACCGACCAGACGACAGAACAACGGAAGCTCCGGCCCGAGACGGCCGATGACGACGGGCCGGTTCACGAACTCCTCACGGACGGGTTCGACGCCGCCAGCGAGGTGTTGGTCGCGTCGATCCCGTTTCTCACCCTTACGGCGATTCGCGACGAGGCGGTCTACTCGTATCTGGTCGTGTTTGCGCTCGCGGGGCTGATCGCCGGCGTCGCGGTCGCTCGCGGCGACCGGATCGACCGGCTCCCACCGTGGCGGGGTGGCCTCCGGCGGTTCGCCGTCCGCGGGGTCGCGTACAACCTCGCGTTGCCCACCGCGGTCGCGGTCGGCGGGCTCGCACAGGTCGGCCCCGGCGAGGTGAGTTGGGCCGCCGGGCCGGTGGTCGTGCCGGCGGTCGTGACAGGCGCCGTCGCCGGCGGGGTCGCGCTGGCGGTGCCGTCGATCACCCACCGACTCGTCAGATGAGCCCGGAAGCGTCGTCAGCGGCTCGCCGGGTGAGCCCGGAGTCGTCGCCACCGGCGGACGGCAACGTTCTTCCGTGGGCCACCCCCGCAGGAGAGTATGACCGAGGAGGTGTCTGCGACGTTCGACCCCGAGCAGTGGGAGTCGGTCGCGGACGGCGAGTTCGACGACGTGACCTACCACCGCGCGACGGAGACGGACGCCGTCCGGATCGCGTTCGACCGCCCGGCGGTCCGCAACGCCTTCCGACCGGGGACGGTCGACGAGCTGTACGCCGCGTTGGACCACGCCCGCAAACAGGCGGACGTGGGGTGTGTCCTGTTGACGGGCAACGGCCCTTCGCCCGACGACGGCGGCTGGGCCTTCTGTGCCGGCGGCGACCAGTCCGTCCGCGGGAAGTCCGGCTACGAGTACCAGGGCGAGGACGCGCCCGACGAGACGGACGACGAACTCGTCCGGGAGGCGAAGGCCGGCCGGCTCCACGTGTTGGAGGTCCAACGGCTGATCCGGTTCATGCCCAAGCCGGTGATTGCGGTCGTCCCGGGGTGGGCCGTCGGCGGCGGCCACTCCCTGCACGTGATCTGTGATCTCACGCTCGCCAGCGAGGAACACGCGAAGTTTCTCCAGACGGACCCGGACGTGGCGAGCTTCGACGGCGGGTTCGGCTCGGCGTATCTCGCCCGGCAGGTGGGCCAGAAGAAGGCCCGCGAGATCTTCTTCCGTGGGAAGACCTACTCCGCCGCGGAGGCCGTCGAGATGGGAATGGCCAACGAGGCGATCCCCCACGAGGAACTGGAGTCGGTCGCGTTGGAGTGGGCCGACGAAATCGTCGGCAAGTCGCCCACGGCGATCCGGATGCTGAAGTACGCGTTCAACATGGCCGACGACGGGATGGTCGGCCAACAGGTGTTCGCCGGCGAGGCGACCCGGCTGGCGTACGACACCGCCGAGGCACAGGAGGGGCGTGACGCCTTCTTGGAGGGCCGACAGCCGGATTTCTCCGGGTACCCCTGGCACTACTGACCGTAGTCCGCAGATCGGCGCTCCCGCCGCGTTCACTCCGCCGACATTTTCGTCGGGTTCACGCTATCCCACGGCCGTCCACGCCCACTAGAACTGTCCATGTTTTCCAATACGGTGAGAATTTTTGGCTCACCAAAATTCTCCTTTCGGTACCCAGAACACACTTGACCGGCCGCCGCGTACGTGACAGTGTGAGACGGCCGAGCGCCAGCCGCAGTCGGTGTCGACAGAGCGGTCACGGAGGTGTGTCGCCGTGGTGATCACCCAGGTCGTGTTCGTCTTCCTCGCGGGGTTGGTGACGGCGTTGGCGACCGGGCTGGGGGCGTTGCCGTTCTTCCTGTTCGACAAGATCAGCGACCGGTGGAACGTAGCCTTGTGGGGGTTGGCGTCGGGGATCATGCTCGCCGCCTCCGGATTCGGCCTCGTTCGTGAGGGGCTGGCCGCCTCGGAGGGGTTCCCGACGTTGTTGCTCGCCGGGCTCGGGGCGGGTGTCGTGCTCGTGGTCGTCGCCGACTTCGTGCTCGACCGCGTCGAAATCGGTGAGGACGGTGGTGAGGCGGTAGAGGCGGATGGGGTGGAGACGACCACACCAGAGCGCACCGACGGCGGACAGCCGGACGCGGACGCGCCGTTGGCGTCACAGGCCGTTGCCGACGGCGACGCGCGCAAACTCCTGTTGATCCTCGGCATCCTGACGGTCCACTCCTTCCCGGAGGGTGTCGCGGTCGGCGTCTCCTTCGCCGACGTGGGGTTGGACGGTGGGGTGCCGGTGGCGGGCGTGACGGTGCCGGTGCTGGCAGTGTTCATGACGGTCGCCATCTCGATCCACAACGTTCCCGAGGGCGTTGCGGTGTCGATCCCGCTGCGGTCGCTGGGGGTCAGCGAGCCGCGGATGGTCGCGGCCGCGGTGTTCTCCTCGCTCCCCCAGCCCGTCGGCGCGGTGATCGCGTTTCTGTTCGTCTCGTGGGCGCGGGCGTTTCTCCCGTTCGGCTTCGGCTTCGCCGCCGGCGCGATGGTGTTTCTCGTCGTGACGGAGTTTATTCCCGAGGCGTTGGCGATCGGCGAACGGCTCGACGGCAACGGCTACCGGGAGTTGACCGCCGGCGTCGTCGCTGGCGTCGTGGGGATGCTCCCGTTGTTGTTGTACTGAGCCCTCGTCCGGCGACAGCGCGCGGTGTGGGGTGTAGGTCGACTCGCCACGGCCGCCGAACGACTCTGTTTATCCCGTCGCCGGGCCAACCGGGCGGTATGAGCGCTCGCAACGACGTGGCGCCGAAAACCGTCGGCGTCGAGCTCCGCGAGGAGGGGGTCGCCGTCGAGTATCTCGACGGCCGGGTGACGTTCTACCGCGGCGTTCCGGAGACGGTGACCGGCTCGCTGACGGCCACACCCGGCAAGGAGGTCCACGTGCTCGTCACCGACCCGACAGAGACGGAGGGGGTGTTGTTGTACGTCAACGATCTGAAGACCGCAGACGAGATTCTGGAAGACACCGGCGTCGGCAGAGTCGTCCTCGAAGAATCGGAGTCCGAGAGCATCTTCCCGGGGGTCACCGCCGAGCGGCTGTCGGGTGAACGGACGCGGGTCACCGCCGATCCCGAGGTGGCACGCGGCCGCGTGTTCGCGTTCGTCGAAGACCAGTGGTCCGAGGACAGCTACGAGTTCGTCGCCGGACCAGACGAGGCGGAGACGGCCGACACGGCGGCGGCTGGTGAGACGGACACGGCCGGCGAGACGGACGACGGCTGGATCGACGATCCGGTCGTCGACTGAGCGCCCACCTGTCGGGAGCCGCTCCCTAGTCGCCGACCGACTGTGATCGACCGACCGGTGTCGGGAGTCGATCCCGCCCAGCTACTGGAGATACGAGGGGTCGTCCTCGCTCGCACAGTTCGACTCGTGGCGCTCGGCGTCGTCCGCGTTGTCGAACAGGAGCCCACACTCGTCACACTGGAACCACGTCATCTCCTCCCGTTCGGTCTCCGTCACCATACCGGACGGTGAGACGGTCGTCGCTGAAAGACGTTCCGGGCGACAGCGCGTGATATCTCGGTCGAAGACGGGACCGACACCGCTCTGGGCGGGGAAGCTCGGCGCTTATCTGGCTGGCCCGCCGACTCAGGGTATGGCAGTCTATCGGAAGGAGACACGGATCGCGGCGCCGCTCTCGGCGGTGTGGGAGTTCCACTCCCAGATCAGCGGGCTGGAGGCGCTCACACCCGGGTTCATGGGGCTCTCGGTCGACCAGATCGTCGGCCCCGACGGGGAGCCGGACCCGGCGGTGTTGACGGCCGGCTCGCGGATCGAGATGGGACTCCAGCCGGTGCCGGGCGGCCCGCGTCAGGGCTGGATCGCGGAGATCAGCGACCGTGAACACGACGGCGACACCGCCCAGTTCGTCGACACGATGACCGAGGGGCCGTTGCCGACCTGGCAACACACCCACAGCTTCCGGGCGGACGGCGACGAGACGGTGTTGCTCGACGAGGTTGCGTACGAACTGCCCGGCGGGAGCGTCGGCGAGTTGTTGGGCCCGTTGGGTGTCGTCGGCTTCGAGCCGATGTTTCAGTACCGCCACTGGAAGACCCGGCAACTACTGGAGTGACGGCCCACGCTCCGACCCGCCGTCGGAGGCTACAGGACGACCGGAACCACGAGGTCGGTACCGAGGTGCGCGACGACGGCGGCGACGAGCCCGTGTCGCCAGTAGAGCCACCCGAACGCGACGCCGGCGACCCCGTTGAGCACCACCGCCCGAGCGACGATCACCGGCGTGAGTTCGAAGACGGCGGCGGTCGCCGGGAGGTGGCTCACACCGAAGGCGACGCTCGTCAGAACGATCCCCGTCCAGACGACGGCTGATTCGGATGTGTCGACGACCCGCCCGAGGAGCCAGACGACTCCGGTCAACAACCCGTACCGCAACAACAGCTCCTCCGTCACGCCACCGTAGACGCTCACCAACAACCCGGCGAGCGGAGAGGTTCTCCCGCCGCCGACCGCGGAAGCGTCCCGCAGCGCCGCACCGATGAACGGCGCGAACACGGCTATATCTAACGCGACGAGAACGACAGCGACGCCCAGACCGACCGCGACAGCCGGCACCAGCCACCCGTCGGAGACCGGCGGGTCGTCGTCGGTCAGCCACGCCCGGAGTCGCGGCGCGCCCAGACCGACCACGTCGCCGAGTCGCAACCCCACCAACACGCTCGCGCTGACGAGCACACCGTTCACCAGGAGGCTCCGCCCGACGGCCGCGGCGACGCCACCGAGGTCAGACGGGAACGCTCCCTGCCGCGCCTGGACCGCGAGCAGACAACAGACCCCGACCAGTCCCGCGACAGCGAGAACGGCACCGACCGTCCGGTCTGCGGTGTCTGTCGTCGGCCGCTCGGTGTCGTCCGGAAACTCGTACAGCCGGACGAACGCCGCGGCGAACACGGCCCACGCGAGCAGACTCGCCCCGACCGAGACTGCCCGTCCGCCAGGGACGTTCAGCTGGAACCCGAAGCCGAGTCCGACCACTAAGCTCCCGACGACGACTCGCGGAGTGGTCTGTCGGTCGAGCCGTCCGAGGGCGACGCCACACACTGACCCAGCGACGGCGAGGAGCGACACCGACACGAACGGGCCGACGACGAACGACAGTGACTGGAACAGTTCCGTCGAGAGCGAGCTGTTCTCGACGACCCGTGACTCCGCGAGTGCGCGCTCGACACGCCCCCTGTACAACACGGACAACGCCAAGAGCACCACCCCGTGGACGGCACCCGCGGCGAGTCCCGCCTTCACGCCGACGCTGCCGGGTCGGCGCCGCGCCGGCGTGACGGATCGGTCTCGACTCACCGTCTCGACCCCCGAGTGCAGATCGAGAACCCTCGACAGGGCTCCCGAGACCGGCTGTCGGGACGGCTCGTCGTCTCACTCCCGAGTGACGTTGTCGACGGCACGTTCCTCGGTTTGCCTGGAGGAAGTTAAGTGCCGAGCCGGATCACGAGACTCGATACACTCGCGTCGCGAGACTCAATACACTCACGTCGCAAACTCGAATCGCGCGCCGCCGTCGGCCGCGTCGACGGCGTCGATCTCCCAGCCGTGAGCCTCTGCGACCGTTGCGACGATTGCTAGCCCCAGTCCGGAGCCGTCGTCTTCGGTCGTCTTTCCCCACTCGAACAACCCCTCACGGTCCGCCGGCAGCCCCGGGCCGTCGTCGGCGACGTAGAACCCTTCGGGGGTGTCGCCGACCGTGACGGCCACCTCCGGCCCGGCGTGTTCGACGGCGTTGCGGAACAGGTTCTCGAAGACGGACGCGAGCCGCCCCTCGTCGGCCTCCACCTCCCCGGGGTCGTCGACCGACAGGGTCGCGTCCCGGGTGTCCACCCGCGACCACGCCTCACTGGCGAGTGAGTCGACGGCGACCGGCTCCGTCTCGCCGATGTCGCTCCCGTCGCGGGCGAGTGTCAACACGTCGTCGATCAGCTGCTCCATCCGGCCGAGCGCGTCCGACACCCGGTCGAACCCCTCGTCGTGGCCGTCACGAGCCAACTCCAGCCAGCCGTCGGCGACCGCCAGTGGGTTCCGGAGGTCGTGGCTGACGACGGAGGCGAACTGTTCGAGTCGTTCGTTCTGCTGGCGGAGGGTGCGTTGTTGCCGGCGGCGCTCGACGGCGCGTGTGATCAGCTCCGTCACCGTCTCCAACAGACTCACCTCCTCGTCGGACCACACCCGGCTGTCCGGGTCGTCGAAGACGGTGACGCCGATCAGTCGGAACTCCGAGGAGAGCATCGGCGCAACCACGCCCGACCGCCCCTCGGGGCCGACCAACTCCTCTGCGCTCGGGTGAGAGCCGGGGTCGCCGTACTGGACCGTCTCGAACCGTTCTGCCCGCGAGAGCCACTCCTCGTGGTCACCCGTCGGGTCGAGGCTGTCCGGGAGCGCTGGGGGCGCCTCCGCCCAGTCGTGTGTCTGGTCGTAATCGTCGCCGTCCGCGAGATACGTCGCCGCCCGCCCCACACCGGTGAACTCCCCGACGGTCTGGAGCGTGAACGACACCTTCGTGTCGAGTTCGTCCGGCCGGGCGGACATCAGGTTCGTCGCGGCGTCTAACGCAATCTCTCGGAGCCCCGCGCGGTACTGGAGGTGGTCGCTCGTGTCGCCGGCGGCCGACCGCCGGGTCTGGACCGCGTTGCGGACCCGTTCGGCCAACAGGCCGATCGTCTCCGGGTCACCGTCTTTCGTCATGTAGTCCGTGACACCCGCCCGGAACGCGTCGCGGGCAATCTCCTCGCCGCCGCGGGCGGTGAACAACACGAACGGGAGCGCCGAGTGTCGTTCCCGGAGCTCCGCGAGCAGTTCCAACCCGTCGCGGCCGGGCATGTTGTAGTCGGAGACGACACAGTCAACCGACTGGGCGGCGAGTACGTCCAACGCCGCCTCGACGCCCTCCGCGAGCGTCACCGACAGCCGCGGCTCGCCGTCGTCACCCTCCAACCAGTACTGCACGAGGTCGGCAAACTCCGGCTCGTCGTCGACGTAGAGGACGGTCACCTCCCCCGTGCTCACCATACACACACCCGGAGACGTTCGGACAAAAACACACCGACTCCGGTACCGGCGACGAGAACTGGCGAGAGAACGGCTCACTCGTCTGCTCGCGACCGTGCCGTGAGTGCGATGCCGGCGAGCACCACCACCCCGCCGACGGCGGTCGTCGCCGTCGGCACCTCCGCGAGCAACACCGCCGCCAGCAGCGCACTTCCGACCGGCTCACCCACCAACGAGACGGAGACGACACTCGACTCGACGTGTGCCAGCGCCCAGTTGACGACCGTGTGGCCAAACAACCCCGGGCCAAGCGCCATCGCCGCGAACAACAGCCACTCCCGACCGCCGTAGCCGACCAACGCGTGGCCGCGGGCGACGGTCGCGACCAACAGGACGACCGCACAGACGCCGTAGACGACGACCACGTACGGCAACACCGGGAACCGTTGACGGAGCGACCGGCCGGCGAGCACGTAGCCGGTGTAACACACCGCGCCGAACAACGCCAACCCGTTGCCGTACGCCGGCCGGGCACCCTGTGTGACCCCGCCGAGCAGGGCGTCGCCGCCGGCCAACACGACCATCCCGACGAGCGCGACGGCGATCCCCACGGCGGTTCGGGTCGTCACCCGTTCGTCTAACAACGCCCACGCGCCGACGGCGACGAACACCGGCTGTGACTGGACGAGCGTGACGCTGGCGGCGACGCTCGTCCACCGCAGGCTCTCGAACCACGAGGCGAAGTGCAACGCCAACGCCGCCCCCGAAGCGACCGCGACGAGCAGATCCCGGCCCCGGAGCCGGCGGAACGCCGCCCGGTCGGACGGCCGACCGAGCGCCACCGGCGCCAACAGGAGCGTGGTGAACAACACACGGTAGAACGCCTTTACCAGACTCGGCGCGCGGCTCCACTCCACGAGGATCGCGCTCGTCGAGACGGCCAACACCGCGACCGCCAACGCCGCCAACGGCGGAACGCGCTCCTCGACTGCCGCGAGATCGACTCCCAGCGTCGTCGCCACACGCGTCGTCGGCCGCCGACCGGCAAAGTCCCGGCGGAACCGGCGACCCTGGGTGAGGGAACCCGCGTCGGCTCGTTCAGTCGTCGCCTGCGTCGACTCACTCAGTCGTCACTCGCGTCGTCCGCGTCGTCGCCGCCCGCGTCGCGCGCGTCGCTCGCGTTGTCGACGGAGGTCTCCATCGTCACGTCCACCTTGACGACGCCGTCGTCGTCGGTCACACACCCCAGTTCCTTGGCGAGGCTCCGGTCGCGAACACGAGAGAGTCTGCCGCGTGGGTCTCCTCGCCGGCGGTAACGGCGAACCCGTCGGCGGTCGACTCGACGCCTGTCACCCCCGTCTCGTGGCGTTCGGCACCCGTGTCATCCGTGTCGAAGACGGTCGTCTCCAGTCCGTTCTTCGCGGTGAACAACGCGGCCGACAGCCCCACTGACCCGCCGCCGACGACTGCGACGTGTGTCATACTGTCACACGACGGGGTGGGAGGAAAATAAGCCTGCGGGGCGGATGTCGAACGCGCGTCCAGACGAACAGGTAGCGTCTCGACGCGTGAGAGACAGAGAAAATCGGAGCGTGTCGGAGCGGGCGCGGAGCTAACACCGCCCGCGCTCGACGCGCGTTACTCCGGGCCGGCGTAGCCCGTGACCCCGAACGCGGGACGCTCCTCGGTGTCTGTGTTGTCCGCCTCGGTGTCTGTACCGCCGTCGCGAGCGTCACCGCCGCGAGCGTCGTCGTCGCGAGCCGCAGACGCCTCAACTCGCCGTCGATCTTCGTGGGTCGGCGTCTCGACGACCGTGAACAGGAGGTTGAGCAGGACGTTCGTCGCCGTCGCCTGCTCCGCCTCGGTCACCTCGTAGGCCGTACCGGTGTCGGTCGCGCCCGGCACCGCCGCCGAGAGGTCGCGATCCTCGGGGACGGGGACGACCTGCGCCGCCTGCACGTCCGCGAGCGCCTCCGTCACGGTACGCAACAACTGCTGGAGCTGCCCCGCCGACGCGACACCCTCCGTGGCGAGCGTGGCGCGCACTTCCTCGATCCGCACGCGCATCTCCTCAGTCCGATACCCCGGGAGCGGCTGCTCCTCGATGTCCAGAAGAAACTCCTCGTACTCTGCTGCAAGCTCTGCTGCGTCCGTCGTGCCGTCAGGTTTTACTGACGGTGAATCGTTCGAACACATGTCGTGTGATGCACCGCACGACGCTGCAGTGGTAGGGCGTCCTCGCGCCCTGCCGTTTACACGGCGCACCACAACGTCGTGTTTCAGCCTGACGTGACTACGGGTTGTAAACGTTACGGCGTATTGAACTAGCGTCTCGATTTGAACAGCGTTCTGTTACGTATTTGAAACGAACCGGGTTTCAGATCGCGGGGAACGAGAGACGCGGAAGCCACGAGCCGCACCGCAGCCTCAGACCTCCCCAGCCTCCTCACCTCACTCCCTCACTGCGTTCGGTCGCTCTGTTCGTCCACCGTCGGAGCACGCTCCGACGAGGTCTCGCTCACTGCGTTCGCGAGACCCTCGCACGTCGTCGGGCGGCTTCGCCGTCGCCGCGCGGCGGTGCCGCGCGGCTGTTAGCGGGAGCTTCGCTCCCGCCCCACCCGACTGCAAGCGGGACCTCCGGTCCCGCCCTGCGCACGCCGGCGGCGTGGCGCGCCGACAGCCGTTCGGCGACAGATCACAGTGCTCTCATGCGCTTGTTCCCACACCAGTAGTGAGGTGAATGCCACGGGCATTGACCCCGAGACGATTCACTCTGTCTGAATACTACTGGATGGGGGAGTACTGATGACCGGAATGTACATCTCTGAGTACTTGCTGCATTCCAGAATACCCCTCTCGTACTGCGATTACTAATATCAGAGCAAGAAATATATACGATTTTTTAGAGCAAGTCGCTCGGCTAGCTGAGCCAAAATACTATACACTACCCCGCACAATGGGTCTATGTGGGAATTAGCAAGAAGTGGTCTGATGCAACTGGAGCGAGGATTGCACAGGCACCTGCTAACGTAGGCGTGTACGAGTTCGCCTACAACAAGCGAACTGTGTACGTCGGGAGTGGCACGATTCGTGACAGACTGCAAGCCCACAATCGGAGTGGTTACTCGATGACCCACTTCAGGTACGAGGAGACGAACAGCCGTATGCGGGCCGTCCAACGGGAACGCAAGCTACTAAAACAGTTTCAGAAGCGGAAGGGGCGGCTTCCGAAGTACAACGACGAGATCCCCAATCCACCACGGTAGTTATGCCATCGATCACAGCCTCCGACATTCGTCGGGCACGAAAGCAAGAGTACGGAGAGACAACCAAAATCGACCGCCACGGACAGGTCTTCGTCCCGCAGAACTTCGAGAAGTCAAACTTCCCGAAGTCGCTGTCGCTGGGTGCAGAGACAGTGTATCGCGAGGACACACCGACCGACAGTGTTCAGATTCGGGTGCATGAGAACAAGGTGACGCTCCAGCTGGATGAGTACAATCCGGAATATCACCCAGTGAAGCATGCACTGAGTGACGCAACGAAGTACACTGCAGCAGTAGCAGTCGGAATCGCCGCGGTTTACTTCTCCGGGTGAGCCAGAAAGACACAGTCTGGATACACCACGGTGCCGTCGTATCCGAACTGTTTTCGCCGTCACAGCCACGACGTAGATTATGAACTACCTCCCGTACGCGCTGGCCGCGTTGTTGGCGTACTCGTTCGTCCCGATCCTGATGCGTGAGGGGACCGCCGGCACGGGTGCCGTCCCGAGCAACGTCGCGGTGTTGGTGTCGAACGGTCTGTTGATCCTGATCGCGCTGGGCGTGATGGCAGTACAGGGGGAGTCGGTCGGTCCACACCTCCGCAAGTCGGAGATGCTGTACGTTCTGGGCGGTGGGTTGTTTCTCGCAGTCGGGATTCTCTCCTACTACCGCGCGCTGTCGCTGGGGCCGGTGTCCGTCGTCACCCCCGTCTTCGGGATGTTCCTCGTGTTGTCGTCGGTCGTGAGCATCGCGTTGCTGGGTGAGAGCTTCACGCTCCGGAAGGCGGCCGGGATCGCACTGGCCGTCGTCGCGGTCGTGTTGGTCGCGGGCGACTGAGACCGCTCATTCGCCGTCGACGGTGTCGTTGACCCGTGTCGCCAGGTCATCGACCGTCTCGTCGAGTCGTTCGACCCGTCGTGTCTGGGTGTCCGTCGCTGCGACGACATCGTCGACCCGGTCGGCGACGGCGGCGGTTCGGTCCACGACGGCGTCGACCTCTTCGCGGGCGTCGTCGAGTCGGTCGGCCTGTCTCGCGGCGCTGTCAGCGACCGCGGCCGTCTGGTCGACGATTTCGTCCGCGACCGTCTGGAGCCGTCTCTGTTCGCGTTCGACCGTTTCGACATCCGTCGCGACGGCCGCCAGCGCGCGCCGGGCGTCCTTGATCCGTGCGACGGTCTCGTCGACAGTGTCGTCGATGGCCACCACCCGTTCACGCACGGTCTCGACTTCCGTCTGTGTGCGTGTCGCCAACTGTTTCACCTCACCGGCGACGACACCGAATCCGTCGCTGCCGTCACCGTCCGCGCGGGCGGCCTCAATGTTCGCGTTCAGCGCCAACAGGTTCGTCCGGTCTGCAATCTCGTCGATTGTCGCCGCGACAGAGCCGACCGCGCTCGCCTGCTCGTCCAGTTTGTCCACGAGCGCGGCCACCGACTCCCCCGTTTGGGTGGCTGTCTCAGCCGACTCGGCGGCCGTCTCGACGGCGTCACTCGCCGCGTCGACGGCCTCCTCCAGTGCCGTCGCCGTCTCGTCGACGGTGTCGGCTCGGTCACACACGTCACGCGCCTCGTTCGCGACAGTCGACAGTTCCTCACGGATCGACTCGACCGCTCGGCGTTGCTCTCCGACCGTCTCTTCGACGGCAGCAGCGTCTGCCGCGGTGTCGGCCAACGAGTCGCGGACGGCTCCCGTCGCGGCGGCGACCTCTTCGGTGATCGCCCGCTGGGTGTCGGTCAGCGCTCGATTCTGCCGGATCACGTCGGTCACGACGGTGTTGACCTGGAACGCACCGACGGTGTCCCCGTTCAATCCCCGGAGCGGGAACCCCTTCGCACGCACCGCCCACAGTTCACCGTCACCCGACTCCCCGGTTCGGGGTTCGTCCTCGACGACCGGCTCGCCGCGCCTGGCGACTGTCTCCGACAACGCCTCCGACTGGTCGTCTGTCCCGACGACCTCGTAGGCCCGCCGTCCGACCGCCGTCTCGCTGTCGACCCCGACGAGTTCGGTCAACGCGTCGTTCCACCCCGCGACCGTCCCGTCGCCGTCGACCACGCCGACAGGGTCCGGGAACGCCTCGACGACCTGCTCGAACAGGTGTTCGAAGAAGTCACGCTGACGACGGAGCGTCTCTCGGCTCTCTCCTCCCCGGATCGGGTCCGGCAACAACTGTCGCGTCTGCACGGGGGGTTGTGAGGGAACCCGGTAATTGATTCTTTCTGACCGTCTGTGAGAGCGACACGGAGAGAAAAGGTGAAGCCGCGAGTCCCACTATCTGGGTACATGAGTGCCGACACAATCGAGATGACGGTCCGCGACGCCGAAAAGCGGGACGCCAGCCGCGGGATCGCCCGCGTCCCGCCGGCGACGATGTCGCAGTTGGGGATTCTCTCGGGGGAGACGGCGATCATCGGCGGGGAGACGGAGACGGTGGTGAAGGTGTGGCCCGGCGGCACCGGGATCGACGACGGGGAGATCCGGATCGACGGCGACACCCGGACGAACGCCGGCGTCAGGATCGGCGAACGGGTCACCGTCCGCCCGCAGTCGGTGACGGACGCCGAGGCGATCGCCCTGGCGGCGCCGGCCGCGCTCGGCAACGTCGACATCGACGACGAGACGCTCCGCCGCGCGGCCAAACGCGATCTGGAGGGGCGGCCGGTGACCGCCGGCGAACAGACCAGGCTCCAACACCTCGGCGGCAACGTGTTCGTCGTCGAGGACACGGTGCCGGGCGGCGCGGTGCGGGTGACGGACACGACGGAGGTCCGCATCCACCACCCCGACGACGAGGAGACCGCGACCGCGAGCGACGCCGGCGACACCGACCAACCCCGCGAACGGAGCCGACAGTCGGGCGGTGACGGCGGCAACGAGCGCCGGACGGTCACCTACGAGGATATCGGCGGGTTGGACGACGAGTTGGATCTGGTGCGGGAGACGATCGAACTCCCCCTGTCCGAGCCGGAGGTGTTCGCCCGACTCGGGGTCGAACCACCCAAGGGGGTGTTGTTGCACGGCCCACCCGGCACCGGGAAGACGCTGATCGCGCAGGCGGTCGCCAACGAGGTGGACGCGGAGTTCATCTCCGTCTCCGGCCCGGAGATCACCTCGAAGTACAAAGGCGAGAGTGAGGAACGCCTCCGTGAGCGGTTCCAGGAGGCAAACGAGAACTCCCCGGCGATCATTTTCTTCGACGAGATCGACTCCATCGCCGGCCAACGAGACGACGGCGGCGACATGGAAAACCGGATGGTCGGCCAGTTGTTGTCGCTGATGGACGGGTTAGACGCCAGCGAGGACGTGATCGTGATCGGCGCGACGAACCGCGCGGACGCGCTCGATCCGGCGCTCCGGCGTGGCGGGCGGTTCGACCGCGAGATCGAGATCGGCGTCCCCGGCGAGACCGGGCGCCGGGAGATCTTCGAGGTCCACACCCGACGGATGCCGACGGCCGACGACGTGGATCTCGACCGACTGGCCGGGCGGACCCATGGGTTTGTCGGCGCCGACGTGGACGCACTGACGACGGAGGCGGCACTGACGGCGCTTCGGCGAGCGCGTCGTGACGACAGCGAGGTTGATCTGGGCGACGTGACTGTCACCCGGAGCGACTTCGAGGCCGCGATGGCAGAGGTCGAACCCTCCGCAATGCGGGAGTACGTCGCCGAACAGCCGACGACCACCTACGAAGATGTCGGCGGGCTCTCGACGGCGAAAGAGACACTCGAACGGGCGGTGACCTGGCCGTTGGAGTACGGGCCGTTGTTCGACGCCGCGGGCGCGGACCCACCGACCGGGGTGTTGCTGCACGGGCCGCCCGGCACCGGAAAGACGCTCCTCGCACGGGCGATCGCCGGCGAGTCGGAGGTGAACTTCATCCAGGTCGCCGGCCCCGAACTGCTCGACCGCTACGTCGGCGAGTCGGAGAAGGCCGTTCGCGAGGTGTTCGAACGCGCCCGGCAGGCCGCGCCGAGTATCGTCTTCTTCGACGAGATCGACGCCATCGCGGGTGACCGGGAGTTCGGCGGCGACTCGGCGGTGGGCGAGCGGGTGGTCTCACAGCTGCTGACGGAGTTCGACCGCGCGGCAGACGACCCAAACCTGGCCGTGCTCGCGGCGACGAACCGGAAGGAGTCGTTGGACGACGCCCTGTTGCGCCCCGGTCGGTTGGAGCAACACGTCGAGGTGCCGCGTCCAGACGAGTCCGCCCGGGAGGCGATCCTCGCGGTCCACACCGCCGACACGCCGACCGCCGAGGGGGTCGAGGTCGAGACGTTGGCCGCAGAGACGGACGGTTACTCCGGTGCCGACCTCACTGCCGTCGCCCGCGAAGCGACGATGCGAGCGGTCGAACGGGTCGCGGACGCGTACGACGACAACGCCAACGACCACGCCACGGAGATCTCTGTCACCCGTGAGGACTTCGAGGCCGCACTCGACACCGTCTCGCCGTCGTAGTCCGCGACACTGTCTTTCCACACCGACGAGAATCAATCTATACTGTTAGACTGGTATCCCTTCTCACGGCTAGACTGTTAGAACCAACGTAGAGGTAGGTACACCCACTACGTCTGTGTATGTCAGCAGACGAGCGGGGACGTGCACACGAGGCGACGGGCGAGGGCAACAACCGTGTCGTTCAGGAACGGCTCCACGCGGCAGACGGTGTCGAGCTGTTCGCGGTCCGGGTGCCGGCCGACGGCGTCTGGCGGCCACGGCGTCGCGGTGCCGCCTACGGCTACGTCGCCGGCGGGTCGGCGACGCTCGCGTGGGGTGCCGGTCCGGCGGCGCGGGTTTCGGCGGACGCCGACGAGTTCTTCCGCGTGCCGGCGGGGACGCCGCCGGCCGTCCACGCGACGGACGGGTCGGCCCGGCTGCTCGTCGCCTTCGACACGGGCGTGACGGGTGCGGCGGACGCCGACTGGCCGTCCGCGACCGCCGACGGCACGGTCGTCACCACCGCGACCGACGGCGGCGTGGTGTCGAAGTCGGTCGGCGGGACCCCGACCGGCCGCGACGCTGCCGCACGGCCGGCAGACACGTCCCCCACCGCCGAGGACCCGACGGCCCGTGCCGCGGCGACGACCGTCGCCGGGCGCGACGACTGGGGGTCGGCCGGCGAGTTGGAGAACGTCGAGCGCCGGAGCCCGTTCCCGGACGACGACGTGCGGATGGTCCGGGGCCACTCCAGCGGCGAGATCGTCTCCGAGTGGCACCACCACCACGACAACCACGTGTTCGGGTTCGTCCTCGGGGGCGACGGCTACGTCGAGTGGGGCACCGGCGAGGGTGAACGGTTGTTCGTCGCCGCCGGGGAGTGTTTCCACATCCCCGCGGGGTTCGTCCACCGCGACCGCAGTGACAGCGCCGGCGACCAGGAGTTCGTTCTCTGGCTCACCGGCTCCGAGCCGCGCACCCTGCCGGCCGAGGAGACGGACCGCTGAGCCACTCGCTCTGCTGGCGCGTCCGCCCTGCTGACACACTCGCCGACGCTGACACGCTGTTCCTGCTGACACGTGGGTCCCCGTCCGCGGCGGACACGTTCCGCGACGTGCCCGTTCGCGGTGGCCCGCTGGCTTTCTGACGCACGTCAGACCACGGCAACTGGCGAGACTGACGACGGGTTGGGAGAGCCGACAGGAGCGCCCGACGGCACGTCACAGCGACAGCCGCAACACTACGCGTCTCACAGACAGACACCGCGACAACGACGCGTTACGAGGCCTCGGGTTCGCGATCTCCGACGGGAAGGAAGCTGCCGTTTATGTCCCACTCGTGAATACAGTACGGTACGCCCGGATCGTCTACGGCACGCCACGACGTGGCCGACTCGTCCCACCGCTCTCGTCGGCCACAGCACTCACAGGCTCGCTCGCTCGGATGTCGGATGGTTGGTGACATCTGTTACCACGTCGTTAGGACTACGCTTCGAATAAAAGCTACGGACCGACGCACCGACGCACCGACCTTTTTCGCTCCTTGGGTGCGCGCGGAGCGCGCACCCAAAGAAAAAATGTCGATCAAAAAACGCTCGCTCGTTCCCTCACTTCGTTCGGTCTCTCGCTCGCGTCTGCTGTCGTGGTGCCGGACCGCACCCGCACCGCGACCGCATCTGCTCCACACCCGCACCGCGACCGCATCTACTCCACACCCGCACCGCGACCGCTCCGCACCCGTACTCGTGAACCAGACCATGTGATCACCCGACGCCAGACTGTCGACCGGGAGCGCGGGGCGCGCCACGGACGCGCGCCCCGCGGGGAGGCTGGGGGCTACCTGCATCCCGACAGTCGACTCCCGTGTGGCGAACTCGGAAAAGGTCACAGACACCCTGCTGGGCAAATCTACGAGTCGCGACTGTACTCTGCGAGTTTCCAAGACGACGACAGTCCGAGCTGCTGTTCCGCAGGACGCCGGATGCACTCGGTGCCATACTGCCGAAGACGGTGTCTGGGTCGGTTCCGGCCAAGCTCGCACACTCGCGGTGCGGCGGTGGTGGTGCGGTCGCGGTGCGGGTGCGGTCCGGCACCACGACAGCAGACGCGAGCGCGCCGCCCTGCGGCGCGCTCGCGCTTTTTGATCGACATTTTTTCCTTGGGGTGGCCGACCGCAGGGAGGCCACCCCAAGGAGTTAAAAAGGTCGGTTCTAGAGCTCCTGGACGATCTCCGGGTTGCGGAGCGTCGAGGTGTCACCCAGATCGTCGTCGTTGGCGACATCTTCGAGGAGGCGGCGCATGATCTTCCCCGAGCGAGTTTTCGGGAGTTCGGGGGTGAACTGCACGGATTCGGGGCGGGCGATCGGGCCGATGGCGTCCTCGACGGCGCCGACGATCTCCTCGCGGAACGCGTCACTCTCGGGTTGGCCGTCCTCGGTGATCACGTAGGCGTACACCGCCTCACCCTTCACCTCGTGGTCGCCGCCGACGACCGCCGCCTCGGCGACCCCCTCACAGCCGACGATCGCCGACTCGATCTCCATCGTCCCCAGCCGGTGGCCGGAGACGTTGATCACGTCGTCGACGCGACCGAGTACGGTGATGTAGCCGTCTTCGTCGACCTTCGCGCCGTCCTCGGGGAAGTACACCCAGTCGTCGGGGTCGTCACTATCGGTGTCGGAGAACTCCGCCCAGTACTCCTCGACGTAGCGCTCGTCGTTCTGGTAGAGCGTGCGGAGCATCCCGGGCCACGGCTTCTGGACCGTGAGATACCCTGCCTGTCCCGGCTCGACCGACTCCCCGTTCGGGCCGACAACCTGCGCGTCGACACCGGGGAGCGGGCGGCCGGCGGCGCCGGGTTTCATTCTCGACACGCCCGGGAGTGTCGTCACCATCATCCCGCCCGTCTCCGTCTGCCACCAGGTGTCGACCACCGGACACTCCCCGTCGCCGACGTGTTCGTAGTACCAGTTCCACGCCCGCGGGTTGATCGGCTCCCCGACCGTCCCGAGCAGGCGCAGCGACGAGAGGTCGTGGGCGTCGACGTGCTCCGTTCCCCACTTCATGAACGCCCGGATCGCCGTCGGCGCGGTGTACAGTTGGGTGGCGTCGTACCGTTCGACGATCTCCCACAGCCGGTCACGCGCCGGGTAGTCGGGCGCGCCCTCGTACAGCATCGTCGTCGTCCCGAGCGCGAGCGGGCCGTAGACGATGTAGCTGTGGCCGGTGATCCAGCCGATGTCGGCAGAACAGAAGTAGGTGTCCTCGGGTTTCACGTCGAGCACCGCCTGTGAGGTCCAGCTCACCCACGAGAGGTAGCCGCCGGTCGTGTGTTTCACCCCCTTCGGTTGCCCGGTCGTCCCGGAGGTGTACATCAGGAACAACATGTCTTCGGCGTCACGCGCGACCGGGTCGACCGTCGCGCCCGCGTGGGCCGCGACGAGCGTGTCGTAGTCGTGGTGGTCGTCCGATAGGTCGTGGCCGTGGTCGTCCGCACCCAGTCGGTCGACGACGACCGTCGTCACGTCGTGGGCGACCGCGTCGAGTCCGTCTGCCGCCTTCTCGAAGTGGTCGAGCGCGTCCCCGCGCCGGTAGTAGCCGTCACAGGTAACGAGATACTCCGAGTCGGCCGCCTCCATCCGGGTCGCCAGCGCATCCGCAGAGAAGCCGGCAAAGACGACGCTGTGGGGTGCGCCGATGCGTGCACACGCCAGCATCGCGACCGGAAGCTCCGGCAGCATCGGCATGTACATCGTCACGACATCATCCTCCTCGACACCCAACCCCCGGAGCGCGGCCGCGAACTCGTTCACCTCACGGTGGAGCTCCGCGTACGTGTACGTCTCGTTCGCCTCGTCGGTCGGCTCGCCGACCCACTCGATTGCCGCCTCCTCGCCGCGGTCGTCGAGGTGGCGGTCGAGACAGTTTGTTGAGGCGTTCAGCGACCCGCCGGTGAACCACTCGAAGAACGGGGGCTGGGAGTCGTCCAACACGGTGTCGTACGACGCCTCCCAGTCGAGCAGGTCGGCCGCCCGCTCCCAACAGTCCGGCCACTCGGCGTCGAACTCGTCGTAGAGTGGGTCGGCGACGTTGGCCTGCTCGGCGAACGACGCCGGCGGATCGAACGAGTCTTGCGCCGCCAGCCGCGCCTCCAGCTCCGGTTCGGAGTCAGACATACGAAACGGGTCGGCGCGAACCGGCTTAAATCTGTGCGCCACTCTGAGTAGAGAACAAAACTCGGTGCCGAGTAACGGATTCGACTCTGAACGAACAGGTCGCCGGATTCAGGATGCCACCGCCCGGAGAGGGCGGCATGAGCAAGGTGTCGGCAGACGACCGACAGTACCACGTCGACGGGGAACTCGTCGCGGCGAGTGAGGCGACGGTGAGCGTCCACGACCGCGGGTTCGCGTACGGTGACGCGGTCTTCGAGACGATCCGGGTGTACGGCGGCGTCCCGTTCCGATGGGCGGCCCACGCCGAGCGACTGGCCGAGTCGGCGGCAGCGTTGTCGTTGCCGTTGCCGGTCGAGACGGCGGAACTGCGGGCGCGAGTGATCGAGACGCTGGCCGCGAACGACTTGCAGGAGGCGACGGTGAAGCTGTCGGTGACCCGCGGGAGCGACACACGTGGGTTGACCCCGTCGACGGAGCCGGAGCCGACGGTCGTGGTGACGGTCTCCCCGTTGTCGCGTGGCGGCACCGCGGGCGAACGGGTGTGGGACGAGCCCGCGCGGCTCCAGACCGCCAAGACCCGGCGGGTGCCGGACCGCGCGCTCCCGTCGCAGGCGAAGACACACAACTACCTCAACCAGATCCTCGCGCGGCTGGAGACGCGGGTCAGCGACGCGACGGAGGCGCTCGTGCTCGACACGAACGGCTACGTCGCGGAGGCGGCGACGGCTAACCTCTGGTTCGTCGCCGACGACGCACTCCGCACCCCCTCGTTGGAGGGGCCGGTGTTGCCGGGGATCACCCGGGAGACGGTGTTAGAGCTCGCGAGAGACGAGGGGATTCCCGTTGAGGAGGGGCGATACGAGCCAGACGACGTGCGCGCGGCCGACGAGGCGTTTCTCACCTCGTCGATCCGGGAGGTGAAGCCGATCGCGACCGTCGATGGTGTCGCGGTTGGTGGTGGGCCAGTGACGACGCTCGTCGGGCGACTGTACGACGCCCGTGTCGACGCGGCGTGTTACGACGAGAACGACGACGGGAGCGACAGCCCCAGAGAAGAGACGGACTCTGGCGAGACGGCACCACAGGAGGGCACAGACGAAAGTCAGCCCAGCGGGCCGTAGGCGAACGCCCACACCGCACCGACACCCAGCAACGCGACCAGCCCGGCGACCAGTGTCAGCCCGACGAGCACCCGCGCCGTCGCTCCTTTGCCGTCGTCTTCGTGGTCGTGGCGGCCGTGTCCGTCGCTCCCACCTGCCGGCTCCGTCTCCTCGCGTGTCACACCTGCCGTAGCGGCGGCACCGACATGAACGGTGTGGCTCCAGGTGGTCGGCTCAGGCGACAACGGTGGCGGGCCTCCGTCGGTCGGCCGACGGGAGCAGGCCACACATTAAGTGGGTGCCTCGCGAGGTGGGAGACGATGAGCTACACCGTCCTGATGCTGGGGTGGGGGTTCCCACCGAACGTCACCGGTGGGCTAGACACGGCGGTGGGGGAGCTGTACGAGCAGTTCGCCCCCGACGAAGAGGTGACAATCGAGCTGGTGTTGCCGGCGGAGTACGCGCCCGACGACCGGCCGGGGGTTCACGGCGTCGAGACGGGTGACGGCGACATCGTCACCCGGATCGGACGCCTCTCGGGCGCGTTCGTGGACCACGCGGCCGACGCCGATCTGATCCACACGAACGACTGGTTCGGCTACAACCCCGGTTCGCGCGCACAGGCGGAACACGACGTGCCGTGGGTGACGACGTTCCACTCGTTGTCGTCGGACCGCAACGCCGAGCCGCCCGCCCGGGAACAACGCGCAGAACAACGCGTCGTCAACCGGTCGGACCACCTGATCGCCGTCAGCCACTACACCGCTCGCAAGCTCCGCCGGGAGTACGGCGGCGACGCCGCCGTGATCCACAACGGGTTCCCGAGCGTCGAGCCGGGCGACCGCGACCTGAAGGCCGAACTCGGGGTCGACGGGCCGATGTTGTTCTTCGTCGGCCGCCACACCGACCAGAAGGGGATCGAGTACTTGTTGTACGCGCTCGCGGAGCTACGCCGCGAGGACGTGACCCTCGTGATCGGGGGGACGGGCCACCTCACCGCACAGTTGGAGAAGTTCGCCGAGCTGGCCGGCGTCGCCGATCAGGTGGCGTTTGTCGGCTTCGTGCCGGAGCCGGAACTGCCGGACTACTACGCCGCCGCGGATCTGTTCGTCTCCCCGTCACGCTCCGAGCCGTTCGGGATCACCATCGTCGAGGCGTTGTCGGCGGGCACCCGTGTTGTCTCCACCGAGTGTGGTGCCGCAGAGGTGTTGCCCGACGACTGTCTGGTGACGGTCGATCGGGACGCCGCGAGCATCGCCGACGGGATCGGCACGGGGTTGGCGGCCGGCGGCCCCGTCGAATACGAGGAACGCGGCTGGGACGCCGTCGCCGCCGACCACCGCACGTTCTACGAGGCGGTGGTGACCGACGAGGACCCCGCCGCCGCCTTGGGACAGACCTCAGGGTGAACTGCCGTCGGGCTGCGCCCGCCCGACGACGCCTCCGTCGTGTTTGCTCTGCTCGATCGAGGCGCCGAAAGCTGTCGTCGACAGGGGGTAAAAATTCTGTAGACAGAATGCATATATCACATAAACGGTTCTCTACCTATCATTTTTGGTAAACTATCGGGAACGTTGAAGTGGGCGAGTGTAGAACCGGGGAATTATGCCACGACCTGCGCGAGACCGATACGGATTGAAGCTCGCGGTCGGTTACACGGGTGTCGGGGGGTTGATCGTCGCCACGGGGGTGGTGACGGGGAACGTCGCGGCGACGGTGTTGTCGGGGCTCGTCGGGCTGCTCGTCCTCGGGTCGATTGCGGGAACGTCGACCCTCGCGACACTCAGGTTCCTCGAACGGCGGACGGAAGCCATCGCCGACGGGGAGTTCGACGAGCAGGTGGAGATCGACCGCACCGACGAGTTCGGGCGGGTCGCCGACTCCGTCGACCGGATGCGACGGACGTTGGCCGACCGGATCGAGGCGGCAGAGACGGCACGCGCAGAGGCGGAGACCGCACGCGAGGAGGCACGCGAGATCGCCAGACAACACCAGGAGATCGCAGAGCGGTACGCGGAGACGATGGCCGAGGCCGCGACGGGTGATCTCTCCAGCCGGATCGATGTCGAACAGGTTGAGGCGACAGAGCAGTTCGAGTCGATGGAGGTGATCGGCGAGCAGTTCAACACCACACTCGACGGGTTGGAGACGGCGTTGGCCGAGGTGGTGGCGTTCGCGGAGGCGGTCGACGACGGCACCGTCGCGGTGGCAGACGCCGCCGAGGAGATCGGGACGGGCACCGAGGACGTCGAGACCGCCACCGAACAGACGACGGCGGCGGTCGAGGACCAACGCCACCAGCTCCGGGAGGCGACCAACGAGATGGACGACCTCTCGGCGACCGCAGAGGAGATCGCCGCCACGACCGACGAGGTGGCACGCGAGACGGCGGCGGCGGCGGCGGCGGCCGACGAGGCACAGACGGCCGCCGGGGAGGCGATCGAGACGGTCGAGACGGTCCAGTCGGAGATGGCCGACGCCGTCGACCGGATCGAGACCGTCGACGAACGCACCGCAGAGATCACCGAGGTCGCCGAGATCATCGGCGACATCGCAGAACAGACCAACATGTTGGCGTTGAACGCCTCCATCGAGGCCGCCAGAGCCGGCGGCGGCGGTGGCGGCGACGGGTTCGCGGTCGTCGCCGACGAGGTGAAGTCACTCGCCGAGGAGACGGCCGAACAGGCGGACGCAATCGGCGACACCATCGCGGAACTGCGGACGGAGACGCGCGCCGCGACCGAGCAGATCGGGACGACCAGCGCGTCGCTGACCGACAGCGTGGAGACGACCCGGAGTGCGGTGTCGGAGATGGAACGGGTCTCGGAGACGGTCGCACGGATCGACGACGGCGTCACGGAGATCGCGGACGCGACGGACGAACAGGCCACCTCCACCCAACGACTCACGAGCAAGATCGACGAGGTGGCCGCGGTGGGTGACACGATCGCGGCGAACACGGACGCGGTCGTCACGGCGACGGACACGGCCGCCGACTCCGTCGACGCGGTGCTGGACACGAGTGAGGAACTCCGGACGCGGACGAGCGATCTGACGGGGCAGTTGGCCCGGTTCGACCTGACCGTCGGCGACGAGCCGTCGCCGGCGGCCGTCGACGCGGAGCCGGCCGCCGTGCGACCCGACGGGGGTGATCGGCGATGGTGACCGCCGAGACGGTCTCGTTGTCGTTGGGGACCCTCGGGATGGTGGTGGGTGCCGTGATCTGGTACCGGCTGTGGGCCGGCAGTGACGCCACGACCCGCGAGCGTGGGGCGTTCGTCTGGATCGCGGTGATCCCCGGCGCGGCGGCGGTCGCGTACGCACTGATGGCGTTGAACGTCGGGTTCATCTCCGTCGGCGGCGTCGAAGTGCCGGTGCCGCGGTACGTCGACTGGTTGCTCACCACGCCGGTGTTGATCGGCTACGCCGCTCACGCCGCCGGCGCGAGTCGACGGACGATCGGGTGGATCGTCGCCGTCGACGTGGCGATGATCGTAATCGGCTGGGCGGGTGTCGTCACCACCGGAACGACCCGGCTGGCGGCGTTCAGCGCGTCGTCGTTCTGTTACCTCGGGCTGTTGTACGCGTTGTACGGTGTGCTCCCGGACGTGGCCGCCGAGCGGAGCGGGCCCCGTCGGCGGTTGTTCGAGGTGTTACAGAACCACGTCGGGCTGTTGTGGGTCACCTACCCGGTGGTCTGGGCGGCCGGCCCGCTCGGCTTCGGCTACGTCGAGACGGTCGGCGTGACCCTGCTGATCACGTTCGTCGACGTGATGGCGAAGACGCCGTACGTCTACTTCGTCTCCGTCCACCGGTCTGCGTTCACCGACGCCGCCGAAACCGCCACGACCGGGTCGACGGACAGCCCGGTCGGGACGCCGACGGCCGCCGACGGCGGCGAAGTGACCGGCGACTGAGCGACCGGCACGCTCGTTTTCGGGCCGGACTGTCCGGTGGATTCGACCCCGGTGTTCGTGACCGACGCGTCTGTCGGTCGCCGCCACCCCCAGACAGCCGTGATCTTCGAAATTCGTAATCTCCTTCGAATCCCGTTGTCGATTCGCGGGGCTTATTACGATACACGGACCACCACGGGGTAATGGACGACGGACGGACGATACTGCTCGTCGGGAGTGGGCCGATCAAGATCGGGCAGGCGGCGGAGTTCGACTACTCCGGCGCGCAGGCGTGTCGGGCGCTCCAGGAGGAGGGTGCACGGGTGGTGTTGGTCAACTCCAACCCGGCGACGATCATGACCGACCCGGAGATGGCAGACCGGGTGTATATCGAGCCGATCACGCCCGAGTCGATCGCAGAGGTGATCGCCGCCGAGGAGCCGGACGGGGTGATCGCCGGTCTCGGCGGGCAGACGGGGCTGAACGTCACGGCGGAACTCGCCGAGCAGGGGGTGCTCGACGAGTACGGCATGGAGATCATGGGGACGCCACTGGAGACGATCTACGCGACGGAGGACCGCGACCAGTTCCGCGACCGGATGGAACGGCTCGGCCAACCGGTGCCGCGGTCGCGGACGATCACGAGCGTCGACGAACTGGACGACGCGGTCGCGGCCGTCGGGGGGTTGCCGGTGATCGTCCGCACCACCTACACCCTCGGTGGACAGGGGTCGAGCGTGGTCCACGACCGCGAGGAGCTGGCAGAGCGTGCCCGCCACGGGCTCCGGCTTTCGCGCAACGGGGAAGTGATGGTGACGGAGTCGATCGACGGCTGGGTGGAGCTAGAGTACGAGGTGATGCGGGACGCCGACGACTCCTGTGTGATCATCTGCAACATGGAGAATCTCGACCCGATGGGCATCCACACCGGGGAGTCGACGGTCGTCACCCCCTCGCAAGTGATTCCAGACGACGGCCACCAGGAGATGCGGGACGCCGCCTTGGAGGTGATCCGCGATCTCGGCATCCAGGGCGGCTGTAACATCCAGTTCGCGTGGCGCGACGACGGCACACCCGGCGGGGAGTACCGCGTGGTGGAGGTGAACCCACGCGTCTCGCGGTCGTCGGCGCTCGCCTCGAAGGCGACCGGCTACCCGATTGCCCGCGTGACCGCGAAGGTGGCGTTGGGCAAACGACTCCACGAGATCACCAACGAGATCACTGGGGAGACCACGGCGGCGTTCGAGCCGGCGATCGACTACGTCGTGACGAAGGTGCCGCGGTGGCCCATCGACAAGTTCCCCGAGACGGAGTTTACCCTGTCGACGGCGATGAAGTCGACCGGGGAGGCGATGTCGATCGGGCGGACGTTCGAGGAGTCACTGACGAAGGCACTCCGTTCCAGCGAGTACGACCCCGCGGTCGATCTCGGCGCGGTCGACGACGAGGCACTCCGGGACCGGTTCCTCGAACGCCCGTGTCCGGAGCGGCCGTACGCGATATGCGAGGCGTTCGAACGCGGGTTCGATGTCGAGGAAGTCGTGTCGGCGACGGGGATCTACGAGTGGTACGTCGAACGGTTCCGGCGCGTGGCGGCCGCCCGGCAGGACGCCGCGCGGGGGGCGTTCGACGACGCCGCCGCGGCGGGGTTGACGAACGACGAAATCGCGGCCGTCGCCGAGACGGATGTCGAGCGCGTGACCGAGGCGGTGCCGAGTCGGTCGTTCAAACAGGTCGACACCTGTGCCGGGGAGTTCCAGGCCTCAACGCCGTACTACTACTCGGCGCGTGACCCGGAGTATCTCGTCGACGGCGGCGGCACGGTGAGTGAGACGGGTGAGAGTGGGGAACCGTCGATGTCGTTCGCGGGGAGTACGGGCGACGAACTCCAGGTCGACACGGACGCAGAGAGTGTTGTCGTGGTCGGCGGCGGCCCGATCCGGATCGGACAGGGGGTCGAGTTCGACTACTGTGCGGTTCACGCGGTACAGGCGTTCCGCGAGGCCGGCTTGGAGGCACACGTCGTCAACAACAACCCCGAGACGGTGTCGACGGACTACGACACCTCCGACGGGTTGTTTTTCGAGCCGCTCACTCCAGAGGAGATCGCCGACACCGTCGCGGCGACGGGTGCGGACGGCGTCGCGGTGCAGTTCGGCGGGCAGACCTCCGTCGAGGCCGGCGAGCCGTTGCAGGCGACCTTCGAGCGGCGCGGGTTGGACTGTGAGATTCTGGGGACGAGCCCGGAGGCGATGGATCTCGCGGAGGACCGCGACCGCTTCAACCGGTTGTTGGACGACCGCGGGATCGACCAACCGGCCGGCGGCACCGCCGAGTCCGTCGACGAGGCGTTCGATCTCGCCGCGGAGATCGGCTACCCGGTGCTCGTGCGCCCCAGCTACGTGCTCGGCGGACGGGCGATGGAGATCGTCGATGACGAGTCACAGCTCCGGGCGTACGTCGAAGAGGCGGTGCGGGTGTCGCCGGACCACCCGATCCTCGTCGACGAGTTCCTCGACGACGCGGTCGAACTCGACGTGGACGCGGTCGCCGACGGTGAGGATGTCCTCCTCGGTGGGATCATGGAACACGTCGAGCCGGCGGGGGTCCACTCCGGAGACTCGGCGTGTGTGATCCCGCCGCGGTCGTTGTCGGCGGCGACGGAGGCCCGTGTCCGCGAGGTCGTCGAGGAAATCGCGGACGCACTCGACACGGTCGGGCTGTTGAACGTCCAGTTGGCGGTGCGGGAGACGGACGGGGATGGGCCGGGTGAGGTGTTCGTGTTGGAGGCGAACCCACGCTCCTCGCGGACGGTGCCGTTCGTGTCGAAGGCGACCGGCGTCCCGATCGCCAAGCTCGCCGCGCGGGTGATGGCCGGCGCGTCGTTGGCGGAGCTAGATATCGACGAGCAGGTGCCAGAGCAGTACAGCGTCAAAGAGGTCGTGCTCCCGTTCGACCGGCTCCCGGGAGCCGATCCCCGGCTCGGCCCGGAGATGAAGTCCACCGGCGAGGTGATGGGGACCCACGAGACGTTCGGCCGGGCGTACGACAAAGCGCAGATCGCCGCCGGCGCGGCACCGCCGACGGAGGGAACGGCCGTCGTCGAGATCGACGAGCCGGCGCTTCGTGAGGCGTTCGCCGACCACTACGACCTCCACGAGCCGGCAGACACCGCTGAGGCGATCCGGGCCGGTGAGGTTGACTACCTCGTCTCCGCCGATCGGGCGTCGCTGCGCGCGGCCGTCGACGAGGAGTTGCCGTACGTCTCGACGGTCGCGGGCGCAGAGGCGGTGTTGACCGGGCTTGCACACCGCGACGAGGATCTCGACACGGTTGCGGTGACGGACCGGCCACAGGCTGGTCGGCGGTGGGGGGAGCGCTGAGCGTCTCGGGGTATCGAGCGTTTCGGGATACACAGCGTTACGTACTTACCCCCACGACACGAACCACAGCTATCGAATGAGGCGCGACTACTTCGAACTCGAGGTCGACAGCGTCGACTGGGTCGACACCGACGCCGACCCCAGCCGGCCACACGTCTACATCGACTTCCACGGCCCGGACGGTGTTCTCCGTGACCGACTGACGGACGCGGACGGTGATCTTCTCGACGCGGAGGCGACCGACGTGGCGTTCCGGCTCCGGGAGTCACACGAGGAAGATCCGGAGGCGCCGGGTGTCGTGGGCGTGACGAACCGCATCACCGGCGAGTTCATCGTCGAGTTGAACGAGGAGGCCGACGACGTGCTCCGGTTCATCCGCGCGGCCCGCGAGTACGGCGAGAGTGTCGGCGACGGCGGCGGCGAGTTCGCCGTCGAGATTGCCGTCGACGACGACGTGCTCGTCACCTACCAGAAGGAGACGTTTCTCGTGTACGACGCCGAGGGGAACCTCATGCGGACGGAGAGTCTGATCCCCTCCGGCGTCGAACTGTAACGGAGCCGGCGCTGCGCCCGTCTTCTCTCACCGACTCGCGCGCTTCCACGTGCGCAGGTCGATCACGTCGCCGCCGTGCTCGTCCGGGTCCGCCTCGCCTGCGGCCCAGGTGAACATCTCCGAGACGCGATCGGGGTCGCGACCGCTTCCTTCACCCGTCAGCTCCGTCGCCACCAACCCCAGATCCAGCACGAACGCGGCGGTGTCGCCGTCGGTGTCGACGTGGAACTGCCGGGCGACGGCCTCCGCGCCGGCCTTCGAGACGGCGTACGCGCCGATTCCGGGCTTGGCCTCGCGTGCGACCCCACCGGAGGGGACCAACAACCGAGCACCCTCCGCGAGGTGTGGGACCGCCTCGTTGAACGTCCCGAACACGCCGCGGACGTTCGTCTGGAAACTATCGTCGAAGACGCTGTACGACTCCTCTGTGACCGGTGTATCCCCCGGGTCGCCGTGGAAGACGGCGGCGTTAGCGACGACCACGTCGATCCCGTCCGTGCCGTGTTCCGCGGCCGTCTGCATCAGCCGTTCGAGGTCGTACTCGTCGCGCACGTCTGCGCGCTGACCGACGACGCTCCCCGGCGTGTCGGCGTCGAGTGCTGCGGCCGTCTCCTCGACTGTCTCGGGACCGCGCGCACAGACCACCACATCGGCACCCTGCGCGGCGAACTCCGCGGCGGCTGCTCGTCCCACGCCTCGTGTCGCTCCCGTCACGACGACCGTCTGTCCGTCCATACCACCCGCTGGGTCGGGGGCTACTTAGCGGCAGCGTCATCGGTGGGTACCGTGACACCACAAAAGGCCATCCACGTTTTGTCGGTTCGTGACAGCTTTCAAATCTGTGCTGTTCCAGGAAGAATTTAGTCGGCGTGTTTCCACCTCGTTGTGTGAATCTAGCGGTACTCCTCCTTCTCGATCTCGCCGTCGTGGTCGTAGTCGGACGGTTGGTGTTCAACGTCGTCTACACCACGGTCACAAACAGTGACAGTGAGGCACCACCGGTCGGCACCGGCCTCCGGGTCGTCTTCTTCGGGCCCGTGTTTCTCCCCGTGTATCTGTACCGATACGGCACACTGGCGGCTGTCGACGACGAGACACCGGCGAGTGTCGCGTCGTTGCTCAGTCTCTGGGGTGGATTCAACGCTTCGCAGTTGGTCGGTGCGGTCCTTCTCCCACCAGACCCGTGGGCACAACTGGCGGCGCTTCAGTTGGGCGTTCCGGCTGCTGGCGTCGTGTTGTACGGTCTGGTGTTTCGTACGTTGGGGGTGGAGATTCCCGACGCCGAACTCGTCTCTCTGTAGCACACTCACCTGCGGGCGGACAGACGTGTGTTGGTCACACTCACACCAGAGCCGGCGTACCACCTTTTATACACGACGCCGCCTTACCCCACTCTATGTCACGACCCGCTTCGAGTCCCGGCCGCGAGCCACGCGACATGACCTCCGTCGCGGGCGACGACGTGGTCGTCGTCGGGAGCGGTTTCGGTGGGCTCTCGACGGCCTGTTATCTCGCGGACGCCGGCGCGAACGTCACCGTGCTCGAGAAAAACGAGCAGCTGGGTGGCCGGGCGTCCGTGCTCGAACGGGACGGCTTCCGGTTCGACATGGGGCCGTCCTGGTATCTGATGCCGGACGTGTTCGAGAACTTCTTTGGCCACTTCGGGAAGTCACCCGACGACTACTACGAGTTGGAACGGCTCGACCCCCACTACCGGATGTTCTTCAAGGACGGCGACCAGGTGGACATGACGCCGGATCTGGAACGCAACAAGGAGCTGTTCGAGTCCTACGAGGACGGCGCCGGCGAGGCGTTCGACGAGTATCTGGAGAAGTCCGAGCGCAACTACGAGATCGGGATGGAACACTTCGTGTACGAACACCGCGACCGGCTGCGGGACTTCGTCGACACGGACGTGTTGCGCCACTCCTGGGGGTTGTCGCTGATCGGGTCGATGCAGGACCACGTCGAGGACTACTTCGACAACCCAAAGCTCCAACAGATCATGCAGTACACGCTGGTGTTCCTCGGCGGTTCGCCGAACAACACGCCGGCGTTGTACAACCTGATGAGCCACGTCGACTTCAACCTCGGCGTCTACTACCCCGAAGGCGGGACCGGCGCGGTCGTCGACGCGATGGTGGACCTTGGGCGTGAGTTGGGCGTGACCTACCAGACGGACGCCCCGGTGTCGGAGATCGCCGGCCAACGCGGTGGGTTCGCCGTCCGGACGGAGACCGGCGAGACGCACCTCCCGGACCGTGTCGTCTCGAACGCGGACATGGCCCACACCGAGCGGGAGCTACTCCCGGAGCGGAAACGCCAGTACGACGACGACTACTGGGACTCCCGGACGTACGCACCGTCGGCGTACCTGTTGTACCTCGGCGTGGAAGGCGATGTAGGTGATCTCGCCCACCACTCGCTGGTGTTGCCGACCGACTGGGACCCGCACTTCGACAAGATCTTCGACAATCCGGCGTGGCCCGAGGACCCGGCCTACTACCTGTGTGTCCCCTCGAAGACGGACGACACGGTCGCACCGGAGGGCCACTCGAACCTGTTCGCGCTCGTCCCAATCGCCGCCGGGTTGGAGGACACCCCCGAGCTGCGCGAGGGGTTCCGTGACCTGGTGTTGGACGACATCGCGGACAACACCGGCGTGGATCTCCGCGACCGGATCGTCGTCGAGGAGGCGTTCTCCGTCGACGACTTCGCCGGGCGGTACAACTCCGAGCAGGGGACGGCCCTCGGGATGGCACACACCCTGCGCCAGACCGCGCCGTTCCGTCCGGGCCACACCTCGGATGTCGACGGGCTCTACTACACGGGGTCGTTCACCACCCCCGGGATCGGCGTGCCGATGTGTCTGATCTCCGGGTTGTTGACCGCCGAAGTGATGGGTCGGGAGTGACGACCGGGTGAACGTCGCGTGAGACCACCCGTGCCGAGTACACAGGCGTCCACCAGAGGTGAGCCGTCGTGACGGCCGCGTCGACTCGCGGGGGTGGCCCCTCGTGACGACCGCGACGCGGAGCCGTGCGACCACACTGGTTCGCGTGCGGTATCTGTTGAAGCTCTCCCGGCCGCGGTTTTGGCCGTACCTCGCCGGGCCAGTCGTCGTTGGTGTCGCGGGCGCGGCCGCCAGCGTTCCGGAGCTGTTCGCCCCGATCAACTTCCTGTTGTTCGGGTTCTTCCTCGTCCCCGCGAACGTCCAACTGTACGGCGTCAACGACGTGTTCGACCAGGACATCGACGAGGAGAACCCCAAAAAGGAGGACAAGGAGGTGCGGTACGGCGGTGACCGGCTCGTTCCCGCGGCGGTGATCCTCTCGTCGCTGGCGGGGCTGGCGTTGTTCCCACTCGTCTCGCGGGTGGCGTGGCCGTATCTGGTCGCGTACTTCCTGTTGGCGGTGGAGTACAGCGCCCCGCCGTTCCGGTTCAAGACGACGCCGTTTCTCGACTCGGTGTCGAACGGGCTGTATATCCTCCCGGGTGCGGCCGCCTACGCGGTCGTCGCCGGCAGTCACCCGCCGCTCTCGGCAGTCGTGGGTGCATGGCTGTGGTCGATGGGGATGCACACCTTCTCCGCGATTCCGGACATCGAGCCGGATCGTGCGGCCGGGATCGAGACGACCGCGACCGTGCTCGGGGAGACGCGCACCTACGCCTACTGTGGGGTGATGTGGTTGGCCGCCGCGGTCGCGTTCGCCTTCCTCGACACGCGGATCGCGCTGCCGTTGTTGGCGTACCCGGTGGTCGTGTTCGGAATCTACTGGTCGGAGGTTCCGGTCGACCGGGCGTACTGGTGGTACCCCGCACTGAACACGCTCGTCGGTGCGTTGTTGACGATGGGGTTGCTCACGCGGATCGTCCCGCCGGAGGCGGTGTTGCCGTGAGCGCGACCGGCGTCGCCGACTGGCTGCCGGACTCCCGTGGGGAGTTAGAGCGCCGGCTCGACAAACTCGTCGTTGACAACCGCTTCACCATCTCCGCGTTCTTCCCGCTCAACGGGATCGTCCTGTTGATCGCCAGCGCGGAGGGGTGGCTCCCGGAGCCGTTGGCGTTCCATGGGTTGTTGATCCTCTCGGGGACGGTCGTGATGCGGTCGCCGCTGATCGTCGGCGTCGCGCCGACCGCCACCCGCAAGACCGTCGCCGCCGTGGGGTTGCTCGCGGCGTACGCCTACGGGATCGAGTACGTCGGCGTCCACACCGGCTGGCCGTACGGCTCCTTCGAGTACGTGGTCGATCTCGGGCCGATCGTCGGCGGGGTTCCGGCCGGGCTGCCGGTGTTTTTCATCCCGTTGGTGGTGAACGCCTACCTGCTCGTGGTGCTCTTACTGGGTGACCGGGCCCGGAACACGATCACGAGACTGCTGTCGGTGATCGCGCTCGTCCTCACGATGGACGTGGTGCTCGATCCGGGGGCGGTCGCGTTGCAGTTCTGGAACTACGCCGACCCCGGTGTGCCCGTGTTCGGTGGGGCGTTGTCCGCCGCAGGTGGGTTCTACGGTGTCCCGCTGTCGAACTACGCCGGCTGGGTGTTGTCGGCGACGGTGGCGGTCGTCCTGTTGGACTGGGGGTTCGACCAGGCGGCGATCCGGGAGCGACTCGACGACTGTGTGTTCATGCTCGACGACATGGTGAGCTTCGTGATCCTCTGGGGCGGGATCAACCTCTGGTTCGGCAACTACCTCCCGGCGGTCGTGGCCGGCGTGATCGGCGTCGGGCTCTGGTGGACCGACCAGTTCGACGCGGATCTGGTCGCCTCCGAGTTCGGGTCCTGACTCTCCTCGGTGTCGACGGCACCCACAGACCGACGACGGTATGAGCGACACCGACCCACTCCGCGTATGAGCGAGTACGCCGTCGTCGTCGTTGAGCCGGAGACACCCGGCAACGTCGGCACAATCGCCCGCTCGATGAAGAACTTCGGCGTCACCGATCTCAAGCTCGTCGACCCACCGGCCATCGAGGAGGGGTCGGAGGCGTACGGCTTCGCCGGCCACGCACGCGAGGACGTGTTGCCGAACGCGGAGACGGTCACGTTCGAGGCGGTCGTCGAGTCGTACCACACGGTCGGGTTCACGGGGATCACCGCTGAGGACGCCACCAGCCACACACGGTTTCCGTACACCACGCCCGCCGACCTCCGGGAGTCGCTGGCGACCGTCGAAGCCGACACCGCGCTCGTCTTCGGCCGGGAGTCGCGTGGGTTGAACAACGACGAACTCGCGCGACTCGATCAGGTGGCGTCGATCCCGGCGAACCCAGAGTACCCGGTGCTCAACCTCGGGCAGGCCGCGACGGTCGCGTTGTACGAACTCCGAGAGCTGTTCCTCGACGCCGACCACCTCCCCGACCGGACGAGCCAACGGGCCGGCGAGCCGGCGATCGAACGGCTGTACGACCAGTTCGACCGGTACCTCGACGCCGTCGAGAGCCGCGACCACAAACGCGCCAAGGCGAGCCGTCTCCTCCGGCGGGTACTCGGCCGCGCGCACCCGACCACTCGGGAGGTGACGACGCTGACGGGGTTGTTCCGGAAGACCGCCAACCGGTGGGACGTGGGGAGCAGCGACGGGGAGACCGACAGGGACGACGACACTGACGACAGCAACGAGACGCCCGGCGAGGCCGACACGGCCGAGTGAGCGTGTCGCTCCGTCGGTTTTTTCTCGGGTCCCCCACCACCCCGCGTATGGACGACGACACCGGCGGGAACGACGGCGTGGACAACGAGGAGACAGACGGCGCGGGCGGTAGCGATACTGACGCCGACGCAGGCGGCGAGACCACCGACACAGACGACGACACACTCACCTACGCGGAGGCGGGGGTCGACATCGAGGAGAGCGAGGCGGCGACGGCAGCACTCGTCGCGGCGACCGGCGCGGGCGACGCGGGCGGTGGTGAGACCAGCGACGGAGCGACGGGACCGGCGGGCGACTACGCGGGGTTGATCGAGGCCGGCGAGGGGTATCTGGGGTTGGCGACGGACGGCGTCGGCACGAAGCTGCTCGTCGCGGAGGCGCTGGGCGACTACTCGACGGTCGGGATCGACTGCGTCGCGATGAACGCCAACGATCTGGTCGCGGCCGGGGTCAACCCGGCGGCGTTCGTCGACTCCCTCGCTGCCGAGGGACCGGGCGAGGCCGTGGCCGAGCAGATCGGCGCGGGGGGGGCCGTCGGAGCCGGG
>ERZ1034569.49-NODE-49-length-39286-cov-14.011878_pt1 | contig 39286 bp, 44 predicted proteins | sample MGYA00520706_ERZ1034569 | MGnify/ENA primary metagenome ERZ1034569 (study PRJEB33760, sample SAMEA4777722) | hypersaline lake metagenome | biome: hypersaline environment; feature: brines | place: Spain | collected 2014-08 | depth 0 m ...
CCTTCTCCTCGAAGGAGTGGCGCGCCTGGTTGACCGCCTGCGGCGTGTACGTGTCCGTCATGAACGGAACCAGCTCCGGCAGATTCTCCCCGATCTTCGTCATCTCGACGCCCGTCTCCGTCCGGAAGTCTGCACACAGCCGCGCGATGGCCCACTCCCGGGCGGTGACGTACGTCCGGTCCCGGAGAAACTCGTTGACGCGGTCGTACTCCGCACGGTCCATCTTCTGGAACCGGTCGTAGCGGGCCACGTCTGTCGGTACGTCTCCGGTTGTCTCTTCCGTTCCTCCGGTCGCCGCCGCTCCGACATCCGGCCCCGGTACATCTCCTTGATCGTCATCTGCGGCCGCCGACTCGTCTGCGTTGGCCGGCTCGTCTATGGCCGCCGACTTGTCGTCTTCCGACCCCCCCGCTTCGCCCGATATCGTCTCGTCACCGAGCCGATCCTGTGTGGTGTCGTCCGTCACGTCGTCGGGTTGTCGACGAGCGGACAAAAAAGCCGTCCGGGTCGCTCGGGCGACCACTGACGCCTCTCCACAACACGCCGTTTCGGCAGTGATTTCTGTCGACTGTGATCTGAGTAGTTTACACGGAGAGACAAACTCCGACAGTGTCTTTACCGGTGAACACACTCGTTATCGTATGTCGCTCGTCAGTGTACTCCCGCCACTCCAGGCATCGACCCCCGGGGGCTTGGGGATCGCAGTACAACTGTTGATCGCTCTGGCCCAGGTCGCCGGAATCTGGGCAGTGTTCAGTAAGGCCGGCCACGCCGGATGGAAGGCGCTGATCCCGGTGTACAACCTCTACATCATGCTCAAGATCGGTGACAACGCGTGGTGGTGGCTGGTGTTGTTGTTCGTCCCGATTGTGAATCTCTACGCGGTGTACCGGATCAACGCCGGCGTCGGCCGCGCCTTCGGGAAAGGAACTGTGTTCGGTCTGGGACTCACCCTCCTCGGGTTCCTCTTCTACCCGGTGTTGGGCTTTGGCGACTACGAGTACAACCAGTCAGCCGGAATGTGACGACGCTCCGGCCGTGGTCGACGGATGAACACGCCACTGCAATCGAACGCGTCGGCCGTCTGTAACTGGTCGCGTCAGTCGTCGGCAGGCGCCGACGGGGTCACGTCGACCGCGCTGGCGTCGACACCCAACTCGTCGATGGCGGCCTGTGCGGCACGCTTGCCCGACACGAGCATTGCCCCGAACGTCGGCCCCATCCGCGGGAGACCGTAGGTGGTCGCCGTCGCCATCCCGGAGGCGATCAGCCCGTCGTGGACCTTCCCCGTGTTCTCGACGACCTGATCCTCGCTCTCACCGACCCACATCGAGTCATGGCCCGGCGAGTCGTGCCCCGGTGCGCCGTAGCTGTCGTCGTCGGTCTCGTCCATTCCCGTGTTGTTCTCCTTGGCGTGTTGGACGCCCGGCGCGTCGAGCACGTCGCGTTCGTCCAACTTCGAGACGACGACCGCGTCGTGGCCCGTCGCGTCGATCACCAGGTCCGCTTCCACCGCCACGGGGTCGACACAGGTGATCTCCCGCGGGAGCGCGTGGACCGGCGTCCAGTTCATCACGATCCCGCCGACGCGGTGGTCCTCGCGGACGACCACGTCGGTGAACTCCGTCATGTTCTGCATCTTCGCGCCGGCGTTACACGCCGCGTTGATCAGCCCGGAACACGCCTGCGGGCCGTCCGCGAGGAACAACCCCTCCGTGTCCGTCTCCTGGAACGGGACACCAAGCTCCCGGAGGATCGACTGTGCCGGGTCGCGTACCGTCACCTTGTTCATCAGGAAGCCACCGAGCCAGAACCCACCGCCGAGGTAGTTGTTCTTCTCGACGACCATCACGTCGACACCCCGCTCTGCCAGCTCCTTGGCCGCGGTCAGTCCAGATGGACCGCCGCCGACGACGATCACCTCCGTGTCCGAGAAGTCGAGAAACTCATCGCTCCACTCCTTGGTGATCTCCTGTGTCACGTCCGCCTCGCTCACGTCCGCGAACCCGTCGAAATCTTGATCGACGCTCATACGACTTGGTGGTATGTCTGGGTGGTAACAAGAGTTGCGGTGTCGCTACAGCGAGTCGTCGAAACGAACGCCGAGCCGACGGTGACTACTCGGGCTCCCGTCGGTCACTCGGATCGGCGTCGGTCACTGGTGGCTGTGAGACGCACGACGGCTCCGATCAGTTCGGCCCGCTAGTCGGCACCCAACCTTCGCGCCCACCTCCCCGAACAACGCGGCCACGCCGAACACGAAGCCCACAAATGCGGCAAGTAACACGAGATTTGCCACCGTGACGATTGGCGTGTACTGCAGTCCGAGGATGTACACGACGCTGTCGTAGCTGTCCAAAATAACCGGAAACCCCCCGACAACGCCGACGCGAGCCCCAATCCCGTCGTCGTACACCGAACGGCGTTTCGCCACGTATCCGACGACGAGCGCAGCAACCACGATTAGCGCGGGTGATATCTCTGAGCCCGTCTGCCAGTATCTCATTGCCGTCGCCAAGAAAACGAACAGACCGCCGCCGACACTGTACCACCACCAGTCTTCCTTCTGTTGTAGCCGGTCGGGTAATCTCACAGCTTAGTATGTATAGAACAGACGTATAACTACTTACGCCGTATATCCGAACGTGAAGTGGTGGTATTCAGCTTGTGGAAACTGTGACTCGACGAGGCGAATCCAGTGAGCCACTGCTCAGCGAATCCGTCGAACGCTGCGTTGACGCTCATACGACTTGGTGGTGTGTTCGGGGGGTTGAGACGGCGGTATCACCGACACAACCGGACGGACGGCTTAACCCGGTCGCGCCCCAACAATCAGGTAATGAGCGAGGGACGTAACATGCTGGTCGACGGCGAGTGGAAAGTCGAGTTCAAGCAGACGGACGACGACGGCGAGTTCCAACGGTCGGTGACGGACTTTCGGAACTGGATCGACGGGAGCGTGCCGGAGGCGGGCGCAGAGCCGACGTCGACACCGGAGTTCGAGCCGGAATCGGGGCGGTACCACCTGTACATCTGTCGGGCGTGTCCGTGGGCCCACCGCGCGGCGATGGCACGGCGGCTGAACGGCCTCGAAGACCACGTGTCGATCTCGTTGACCCAGCCGGAACGCTACGACCAGGGGTGGGAGTTCTCCGAGGCACAGCCGGACCCGTTGTACGGCGAGTCACACCTCCGGGACGTGTACCGCCGCGCCGACTCCGACTACACCGGCCGCGTGACGGTGCCGGTGTTGTGGGACAAACAGACGGAGACGATCGTCAACAACGAAAGCGAGGAGATCATGCGGCAGTTCGACACCGGCTTTGCGGAGCTGGGCAACGACGTGCAGCTGTACCCCGAGCCACTCCGCGCGGAGATCGACGAGACAATCGCCGATGTCTACCCGAGTATCAACAACGGCGTCTACCGCGCCGGCTTCGCGACGACACAGGACGCCTACGACGAGGCGGTCGACGAACTGTTCGACGCCTTAGATCGCTACGACGACCACCTCGCCGACCAGCGCTATCTCGTCGGCGACCAACTGACGGAGGCAGATCTGGCGATGTTCGTCACACTCGTTCGGTTCGACCACGTCTACCACACCCACTTCCGGTGTAACCGCCGGGCGATCCACGAGTACGACAACCTCTGGGGGTACACGAAGGACATCTACCAGACCCCCGGAATCGCAGAGACGGTGAACCTCGACCACATCACCCGCCACTACTTCAGCAGTCACACGTCGCTGAACCCCAAGCGGCTCGTCCCGACTGGCCCGGACATCGACTTCACGGAGCCGCACGGCCGCGCCGAGCTTCCCGGCGAACCGCCTGCGGTGTTCGGCGAGGAGACGGCGACTGCGGACTGAGCCGCTCTCGGTTCTCTCGGGAACTCACTCCGTCGGGATGGACACCCGTTTTGGCGGGTCCCCGTCTCGCCGCTCCGCCAGAAACGCCACCTCATCCGCCGAGAGATCGCGGTCGCCAAACGACCGGAGCCCCGCACGGTACCGCTCCGGGTCGTTTGGCGCGGCCGCGTCCGTCGGTCGTTCGAGCACCCGCTCGGCCAGCCCCGTCTCGCGGCCGGTGTCGGCGAAGCCGGCCTTCCAGAGCGCGTGGTACGAGAACGGGTTGTTGACCGCGATCCGAGCCGTCTCGAACCGCTCGGGCGCACGCGCCGCGACGAACCGGGTTAACCGCGGTGCGATCCCCTCGCCGCGCCTGTCTCGCCGGACCGTGACGTACCGCAGCCACACCACCGACTCGTCGGTACGGTCGGCGTTACAGGCGACGGCCGCGACCACCGGGTCGTCGGGGTCGACCCACTCGTCTGCTGCCCGATCCCCCCCGGCGTTGTCGACCGGTGCTGGCGGTGGACCGTCGAGATCCAGCGCCGCAGTCGGTCGCGCGTCGGGGTCGAGGGTGACGACCACGCCCGCGTCGGGGGTGTGGAACTTCCCGGCGTAGGCGAACGCGCGGTAGTCCAGGCGGAGCCGTGGCCCCTCGGGTGGCCAGCCGAGCACGCGGTGGTACACGGTCGTCGGTAGGGTGCCCGGATCAAACTACTTGCGTCCGTGGCGTCTCTCCGGAGTCGTGACAGACACCGACGAACGCGACCCCGGCGCCCGCCACGGCCCGGGTGACGTGCGCTTCTTCGACCGGATCGCGGGGCTGTACGACCTCGCCATGCCGCCGGCCCGCCCGACCGATCTGCGCGCCGGGTTGCGGTTCGCCGACCGACCGGTCGAACGCGTGTTAGACGCCGCGGGCGGCACCGGCCGCGCGGCGCGGGCGGTGACAGCGGCGACCCCGACGGGCGCTCCAGCGGACCAGCCGTCAGTGACCGTCCTCGACATCTCCCGGGAGATGCTCGGACGGGCCGCGGCCGACGGGTTCGCGACCGTCCGCGGTGATCTGCGCGCGCCGCCGATCCAACCGGGGAGCGTGGACGCGGCGGTCGTGACGGACGCACTCCACCACGTGCTGGACGCCGAGCAGGCCCTGCAGTCGTTGGCGACGACCGTCGCTCCCGGCGGGGTGGTGGTCGTTCGGGAGTTCGACCCCGAGACGACACGGGGGCGAGGGTTGGCGCTCGCGGAACGACTCGTCGGGATGGACTCGACGTTTCTGTCGCCGGCGACGGTCCAGCGCGTGCTCCGAGCGGCGGGACTGCGTGCGTACGAGATCGACCCTGGATTCGGCTACACTGTCGTCGGTGTCGTTCCGCGCGCGGACGACGCCGAGCGTGACGGTGTCGCGAGCGGAGAGAGTGAGCCGGCGACGAATCCGGGTCGTTAAAACGCCCGCGGGCGAGCCTCGGGTATGGCCGCCGCCTCGGAGTTCCTCGACAGGAGAGTCGACCCCGGGACACTCCCGTTGGCCGTCGGTGACGTGTTGATGATCCTGGCGTTTCTCTACGCCGGATCGTTGCGCCACCAGACGGTCGGGCTCCCACCGACCGCCGACGGGCTCGTCCACCTCGGGGGTGTCGCCGCACCGTTTCTCCTCGGCTGGGTGCTCGTCGCCGTCCCAATCGGCGCGTACTCCGCCGGCGCGGGGGAGTCGGCGAAGGCGTCCGTCCCGTTGGCGATCCGGTCGTGGATCGGGACGGCCGTGATCGGGCTGGGACTGCGTGCGACGCCGTTGTTCCCCGGCGGTGTCCAACTGACGTTCGCGGCCGTCGTCGTGGGCGTCGGTGCGGTGTCGCTGGGTGTGTTCCGGTACGTCGCCGGCCGACTGCGCGGGTGAGTTACCCGCCCGACACCGGCCGGCCGCTCGGTGGGGAGAACGAAACCACAAAAAGGAGACCGCACAACAACCGGACATGAGCACGGACGACTGGCCACACGATCCGGACGGCGAGCAGGGGAGTGAGGGCCGCCGCCAGTACGGCCACGCAGTGTTGGCGAAGAAGATCGACGACGCGGAGGACTTCCCGCTCCAGGCGGGCGACTACGTCGACGAGTTCGGCGACCACCCCGTCCGACTCGACGAGGAGACGGTCGTCTCCGTCGCCGACATCTTCGCGGACATCGACGACGACAGGGAGTTCGACGACTTCGTCGAGTTCCACAAAGCCGTCGGTCGCGCGATGCGGGAGGGTGGGTTCTGGACGTACGAGGGGTCGGAGGCGTTCGCCTGACCACGCTGCACCCGAGAAGGCGGCACCGAGGCTTGTGGTCAGGCACACGACACCGCAGACAGCGAGTACTCCCGATACTTATAAATTCGCGTGTGAGCCGCGTAGAGACGTGACGAGCATCCACGACGCACAGCGGGTCGGCGTGATCGCCGACGCGCAGAATCTCTACCACTCTGCACAGAGTCTCTACTCACAGAACGTCGACTACGGCGCGTTGCTCGACAAGGCCGTCCAGGGGCGCGCGCTCGTCAGAGCGATCGCGTACGTCATCCGCGCAGACTCCCCAGAAGAGGAGTCGTTCTTCGAGGCGCTGCGGGACATCGGCTTCGAGACCCGGATCAAGGACATCAAGACGTTCCCGGACGGCTCCCAGAAGGCCGACTGGGACGTGGGGATGAGTCTCGACGCCGTGACGCTGGCGGACCACGTCGACGTGTTGGTGCTCGCGACGGGGGACGGTGACTTCTCGCGGCTCTGTCGTCACCTCCGTCACGAGGGAGTTCGCACGGAGGTCGTCGGGTTCGAGCCGTCCGTCGCCGACGATTTGGTGACCGCGGCGACGACGTTCGTCGACATGAGCGACCGCGAGGAGACGTTTCTACTGTGACCGACACCGAGTTCCAACAGCTCCGAACGGTCGCCGACTACCAGTTCGGCGCCGGTGCGGGCACGGCGTTGTTCCCGCCGGGCGACTGTGACGGGTTGACGGTCCGCCGGTCGACCGGTGGTCGACCCCGGCAGATTCTCGCAGACGGCCAACGGCTGGTCAGCTACAGGACGGACGGCCGCTTCACCCTCGGCGTCGCCGGCGGGCAGCGGCTCCAGTCGCTTGACGCGCCCGCGAACCGGGTGGTCGTCGCCGACGAGAGCGAGCCGTTCGTCCGCGACCGGAAGAACGTCTTCGCGAAGTTCGTCCGCGAGTCCGACCCGGGGCTCCGGTCACGCGACGAGGTGTTGGTGGTCCACGAACGCGGCGACCTGTTGGCGGTCGGCCGCGCCGAATTGCCTGCCGTCGGGATGGCCGACTTCGACAGCGGCGTCGCGGTGAAGGTGCGGGAAGGTGTGCCGGCCGACGAGTGACCGCCCCACCGCTCGCTATCGCGTCGAGGGCCGCGAGCCGAGTGCCGCAAAGCGAGCGTCGCGAGTTGAGTGCCGCGAGCCGAACGCCGCGACTTGAGTGCCGCAAAGCGAGCGCCGCGGGCCGCGAGCCGAGCGCCGTGGTCACAGGAAGGCGACCCCGCCGGCGAGGAGCCACCCGACGACCGCGCCGGCGTTGATCGGTGGGAGCCCAGCGTGGACGCCGCCCCGGCGTTGAACGACCGTCTGGAGCACCAGGAATCCGACCAGCCCGCCGACGACGGCACCGACCGCCGTCGGCGCGACACCCAGCGGCGGCCCACCGCCGACAATCTGTACCGTCGCGGTGTGCGACTGTGCACTCGCCGCCAACAGTGCCGGGAACAACGCGTCACCCGCGCCCAACAGGGTGGCGTGTGAGCCGTCCGACTCCGTCGCCTCCGGCGCGACGGTGATGTCGCTCGTGTCGGTCGCGCCCTCGGAGACGACGAACGCGTTCGGTAAGTCGAGTTGGAGACTGGTGTCGGCGAGTTCGACCATGTGGCCGGAGTAGTAAACGCTGTATGCGTCGTACACCGCCACGACGAGCAAGGCGAACACCGCGTACCGCGGCGCGAGACTCGCGCCGAACACGCCAGCGGCGCCAGCGACCGCGACCGCTGCGACGGCGTTTCGGAGACCGAGCCGCCGCGAGCGGGTGATCGCCAACGCCGCCAGCGCCGCCGGAACGACCCCGCCGACCGGCCCGAGAAACGCCGTCCCGACGAACCAGACGGAGACGGACAACGAGAGGATCGTCAGCCCACGGAGGAAGTTCGGCGAGACGCCCCACCGAGCGACCGCCAACGCGAGCACCGTCCCCAGCGCCAACCCGAGCACGAGCGGCACCAACGCCGCCCCACCGCCGTCGCCGTAGCTCACCCCACGCCCGGCGAGCCGCGGGGTGACGACCAACGCCAGCAGTTGGACGGCGAGGAACAACGCGCCGGTGCCGACGACACCCCGGACCCGTGGGTCCGCCAACGGGGAGTTGGCGGTGCTCACAGGTACGGCCCCAGCCCGAGCGCGGTGACGAGTGACACACCCGAGACGACAGAGCCGAGCAGGTAGCCCGCGATCGTGCCGCCGTTGAGCAACGGCAACCCGGCGTGTGCCTCGCCCGCGAACACCATCCGCAGGAGCACCGCCAGGCCGACGAACGTGCCGCCCATCCCGAGCAACGCTGGGAGGTTCAACCCCGGAACGAACGGTACACCCAGCGACGGCGCCGGCGAGAAGAACGCCGCCGACGCCACTAACACCGTCGGCATGACCGCGTCACCCAAGCCGACGAAAAACACCCCGCGGCTCCCGTCATCGGTGGCGTCCGCGATGCTCTCACCGGCGCCGTCGGTCGCCGTCGCCCGATCTTCTGTGTCGTCGTCCGCGAACGTCTCCTCGTCGTCGAAGACTGAGTAGTCGAGCGTGAGCGGGAACACCAACACCACCGGGATGTTCAGATCCATCACCCCGGAGGCGAGATCCAACATGTGTTCCGTCTGGTAGACGGAGATGGCGTCGTACACTGCCAACACCGTCAACAGGAGCAACGCGGGGAGGAGACCGAAGCTGATCCCGAACACGCCGGCCGCGGCGGCACCGATCACTGCCCCGGTCGCGTCGAGCACGTACCACTCCGGGTGGACCCACAACAACACCGGCACGAGCGCCGCGGCGGCAATCGCAACCGGACCGGGCAACAGCTCCGTGAACACGTACCAGGACAACATCCCGCTGGTTCCGAGGATGACGAGTTTCACGACGATGTCACCGCCGTAGCGGAAGGCGGCGAGCATCAGCGCCGTCATCACGAGGATGGCGCCGACGTAGACGACCGTGTTCGTCGGGTCCGCCGGGTCCGGCGTCGCCTGCAACCCCGCCTCGGAGAAGTCCGGCACGAGCGCCAACGCACCCAACTGGACCACCAGGAACACCCCGACCGCCAACCCGACGCCCAGTGCCGGTCGTGGCGTCGGCTCCGTGCTGTGTGACACCGTTGATCGCAAGCAGGTTGCGCCGGGAGGGGTTTGGCCGTTGTGGTGTCGCCCGAGCTGCTGTTGTCACTGCCTACTGATTTCACTGTTACAGAAGTTCCAGTGAGAGCCAACCGGGTGTAGTGACTATTTGACCGGTATTTTACAGCAAAGCTTAGAAGTATCACTGGCGTACGGTATTTGCTGTGTAACTATAACTCACTTATATTGATTGGTTTGATCAAATCGCTCCTGTCGAGCCGATTTGATACCAAACCAGTTGAGCACTTTACGAGAGACTGGCGACGAATTCCCGATGTATTCATCATCTTGATCATCCTGGGAGTGCATCGTCTCACCTGCACTTAGAATATACTGAGTAATAACTCTGTCCCAGCTGAGATGGAGAGCCAGAGAAGGATGGCTAAAAATATTTCAACAACCCTCTTGCAAATCGAAATTTTCTTAAACAATTGTCTGACGAACACGAACACGAGAGCAATCACTCCCACTCCGACACCAATCTCTATAGTTGTTCCGTACAAACACAGAAACCCTCCAGGAGATCTACACTCCGGGAAGAAATTGGGTACCGCAATCTGCAATCCAGAGATCAATAGTGATAGAATCCCAAGAAATTTTGAGAATATAGTATAAGCCATATATCTATTATTCTCTTCGATTTCTTTAGAACATAGACCAGACCACCGCCTATACATCTTGATAAGTTCATCCTTGTGCGTCCTATGCCGGCGGGATGGGAGGCTCTTTTTATTAATTTCTCCTGGATATTCGGTGATAAGGTACACTGCTGAGCCGATCAGAACAGTGGCTATGAGAAGAAGTAGACCGATAGTTGCGGCAGCAACGGGAATCCAGCCGACTGATACGTCTCCTTCACGCGTTGCTATCCCTGCGGCAGCAATAATAAATCCAATAACAAGAACAGCGGTTCGAACAGACTGAATTGCTTTTTTATCAATAAGCTCTAATTGTTCTATCTTTTGATCGTATTCTCTACGTAGTTCTTCTAAAATAACATCTTTAGGCTCCAGATCATTAGATTGGGAATGAGTATCCATATGTTTGGGTTATTTGATATGGTAATAAATCTTCTGATTTATCTTTGCTTAAAATGATTTTTAATTCCTCTAAGTACTCTACCAGTATAAGTTTTTATTATTTGAATGGAAAGCTAAAACGGTGAACCACGGCCGCTCCGCTCACTGCCACTTGCGTCGCTCCCTGGTTCGAGTTCCTCCTGCCGGTTCACTCGACCGTTCGCCGTCGCTCACGGTCTCGTTGTACGGGCCGGGAGGGAATTGAACCCCCGACCGACGGATTAAGAGTCCGTCGCTCTGCCTGGCTGAGCTACCGGCCCACGCAATCAAACACAGTGTCGTCCCGCTAAAAGGCCTTCCGCTTCGCACCCGACAGGCGACCGTGTCGCGGAACCGACCCCCCAGTCCCAGACGGCGGCGATCTGACAGCGACCGGACACACGCGGTCGCAACGGGAGGCTTCAAGTGTGACCGCGGTCCACACGAGACAGTATGAGCGCAGGCGTCACGATGTCGTCGATGTCCTCCTACGCGATACTGGGCTGTGGGAGCGTCGGCCACGCGGTCGCCGACGACCTCACAGAGGCCGGCGAGGACGTTGTGATCCTCGACAGAGACGAGGACCGGGTCGAGGCGCTGCGCGACCAGGACTTGAACGCGCGTCAACAGGACATCGCGGAGACGGATGTCGCCGAGGCGGTCGCCGACCAGGAGGTCGTGTTGATCCTCTCGGGGAACGTCGACGCGAACAAGGCGGCCGTCGAGGCGATCCGGAACGCGGGGGGCGAACAGTACATCGTCGTCCGGGCGAACGACCCGGTGAGCAAAGACCAGCTCGTCGAGTTGGGTGCGGACGTGGTGATCAACCCCAACGAGGTGATCGCGAACTCCGCACTCCGTTCGTTGGAGGCGGGCGAACTCGCCTACAAGACCCAACAGCTCGTCGAGATCTTCCGCGAGGCGGAGGGGGCGCTTGCGGTCGTCCTCCACGACAACCCCGATCCGGACTCAATCGCGGCAGCGGTCGCGCTCCGTGCAGTCGCCGCCGACCACGGACTGGACGCGGAGATTCTCTACGACGGGGAGATCGGCCACCAGGAGAACAGCGCGTTCGTCAACACGCTCGGGATCGAACTCACCACCCGTGGTGACGAGCCACTGTCGACGTACGGCGTGGTCGCGTTGGTCAACTACGCCGACTCCGGTACCGACGAGACGTTCGACGACGCAGTCGACGTGTACGTCGACCACGAGGACCCCGACGGGGAGATCGACGCCCGGTTCGCCGACGTGCGACGCAACGTCTCGGCCACGTCGACGATCCTGACAAAGTATCTTCAGGAACTGGATCTGTCGCCGACGGAGACGGTCTCAACCGCGTTGTTGTACGGCATTCGCGCAGAGACGGTCGACTTCAAACGGGGGACCACCCCCGCCGACCTGACCGCCGCCGCGTACCTCCACCCGTTTGCCGACCACGACACGCTCGAAGAGGTGGAGTCGCCGTCGATGTCGCCGGAGACGCTGGACGTGCTCGCAGAGGCGATCCAGAGCCGGGAGGTCCAGGGGAGCCACCTCATCTCGAACGCCGGCTTCGTCACCGACCGCGAGGCGTTGGGCCAGGCCGCACAACAACTGCTCAACCTGGAGGGGATCTCCACGACCGCCGTCTTCGGGATCGCTGACGACCAGATCCTGCTCGCGGCGCGGTCGAACGACATTCGACTCAACATCGGGACCGTTCTCGGCGACGCTTTCGACGAGGTCGGCGAGGCCGCCGGCCACGCCAAGCAGGCCAGCGCCGAGATTCCGTTGGGACTGTTCACCGGAATCGACATCTCAGAGGACAACCGCGACACGCTCCTCCAACTCTCCGAACAGGCGGTGCGCCGGAAGCTCTTCGACGCGATGGGTGTCGAGGAGGGATCGAGCGGCTCCTGACACATGCGTGAACGACTGTCGGGGTTCCGCACTACCTCTACCAGACGAGTCGGAGTCCCGGACCATCCTCAGTGGGCGAATATCGAACGTGATAGCAGCGTGGAAACAGTCAAGTGTGTGTGACATTCACAGACAGTTGCCGGGGTGACTCGGCGGACGAACCAGGGGGGACGACGACTGTCCGACCGACCCGAGGGGCCACCCAAGGCACACGGGGTGGCCCCCGGGGCACACGCGAGCGCGTGTTCTGCGAGCGTCGATCTGACACGTTCGAACAGACGATATATTCGAACAGACAGTACGTTCGGATAGACGACACGTCCGAACAGACGAGACGAACACAGACAGTCGGCACCGCGTCAGGTGGGTTGTGAGACGCTCTCCTCTTCCTCGTCTGTCTGAAGTCGCTCGACGAGGTCGTTGATCAGGATCACGTCGCCGACGGCACGCACCCACCGGTACGGCACCATCACGCCCTCGCTGATCCCGACGCGGTTGTCGAACAGTTCGTCGTTGAGCTGGCCAAGCGCGATTCCGGTGACCGCCTCCTCGCCGAGGTCGAGTCGAACGTCTTCGACCTCGCCGACGAACACACCGTTGTTCGAGTACACTTCTCGACCGACGAGCGACGTGATCTCTTGAGGCGCCCCGTCCGCTGTCATGTGTCGAGGGACGACGCGACCCCTCTTAAATTCCATCCTGCAGGACAGCAGTCGTCGCAGGGTGACCGAGGAAACCGGCCGACCCAGACGTTTTTCACCCGCCCGGCGTCAGAGTCGCTCGTGACAACCAACCCCAACGCGTCGAGCGGTGATCTCGACCGAGCGGGTGCCGAGCGTGCGGCCGGCGAGGACACCCCCGGCGAGATCGCACGGCCGGAGTTGCTCGCGGACCTCCGCGACCGAGTCGACGGCGCGGTTCAGTTTGACACGTACACCCGGTCGTTGTACGCGACGGACGCCTCCGCCTACCGGGAGACGCCAATCGGGGTCGTTCTCCCCGAGTCGACCGCCGACGTGGCCAGGGTGATGTCGTACTGTGCCGACCGGGAGATTCCGGTGTTGCCACGCGGGGGTGGCACGTCGTTGGCGGGCCAGACCGTCAACGAGGCGGTCGTGTTGGACTTCACCCGCCACCTCGACGGTGTCGTCTCTGTCGACGCTGACACGCGCACGGCGACCGTCGAGGCGGGCTGTCTCCTCGGCTCACTGAACGAACGGCTGGCACCACACGGGCTGAAGTTCGCGCCCGACCCAGCCTGGGGCGACAAGTCCGCAATCGGCGGCGCGGTCGGCAACAACTCCACCGGCGCCCACTCTCTGAAGTACGGGAAGACGGACCACTACGTCGAGTCCGCACAAGTCGTGTTCGCGGACGGGAGCGTCGAACGGCTGGGTGAGGTTCCTGTTGCCGATCTCCGTGAACGGGCCGACCCGGCGGGGGCGACGCTGGAGCGGGTCGCCGACGCGGTCGTCTCGATCCTCGATTCGGACGCCGACGCGATCCGGCGGCGGTTCCCGGAGCTGAAACGGAGCGTCTCCGGCTACAACCTCGACCGGCTCGTCGCGGAGGCCGACGGGGAGTACGGCGAGCCGGGGACGGTCAACCTCGCGCGGCTGTTGGCCGGCAGCGAGGGGACACTCGCGATTGTGACCAGGGTGACCGTCTCGTTGGAGCCAATTCCGGAGACGAAGGCGGTCGGGCTCCTCACCTATGACTCGTTGGCGGACGCGATGGCAGATGTCGAGCCGATCCTCGATCACGACCCCGCGGCGGTGGAAGTGATGGACGACGTGTTGCTGGGGTTGGCCCGTGACACCCCGGAGTTCGCGGACGTGGTCGGGCTGTTGCCTGACGGGACGAGCGCGGTGTTGCTCGTGGAGTTTTACGCCGACAGCGACGAGGCGGGCCGCCGGAAGGTGGCTGGCCTGCTCGCGGACCGCGCGCCGACCGTCGACAGTGAGGCGGCACCGCCGGACGACGCGCCGGGTGTGGGTAATGGTAGACCGACCAGCGGTGGTCGCCCAGCGCAGTACGCACGCGACGCGCTGGAAGCCCACGACGCCGACCGGCGAGCGACGTTCTGGAAGATGCGCAAGTCCGGGTTGCCGATCCTGTTGGGGCGCACCTCCGACGAGAAACACATCTCCTTCATCGAGGACTGTGCGGTGCCGCCGGAACACCTGCCGGCGTACGTCGAGGGGTTCGAGGAGATTCTCGAGGAGACGGGGACGTTCGCCTCCTTCTACGCCCACGCCGGCCCGGGGGTGTTGCACGTCCGCCCGCTGATCGACACGAAGACCGTCGAGGGTGTCGAGCAGCTGGAAGAAATTGCGGACCGCGTGACGGATCTGGTGGTGTCGTTCGGAGGGTCGGTGTCCGGGGAACACGGCGACGGGCGCGCCCGGACGGTCTGGAACCGGAAGCTGTACGGCGATCTGTTCGATCGGTTCCGCGAGCTGAAGACCGCGTTTGACCCGGACTGGCTGCTCAATCCCGGGACGGTGTGTGGCGACCACGACCCCACCGAGAACCTTCGGTTCGACCCCGACTACGAGTTCGACGCCGGGTTCAAGCCGGAGTTGGCGTGGGAGACGGAGAACGGGTTCCAGGGGATGGCGGAACTCTGTCACGGCTGTGGCGGCTGTCGCGGCGAGCAGTCCACCACCGGCGGCGTGATGTGTCCGACCTACCGCGCGGTCGACGACGAGATCCAGTCGACCCGTGGGCGGGCGAACGCGCTCCGTGAGGCGATGTCTGGTGAACTACCGGCGGACCCGTTCGGCGAGGAGTTCCGCGCGGAGGTGTTGGATCTGTGTGTCGGCTGTAAGGGGTGTAAGATGGACTGCCCCAGCGGGGTCGACATGGCGAAGCTGAAAGCCGAGGTGTTGCACGAACACCACGAACGCGACGCCGACGAGCGCGGGCTCGGCCGCCTGCTCGACCGGGACGTGCTCCGGGATCTGACGTTCGCCAACGTCAACCTGGTCTCCCGGCTCGGGAGCGCGCTCGCGCCCGTCTCGAATCTCGCGAGCGATCTCCCGGTCGTCTCGGCGCTCGGCAAACGACTGTTGGGTGTCGCGCCGGAACGCGACCTGCCGACGTTTCGGCGGGAGACGCTCCGGGACTGGTTCCAGGCCCGCGGCGGGTCGACGGTTTCCGCGAGCGAGGCCGCCCGGACCGTGGTGCTCGTGCCAGACACTTACACCAACTACACCCGGCCGGCGGCCGGCCGCGCCGCGGTCGAACTGTTGGAGGCCGCCGACGTGCGCGTCGAACTCGCCGCGACGGAGGACACGGGCCGGGCGGCCCACTCGCTGGGGTTTCTCGACCGCGCCCGCGAACGGAGTCGGGCCGCGATAGACGAACTGTTGCCCGCGATCCACGACGGCGCGGAGGTGGTCGTCGTCGAACCCAGCGAGGCGGTGATGCTCCAGTCGGATCTGTTGGATCTCCACGGCGCCGACGGACGGGCGGAGACGGTCGCGGACAACAGCTACGGGCTGTTGGAGTACGTCGACACGTTCCGGTTGGACGAGAAACTGTCGTTCGACGACCCCGACGAGCGGCTGACCTACCACGGACACTGTCACCAGACGGCGACCGCGAAAGACCACCACGCTGTCGGCGTGCTCCGGCGGGCGGGCTACGCCGTCGACCCGCTCGACTCCACCTGCTGTGGGATGGCGGGGTCGTTCGGCTACGAGGCGGAACACTACGAGTTGAGTCAGGGTGTCGCAGACATCCTCGTCGATCAGGTGGCCGACAGTGACGGCGAAGTGGTCACCGCGCCCGGCGGCTCCTGCCGAACGCAGTTGGGCGACCGCGCGGAGACGGACGGCCACCCGCCACATCCCGTTGAGAAGGTCGCGGCGGCGCTGGTGGAGTGAGCCGCTGCACCGGACGGCGTCGTAGCGGCCCGATCAGATTCGGCTGTGAACCGCCTTGACGGCCGCGGCGGCCGCCTCGGCGTCCGGGTAGGCCGCGAGGTGGCTCGCACAGTCACAGTCGGAGGCACCGAACCCCGCCACGGGCCCGTCGGCGAGTGCCTGCGCGACCGCACACTCGACATCCCGATCCGGGAGTCGCAGCACGCGGTGGACACTCGCAGCAGGGTGGCCGCCGAGATAGTCAACGTGCCAGTGACGCACATCGTGCTCGCCGGCCGCGACCCGCTTGTGGCGGTCGACGCGACCGAACCCGCCGCTCCCGAGCGCGCTCCCGGTGTAGGCGTAGCCGCCGGCCGACAGCCGGTGGTCGCCGAGCGCACCCACCGTGACTGTCGCTGGCTCCGCGAGTTTGTAGACGACCGTGTAGGTGCCGCCGGTCACGTGGTGTCGCAGGGGGGCGGCCGACTCGTGGGTTTCGGTCGACGGGTGGTCGTCGCCGCGTGTCGGCCTCGCGTCTGCCGGCCAGCGCCGCGTGGGAGTCGACAGGGCTACCCGCCACACGCCCCGAACGCCGTCGTGAACCACGACCGAATCCACTCGCGACCGCCACAACAGGACCCCGAGCGGTGGCGCGAGGGGGAGATCGTTTCGGTGGCCGAGCGCGACGGGCACGCCGTGTTTACCGTCGCACCCGTCGACGCGGGGAGTGACGGGGATGGGGCGGACGACGCGCCGGCTGACGCTGGTGGAGCGGCGGCAGACGCCGCGGATGGAGCGAGGGTAGATGTCGAGCAACGGCTGACTGTCGAATTGACCGTGACGACGGCGGTGCGGGAGTTGGTGTGTGGTCGACTGGAGATCGACGACGGAGAGTCACCGGTCGGTGAACACGTCTGGTTCCGAGAGCGCGGGGGGTGAGCAGGGCGACATGGCGACTGTCGCAGGACCACCGAGCCGAGTCGGACGGCACCCGGCTGTGGATACTCGGGGAGTCCCGAGACCTCTTCGAGGCTGACACGTCCACGCCGAGGATTGAATAGCTCGTATACTCGAGTGTACACGAGATGAGCAAATCGGTTCGTATCTCCGAGGAGTTTCACGAGTTTGTCGAGACACACAACCGAGACGACGAGACGATGGAGGAGACACTCCGCCGTCTCGTCGGGGGCCCGCACCCAGAGGCCGTCGCCGGAATCGTATCTTCGGAGACGGCCGCAGAGATGCGGGACCGTCTCGAATCGAGCCGGGAGGCCGACGTGGCGGGGAAAGCTGAACTCCGGGAGCGGTTCGAGTGATTCTCGACACGTCGTTTCTGATAGACCTCTTCGACGGTCGGCAGGACGCCTTCGAGAAAGGGATCGAACTGTCTGCGGCTGGGACTGTACAGCGTGTTCCGTCCCCAGTGGTTGTAGAACTGTCCTATGGTGCCGAGTTCCGTGGTGACGAGGAACGGCGCAACGTGCAGAACGCACTCCGGATGTACCCGGTGGTCGAGCAAGACGAGACCATCGCCCGTCGCGCCGGACGACTACTCGCACAGGCAGATCAACAAGCCGACGGGGAGAGTGGGATCGACAAGGTTGATCCGATGGTTGCTGCTGTCGCCGACATCCACGACGAACCAGTGCTTACTGCAAACGTCGAGCACTTCGACAGGCTCGGAGTCACGGTCGAAGCGTACTGAACTGTCGATAAACGGCCCGACTGTACTGCCGAAGCGACTGTTTCTGTGCAGAAACAGTGTCTCGTCGTCTCCGAACAGACGAAGTCCCTCGCCAACAGACCAGACACAGGTTTATAACCGATGCCGAACAGCGACGACGTATGGCTGCCGGACTCTCCGACCGGGTTCGAGTAATCGCCGCAGCGCGTGACGTGCCCGAGGTGTTCGGGCAGGCGCTCGAACGCGGACGGGAAGATATCGTCTTCAGAGAGTGCTTCGAGAGTGAAACGGTTGGTGACGGGGGTGAGGGAACGGACAGTGACGAGCCGCTGGCTCCGCAAGTTGATTATGACAACGGCGGTGCGGGAGTTGGTGTGTGGTCGACTGGAGATCGACGACGGAGAGTCACCAGTCGGTGAACACGTCTGGTTCCGGCAGCGCGGGGGGTGAGCAGTGTGAGGTGACGACAGTCACCGGAGCGAGTATCGTTTGATGGTGGGAGCACCAAGTATCGACTCTCTGACAAGTAGTCCGTCTGCGTCAGGTGTGATCCAGTCGACCGAGGTACGGACATCACGGGTGTCAACTCGGTCACCGGTCGCGGTGTCGACAGCAGACAGCGTGGTCCCACCCGTGAACACGGAGCCACTGGCGACGACAGGCGGACATATCGTATGTCCATCTTCGGTACGCCACTGTTCCTCACCAGCTGCGGGGTCGACACCGAGCAACCCGCCACCGTCGATATCGAAAACAGCGACAGCGTCGGTGACTGCAGGCCCCCACGCCGGAGACTCGTCGACGCGCCACTGCACGCGGCCGTCGTCGGGGTGGACGCCGACGACTGCGTCGCCAGTTGAGGCGAGGAGCGTGGTCTCGTCGACCACGACGGGCGGGAAGTCCGCTTCCCACGCCGAACGTGTCCACTGGACCTCGCCTGTGGCGCGGTCGAGTCTGATAACCCCACCCCGGTGGACGACGTAGACTGCGTCCGAGCCGACTACTGGGCGAATGTACGAGACGATCTTCTGCAAGTCGAACGGCTGCCCGAAGCTGTGACGCCACACGGCCGTCCCGTTAGCCGTGAGGCGGTGTACCTCGCGGTCCGACTGGACGTAGATATCGTCAGCGACGGTGACCGACGCGAGAAAGCTGCCGTCGACTGTGTGTTCCCACGCTCGTCGTCCTGTCTCGTGGTCGATTGCGTACACCGTCGGCGTGTCGAGATCGATCTGGTCGAACCCCTCGCCAACGGTGTCACGCGGGACGACCACGAGACTGTCTGTGACCGCTGGGGCGGCAGCGACTCCACCAGGGAGTGAATGTGTGAACGCGACAGTCCCGTCGGCTTTGTCGAACCCGAACACCGTCGACTGCGTGTGAACGAGTCCCAGCTCTGTGGTGGTGACGAGTGGGCTCGCAAACTGCGAGCCGGGTGACCGTCGCCAGGCAGCGTCGCCGATCTGGCTCCCGGCTGTGGTGGTGAGTCGGCTGGTGTTGTGTGCGTTCCCCCCCGCCATCTCCCAGCTTGTGGGTGTCGGTTCTGAGGTTGGTTCTCTCCGCCACTCCGGAAGCGAGACACAGCCACCGAGTCCGAACGCCGTGGCAGTGACCACGGCGCGTCTTCCAACTGCTCCCGAACTGTTGTTCACGGGACAGTTGAACTGGTCAAACGTTATATTAGTTTCTATATAATTAGTTAGCAAAAATACGGTTGTGCTGCTGTCTAGTTGTGGGGAGCTACGCGAGTGTCAAGCCGAAGACACGTCAGACACGGATTTATGACCGATGCCGAGCAACGACGGCGTATGGCCACCGAACTTTCCGACCGGGTTCGAGCAATCGCCGCGGCGCGTGACGTGCCCGAGTCCGAGGTGTTCGAGCAGGCGCTCGAACGCGGACTCCAGGACCGCTGGGAGGATCTCGTTCTCAGAGAGTACTTCGACGGTGAACTCGACCGCGAGGAAGCGATCGAACGTGTCGGGCAGACGAACGTCGAGCGAGCGGACCGAGAGCGTGCGGCTGTCGAGACGGATGTCGACTGGGGTCTGGGCGCATCAGTTACCCACGGCTAACGGGGTGGGCTTCCACCTTTCCCCGCTGTGATGCAGACAGGTCCCGTCCCGCGAACACCGACGGTGGCGGAACGATGAAACAGAGCAACGTGCGGGTTCCGTGTGCGTCGTCGGTGCTCGGTGGACTCGACGCCAAAATCCACTGCCGGATAGTTGTCTAAGTTCCCAATAACTTTGCGGCTCTAAAATACAAATAAGACGTTTCAGGTACTCAGCGGCGGTTTTCCACCGTCGGCGTGCTCCCCCGACCTTTTTATCATCGGCTCCACTACTAGCGCACGACAGCGAGTACGAACACGGTATCCGGTCCAAACTCAGGTGAACACCACATGGCACTCGATCAGACCGACCGAACCGACTTCGACGAACTCGAGCAGATCCTGAAGGAGATTCTCCACCAGTTGGACCCCGCGTACGAGTCCCGACTCCAGAAGCTGGTGTTCTACGGGGACATCTGGTGTCTCCAGAACTTCGGGCGGCGGCTGACAGACGCGTCGTTCGAGCCGTACAACTACGGCTGTTACTCTGACGACATCGCAGACGCACTCGAAGCGTTGGTGGACGCCGGAGAGATCGACTACGAGCGAGTGACGAAACCCGACGGTCCGACGAGACGGTACCGGAGTCACCCGGAGGGAGGCGAGCTCTCGTCGGCGAAACAAGAGATCATCAAACAGATACTGGACGAGACGAGCGGGCTGTCGACGGAAGAACTCGCTCAGTTCTCGAAACAGACGTGGCTGTTCGACAACACCGAGCAGGGTGAACCGATGGACTTCGAGTTCTACACGGAGAACGTCGTCTTGTCGGGATCGGAGGTTGCGGGGCTTCGTGAGCAGGACGGAGACCCAATCGACGCGGACGACTTCGAGAGCCTGATTCCATCGTAACGAGACGATGGGGTGGAAGATCAGACGGTATCCGGAGTTTCGGGACGACCTGCGACGCTGGCATAGTTCGGATGCGTCACTCTCGGAAGAACTAATCAAGAAGTGCCGCGCTATCGAGGAGAACCCGTTGAAAGGCGAGCCGAAGCGGGGTGGTCCCATCGCGGGCTGTCGAGCGGTCTACGCCAAGGGGACCGACTACGCCATCATCTACGAGAACGAGCCAGACTGTCTCCTGCCGAGTCAAACGGATCAGATCGAGACCGTACACTTCTACGGGATCAAGAAACACGACAACCAAGCAGACGCACGAACCGGGACAGAAGAGCCTCTGCTCTCGATTTTCCAGTTCGAACTCGAAGTGCCGATGGACAGTGCACCGGAGATTCACGCCGCGTTGCACGACGCTGAGGGAGTTTACGTGGACGACGCTCGAACCGAGTGGCGTGACTCGGCAGTGTTCCGCGGTGAGTACGAGGGGGACCACGAGGATCTGTTCAACGCGATTGCGTCCAACGGCGAGCTTCTCTGTCGCGACCGGCGCCCTCTGGAGGAGTTTCTCGAAGCGCCGTGAACACTCGTTACAGACGACAGCCTGCTTGTAGACGACGGACTACTTCTTTCAGTCTCTCGACAACTCGCTGTTCACGAATCGCCACTAGTTCAATCCGCCGTAACACTTACTACCCGTAGTCACGTCAGAGTGAAACACGACGCTGTGGTGCGCCGTGGAAAACGGCAGGGCGTTGAGGCGCCCTACCACTGCAGCGTCGTGCGCGGTCACACACGACATGTGTTCGAACGATTCACCGTCAGAAATAGCTGACGGCACGACAGACGCAGCGACGCTCGCCGAGGCGTACGAGGAGTATATTCTGGACATCGAGGAACAACCCCTCCCGAGCTACCGCACCGAGGAGCTTCGCGCCCGGATCGGCGTAGTGCGTGACGCGCTCGCCGAGACGGGGGTCGCCTCGGCGGGCCAGCTCCAACACCTGTTGCGGGTGATCACGGAGGCGTTGGCGGACGCACGCGAGGCGCGGGTCGTCGCCGCGCCCGCCGAGCGGGACCTGACCGCGGTGGTTCCCGGATTCAGCGAGACCGGCGCGGCCTACGAGGTCACGCCAACCGAGCAACGGAAGACGGTGAACGTGCTCGTCGATCTCCTGTTCACCGTCGTCGAGACGCCCACCCACGAGGATCGACGCGCCGGTCGCGGTGACGGCGAGGCCGCCACCGCAGTCGCCGACAGAGCGGCAGCCGACACCACCCGCTCTGGCGCCGACCGCACCGACACCGAGCGGGGTGCCGGTGTCGACGGGTACGCCGGCCCGGAGTAGCTCCGACCGCTCTCCGTTCTTTCAGCTGCTGTCGACCCGGCGGCCCACAGACGTATCGGTCCCGCGGCCCGAACTGTCGGAATGGCAACCAGTGACGCGACAGCGACGGCCGAGACCAGCGAGGTGACGGGCGCACGTGGGACCCGACTCAGGCTCTGGAACGCCGTGATGGCAGTGCTCCACGCGATCCAGGGGGTCGCGATGGTCGCACTCGCCGGGAGCGTGTTGTGGCCCGTGACGCGCACCCGGTACGGGTTCGACCCTGCGACAGAGACAATCGCTCCCGAGACAGTGACGTTCGTCGACGCCAACCTCCCACTGCTCGTCGCGGGGTTCCTGTTCGTCTCCGCAATCGCCCACACGGTCGTCTCGACGGTCAGATACGACAGCTACGTCGACTACCTCGACAGGAGAATGAACCCGTACCGCTGGTACGAGTACGCCGTCAGCGCGTCACTGATGATCGTCGTCATCGGGATGTTGGCCGGCGTGTGGGACCTGGGGACCCTCGCGGCCCTGTTCGGGCTCGTGGCGGTGATGAACCTCGCGGGACTGTTGATGGAGCAACGCAACGAGTCGCGGACGGAGACAGACTGGACACCCTACTGGGTCGGCTGTCTCGCGGGAATCGTCCCGTGGCTCGTGATCGGCGTGACGTTCGTCGGCACCGTCACCGCCAGCGACGGGCAGTTCCCGACGTTCGTGATCTACATCTACGCGTCGATCTTCGTGTTCTTCAATCTCTTCGCGGCGAACATGGCGCTGCAGTATCTGGAGATCGGCCCGTGGCGCGAGTATCTCTTCGGCGAGAAGGTGTACGTCCTGTTGAGTCTGGTCGCGAAGTCCGTGCTCGCGTGGCAGGTGTACTTCGGGACGATCAAGTCCCCGATCTGAGACTCACGGCCGACGGCCGAGACCTCCGTCACACGCCGGGCGAGACCTCCGTCACACGCCGGGCGTTTACTCCGCGCGGGCGTCGGCCTCGTCACGGGCGACCAACACCCGGCCGGTGTCGCGGTCGCCGACCCGGTCCGGGCCGGCAACCTGCGAGAACCCGCGGCGGCCGAACACCTGCCCCCAGTCGCGGTAGTACAACGGGACGCCGTCCGCGACCCGTGTCACCTCGCCGATCACGCCGTCAGAGGTGTCGGCGTCACCCTCGTTTTCGGCGGTGACGATCAGTTCACCCGCGACACGGGCGATCTCGTCGAACGCCGTCGCCGGGAGGTGTTGGAGCGTCTCGACGGCGTACACCACGTCGACGGCGTCCGTCTCCCAGTCGGTCAGGATCGCTTCGATGTCCCCGTGGTGGAACGTCGCCTGCGCCGCCAACTCCGGGAAGCTCTCGCGCATCACCGTCAGCGCCTCGGGGTTCACCTCGATCCCGGCCAACGAGTCGAACCCCACTCGTCGGAACCGTTCCAAGTGACGCCCGGAGCTACACCCCACTTCCAACACGGTCGCCGTCTCCCCCAGTCGGGGAGTGACCGCGTCGACAACCCACTCGCTCGTCGCGTCCGGCCCGTGGTGAGCGTAGTACGCCGGGGAGTAGGCCCCCGAACGAGTCGCCCAGGCACGCCGGACTTCGTCTGCGTCCACACTGCACGTCCCTGTGGCCGCGGCATAGTGGTGTCGGTCGGCGACACAGGCGTCGCGACTCCCGACCGGATTGGGGCGCCAACGTCGCGACTACGAACACAAAAAACTGAGAACCCGAGCGACGGCCGTCCGCCGCCGGTCACCCGGCGGCCTGACGGTCACTCGTCGTCGTTGTCGCCGCCGTCGGTGAGGATCTCGACGTTCTCTGCCTCGTCGAACTCCGGCTCGACGGCCGGCTCCTCCGGCTCGGCGGTCGACTCCTTCTCCTCGTCGTCTGTGCGCTCCCAGGACGTGCGGAACTCGTTGTGGTGACACATAGTGCAAACGTTCGTTAGGGAGTGTCACACAAGAACGTTGTTAAAGTCAGAATTCTGACACGTTCTGCGGGTCGGGGGCGGAGGTGGGTGGACGGTCGACTCCGGTTGACGCGAGGGGTCAGCTCCGACGCACGTGGAGCAGCTTCGCGCGGCCGGCAAACAGGCCGATCAGGAGGCCGACGAGGTGGGCGACCAGCGCCGTTCCCGGTCCAGAGAGGGCGACGGCGACGACGACCGCGCCGGCGACGACAATCGCGGTGCCGACCCAGTCGGCGTCGGTGACGGCACGCAGCGTGTTCGACAGCCAGTCGGCGATCTCGTTGCCGGCGATGGCGTACCCCATCAGCCCGAACACCGCCCCGGAGGCGCCCAGCACACCCCGGAACTCCAACGCCAACAGCCCGCCGAGTGTGATCTCGGCGACGGCCGCGACCGCGCCAGTGAGGACGAAGAAGGCGTGGTACCGGAGCCGACTCGTCACCCGTTCGACGACGAACCCGAACAGGACCAACGGGACGAGATTCCCGAGCAGGTGGCCGGGACCGGCATGGGCGTACGTCGCCGTCAACAGTGTCCACGGCTTGGCGAACAACGTCGGGTCCGCGACCACGAGGAGACTCGTCAGTCCCGTCAGTCCGAGCAGACTCAGCGGAAACTGCACCAGGAACACACCCAAGATGACGATCACCGTCTCGACGGTCGGGCTCCGCTGACCGCGTGCGGTGCCGGGGACCAAGCTCTCAGCGTCGGCCATGTGACACGGTAAACCACGAACGGTCTTCACTCCTCGGGCTGTGTCCGCCGTCTGCTCGCCGGCTGCGCTCGAATCACCCGTCAAGCGACGGCACGACTCAGTACGGCAACAGGAACAACGTCACCCCGAGAAACAATCAGCGCCAACAACAACACGAGCGCGTAGCCGAACATCTCGCGGGCGTCGGTCCCGGTGATCGCCAGCAGTGGGAGTGCACAGAACGGGTTCAACAGATTCGTGTGCGCGTCGCCGACGGCGTACACCATCCTCGCCTGCCCAATCGGGACGTTCGCCGCCTGTGCCGCCTCCAGTACGGGCGGGGGTTGTGATCCAACTTTCCCCGATTGTTCGAGCGGCCAGTTCCCGTGGTGTGGTAACCGCCCACAAGGTCTTTGTATCCGTCGGCTGTACGTCGTCGTGTATGGCGAGTGCACCGAATACGGACGACGCGTTCGACCAGTTCCTCTCGGCACGCGGCCACGAGACGGGGCCGACCGACTGGGAGGAGTCGTACAACAAGAAACAGTGTCCGGAGTGTGGCGGCGTCCACGACACAGGAGCCTCCGAGTGTTCGGTGTGCGGTTGGCGACCGGCCGGACAGTAGCCGTCCGTCGGTCTCCTTTCGGTGTCGGTTCCCGACCACAGACAGCGTCTTTTGAGAAGGCTTATTCGGCACGCGGCTGGAGCGACCGACATGGTTCGGTTTGAAGTACCGGAAGTCGACTACGACCGGTACTCGAACAGACAACTCGCGACGATCCCGTTGGCGGTGTTGGCGGTCGCGCTCGTGATCGTGATCGGCGCCTGGGTGACGGTCGGCACCCCGGTCGCGCTCGGCACCGACTTCAGCGGCGGGACGGAGTTCCGTGTCGCCGTCGACAGCGCCAACCCACAGGAGACGATCCAGACGGCGTTCCCGGCGGAGGCGTCTTCGATCCGGGAGATCCCCTCACAGGGGGTGTTCGTGGTGACGTTCGGCTCCGACCTGGCGAGCCCGAGCGCCGCCGAGGAGGCGATCCAGTGTAACGAACTCGACGGTGTCGACTGCGCCTCCGAGGAACAGGCGGCGGCCGCCCAACAGGTGACCTACCGCTCCAGTGCGGTCATCTCGTCGGCGTTCGGTGAGAACCTTCAGACGACCGCGCTCGCGGGCGTCGGCGTGGCGTTCCTCGCGATGGCGGCGCTCGTGTTCGTGTTGTTCCGGACGTTTGTCCCGTCGGTCGCCGTCGTGGTGTCGGCGTTCTCGGACATCGTGGTACCGTTAGCGCTGATGCGGGTGTTCGGGATCGAACTGTCCTTGGGGACAGTCGCGGCGTTGCTGATGTTGATCGGCTACTCCGTCGACTCGGACATCCTGCTCAACAACCACATCCTCCGCCGGTCGGGTGACTTCTACGAGTCCACCTACCGCGCGATGCGGACCGGCGTGACGATGACGCTCACGTCGTTGTCGGCGATGATCGTCCTGACAATCGTCGCGACGATCTTCGGGATCGACCTGTTGGCCAGCATCGGGATCATCCTCGTGTTCGGACTGTCGGTCGACCTACTCAACACGTACATGCTCAACCTCAGTCTGCTCCGTTGGTACAAGTTCGAGGGGGTGGCACGGTGAGCCTCCTCGGTGCGATCCGGTCGAACTGGCGTGTCGGACTGCTCGTCGTGCTCGTGGCGTTGTCGACGGCGTTCCTCTTTGCACCCGGCTTCGGCTCGGGTGCCTCCGCCGACAACCCCACCAACCTCCAGTACGGGTTGGAGTTGGACGGCGGAACGGAGGTGCGCGCGCCGCTGGTGGGTGTGACCGCTGAGGGCGTCGTCTTCGAAACCAACGACACCGCCGCGGTGTCGACTGCGGTCGCCGCCGAACTCGACGACGTTCCGACACGAGACGTGGTCGCTCGGGTCCAGTCACGGGACGGCGGCACCGTTGAGGCGACGACTGCGGGCGTCTCACAGGAACAGTTGGCGGGGGCCGTTGAGGCGGCCGGCTACGAGTACGACACCACCCGTGAGGGTGTGACCGAACAGACGCGGTCACAGACGATCCAGGTACTCAACTCGAAGATCAACGAGGGCGGGTTGTCTGGCGGGACGGTCAGGGTGATCGACCTGCCCGGCCAACGGCCGTTCGTCTCCGTCCAAGTGCCGGGTGGTGACCGGCGAGAGGTGCTCGACCTGGTCAACTCACAAGGGGAGGTCCAGGTCGTCGCCTACCAGCCGGTCGAAGAGAACGGGAGTCGGACGTACGCCAACACCACGTTGTTCACCGACGATGAGATCAGCCGGGTGGGCAACGCACGCGAGGCACAGGGCGGCAACCCGCCGTCTGTCCTGCTCCGAATCCAGGGTGAGCAGGCCGAGCCGATCCGCCAGTCGTTCGTCGACACCGCCGTCGCGGAGCGCGGGGGGACGCGGTGTACCTACCCCGACACCGAGGACTCCTGTCTGCTCGTCGTCCGGGACGGCCAGGTGATCAACTCCTTCGGGATGCAGCCGAGTCTCGCACAGAGCATGCTCGACGGCAGTTGGGCCGACAGTCCAAACCCGGCGATCCAGCTGACGCTCACGAACTTCGACGAGGCACGGCAGGTGTCGATCGATCTGCGCGCCGGTGCGCTGCCGGCGGCGCTGAACGTCGAAGAGGGGACTAGCCGGACGACCGCGCCCGCCCAGGGAGCGGAGTTCAAGCGTGACTCGTTGATCGCCGGTATCCTCGCGGTGTTCGCGGTCAGCGGCACCGTCTTCGTCCGTTACGGTGAGGTGAACGTCGCACTCCCGATGATCGTCACCGCGATGGCGGAGGTGTACGCCCTGTTGGGGATCGCGGCGCTCACGCAGTACCCGGTGGACTTGTCGGTGATCGGCGGGTTCATCGCCGTCATCGGAACCGGGGTGGACGACCTGATCATCATCGCCAACGAGGTGATGGACGAAGGCGAGGTGAACTCCCGGCGCGTGTTCCAGTCGCGGTTCCGGAAGGCGTTCTGGGTGATCGGCGCCGCGGCCGCGACGACCGTGATCGCGATGTCGCCGCTTGCGGTGTTGTCGCTGGGCGACCTCCAGGGGTTCGCAATCTTCACGATCATCGGCGTCTTCATCGGCGTGTTCGTCACCCGACCGGCGTACGGTGACATCCTCCGGGCGTTGTTGACGGACAAGTAACACGGTCACCGTCTACCCCCCTCGCCTCGGTTCTCACACGCTTGGAACGCGACGGGAGAGGAAGTGTCTGGCACCCGTCACCGGCGTGTATGGCCACGGCACACGAACGGGTCGGTGAGACAGACACGGATCGCCTCTCCCTGCGGGTCTCGGCGGGATCGTTGCTCGCGCTCACGCTCGTCGTCGGCGGGCTCCGGCTGGCCGGCCAGACGATCCCGTTGCGGGCGCAGGCGATCGGCTACCTCGTCGGGATGGTCGCGCTCAACCTCCCGCACGGCGGCTACGAACACTTCGCCAACCTCCGCCGTCGAACGAACGAGTTCCGGTGGCACTACATCGGCGGCTATCTCGGGATGGTCGCGGCCGGGATCGGGTTGTTCCTCGTCGCGCCCGTGCTCGGCCTGGCCGTCGCAGTCGGCGTCGTCGTCGTCAAAGGTGGCGGTGGCGATCTCTACGTCCTGCGGGCGACGACCGGCGCGGGCCACCTCCGGACGCGCACCCAGCGACTGCTCGCGGCCGCCGCCCGCGGCGGCGCGGCGATGGCGGTCCCCATCGTCGTTTTTCCCGACACGTTCCACGCGTTCAGTTCGATCATCGTTGCGGTGTTCGAGCCCGGTGCGCTCGCGCCAGCGGCACAGTACTTCGACGTGACCCGACCGCTGATCGGCGCGGGCTACGCCGGCGTCGTGTTCACACACCTCGGATTGGGGTTCGCCCGTCGGGACGGCAGCGGGTCGTTCCTCGTCGACGCCGGCGAGACGCTCCTGTTGGTCGCGTACTTCGCGGTCGTCCCGGTGGTGTTGGCCGTCGGGCTCTACTTCCCGTTGTGGTACTCCGCCCGACAGATCGCTCGGGAGCTGGCGGTCGACGACGCGCCGGGTGAAGGGCACGACTTCCTCGCGGGTGAGTCGGCCGGCGGTGTCGCGCTCCGTGCGTGGGGGATGTTGATCGGCGGCGCGATGGCGACCGGGCTGGTCGTCGCTGCAGTGTGGCTCGCGGCGCCGAACCCGCTGGGCAACGCCGGACTGGTGTACGGCGGCGTCGCGTTCTGGAGCGTCGCGATCAGTATCGTCGCGTTGCCACACGTCGTCGTCGGCGGCCTGCTCGACCGCCGGCGCGGCATCTGGCACGTTCCGTGAGGCGACACCGCGACGACGCCGGTCAGAACTCGTCGAGTCCGGACTGTGCGGCGGCGTCGAGCACGTCCGTGGCGGTTTGCCAGGACGCTCTGGCCGCCGGCGGGAGTTCTCCCTCGCGGTCGACGTAGTCCGCGAGGAACGCCCGTGTCGTCTGGTCGCTGGGGTAGCCGCTGCCGACCGGCTGGTCGTGGCGCGCGTCGATTACGTCGATTCGGCGGTCCCGCTCCACCTTCGCGAGCACGCTGGCGGCGGCGACGACCGGATCGTGTTCGTCCGCCCGGTGTGTCGCGTGGACGGTCACGTCGTCAAGTCCGTCGGCGACCCGCCGCCCGAACCGCGCCTCGGAGGTGTCGCCGGCGTCGACGACGGCGTCGTCACCTGACTGAGCCACCGCCGCGAGCGCGCGCACCTGCGCCGTGACGGTGAGCCCGTTCATGTCCGTCTTGGGGTCGTCGATCTCGTCGACCGCGACCGCGGCGGTGGCGGTCGCGACTCGGTCGTCTGCGCGCAGTTCGGCGGCGAGCGTCTCCCGCTGGGGCACAGAGACTCGCTTGGAGTCGTCCACGTCCGCCGGGAGCACCGCAGGGTCGGCCCGAACCGCACCCGCGACCATCGGTCCCAACACCGGCCCTTTACCAGCTTCGTCGGCGCCGAGCCGGATGCCGTCGACGCCGGTGTCGTCGTGCGTGTCGGCTCCTGCCGTCTCGTCGCTCACGACCGTGTCGAATGGGCGCCGAGACGTGTGGGTTGTGGTCCACGCGAGCGAGTGAGAGAGCTGCCCGCGAGAGCGGAGCAGAGCGTCGCGACACAGGGGGTACACCCGCGGGAGACAGTGAACCCGTGGGAACACCCGCGGGAGACAGTGAACCCGTGGGATTATGACCGCGCGCCCACTACGCGACGGCGATGGGAGTCCTCGAAGACAAGGCGCGGGCACGCCTGTTCTACAAGTACCTCTCGAAGGTGTACGACACGATCAACCCGCTCGTGTGGAACACGGAGATGCGGGCGGAGGCGTTGGAGTGGTTCGACCCCCAGCCGGATGACCGGATTCTCGACGTGGGCGCCGGCACGGGGTTCGCCACGGAGGGGTTGTTGGAACACGTCGACGAGATCCACGCACTCGACCAGTCCGTCCACCAGATGGAACGGGCGTTCCAGAAGTTCGGCCGGCGCGGCCCGGTGAAATACGTTCGCGGTGACGCCGAGCGGCTGCCGTTCGCCGACGACGCGTTCGACAAGACATGGTCGTCCGGCTCGATCGAGTACTGGCCGAACCCGGTTGTCGCCCTCCGGGAGATCCGGCGGGTGACGAAACCCGGCGGCACCGTCTTGATCGTTGGCCCGGACTACCCGCACAACGAACTGTTCCAACGGCTCGCGGACGCGATCATGTTGTTCTACGACACCGAGGAGGCCGACGAGATGTTCGACGCCGCCGGCTTCGTCGACGTAGAACACCACGTCCAACAGGCGAAACCCGGCAGTCCGCGCGCGATCACGACCGTCGCGCAGGTGCCGCCCGCAGAGGAGGAGCCGACGGCCGCGAGCGAGACAGCAGGCGAGGCCGCCGCCGACTGACCGCGGGGCTGTCGCTCGCTCACCGTCCCAGTTGGCTCTCTGTCTGTCGTCTTGACCACAGTCGCGGCGCTCGCAACCCGTCGGCCGTCACGGTACACCACCACCCGGAGCCTGTCACCCGGCGTCGGTGTCGGCTCGTTGCTCCCCGCGACGCGGAGACTCGCCCGCTCACCCACGTGCCAACGAGGGTCGGCGGCAGTGTTGAACGGGCCGGTCGGTCCGCCACGGAACCCCTCGGCGGCGAAGAACGGCACCGGCGGTTGGTCGGCAAGCCGCGTTCCCGCGACCCAGACGACAAGTCGGAGGTCACGAACGTCCAACGGCGGACCGCCACGGTGAGTGAGCCGGACGGTCTGGTCGGTCGCGGAGACGCCGACAGCCGTCACGCGCGGGTCACCACTCGGGCTCGCGCCCGCGAGAAGCCCGCCGGTGACGGTCGCCAACAGGACCGCGACCACGACGAGCAACACGACGGCGACGGGGCCGGCGGCGGCGGTGTCCGACACGCCCCGTCTGGTCCCGGCACCGCACTTGAACGCTGCTGTCGGTGGAGGTTTGAGTCGGGGCCGTCTACTGACGGCCGTGACGGAGCATCGCGACTCGGAGACGCGCCCGGAGGGAGACGACTCCGAGCCGGTCGAACCGGCGTTGCGGGCGGGGGTGGCCTTGTACGTCGACGGCCAGTTCCACGCCGCTCACGAGCCGTGGGAGACGGTCTGGTTGGACGCAACCGGGGAGACGGAGCGACTCCTCCACGGACTGATCCAGGTGACGGCCGCGCTCCACCACACCACCGAACGGAACTGGGCGGGCGCGCGCGGACTCGCCGAGAGCGCGCCGGCGTACCTCGCCGGGCTGGAACGGCCACACGGTGTCGATCTCGACCCGATACGGGGGTTCTGCCGCCGGCTGGCGGCCGACCCGGTCGTCGCCGAGCGCGCGCCGCCGCCGCCGATCCCCTACCACGGTCACCGGCTCGGGTTCGACGACCTCGGGGAGTCGGGACTCCAACGCGCCGCCGCCGCGGTCGCCGCCGAAACGGGGTATGACGCGGATGTGTTGGCGTCGGCCGTCGACTTTGCGGACGGCACCGGCCCGTTCCGCCCGTTGGTCGTCGACTTCCTCGGCCGCGCCGCTGACCGCCGCGTGGTCTTCCAACGCCTCTCGGAACACGTCGACCGCCGCCGCCGGGAGGCCGCAGACGTTCGTGGCCTGTTCGAGACAGACGAGTGACAGAAACCGGTGTTACCACAGGACGAGAGTCGTGTCGGTGGGGTGACACCGTCGACCAACGGTCGAGCGGGCTATCGGGATCGCCACGCTCAGCACCGCTCAATGTCGTCTCGTCTCTACGATTGTTGTATGAAATACTCGTTCTCGGTTCAATTCTGAAGCGGTATTTCGTCAATATTAAACCGGTGCCGGGACTTTACACGACTCAGATGTCAGGACAGTACCACGTCGACGACCGGGAATCGTTGGTCGCTGCGGTGCTCGACGACCTCGCGGGTCCGGTTCTCCTCGTCGACCCCGACATTCGTCTGTTGGCGGCAGTCGCAGAGCACGGTGCGAAAGCAGAGACGCTCCCCTCCTTGCAGGTGTTCGCCCGCGAGGACGTACTGAAGACGGTGCGGGACGACTTCCTCGTCTCGACGCTGTTGGGTGATCTGTTGGAGACGGAGGCGGTCGAACTGCGGGTTCTCCCCTCGCCGACGCCGAACACGTTGTTCGTCACGGAAGACGCCCTGTCTGCGGTCGTGTCTGCAGACGGTGGCGTGAGCGCGCTCGGCTCCGAGGACGGCGAGTTCGTCACGGACGCACACGACACGTACAGCGGTCAGTACGAGACGGCGGAGTCGTTCGACCTCCGGACGCCCGGCCGGGAGCGCATTCTGGAGACGCTCGCCGACCGACTCGGCGAGCCGAGCGCCGAGACGGTGGAGGCGGCGTTAGCGACACTCGCCGACCGACCGGACGGCGGAGAGGTCGACGGGGTCGCGCTCTCGTTGTTGACCGTCGCTTACCACGAGGGGCAGCTGTACGAGGTGAGCCGGTGGGGCGAAGACATCGGGATGGCGTCGAAGGCGACTTTCTCGCGGACGAAGACGGACCTCGAAGACGAGGGGTACGTCACCACGGAGAAGGTGCCGGTCGATGTCGGCCGTCCACGCCAACGGCTCCTCCTCACCGAAGGGACGGCGACGGACGACGATGCGGCTGCGCGTCTCGCCGAGATCGCTCTGTCGATCTGACGACACACTGTTGTCGACCTGACAACACACTGTTGTCGACCTAACAACACACGCGACGACTTATCCTCCCGCCGTTCGGACGAGGAGCCGTGCCATCGACGATCGTACACGTCGCGCTCGCCGGGCTGCTGGTCGCCGCGCTCCTGCCGGACGAACTGTTCGACCGCCGGGCGGTCGCGGTCGCGGCCGGGCTGACGGTGCTGCCGGATCTGGACGTGTTCTTCGGCTCGGTGATCACCGGCGCGCACCGCTCGCTGGGACACACGTTGTTGTTTCCCGCGGCGCTGGCGGTGGTGGTCGCCGTCGACCTGCGCCGCTCGGAGCCGTTCGTCCACCGACTCGCCGGCCCCGCCGGCGGGGCGGTCGCCGCCGCGGGCCTGTTCGCGATGACGGCCGCGGGGATCGGTCTCGACTACGTCGTCAACGGGGTGAACCTGTTTTGGCCTGTCCACGACCAGTTCTTCGCCGCAAACGGGCGGGTCGTGGTCTCGAACCAGCGTGGGGTCGTCCAGACGTTTGTCGAACTGTCACCGGAGCCAACGGGCGACGGAGGCGGCAGCCAGCCACGGACGACGGACAACACCCACTACAGCACCGGTGTCGACCCACAGCGGGGCGACGAGCCGAAAAACGTCGAACGGGTGTTCCCGGTCGTCCGGAGCGGCTGGGAGCTCCTCCTCGTCGCCGGGAGCTCCGTCGTCGTGACCGCTCGGCTGTGGCGGCAGAGTCGCTAACGCCGTCGGCAACGACCGAGAGGCTTACACCCACGGGGCCGGAGCCACAACCGTGCGACGACGTGCCCTCCTCGCCGGCAGCGCCGCCGGGCTCACATCACTCGCGGGGTGTGCCGGCGTGTTCAGCGACACGGACCGCTCGGGATCGACAGTCAACCCGCAGCTACAGGGAGAGCCGACCACGGGACGGCCGGCGGCGGTCGCCTGGCGGGCGAACACCGCCGACCCGCATGTGGTCTACCCGGCCGGTGACGCGGTGGTCGTCACAGAGAACGGCCAGCGACGCTTCCGGGCGCTGTCGACGGACAACGGCGCGACGCTGTGGACGGCGACGTTCGAGGAGCCGCAGAGAGCGTTCTCGGCGGACGTGATCGTCGTGTTCCCGTTGTTCAGCGACGACACGCTTGTCGGGCTCGACGCCGCGACCGGTGAACAACTGTGGGAAGTCGACGCGCCCGGCGGCGTCTCCACGGTGATGTCCGAGCTTGTCGTGGTCGGAGCGACCAACGACACCGGCCGGACGGCCGTCTACGACCGCCGTGACGGGAGCCGACTGTGGCAGACACCGCTGGGTGAACGCCACCTCTCCCGAACCGACGACCCGGTGATCACGTTCACCGCGCGACCCACGACCGACACCGAATCGAGCACGGAAAACGGGACGCCGAGGGAGACGGACACTGGAACCCCCGGAGAGACGGTTGTCGAAACGGTGACCGGGACAGCCACCCAGACGGCGACCGAGACGGATGTCCGAACGGCCACCCAGACGGCGACCGAGACGGATGTCCGAACGGCCACCCAAACGCCGACCGAGACGGATGTCGGAACAACCACCCAGACGGCGACGCCCGTCACCCCAGCGCCGACGAGCGACGACCGGCCGAGTCGGATACAGGGGCGTGATCCGACGACCGGGCGACTGCTGTGGTCGGTCGCGGCGCCGTTCGACGCGCGGCAGGCGACGCCGGTCGGTCCACACGACGGGCGGTTGTTGCTCGTCGACGACGGGGGGTATCTCCTGTTCGGGACGACCGAGGGACTGATCGCGGAGGGGTCGTTGCCCGACGATCTCCGACCGGGGTTCACCAGCGTCGCAGGCGGCCGAGTGTACTTCGGCAACCCGGGGGTCGGAACGGTTGCCGACAGGGCGGCGCGGCTGGGATGGGTCGATCTCGACGACGGCACCAGCGCGGTTCGGGCGGTTCGCGGAGAGTCCGTCTCCCCGTTGCAGACGGGCGACGATCGGTTACTCACCCTCCACTGGGGTGACCCGGGCTACGGGGTCGTCCGGCGCGACCCGGCAGACGGGACGGCGTCGTGGAGCGTGCCGGGAGTCCCGATTGGCTACCGCTCGGGCGGGCTGGTCGTCGGGACCCCCGGCGAGATCAGATCACACGCGTCCACCGGAGGGGTTCGGTGGCGCGCCGACAACCCGGTCGGAGGGCCGTTCGGCTCGTTGCTGGGTGACGCCGACACGACCGCGACTGGAATCGTGCGCGACGACCGGGTGGTCGTCGTGAGCGAGACGGGAGTCGCGAGCTGGGACCGTGACGACGGACGCAGTCGGACGGAGTTCACCCCGTTGGACGGGGTCGAAACGCTGACCGTCACCACCGACGGGCTGTTGGTCGTCGTCTTCGACGGGACGGTGACGGCCGTCGAGGTGTGAGCCGACGACCGTCGCAACGTGAGACGGCCGTCGTCTCACGCGACGGCCGCCGTGGCGTGAGCCGAGAGCCGACGACCCGAACGCCGGATTGAACACGCCGAGCGCCCACCGGCCGGCGTGGACGTTCGCAGCTACGAGACGGCAGACGCAGACGGACTGTGGGAGATGAAACGAGCCTTCGAGACGGAGCTGGGGGAGGGGGGTGGCGACGAGAAGGAGACCGCGTACGCGGAGAAGCTGACCGAGGACTACCGAACCCGGTGGCTCGGCTGGGTCGAGAACTGCGTCGCGGAGAACCCACGGACCGTGTTGCTCGGGACGGTCACAGACGGGGACGGCGACCGACTCGCGGGCTACGTCTTCCTGTTGCCGGAGTCGTTGGCGCTCGTCTGGGACGCCGCCGTCGTGAACGAACTGTACGTCGATCCGCAGTACCGCGGCACCGGGCTGGCGGAGGACCTCCTCGCCGAGGCGGTCGCGGTCGCCCGCGACCAACAGCTCCCGTTGGACCGACTCTTACTCGATGTCGACCGCGAGAACGACCGCGCGCGAGCGTTCTACGACGCACACGGCTTCGACCACTGGGGGGAGATGCTCGCACGACCGCTCGGCGACGGCGACTGAGCGGGAGTCACAACAGCCGTTGTTGTATCCGTGACTCCGGAAACGTAAATGATTTATGTAGTAAGAGTCACGACCAGATTGGACAGTGTGACCCAGTTTGCCACGCCCCCGTCGGGGGGTCGCGTGCGACTCGGAGTCACCGGAGTTTGACTATGACAGAGCAAGACATCTCGCGGAGACGGTACCTGAAGGGCGCAGCGGGCGTCGGAGCTGCTCTCGCGGCCGCCGGTTGTTCCGGAACCGGCGGTGGCGGGGGCGAGGCGACCAACAGCCTCGAAGTGCTCCACGCGTGGACCGGCGGCGACGGCAAGAAAGCCGCCGAGAACCTCGTTGAGACGTGGAACGAGCAACACCCAGACATCGACTCGGACATCAAGGCGATCGGTGGCGGGGCGAACCAGAACCTCAAGAGCGTGCTGAACACGCGGTTCTCGAACGACGACCCGCCCAGCGCGTTCCAGGACTGGCCCGGCAAGAACTTCGCCCAGTACGAGGGCGTGCTCGGCGACATCTCGGGTGTCTGGGAGGACGGTCTCGAAGACGCGCATATCGAGGAGGCCGCAGAGTTCTGCCGGCAGGACGGCACCTACCACGCGGTGCCGATCGGTTCCCACCGGCTGAACTGCCTGTTCTACAACCAGAGCGTCGTCGAGTCGGCCGGTGTCGACCCCGACTCGCTGCAGTCGGCGGGTGACCTGGTCGACGCGATGGACGCCGTGCAACAGAACACGGACGCGACCCCGTTGGCACACGGGATGAAGGCGCCGTGGACGACCCTCCAGCTGTGGGGGGCGACGATGCTGTCGGTCGGTGGGTTCGACGCCTACATGGACTACGTCGACAACGGCGGCTCCGAGAGCGCGGTCCGGGAGTCGTTCGAGGTGACGAGCACGATGCTGAGCGACTACGTCCAGGAGGGCGCCAGTTCGACCGGCTTCACCGGCGCCAACCAGATGATCATGGACGGTGACGCCGCGTTTATCCACCAGGGTAACTGGGCGGCGGGCGCGTTCCGGAACAAGGAGGACTTCGCGTACGACGAGGACTGGGGCTTCAAGACGTTCCCCGGCACGGAGGGGATGTACACCTTCCACACGGACGCGTTCCTCTACCCGAACAACAACCCGTCCCCGGAGGCCTCGAAGACGTGGATGGAGTTTGTCGGCTCGAAGGACGCGCAGGTGGCGTTCAACAAGTTCAAGGGGTCGATCCCGACCCGGACGGACATCGACGAGAGCGAGTTCGGACCGTATCTCCAGGAGACGATTCAGGACTTCGCCGAGGCCGACGAGAAGCCGCCGACGCTGGCACACGGGCTGGCCGTCGAGCCGGAGACGGCGACCTCGTTGAAGGACGCCCTGACCAGCAGCTTCACCGACCCGTACGACGTGGACGCGGTGACCGAGAGCTTCCTCTCGTCGATCTCGTCGTAACGGGGTCTCCCTGCTATGGCCACTTTTTCCGAGGTACGCGAACTGCTGAAGCGTGTGGCGAGGACTGACGACGGCGACACGACCAGCGACAGTGAGACGGCGACCGACGCCGGCAGTGCGACGGGCGACGGGGTGGCGACGGACGGCGGCACGACGAGGAGTGACGGCAGTGCGACGACCGACGAGCCGAGGATAGACGGTGGCGAGGTGGCGACAGACGGTGGTGAGGTGAAGACGGACGGCGGCGTCCAACAGTCGGACGGCGGCCTGCGCGCGACGTTGGAGGATCGGGTCGGCGAGGACTTCTTGGAGTCGGCGCCGTTCTGGCTCCCGCCGGCCCTGTTGGTCGGGTTGTTCGTCTACGGCGCGGTGCTCTGGAACGCGGTGATCAGCCTGACCGACTACGAGGGGTTCGACGACCCGGACTACTTCGACCTCGACTTCGATATGTACGTCCAGGCGTTGACCTCCTCGCAGGTGATCGACGCCGGGGTGAACACGCTGGTGTTGATGGTCGGGTTCACCGTGGTGGCGCTCGTCTTCGGGTTGTTGATCGCGGTCGTCGTTGACCGGAACATCCGGTTCGAGAACACGTTCCGGACGATCTACCTGTTGCCGATGAGCCTGTCGTTCGTCGTCACCGCGCAGTTCTGGCTGTGGATGTACGACTACGACGGCGTGCTCAACAACTCGTTGGGGCTGCTTGGACTCGGCCCCTTCGAGTTCATCGGCAACCAACAGATCGTGTTGGCGTCGGTGGTGTTCGCGCTCGTCTGGCAGTTCTCCGGCTACACGATGGTGGTGTATCTGGCCGCGCTGCGGGCGATCCCCACCGAACACTTCGAGGCGGCGCGCGTCGACGGCGCGTCGGTAGTGAAGATGTACTGGCGGGTGATCGTTCCGCAGCTGAAGAGCGCGACTGTCTCTGCGTCGGTCGTGTTGATGGTGTTCTCGCTGAAGGCGTTCGACTTCCTGTTCGCGTTGGTCGGCGGCTACCGGCCGCCAAACGGCGCGGACATCCTCGCGACGAAGATGGTGCGAGAGGCGTTCCAGAACCAGAACTGGGCGTACGGCTCCGCTATCGCCATCCTGTTGTTCCTGATGGCGCTGAGTGTGATCGGGCCGTACCTCTACTACGAGTACACGAACGACAACCTATGATCCGGAGACACACAGACGGACGCGGCGACGCGCCCGCGGCGAGACGCGTGGTCGCGCCGACGGAGGTGGGCCAGTGAGCACCGTCGACGAGGCGGCCGAAGAACGGTTCAGCATCAACCCTGCCCGCGTGGGACTGTATCTCACCTTGGGAGGGTTGTTGGTGTTCTTCCTCGCGCCCATCGAGACCGGGGTGGTCACGTCGCTGAAGACGCCCGACGCCGTGGGTACGACCTCGCCGCTCGTCCCGTCCGTCGAGGGGTTCACGCTCGACAACTACGCGACGGCGGTGTCCGAGTTGCTGCCGGGGATGGTCAACAGCCTGTTGTACGCGGTGCCGGCGACGATCCTGTCGGCGTTGTTCGGGAGCTTCGCGGCCTACGGGCTGACGCTGACCGACTGGCGCGGCCAGATCGGCGTGTTGCTCCTGTTCGTCGCCGGGATCTTCATCCCGTACCAGGCGGTGTTGGTGCCGCTGACCCGGTTGTTCAGCGTGCTCGGGCTATCGACGCTGGGGATCTGGGGACTGCTCGGGATCGACAACGCCTACGCCGGGATCGTCGAACTGATCATCACCCACACCGCGTACGGGATTCCGATCTGTGCGATCCTCTTCCGGTCGTACTACAAGGGGATGAGCGAGGAGATGTTGGAGTCGGCCCGACTGGACGGCGCGACGGTGCGGCGGGCGTACCGCCGGATCGTCTTCCCGTTGTCGACGCCGATGTTCGCGGTGGTGTTGATCTACCAGTTCACACAGATCTGGAACGA